>Ga0307990_1000150_pt1 | contig 66049 bp, 58 predicted proteins | sample EllFjometagen129_FD_203168 | JGI IMG/M metagenome (GOLD analysis project Ga0307990, IMG submission 203168) | Marine microbial communities from Ellis Fjord, Antarctic Ocean - #129 | ecosystem: Environmental > Aquatic > Marine > Unclassified | place: Southern Ocean | collected 2014-10-08
TTTGGAGAGGTGGGTGAGTGGCTGAAACCATCCCGCAGTTGCGGGACTAAACAGCGTACATACTCTTTTAATAACTTTGGAGAGGTGGGTGAGTGGCTGAAACCATCCCGCAGTTGCGGGACTAAACAGCGTACATACTCTTTTAATAACTTTGGAGAGGTGGGTGAGTGGCTGAAACCACATGTTTGCTAAACATGCGTACTGAGAAATTGGTACCGGGGGTTCGAATCCCCCCCTCTCCGCCAGTTCATTAAATAAACGGGGTAAACGTAGTCCGGTTAGCGCGTCCCGACTTAGGAAGTCGGGAAGGTCGTCCGGATAAGTTCTTAAAAAATAGTACGGGGTATAGCGTAGTCCGGTTAGCGCGCCTGCTTTGGGAGCAGGAGGTCGGGTGTTCGAATCACCCTACCCCGACACTAAAAATCAAGGAGTTAGATTAAGTTCTAACTCCTTTTTTGTTTTTTTTGAAATCGCTTAACTAATGTCTGTCTATAAACTCGCCATCCACCATGCACCCCTCTAACCTGCTTAGCCGGCAAGGCTGGCTCCCCTGAAGGGGAGAACCCCCAACGCACTGGCAGCGAGGGGTCTCCCCTTTAGGGGACTAAGGGGTTGTGTGAGCAAAATTAGAAAAGCACCGACTTTATAGACGAGCATTAACTAATGTTTGTCCTTAAAGTCAGTATTTTTCACTAGCCTCGGGCTCCCGCCTCGCTCGCCTCGCTGGCTAAGCGGGCTGCGAAGCGGGAAGATGGGGCAATTGATATTTCAAAAAACTTACTAAAAAGACACACACTAATTAATGTTCAAAAATTAGGGTATGTAAATATTTGATGAGATATTTCCACCAGAAATACTTGCGGGATAAAAGAAAAAACCCCCGCCGCGGGCGCGACGGAGGGTCCCAGCAAAAAAGATTTCCCATGGAAGGAAATGAAAGAAAAGCAAATTTTAATCTTTTACGTATATGATTATCTCAGAAAAATTGGCCGTAGGTTCATACTTTGTTATTCTAAGATATCTTGATTCTTGTTTAATAACATGGTGACTCCATATTTTGTAGCGACCGCAATTATCTCCAGCAACCTCAGTCCAGTTACCGGGTTCTCCTATCGAAAATGTCATGTTTCCTGTGGCGTTCATATCCCTCAGGAAAATGGTCTCAATATCGTAAACATTACCCAAATCAAGATAAGCGTGAACCGGGTAGTTTGCTCCGAAACTAGTTGACCATGTGGTTATGGCCTCACCGCCTTTTTCCATGAAAGGATCGCCGGAAAGTTCTTGCTCGTCAATCAATAGTGTTGGATCACCTTGTCCCGATTCATTTACTATTATTGAATTATCAAGTTGCAATTTTGCGATGGTTTTCATCTCCTGAAATGTATAATCCGCGGAAGCGGCCAAAACAAACACGGGGCGTTCGCTAATATTCAAGGTGATTTTTCCATTGGTAATTTCTATAAGTGATTCGGTTCCGTTAATATTTCCATCAGTAAGTTCGATGAGCCGTGCCTGGGTTTCGTTGGGAGAAAGCGAAAATTCATAAGCCTCAACTGTGGTTTGATTGCTGGTGGGGCACCACAAAGCATAAGCTGATAAACTATCTTCGGTATTTATAAATTTATAAATTTGGATATTTTGATTCCCTGTGGAAATTTCCTGATTGAATTTCATTCCTTCCAGGCGGTTCTTTAGCGTATAAACATAGTACCACGATGGCTTTGGAGCCCAGTTTTCGGAAGCGCTGCCAACCAAACCCGAGGTGTTAAATTTAGTTGTACTGGTGGGGTTTACATCTCTTAGCATATACATCGCTGCCTTGTCAGTACCGCTGGCTGCAAGTTCAAGAAACGAACGTACGAGCCACTGTGCCTGCACTTCTTCCTGCGAAAACGATCCTATGGCAGGAGCCCGCTGCACTGATTCTGGATGGGTATCGTATCCAAATTCTGTAATCCAAACTTCTTTACCCGGTAAAAATTTATCTCTATAAGCTACAAATTCCTGCATTAATCCTTTCAGGTTTCCTTCCTCCGGGCTTACGCCAACACTTCCTGATGATTGATTGTGGCCATCATTACAATAGTGGTGAACATTAATAACATCGATGGGCATGTCGCCATTTCTGTTATAATCTGCCCACAGTTTAATTGCCTTTACATAGTTTAGGTCGGGATTGGCCAGGCCTCCCATCACAAGTTTTGCATTTTCATCGGCATTTTTTACGCCAAGGGTATTGCCCATTGTTCCCAAATGGCCATCCATATCAGCGCTTGCCATGGCGGCATACTCGTAAGGAGTAAAAAACGCATCCCTGCCTTTCCACCATTTGTCCTGTTCATTCCAGCTTTCGTAGTAATTAAGTGTCCCTTTTCCGGTGTGTCTATCCTGGCCATCCGAAAGTTTAAGCAGGTTATCTTCTACTGCTGCGTTTCCATACCTGGCGGCATATTGAAAAAAGTGATCGGCATGTTCGGCATAAGTTTGAGGTAATTCAGGATTTTCTTCGGGCAAAACAGGTTTGTTTTCCAATTTACTGTAATTGAAATCTGTTAACCATAATACATTTCTTTGTATTGCAGGGCATGCAGTAATCCCGGAGTTCTTGAAATTTTCGTAGTAATAATCAAAATTCCAACCCATCACGTTAAATTTATTTTCATTGTCAGGATAACCGGGATATGATTGGTCGTTGTTTCCTTCGCACCACATCCAACTATGGTATTCTCTTACAAACCCGGCCACCGACATCTTTCCTAAAGGATCATTAATAAAGGCATTAATGCCTATTAGTTGATCCATAGTTGGGCGCTCGTGAGCCGTGGGTTCAGGATACGCTTCAATTTCTTCGAGCCTTGAGGCATACACCACAATTTCTGAAATTTTGGTATCTTCCGAATTAATCTGGATCCTGATAAATCTGGATTCCAAATCCAGGTTGTGGGAGTTCCAGGTGTTTGTGTTTTCTAAATTATCTGTAAAAGCAGCGATCCAATTGAAGGGTTCTCCAATAAATACATCTACACCATCATCTCCATCTGCATCATAAAGGAAAATTTTTGAGATATTGCACAATCCTTTCAAATCTATCATGGCAAAACAAGGGTAAACCCAATCTGTGGAGCCCGGATTCCAGACCGTTGAGGGAGTTCCACCATTACCATTTAGCGGGTCGCCTGCTTCCGATTGCTCATCAACAAGCATACTTGCATTACCCTGGGCGTATTCGTTTAAAACCATATCGGGTGTAAGACTTATTTTAAAGGGATCGCCTCCAATTTCATATTCGGTTGTACATGTTGCATTTTGCGATATTTCACCTTTATTAAAGTTGTCATCGATGGCTCGAATGGCAAAATAATATTTAGTTGCCGGGTTAAGCCCTTGAATGGTCGTGGTTTCAGTTGTTCCAGGTTCTGATGGATCGGGAGCTAGTGGCCAATTAGTAGCTTCATAAAAGTTATCCTGGCATATTTCAGAAGTACTGAACCTGATTTCATAAGCGGAGCAAATCCCCGTCATATCATCATTACCCGGAGCTGTCCAGCTTAAGTTTATTTCATTCAGTGGATTGTTCCCCAAAACTGCAAGCAGGTCAGTTATGTTTCCAGGTGGAATATCATCAAGGATTCCCGGTGTATGATCAATTCCATAAACTACAATTTCGGCAACATTTGCATTTGGGCTGGTTTTTCCAAAGCGTAGGAATCGTGTTTCGGTATTGATGTCGTGTTGATTCCAACATAGGTAACCCGACAAGTTATCAAGAGCAACAAGTTCCCAGTTTTCCTCAGTTCCCGACCATATCGTAAAATCACTAACGGCATAAGTATCCCGAATAAACAATTTAGTAACTTCAACAATTTTTCCCAAATCAACCACGGCATAAAGTGGGTATGGGATTGAACTTTGAAAGCCGGTTTGCCAGTATGTTGTAGGGTTTCCACCGGGGCTGTTGGCCGGGTCTCCGGCAATTTCCTGTTCGTCAACAAGCTTCCAGGCATCTCCATAATCAGATTGATTTGTTAGCATTCCGGTTGACAGGATTAATTTTTCCTCAATCAAGGCTGCCGCTTTTCTGTATAATACAATCTCAGAAAATTTAGCTTCCCGATGGGTAAGGGTTATTCTTAAATACTTCGTTTTTACATCAACATCGTGTTGTTTCCATTTTAGATACAACTCGCAGTGATCTGTTAGTAAATACTCCCAATTATCAGGAGTTCCATATTCTATTACAACATCGCCCATCGAGTTTATATCTCTTAAAAAAACTTTTGAGATATGTTCTTCACCACCAAAATCAAGGTAAGCCGAGGCTGGATAATCTTCAATATCATTGCTGGGTTTCCATTCAATAACCGGCGTTCCGCCATTTCCATTTAAAGGATCACCCGAGAGTTCTTGTTCATTTACCAAATTCCCTGCATCACCCATGTCTGTTTCATTGGTAACCATCGAAAGATCGAGAAAAAGCTTTTCTTCAATTTCATTTTCGAAATAGGTGGTTGTCGCGGAAACAATATTTGAAATGGCTGTACTTCCATTTTCCCCTGTTTCTTTTATGGCGAAAAAATATTTCGTTCCCGGCATTAAGCCGGTAATTGTTTCAACTTGTGTTTTTCCGGGATATGGCTGTATATCAACATTAAAGATATTGCAATCATAAAAGTTATCTTCATTTATTTCAGATAGGCTATATCGAAGATCGTGAGTTGTTAAAATTCCAGTAGATTCATTTCCTTCAACATCAGTCCAACTTAAATCGATTGATGTAACTTGTGGATTTTGTGATGTAAGATTAGAAATAGCCGGGGAAACAGGACCATTGGCATAGATTACTATCTCCGTAAATTTGGGGTTTGCCTGTGTTTTTACTACCCTGATAAATCTGGTGCTTACATTAACATCATGGCGTTTCCATCTTTTATATTTATTTAGTGGTTCGCTTAGCAAATGTGTCCAGTTTCCTGGTCCTCCGTATTCAATAATCAAGTCTCCAATACCATTCAGGTCAAAAATAAAAATATGCTGCAGGTCAATTTCCTGTCCAATATCTATATAGGCAGCAAGCGGGTATGTGGAACCGTAACTTGTTGTCCACCCGGTTTGTGGATAAAAATTGTCGCCATTCAAGGGATCGCCTGATAAGTTTTGTTCATCAACCATAAGGGTTGCATCTCCATCATTGGTTTCGTTTGTAACCATGTATGGAAACAATTCTATTTTTGAAACCTGCCCGGAAAGAGCAGGAGACAAAAACAGAAACATTATGAGAAAAATTACAAGAATTACAAAGTGTGAAGAATTATATATGTTAGGATTTGGTTTTTTCATTGTCCGAAATATTAAAAGTAAATTGTATCAAATTTTCCCTGTTTAGTTAATAATTAATTTTTCTGCAAGCACTGTTTCATTATCTGTTAATTGAACGGTATAATATCCTTTAGGTAAGTTATTGAGTTCAACCCGATAGGTGGTTTCGCTGTAAAATGTAATATCGAAAGATGCTACCGTGCGGCCTCCCATGTTGATTATATTTAATGTATTAAAATTGTTATTTGGAATTTCAATATATGTAAATGAAGTTGCCGGGGAGGGGAACATTTTAAAGCCTTCGGGATTTTGGGTGGAGTTTGTATTGTCGTTATTGGTTTCGAGGGAAAAGGAAATATTTTTTATTGTTATTTTGCCATTGTAGCTTTTGCCGGGATTAACATAAAAAACAAGGTAAACATCGCCTGAAAAGTCAAGGTCTGAAACTAAATTGGTAAAATTAAAGCTTATGGTTTGAAAGCTATCCCTGCCATCAATACTTTCTTTAATTATTCCCGATTCACTACTCATAATGATGCCATCAGTGATGTCAACGCGAAGGTCAATATCTTTTGCTGATAAAATGTCAAGGTGAACTATGGGGTTATTCAAAACTTCCATATTATCTATAGACAATGTGAAAGACTCCCAGGGGTTTTTACTCATTTCGATGTCAATTGTTTCAGTAGTTTGAGTGATTTGAAAATTACTGTTCGCGAAAATTTCTTTAATATGATTTGATGAAAAGGCAGGGTGATAACTTAATCCGATGATTAGGAATAATGCTGTTAATTTTAGGTAGAAGTTTGCTTTCATTTTGTTGCTGTTGATTAAGTATTTATTTGCTGGTAAAGTTTTAATACGATGATCCAAAAATAAGTAAAAAATATTTCCAACAAAGGTAAATTTATTCATTCCTGAAATAGGAAACGAACCAAAATGATACAAACTAAAATTCTCTGTGATTAGATGGTAGGTAGAAAATGTATTAAGGTATTGATAATGAATATACTATTATTTTATTAAGGAAGACTTCTGTTGTTTTAAAATTTTGATATTATTTGGCCAACTAATTAATATTTAGTAAATTATCTAAATCGCTTAATTGGAGCATGTAAAGTATCTTTACGTTTTGATCCGGGTTTCTAACTGAATAGCGATATTGGCTTTAAAGGACTTATTAAAAAATATATAAAAATTTGGATAACAATTATTTATAGGTATTTATAGCGATATTTATTTTTGACAATAGAAGATTGTAAGGATCATTAGTAGTTGTGGAATTCCAGTATTGGGAAAAAAGAAGCGTAAATATTTATAAAACTTCATAAAGTACAGATAAACAATTATATAACTTGATTTGCAAATTTTGGAATCGCCGGAAATCCATTAATCATGCCATTATTTGCATCCACAAAAATGGTAGTAGAACCTAAAAAAAAAATTCAAAACATCCCAAATAAAGGCAAGGTGAATTTTTACTGCCGATAAATTGATATTCATTTAATGTAAAAGCTATAAAGTAAAGGATGTGAAATTATCACAATTTTATACAGTAAGACCTTACTATTATCTCTAAATTATAGATTTATACTACTTTTGCAGGCAAATTTAAAATTGAAAAATTAATGAATATTACCAAAGAGAAAACTGGCGAATTAACCGCAACATTAAAGTTTGAAGTGGTTGAAGCTGATTACACTGATAAGTATCAACAAGAATTAAAAAATCATAGACGTCAGGCATCCATGCCCGGTTTTAGGGCTGGTAAGGTGCCGATGGGAATTATACAAAAAAAATACGGCACAGCCTTACTTCTTGATGAGGTTAATAAATTTGTTTCTGAACAACTGAATAAATACATCAAAGAGAATGACTTGAATATTTTGGGCTATCCTTTGCCAAATGCCGACAAGGAGTCACAGGACTTTATGAAACAAAAAGTCTTTGCCTTTTATTTTGATATTGGCTTTGCCCCCAAAATTGATTTGGACTTGCAATCGTACGAACCGGTTGATTACTTTAAGATAAAAGTTGATGATTCAAAAATTGATGAGCAAATCAAGGCTATTCAAGATCGCAATAGTAAAGCAGAAGAACATGATATTGTTGGAAAAGGCGATATGCTTTCTGTAAAAATTGATGAGCTGGATGATTCGGGGTTTATTAAAGAAGGCGGGATTAATAAGGAGGCCATGGTTTTAGTTGATTATCTCAAAAATGAAGAAATCCAGGAAAAAGTGCTCGGCTTAAAAGTGGGTGGTGTTGCAATTTTTAATCCGTTTGTTGCTACAGGTAATGAAACCGAAACTGCAACAATGCTGGGCATTGCTAAAGAGCAGGCAAAAGAAATTACCAATAATTTTCGATTTGAAATAGTAAAGATTGAAACCAATATACCGGCAGAAATAGGGGAGGAGCTTTTTAAACTTGCCTATCCAAATGAAGAAATTAAAACTGAGGAAGAATTCAGGGCTAAAATAGCCGAAGAAATTGCAAAATCCTTCGATGTGGAATCACAAAGATTATTCTCCAGGTTTGCCATGGATAAGCTTTTTGATAATACCGATATCAATCTTCCGGATGAATTTCTTAAAAAATGGTTGTTCGAGTCAAACAAAGGCAAGGTGAGTGTTGAGGATGTTGAAAAAAATTATGACGGTTATTGCAAAGCCATGAAAATGGAATTGATCGAGAATGATCTCATCAAAAAAGAACCAACCATCAGGGTAACTGATGATGATTTAAAAGTTGAGATTAAAAATTATTTCAAAGGCTATTTTATGCCCAATCAGCCTGGCATGGCAGAGGAAGATGATGCCATGAATGAACAATTAGATCAAATTGCTGATGATTATTTGAAGAAAAATAAAGAGGAAACCCAGCGGATTCACGATGAACTTTTTAGCCGTCGCCTGTCAGGTTTTCTTAAAAATGAAATGAAGCTCAACGAGAAGGAAATTCCTTATGATGATTTTGGAAAGGAAATTGAAAAACTGACTGCTCATTTGCACAACCACGACCACGATCACGATCACGAGCATGATCATGACAACGAGCATGATGAAGAAAAATAAATTGACAATGACCAAGATGAATGAACATTATTTTTTAGCCTTCGTTTAGTAGTGCTAAATATTTATTTTAAAAAAATTTTATAATTATGATACCTCAGGATGAATTTTATAAATATGCTGTGAAACACCAGGGAATAAGCAGCACATCATTACATAAATATACCTCTACAACAAAAAATTATATTTCACCAACCATTATCGAAGAACGCCAGTTAAATGTTGCGCAGATGGATGTATTTTCGCGTTTGATGATGGATCGGATTATATTTCTTGGCGTACCGATAGATGACTATGTTGCCAATATTATCCAGGCCCAGCTTTTATTTCTTGAATCAGCCGATTCTTCAAAAGATATCCAGATTTATTTAAATACACCGGGCGGCTCAGTGTATGCAGGTTTGGGTATTTATGATACCATGCAATACATTTCGTCGGATGTAGCGACAATTTGTACAGGAATGGCTGCATCGATGGGAGCCGTATTACTTTGTGCCGGACAGGAAAAAAAGCGAACCGCTTTAAAGCATTCAAGAATTTTGATTCACCAACCTATGGGCGATGCCCAGGGGCAGGCTTCTGACATTGAAATCACAGCCCGTGAAATTCAGAAACTTAAAAAAGAACTTTACGAAATCATTGCCTCGCACTCGAAGCAGGACTATGATAAAATTTGGAAAGATTCGGACAGGGATTACTGGATGACAGCCCAGGAAGCAAAAGAGTATGGTATGATTGACGAAGTTTTGGTACACGGAAAAAAATAAAGAACCAGAAAATAAACATGGGTAAACAAACAAGCGATAGATGTTCGTTTTGCGGAAGAAGCAGAAATGAAGTCAGGATTCTTATTGCAGGAATAAATGGCAATATTTGCGAAGAGTGTGTTGACCAGGCTCAACTTATTTTAAATGAGGAGCAGGCGGTTACACACAAAAAACAACAGCACGATTTTAAGCTGGTGAAACCAAATGAAATTAAACACTTTTTGGATCAATACGTTATTGGCCAGGAAGAGGCAAAACGAATATTGTCGGTTGCGGTTTATAATCACTACAAAAGAATTTCGCCTCAAAACATAAAAAAGAACAAGAACGATGATGTTGAAATAGAAAAATCAAATATCGTGATTGTTGGCGAAACGGGAACCGGAAAAACATTACTTGCACGCACCATTGCACGAATGCTTCAAGTTCCGTTCGCCATTGCTGATGCAACAATACTAACCGAAGCCGGCTATGTTGGCGAAGATGTTGAGAGTATTCTATCACGTTTGCTTCAGGCCGCAAACTATGATGTAAAATCGGCTGAAAGAGGTATTGTGTTTATTGATGAAATCGACAAAATTGCCCGCAAGAGTGACAACCCTTCCATTACAAGAGATGTTTCGGGCGAGGGTGTGCAGCAAGCATTGTTGAAATTACTTGAAGGTTCTGTTGTAAATGTTCCACCGCAGGGCGGGCGTAAGCACCCCGAGCAAAAGCTTATTCAGATCAATACAGAAAATATTTTGTTTATTGCCGGTGGAGCTTTTGACGGGATTGAAAGAGTGATTGCCTCCAGGATGCGCACAAACGTTATTGGCTATAAAAAAGACGACGAAAAGGAACTGGTCGATAAAAGTAATATGCTACAATATGTTGCACCTCCCGATCTTAAAAGATATGGCCTCATCCCTGAAATAGTAGGGCGTTTGCCGGTGGTTTCATACCTTAGTCCCCTGGATAAATTCGCGCTCAAACGAATTTTATCGGAACCAAAAAATGCGCTTATCAAACAATTTGTAAGGCTGTTTGAAATGGATGGCATCGAACTAAGTTTTACTGACCAGGCATTGACTTATATTGTTGACCAATCGATCGAATTTAAACTTGGTGCACGTGGCCTGCGCTCAATTATGGAGGCAATATTAACCGAAGCAATGTTTGAATTGCCTGCCAGCACTGATGTAAAAGAGTTTAAAGTTACCAGACCTTATGCCGTTGAAAGGTTGCAAAAAAATAGTTTTGTCAAGCTCAGGGTTGCCTGAATCGAAAAACTCTGATCGGGTTGTTCAATAACAATTTCATCAAATATTTTCTTTTATACTAACGTTGTTGGCATAAACAATTCAAAATGCGGACTACGTTATTATTTCTCATCATTATATTTTTTACTTACTCGAATGTTTTGGGTCAGGATAAAAAGTATCATGTTGTGCAATATCGAATTGTAGGAAAGGATACAATTCCGTACATAAAAGTTTCGGGAGTTGAAATTTTCGATTTTAAAATATTTAAAACAAAACGTCAAGCTAAGCGGAACAGCAGGCTTATAAGGAATGTAATAGCTGTGTATCCGTGGGCAAAATTGGCCGGGGCAAAATTGAAGGAATACGAGACCATTTTTTTGGAAACAGAATCCAAAAAAGAGCAACATAAAATAATGAAGCAGGTCGAAAAGGATATCAACGATGAATATGGCGGTGAATTAAAAAAACTCACCATCAGCCAGGGGAAAATATTAATTAAGCTGATCGACCGTGAAACCGGAGATACTTCCTTTGACCTGGTTCAGGATTTCAGGGGGAAATTTGTGGCTTTTTTCTATCAGTCCTTTGCCCGAATTTTTGGCTACAATCTTAAAGAAAGATACGACCCCGAGGGAGAAGATAAAAATATTGAAATCATTGTAAGGATGATCGAAAACGGCATCATCTGATGGTTCTACTTCCAACTAAAATAATATCAATTTAATAGATTTTAAATCTTCCTACTAAATTCGCAGTTGTACCAATCTGAAAAAATTATTCCTCCATATATTTATAGAATTTTGTTGGGGGTTTTGAAAGGTCGTAAGTTTCCAGGCGTTTGGAAATGTCTTTATACCTGTAGCCTTCCATGCCAAGTATTTTCCAGTTTTTATTTTGAAAACCATTGGTTCCCAACGACACAAAATCATATCCCATATTAATTAATTCCATATCAAAGTATGGGATACAAGCATTAAAAGAAGGTCCGTATTTCATCAATGCACTTAAGAAATAGATACCGATATTATATCCTGAAAAAGCAAAATCTTTGGGCTCTGTCGAATATTGATTTCTGAATTTTTTAACAAAGATCCTCACCAGTTCAAGATTGTAATTTTTGTGTTGATCAGTGATGACATGCGTATTCAGATTATTTAAATATTCAGCTTCCAAACCATCAATCTTTGTCCAATCGGGCATGCCAATCACCATAATATTAAAGGTGTCTCTCAATTCATTTAAGCTTCTCATAATATCAAGAATAAAAACTTTGCTCTCAGAATAGATTACCACAACATTTGGATAATTGACTGATGCAAGGTGCTCGAATGAATAGGTGCTGTCCTGACTGTAAATAATATCGTGATACAGGCCGGTGGATGGCCCCTTTCTCGTTTCAAGATCATCGTTCAACTTGTCCTTTAAACTATTAATAGCCGCCTCATCGCGATATTGGTTATGTCGTGCAATGAAGATTTGCGAGTAATCGTGTTTATCGTTTAGGTATTCGACAAGTTTATCGTTTTGGCTCGAATAAACAGGCTGCGGCTGGAAAACATAAGGATTTCCCCGGGTTGTTTCTTCCCGGGACGAAAATGGGTTTACAATATTTATCTGGTGTTGCCTTGCGAAATCTGCAAAAATTTTAAAGGTGTTGCTGTAAATTGGCCCAACTATCAAATCCATATTTTTTAGCTCAGGATTTTTTATCAGTTTCTTTGCATCATCAATGTTGTCTTCAAGATTATAAACATGCAATGTTACATTCATTCCCAAATTTTTCATCGAGTCGATAGCCATAAGAAATCCTTCATAAAACTGGATAAAAACAAAGGGTTTAATAAATCCGGGTTCAGCAGCCGGTTTATAAGCATTTTGGTGTAAATTACTCACCGAATCATAAACTGAAAGAAAAAACGGCAAAATAAGTCCAACATTATAGCTGCCATTATCATAGCTTGAATGGCAAATTTCCTTTTGCGATTTTTTCCTGATTTCTTCGGTAAGCTCCCGATCATGTTCATCAACCAGGCTGTCAGAGACATCATAATCTATTTTAATGTATGGTAAGGGAATTCGTAAAACCTGCCCCTCCAACAAATGCCGCGAAATATAGGGGTTGATGTTTTTTAGCTCCTCAATATCAATATCATATTTTCGTGCAATCCGGTTCATGGTTTGTCGCGATTGCACCGTGTGGGCAATAAAATTAGTTGGTGTTGTGCTGAGTGGGATTCTTATTATTTCTCCGGTATTAATATTTTCTGAAATGCTGGGATTGAGAGCGAAAATCGCGTCAATACTAATCCTGTATTTTATGGCAAGTGCATAGAGGCTGGTTTTTTCTTTTGCCTGGAATTCGAAATAGTCTTTGGCCTGCTGCTGCTGTGGAGTTTGATCGCCTGATATTTTAGCATTTCTCCTGGTTTCTGGAATTTTGATAAACTCACCGGTTTTTAAACCTTCCGTGAGGCCGTTGTTAGCTGCTTTAATCTCATCAATCGAAATATTGTATTCTTTTGAAAGGCTATAAATTGTTTCGCCTTTCACTACCCGCCGATAATTTACATTCCCGCCCAAATTAGATTCAGTTGAGGTTTCTTCTGAGGCCACGGGGATTTTGATAATATCATCAGGTTTTATGTTTTCAGTTATTCCATAGTTGCTTTGCAGTATGGTTTCCACCTTAACATGGTAAGCCCTTGAAATGGCAGATAAGGTTTCGCCCTTTTTTACCTTGTGCAAATAGTAGTCTTTTCCATTGATGTTTTGCGAAATATTCGTTCTTGTTACATTTTCGAAATCTTGTGTAAATCCCGTGCCGTGGATGCTAAAAAAAATAAAGATGAATATTAAAGATGATGACCATTTCATTTCCGGAGTAGTATGTTTGATTTGTTTTTAAATATCCTGATGGAAAAACTCAATATTTATTTATTTATTTTTAGGATGAAAAATTCATGAATTTTTGTTATTCCCATTCGATAGTGGCAGGTGGTTTTGAGCTGATATCATAAACCACGCGGTTCACACCCTTAACTTTGTTGATGATGTCGTTGGAAACTTTGGCCAAAAAATCAAAAGGAAGTTTCGACCAATCGGCGGTCATCCCATCAGTTGATTCAACGGCTCTGAGCGCCACAACATTTTCATAAGTTCTTTCATCGCCCATAACACCTACCGACTGCACAGGAAGCAAAACAGCCAGTGCCTGCCAAACCTTATCGTAAAGATCATATTTTTTAAGTCCTTCGATAAAAATGTGATCCACATCCTGTAAAACTCTGATCCTATCTTCGGTAATTTCGCCAAGGATTCGTATGCCAAGGCCTGGCCCAGGGAATGGGTGACGATATAAGATTTCAGGTTTCAGCCCTAATTCTTTGCCAACGCGTCTCACCTCATCTTTAAACAAAGCATTGAGTGGTTCAACTATCTTGAGTTTCATAAAGTCGGGTAAACCACCAACGTTGTGGTGCGATTTGATGGTTGCTGATGGCCCTTTTACAGAAACCGACTCGATAACATCGGGATAAATTGTTCCCTGGGCCAGCCATGTTACCCCGCTAATTTTGTGGGCTTCATCATCAAATACTTCAATAAATGTTCGTCCAATGGCTTTTCTTTTTTCTTCAGGTTCCACCTTACCTTTTAAGGCATCATAAAACATTTGTGCTGATGAAACGCCTTTCACATTTAGCCCCATATTTTTGTAATCATGCAACACTGTTTCGAATTCATTTTTACGGAGCAAGCCATTGTCAACAAAAATGCAATGAAGATTTGTACCAATAGCTTTGTGAAGCAGCAATGCAGCAACTGATGAATCTACGCCACCTGAAAGTCCGAGAACAACCTTGTCGTTTCCCAATTTTTCCTTTAACTGTTTTATGCTTGAATCGGCAAACGATGCAGGAGTCCAGCTTTGATTGCAATGGCAAATATTTACCACGAAGTTTTTAAGCAGAATCATTCCTTCGGTGGAATGATACACTTCGGGGTGAAACTGAATTCCAAATATCTTCTTGTTTCCGGCCTGGTAGCCTGCTACTTCAACATCTTCGGTGCCGGCAATTATTTTAAAGTTTTCGGGGAGTTTAAGAATGGTGTCACCGTGCGACATCCATACCTGGCAACCAGTACTCATTCCTGCGAGTAACTCGTGGTTGCGCTCTATTTTTATAAGATTGGCTCTGCCATATTCCCTTATTTTTGATGGTTTAACCTCACCACCATTTGATTTGGCAATAAATTGAGCGCCATAGCAAACTCCCAATACCGGAATTTCGCGTTTAAAAATTTGTTCAAGTTCGGGAGCAGGAGCATTGGCATCGTTTACCGAAAACGGGCTTCCTGATAAAATTACACCACTTACATTGTCGAGCGAAGGGATTTTATTAAAAGGATGAATTTCGCAATAAACATTTAGTTCACGAACCCTTCTCGCGATAAGCTGGGTGTATTGCGAGCCAAAATCTAAAATTAGTATCATCTGTTGCATCGTGCAAAAATAGTAATTAGGCAAAATGAAAAGAGTCCTGTTGAAAGAATACTGAAATGTTTTTGTGTGGATAAAGCGTAAACTTTGTCATTTCGAGAGTTAACCCAAAATTTTTGGGCATAATGAGGAGATGACATTATGGAATAGATTTCTTGCCGCATTTGCGCATGGCCGTCAGGTTAAGAAAACAATTGTATTATTATACTAAGTGGATAACAGAATAAAGGCTGAAAGCCTTTCATATCAAAAGAAGGAGCAGCGCTCCTTTTTAAAACAAATGGAGTAGTATCCTCAGGCTGAAGGCCTGTCCGAAGGACTCCTACGGAGATACATTTTTTCGTCCCTCCGAAGAAGTCCTATGGACAGGCTTTCAGCCTGCAGGACATATTCGGAAAACATGCTTAACCTGAGGGCTGTGCGCACCTGCGGCAGGAGAAATCTTTTCAAACCGCCAACTAACGGTGGCTTGTAACTCAGAAAGACAGCCTTCGTAATCGAAACTTAAAATTATCAATCACCTACCAATTCATTCCAATCGTAGCTTACAGCTTCTAAAAATAATCCTTTGGCTGGTACCGATATCCCCGCATTTCTGCGGTCTTTACTTTGGATAATTTTGTGTACATCCTGTGTTGTTATATTTCCTCTTCCAACTTCTACCAAAGTTCCCACGATAGCTCTCACCATATTACGTAAAAACCGATCGGCTGAAATAGTGAAAATCAATTGGCCATTTTTTTGCTCCCAGCCTGCATACGAAATTTTACAGTTGTTGGTATTTACATCAGTATGAAGTTTTGCAAAGCTGGTAAAATCAGAATATTCCAATAAAACTGATGCAGCTTTGTTCATTTCTGCAACATCAAATTCATTGCGGTAGGTCCAGGCAAAGCTTCCGCTGAACGGGTTTTTTAACCGATTGATATAATATTTATAAGTTCTTGAAATTGCATCAAACCTTGCGTGAGCATCATCTTTGACCCTGAAAATGCGATAAACGGAAATGTCTTTTGGAAGATAGCCATTCAGCTTATAAACAGTTTTAATCAATTCTTCATCGGTGAATGATATTGGATGGTCGATGTGAGCAAAAAATTGCCTCGCATGAACGCCCGTATCTGTTCTTCCACAACCGGTAACTTTTTTGTTCAAGCCCATTTTGTACTTTAATCCGGTTTGCAATACTTCCTGAACAGATTTATCTGCAACCTGCATTTGCCAGCCGTGATAAGCTGTTCCATTATAACTTAGCTCAATGAAATACCTCATTACTTCGAATAAACTTTTTATTAAATTAAAGGATGAATCAATAAATATCATCCTGCAATCATTGCATGAAAATTAAAATTCTAATTTTTTAGAAATTAGCAAATAACCCATAAAATTTGATGCAAAATAAATCATTTATGTATTGTAAATTTATATCTATTCTAAATTCTGCTTATCGCATTGATAATCAATGTATTATTGCATTTTGCTATTTAAATCATTTCTAAATTTAATTCTGACTTGGTGAAATAGCTTTTTCAGATTAGATTTGCATTGTTAATCAATTAACAACTACTGGTGAAAAACAAAAGAGTGAATTTAATATACTTAACAAATTGATTTTCATAATCAAGAGTTTATCAACAATAAACAATAAATTTTATGGCAACAAGCGTACAGAACATCATTAAAAAGTACAATAAAGACAAGACCAGACTAATGGATGTCCTTATTGATGTTCAATCAGAGCATGGCTACATTCCAAGTGAGACAATCTCAAAGATTGCCGGTGAATTGGATATTTCACATGTTGACGTTGAGCAAACCATGTCATTTTACCACTTTTTTTCCGATGTACCAACCGGAAAATATGCTATCTACCTTAACGATAGCGCTGTGGCCAATATGATGGGTCGTCAAAAGGTTAAAGATACTTTTGAGAAAGAAGCCGGAATTAAATTCGGATCAGTTACACCGGATGGGACAATCGGCCTTTTCGACACCGCATGTATTGGTATGAATGATCAGGAACCTGCTGCTTTGATTAATGGTAAGGTTTTTACAAATCTAACACCATTCAGAGTTAAAGAAATCCTTCGCGACATCAAAGATGGGAAAGCAGTTGACGAGATGTACTCTGCTGCCTATGGAGATGGTGAAAATCGTAACGAACTCATAAAATCAGTAGTTCAGAACAACATTCGTAAGAAAGGTCCAATCCTTTCGGAAGACTACACTCCGGGTATTGTTATCTGGAAAAAATTGCCGGGTATGTCTCCGGAACAGGTAATCGAAGAAGTTAAAAAGTCGAATATCCGTGGCCGTGGTGGCGCTGGTTTCCCAACCGGACTTAAGTGGGAATTCTGCCGTAAGGCAAAAGGTGAAAAGAAATACATTTTCTGTAATGCCGATGAAGGTGAACCCGGCACTTTTAAGGATAGGGTAATCCTCACCGAACGCCCAAAACTTTTGTTCGAGGGTATGGTTATTGCCGGCTACGCAGTTGGTGCCACCGAAGGTATAGTTTACATCAGGCACGAATATACATATTTGAAAAAATATTTGGAAAACCTCTTACAGGGTGCCCGCGACAGAAATTTGCTGGGTAAAAATATTGGTGGCATCGAAGGATTCGATTTTGACATTCGACTTCAATTTGGTGCCGGCGCTTACGTTTGTGGCGAAGAATCTGCCCTTATCGAATCGGCAGAAGGAAAACGCGGTGAACCACGCGACAGGCCTCCATTCCCGGTTGAAAAAGGCTATCTTGATATGCCCACTGTAGTTAATAATGTTGAAACCCTGTGTTCGGTAGTTAAAGTATTATTAAACGGTGGTGAATGGTACAAAAAATTCGGAACCAAAGACTCAACAGGAACCAAATTGCTGAGTATTTCAGGCGACTGTAAATATCCCGGAGTGTATGAAGTTGAGTGGGGTTTTTCGATACGCGATATGCTGGAAATGGTTGGTACCGATGAAAACCGTATCCAAGCAGTTCAGGTTGGCGGGCCTTCAGGCTCACTAATCGCTCCTGATGAATTTGACCGGATACTTTGTTTTGCTGATCTGGCCACAGGAGGTTCGCTGATAATTATCGACAATACGCGTGATTTACTTACTGATATCGTGTTAAACTTCACCGATTTCTTTATCGAAGAATCATGCGGTTCATGCTCAACATGCCGCAACATTCCTAACTTTATGAAAATGAAATTGGAAAAAATTCTTGACGCACGCGGTATTGCAAAGGATATTACTGATTTGGAAGAGTGGGGCAAAATTTTGAAAGTGAGCCGCTGTGGACTTGGGCAAACAGCAGGAAATCCCATACTTACAAGTATTAAAAACTTCCGCCATTTATATGAGGAAAAAATCCAGAAGGGCAAGGACTACGACAGTGAGTTTGATTTATCCGAAGCTGTTAAGGCATCGTGTGAGGCTGCCGGAAGAATTCCCAATCTCAATTAATTTTATTCATTAATAGAAAATTATAATCAAAATAATATGAGCACATTAGTTAAATTTAAGATTGATGGAGTGGAATGTATGGCCGAACGTGGGATTTATATTGTTGAAGCCGCTCGCGAAAATGGAATTTACATTCCTACTTTATGCAATATCAGGGGTGTAAAACCAAGGGGTTCGTGCCGTATATGCACAGTTATGGCAAACAACCGGCCTATGTCGGCATGTACCACTCCGATACTTGATGGTATGGAGATTATCAACGATACAAAGGAATTGAACGACATCAGAAAAGCAATTATCGAAGCGCTTTTTGTTGAAGGGAATCACTTTTGCCCCTCATGCGAAAAAAGTGGAAATTGTGAGTTACAAGCACTTGCATACAGGTTTCAGATGATGGTACCTCGTTTTCCGTACATGTTTCCGGTTAAGGGAGTTGATGCTTCAAATCCAAAGATTATCAAAGACCATAATCGTTGTATTCTCTGCAAACGTTGCATCAGGGCAATTAAAACTGAGGACGGTAAAAATGTTTTTGCATTTAAGAAAAGAGGCATGAAGCTTGAAATTATTCTCGATCCTGAACTGGGTAATAAATTTACAGATGAACTTGCACAAAAAGCAATAGATATTTGCCCGGTAGGTGCTATTCTGCCTCGTGAAAAAGGGTACAACATTCCCATTGGAGAGCGTAAATACGACAAAGTTGTCATAGGCAGTGATATCGAAAAAAAATAAAAATAGGAGATATATAATATGAGTAAACCAATAGTTGCTACAACTTCACTTGCAGGATGCTTCGGTTGTCACATGTCTTTATTGGACATCGATGAGAGAATTCTGGATTTGATTGAACTTGTTGAGTTCCACAAGTCACCCATCGACGACATTAAAGAATTCACAAAATATTGCGATATAGGCCTTATCGAAGGTGGATGCTGTAATAGCGAGAATATTCATGTACTTAAAGATTTCAGGAAAAACTGTAAAATACTCGTTTCACTCGGCGAATGTGCCATTATGGGCGGCCTGCCGGCACTGCGCAATGGCATCCCGATAAAAGAGTGCCTGGATGAGGCCTACCTTAACGGACCTACCGTAAAACACAACCCAAAAGGAATTATTCCAAATGATGATGAACTTCCTATGCTTCTCGACAAGGTATATCCCTGTCATGAAATTGTAAAAATAGATTACTATCTTCCGGGCTGTCCGCCAAGTGCCGAACTCATCTGGAATGCATTGGTTGCGCTTGTAACCGGCGATCCGATGAAGCTGCCTTATGAAGTTGTAAAATTCGATTAATATTAAAACGAAAGAACAATGGGACAAAAAATAACAATAGAACCGGTAACTCGCGTGGAAGGTCACGGAAAAGTTACCATTCATCTTGATGATAAAGGCAATGTAAAACAAACACGTCTTCATATCGTGGAGTTCCGCGGGTTTGAGCGTTTTGTGCAAGGCCGACCATATTGGGAAGCGCCTGTACTTGTACAGCGTCTTTGCGGTATTTGCCCGGTTAGCCATCACCTGGCAGCCGCCAAAGCACTCGATGTGATTGTTGGTGCCGGAACGGGTGACGGACTTACACCTACCGGAGAAAAAATGAGGCGACTGATGCACTATGGACAAACGTTCCAGTCGCATGCGCTACACTTTTTCCACCTTGCCTCGCCCGACTTGCTCTTTGGTGTTGACGGCGATCCTATGATTAGGAATGTGATTGGTGTGGCACTGAAGCATAAAGATTTGGCTGTTCAGGGTGTGATGATGCGTAAATTCGGCCAGGAGATTATTAAGGCTACAGCCGGTAAAAAAATACACGGCACAGGAGCTATTCCCGGTGGTATTAATAAACACCTTTCTATCGAAGAAAGAGACAGCTTCCTCAAAGGTGCTGATCCTTTGAATACCACAAAAATGATCAGTTGGGCACAGGATGCAGTTAACTTCTTTAAAGCTTATCATAAAGAAAACAAAGACTTTATTGATGGTTTTGCTACTTTCCCATCGAGCCACCTGAGCCTTGTTAGAAAAGACGGAGCCATGGATCTGTATCACGGAGTGCTGAGGGCAATCGATACCGATGGTAAGAAAATTCTTAACGATGTGGATTATCAGGATTACGATAAATACATTGATGAGGAAGTTCGTAATTGGAGTTACATGAAATTCCCTTACCTTTTGGATTTGGGTAAAGAAGATGGTTGGTATCGCGTAGGACCACTTGCCCGCTGCAATACCGCCGATTTTATTCCTACTCCATTGGCACAAAAAGAATTCGAGATATTTAAAAACTATACAAATGGCAAACCCAACGGCATGTCGATGCACATGCACTGGGCTCGCCTTATCGAGACTTTGCATGCCGCTGAAATGATGCATGAACTGCTCAACGATCCTGACTTGCTGAAAGATGATTTGGTAATTAAAGGTAAAAAAATTAAACGGGGAGTTGGACTTATCGAGGCTCCGCGTGGAACCTTGTTCCATCATTACGAAATCAATGATAGAGATCAGATTGAAATGGCAAACCTTATTGTTTCAACAACCAACAATAATGAGCCCATGAATCGTGCAGTGAACAGCGTTGCAAAGCAGTACATGAACGGCCAGAAAGAGATTACCGAAGGTATGAGGAATGCTGTGGAAGTTGCTATACGTGCTTACGATCCTTGTTTGAGCTGTGCAACTCACGCGCTTGGACAGATGCCACTTGAGATTACCTTATTTGATGTTCATAATAATTTGATTGATAAAAAACGTTCGTAATTGTCTGAAAAACTTCAAATATTAATATATGGATATGGAAACCCGGGTCGTCAGGATGATGGCCTGGGTAATCATTTTGTGGAAAAAGTAAAAACCTGGGCTGAAGAAAACAGACTATCAAACATTTCTTTCGATTCCAACTATCAGCTCAATATCGAAGATGCTGCTGAAATATCAGATAAGGATATTGTGATTTTTGTGGATGCCTCGATAGAAGATATTGAAAGCTTTGAACTGGATGAGATAACTCCCGATGCCAAAGTTGAGTTTTCGATGCATGCGGTTTCAGCATCCTATGTTGTTCATTTATGCAGGGATATCTATCAAAAGTCACCAAAATCCTTTTTGCTGCATGTTAAAGGTTACGAATGGGAGTTTATGGAAGGCATTACTGAAAAGGCCTTGAAGAATTTTGAAAAAGCTTTCGAGTACATGAAACCAATGCTTTTGAATCCACAGAAATTACTGAACTACCAACAAATTTGATTAAATCTTAAATAATAAAGTATGAATACTTCAACAAAATATATGGGATTGGAATTGAAAAATCCAATCATTGTCAGCAGTTCAAGGTTAACCGGGTCATACGACAAAATTGTAGAATGTGCTAAAAACGGGGCAGCGGCCATTGTTCTAAAATCCCTTTTTGAAGAACAAATCATTTCGGATATTGATGCTAAACTTCAAGATAATGAAATGTACTTTTGGTATCCTGAAGCAACAAAATTCGTGAAAGGCATTTCAAAAGATCACGGTGTTAACGAGTATATCAAACTCATCAAAAAGGTAAAAGAGAATATCGATATCCCGGTTATTGCAAGTGTTAATTGTAATACTTCTCACGAATGGCCTGCTTTTGCCAGTGAACTCGAAAAGGCAGGAGCAGATGCTATCGAGTTGAACATTGCTATTTTTCCATTTGATGAAAATGTGGAAAGTAAAGACATCGAAAACCTTTACATCGGGATTTTGAAGGAAGTTAAATTGCATGTTTCAATTCCTGTGAGTATTAAACTGGGTTCCTGTTTTACAAACATCTCACGAATTGTAAGTTTGCTCGATGTTGCCGGTGCAAATGGTCTTGTTTTATTCAATCGCTTTTTCCGCCCCGACATTGATATCGAAAAAGGTGAATTGATATTTGACAATTATCTGAGTGAACCTTCGGAAATGACCCAGTCGCTACGTTGGGTTGGATTGATGGCCGGCAAAGTAAAATGTGATATTGTTGCCAGCACCGGAATTCATGATTACCAGGGAGTAGTTAAACAAATTATGGCAGGAGCCTCTGCAACTGCGGTTTGTTCTGTTTTGTACAAAAAAGGCATTCCTTACATAAAAGAAATGATTAGCGATTTGGAAAATTGGATGCAGACCAACAAAATTAAATCATTGGATGATATCAGGGGAAAGATTAATGTAGGTAAAGATAATTCCGCTGAATTTGAGCGTGTACAATTTATGCGCAAAACCACCGGTATTTTTAATTAGTGCTTGTCCATAAAGTCGATACTTTACTGATTTTGCCCGCGCGACCCCTTAGTCCCCGCCAGCTGGCGGGGAAGCCCCTCGCTACCAGTGCGTTGGCCAGTCCTCCCCTTCAGGGGAGCCAGCCTTGCCGGCTAGGCAGGTTAGAGGGGTGCGCGGTGGAGAGCAAGTTTAAAGACCGACACTAATTAACCCCTTCTTTGTAGTAATTTTTCCCGCCTATTTCGCTGATTAGCGCAGATTTTCTCTGCGCTAATAAGCGAAATCTGCGGGAAACTTTTTTTTGGTGAGGCATTTTTGTTATTAGGATCAATTCCAAATTTTCCCCATTCTTTTTATTTCCAACGGGCAGTTGTTACTTTTGCATCATTCGATGGTTTAGTCGTCAAAAAAAGAGATGTTATGAATAGTGTTCAAAAAAATAAAAGACTGGCATATAATGAAGGGATACTTTCTATTGTAACCAATATATTATTATTTGTACTTAAATACTGGGCTGGAATTGTTACAGGTTCGGTGGCTATTGTTGCAGATGCCTGGCACACACTTTCCGATTCGTTGAGTTCGCTGGTGGTAATTGTAGGCGCTAAAATAGCATCAAAACCTCCTGATAAAGAACACCCTTTTGGCCATGGAAGGGCTGAGCTTGTTGCATCCATCTTTATTGCTGCACTGTTGGGATTTGTGGCCTACGAATTTATTTCCGATTCTATTTCGAAACTTAACAACCATAAGGAGGCTGTTTTTGGAACTTTAGCCATTGCGGTTACAGTAGCTTCGGTAATAGTAAAAGAAGTACTGGCTCAATATGCTTTTTGGGCTGCCCGAAAATCAGGTTCTGCTGCACTTCGGGCCGATGCCTACCACCATCGCACCGATGCAATTTCATCGGTAATTATACTCGTGGGGATTTTGATTGGGCGATATTTTTGGTGGGTTGATGGAGTGCTTGGAATTATTGTAGCATTCATGATTTTGTATGCTGCCTACGAGATATTATCAGAATCCATAAGCCGGCTTTTGGGTGAAGCACCTGATGACAAACTTATTGATAGCCTGAACGATTGTGCTGAAAAAGTTAGCAAACTTAACCTTCAGATTCATCATGTGCAAGTACATTCTTATGGCTATCACAAAGAGCTTACCTGCCATATTTACCTGCTAAAAACAATGACTGTGGAACAAGCGCACGATCTTTCTGATAAGCTTGAAAAACAAATCAGGCTTGATTTGGAAATTGTTGCTACAATACATGTTGAACCACTTCCTACTTGATTAGGTTCAGAATTTCAGAGTACCTGACCCAAGGTAAATGTGTTGTCGCGCAAATCAGATTTCTCTCCGCCAGTTGGCGGTTACTAATGACAAGTATTTGTACAAAGCTGGAGCAAACATTGTGGGGCAGAGACCCCTCAGTCGCAAGCTCCTTCGAGGTGACAGGGCTTTGGCGGGTGTGTTGGGGTGGATAAAAGTTATCAATTTGATAATTTCAATACTTCCGAATAGATTTAAGCAAATTTTATTTTCCTTATTCTTCAGAAAAATACGCCAGTTTGATAAGCGATGTAACAAAATCAAATTCTTCGAGATGAATGTTATCGGGCAGGCGTAGTGGAGTGGAGGTGAGATTCATTATTCCTTTTATTCCGAGTGCGCCAATTAGCGCCACATAATTCTCAGGGTCTTCTTCCATGTCGCTAAGTATTGCAAGTGTTATACTCTCCTTCTCAACAACAGCGGCTATTTGCTCTAACGAATAACAAGGCACATTATTAAATGTATTGTTTATTGATTTTGCGGAAGTATCAAAAATTGCCTTTACGTTCAAGGGTACATTTCCCAGGGATAAAATATCGAGAATTGCCCTGCCGGCATGGCTAAAGCCGATAATACATGCATTTTTGCCAGAGTTGCATTCAAGCTTTTGAGATATTTGATTAATCAGATGCCGCAATTCGTAGCCTTTGCTGTGGCTGCCCGAAACACCTATTAGCATCAAATCGCGCCTTACATGGACGGGATTTATTTTTAGAAGGCTGGCTAAATCCCGTGAAAAGATATAAGGTTTTTCAAGGTATTGATATCGCATTAATAAACGCCGGTAATTACTGAGCCGTTCTACTGTTTTTTCAGGAAGCTTAACCATTCCGGTTTATGTTTTGTCTGGGAATTTCGATTTGAGGCTTAATAAAATCGCCTTCAATCAAACCTGAATCTCCAATTTTATAGCCTTTGGAGTTCCGCTGGGTTTTAACAATTTCCTGTCCTTCACAAGCACTTATGCCTGTCCATTTGCAATTTAAACAATGTTTGAAGCCATTAATTTGAACTCCCCAACATTCATTATGCGACAGCTTAGAGGTATCAATATTTTTCATGCCAAATAAATTTTAGGCGAAAATATAATAAATATCTATTATTATGAAATATGAAACTCATTTATTGATGATTTATAATCAATATTTAATTACACTATTGTCCAAGAAAAAATAAAGACTAACAATAGATTCTTCGCTACGCTCAGAAGGACAGGCGTTTAGGCTTTCAGGGAGAGGTTGGTTGGCGGCTTTGCCGCCAACCAACCTCTCCCTGACTCACAACTCACAAAGTACTTGTCATTCTGAGCGTAGCGAAGAATCTGATTTTTTTAGTCGGACTTTAGTGATTTAAATAACATGGAATTCTTAAAACGATGAATAAATCCACCAAATACCCACTAAAATGGCTGCTACCCCTCCCAAGACCCTTAATATTTTGAATGCTTTGGCTCGTCCTGATAAGGCAGTTTTTAAAGAAATATAGCCAAGTAAAGCTGAGAAAACAATCATGGCAGTAATGGTACCAGCACCAAAACCAGTAAGGTACATGGCAGCATCAAAATTACTGGGCAAAGCTAGTGTAGGGAGAATGGCAAATAAATGTGATACGCCTGCCAGGCCATGAAATATCCCTATCCCCAGAGAAGCCCTGATATTTTGACGATGTTGTTTTGCGTGTTCATGTGTATGTGCCGCCGCGCTGCTGTGGACATGGGTCGAAGAGTGATCGTGCCCGTGAATATGAACGATTTCACCATCCTTGGTTTTGTGGATGTGAGGGTGGGCATGTTTTCCTGAAATATTTTTTATTCCAACTTTGGCAATTGCCCATACACCAATGAGTATGAGCATGATCCCAACCAGTTGTTCACTATGTTCGGAAATCCTTTCAACCGGAATCAAATCTCTAAAAAGTAAGAAGAGTAGTCCGATAATAAGTATTCCGATTGTGTGGCCAATTCCCCAGGCAAGCCCCACGCCCCAGGAGCAGTTTTTCGATTCGATTGCCAATGGTGTAACTGCGGCCAAATGATCGGGCCCTGACAATACATGGGCTATGGCAGCAATAATGCCTGTTAAAAGATTTAGCATAATGCAATGATTCTATTACATTTATAAAAGGCAAGGTGTTTTCTCAAACCACAGTAGAGGGTTTGCATAAATGGATAGTAGTGTGCTTGATGCCGTGGCTGCCATAATTTACTTTTGATGATCCTGATGGAATTTTTTAAGCCGGTATTCGAGGTCAGGAAACTGAGTTCTTTTTACAAGGGAAACACATGCCCGGATTCCCTCATGCCGTTCACTTCCGGTGATATCGAGTGTAATAGCCGAAATGCCATAGTACAAAAGTTTTTCAAGTAGTTCGCTTCCTGAGAAGCCCGGATATGCAAAGGTGAAGTAAAAGCCATCAGCAATGGGTTCATCCTCGTCCATGTCATAAACGATTTTAAAACCATTTTCGATGAACATCTTTTTCATGATTTTTGCCTTTTGACCATATTCCTTTACCTTTTCCACAAAATTTAAATTGCCTTCATTGGCTGCTTTTAAAATTGCAGTAAGTGCATATTGTGCAGAATGGTTGGTGCCTGAACTCAAAGAGTAGATTGAGCCGAATATCAAAGCATAACCCACATTGTCTGACCTATAGTAACGCAGTAAGTCCGGAGCTGTGGTATTAAAAAGCTTGTTGGATATCACCATCATACCCACGCGTTCGCCGGCATAACTGAACACTTTAGAACTTGAGATAAGCAAAACATAATTATCGGTGTAGTTGGCTACAGATGGCTGATAGGGTGCTTGCCCCGGTTTTGAATAATCCTTTCTGAAATCCATGCCAAAATAGGCTAAATCTTCAATAACAATTATTTTGTATTTATTGGCTAACTCTCCGATAATCTGAAGCTCAGTATCCGTAAAGCAGATCCATGAAGGATTGTTCGGGTTGGAGTATAGCAAGGAACAGAATCTTCCTGTTGACAAATATGATTCGAGTTTTTTTCTGAGTTTTTCTCCCCGGTAATTGTAAACATCAAACGAATCCCATCCTTGTCCCATTACCCTAAGCTGCTGCTTATGAACCGGAAATCCGGGATCGATAAACAAGGTTCCTTCACGTTCGGCATGCATACGGTTAAGGGTCATAAATGCAGCAAAACTTCCTTGCATAGATCCTACTGTTGGCAGGCAACCCTCGGAGCTGACATCAATATTCATGAAATTTTTAATAAACTTTGAGATTTGTTCTTTCAGTGGGGCAATACCAAAAATATCAGGATATATGGCTGCTACTCCTCTGTCTAAAGCAGCTTTTTGTGCCTCAACACCAATACTTGTGGGGGGCAAGCCGGGAATGCCCATCTCCATGCGAACAAATTTTTCACCACTCGCTGTTTCGATTTGATCTATTAATTTTTTAATTTCCCGAATGGAGGCTTCACCCACACTTTTCAATCCGCTTTCCTTAATTTTCTTTTCAACAATCTCAAAATTTATTGGTGTATCTTTCATGTTTTCAGTTTTTTAGTTTTTGAAAAATATAGATATTTTTTGAATAACAAAAGTATGAAAAAAAACTTCGTCATATTAAAATTGCTTGCAGGTTTAAATGATTTGGAGTAATTTTTATTGATTATAAAAAAGAATTCGAAACCTGAAATCCATTTATTTTCGTATGAATAAAAAATGCCTCCCAAAAAAACAATGAAAATTTTTGGATATTACTATTTAAATGCTTGTTCAATCAGTGTTTTACCTATACTTGGTAAATCTGTCAACTTACTCATTTGGCTTGGATTGAATGATTTTTATTACGTATTCATTAAGCTGTTTTGTCAGTCCCCAATTAAATGGCCGCTGCCAAAGACTCCCCCTTCCCGAAAGCTATCAGGTTTTTTTTCATTCATATAACGCAACCACTACGTGGTAGTTTTTCTTTAAGGATATTGATTTACTACAATACCTAAACTTTCCGAAGTGTCGGAACAGGCTATACTGAGTTTTTAGCAACCCGGTACGGGTTGAGATATTTTAGCTCAACAGAATTACCATGATTCGAAAAAACCCGGTACAGCCCGTCCCGTCTATGCGGGAGGTTTCGCTATTTGAATATCACTGCCGCCATAATTAGATTTCGTAAAATTATCTTGATAAATTGTTTATCAGTTTATTAACAAGCGAAAACCACTAATTAATACCCCTAATAAAATCGTTGATAGCTTTCGGGATCCCCCTGAAAGGGGAGGATGCCATCGCACTGGCCGTTGCCTTGGCCAGTGCGGCTGGTCTCCCTTTCCGCCAGCTGGCGGAGAAGGGGTCGGTGTCGAGACGAAGTCTCGTGCATGCACGAGCAAAGCTCGGCAGGATGGGGTCATGATGATTTGGTATTAAATTCCGCCACCTAAAATTATTACTTTACAATTATGAATTTTTCACAAGATTGCTTTTCTTATTTTTAGTAAATCGGTAAGGAGTTTCTCCAGTTTATCAAGATGAAGCATGTTTGCACCATCCGATAGTGCATTGGCAGGATTGGGGTGGGTTTCGATGAAAAGGCCGTCAACACCAACGGCAACACCGGCTTTAGCGATGGTGCCGATGAGATCGGGGCGGCCACCGGTAACCCCGGCTGCCTGGTTTGGCTGCTGTAGCGAATGGGTACAATCCAAAACTACGGGAACCTGATTTTTCTGCATTTCGGGAATGGCACGGTAATCCACAAGTAAATCCTGATAGCCAAACATGGTGCCCCTTTCGGTAAGCATGATGTTTTCGTTGCCTGCTTCGCGAACCTTTTCAACCGCAAATTGCATGGATTCGGCCGAGAGAAACTGACCCTTTTTGATGTTGATCACTTTTCCGGTTTTTGCAGCAGCCACAAGTAAATCAGTTTGCCGGCAAAGGAAAGCAGGTATTTGCAATATGTCAACATATTCGGCAGCCCGGGCGGCTTCTTCGGCGGTGTGGATGTCGGTAACCACAGGAACTCCAAATTTGCTTTTTATTCCTGTAAGGATTTTTAATCCCTTTTCATCACCAATTCCTGTAAAAGAACTTAGTTTTGATCGATTGGCCTTGCGGTAGGAAGCCTTGAAAATGAACGGAATTTTTAACTTGTTGGTGATGGCAACAATTCTTTCGGCTATTTCGTAGGGGGAAGTTTCATTTTCTATCACACAGGGACCGGCCATCAAAAAGAAATTTCCGCTACCGGCAAATTTTATATTCGGGATGTTTTGGATTATTTCGCTCACTGATTTCATTGTCTTAATTTTTTGATGATTTACAAAAATCGTAATTATTAATCAGCGATGATGGTTTCCGGCTGATCCTGAATATCAAGTTTAAAAACATCGGGTCGGGCATAATGGCCTGTAACATCAAAATCCATTTTTGCACGGCTTACCTCGGTTAAATCCAAGTCGGCAACCAGTATTTTTTCTTCTCCCCAGGCCGGGCCACAAATTACTTCACCCATTGGTGAAACGATTACACTCCCGCCATTGCTCATAACCTCAGGTTCATCCCGGAGTAGAGGTATCAAATCGTCGGGGTAGTCTGTTTTTTTTACAAACTGGTTACATCCCATCACAAAACAACGGCCTTCCATGGCTATGTGTTTCATGGTGCTCTGCCACGATTCACGGGCATCGGCAGTGGGAGCGAGGTAAATCTGAACTCCTTTCCTGTACATCGAAAGGCGTGCTTCGGGCATATAATTTTCCCAGCAAATCAATCCGCCAACTAGAGCAAACCCTGCATCAAAAGTGGTGAGTGTTTTACCATCGCCTTCACCCCAGATTACACGCTCGGTGCCGGTGGGTTTAAGTTTGCGGTGCTTCCCGATTAATTCCCCGGAAGGGGAAAAATATAGCAAAGTACAATAAAGACTGCCATTGATTTTATCCCGCTCAGTTATTCCAAGGGCAATAAAAGCATTGGCACTTTTGGCCGCTTCACATAAGGCCAGGGTTTCAGGGCCGGGAACTACAAGGCTGTTGTCGTGGTAACGTTGCCAGAGTTTGCGGCCTTCATCCGTTCTTTTTCCTACAACTGCGCCAAAGTCGAGGCCGCGTGGGTATGCCGGAATAAATGATTCAGGAAATAGAATGAGTTCGGCGTGTTGTTTTTTACATTCATGGATGAGTGCAATGGTTTTTTGTAAGGATTTTTTCAAATCAAAAATGACGGGAGTAGCTTGTACCACTGCCACCCGAAGTTGTGTTTTTGCCATCATTTTATGCTGAATTATAGTTTAGATTTCTTGTTTTACTACATTATTAAAAGCAGATATCCTGACCCGCAAGTTACAAATCAATGAGTTTTACTATTATTATCGTAAATTAATATGTCACCAATTCAATTATTATTTCTCCTTTTTTGCTTAGTGTTTCTATGTGTTCTAAGTGCCTCAGTGTTTATTTTTAATAAGTTACCACTTAGACACCCCGATAGCTATCGGGGGCACAAAGACTCACTCAGATGTATCTTTCACTACAGTTGATTTACAGTAAGTAAGGAGTTCTGAAACTATAAAAAATCCCGGCTATCGCCTTTTTTTAGCCTTATTTACATTCTTATCGCCACGGGTTTTGGGCTTTTTATATTTTTTTGCCAACTCCCTTTTGTATGAGCCTCCCAGGTTGCTTTTTTTGTTTTTCTCTTTCTTTTCGTGAAAAGCACCGCCGGGCTCGGCAATTTCTGTTTTCCGGTTTCGGCTTATTATAATTTTAGGTCTTTCTTCGGGAAGTAGTAATTCGGATATCTCAACTTCTTCAGGAAATGCCAATTCAGGGATTTCCATTTCCATGAGCGCTTCAATGGCTTCCTTTGCTTCTCTTTCTTTTTCGGTGTAAAACAGGACGGACTTGCCTTCCTTCTCAGCGCGGCCACTGCGCCCAATGCGGTGGATGTAGTTTTCGGGATAGGCAGGTGTGTCGAAATTGAAAACATGACTCACACTTTCCAAATCCAGCCCGCGGGCCATTACATCGGTGGTGATGAGGATGCGGTTAGCGCCTTCATCAAATTGGCGGATGTTTCTTATGCGGTAGTTCTGTGATTTGTTGGAATGAATAATGCCCATTTCTTTTCCAAAAGTTTCTTCCAACGCTTCGAACAATCGGTCAGCATTTTTTTTGCTCGAAACAAAAACCAATACTTTGCTGTATTCTGTTTTGTTTTTAAGAATGTATGCCAGCAAGTTTACTTTGGTGAAAAAGTTTGGCACAGGATAACATTGCTGGGCGATATTGTCGAGGGGCGTTCCACTTAGCGCGATGGTGACTTTAACCGGAGACTTAAAAAAATCATCGATAAGTTCATCCACTTCTTCGGTCATGGTTGCCGAAAACATCATATTTTGCCGGCGTTCGGGCAGAAACTCCAGGATGTTTTTCAACTGAAACCGAAAGCCAAGATCGAGCATTACATCCACCTCATCGATGACAAGTTTTTTGATGTCGTTGAGTTTGAGAACCCTCGTAAGTGCCAAATCGTATAAGCGTCCGGGGGTGGCTACAACAATGTCTGATCCGGTATTAACTGTTATTTTTTGGGTATTGATATTGGTGCCACCATACAAGCCAATGGTTCTTAGGGTCATGTATTTGGACAGGCTTTCGATTTGCTCCACAACCTGCAAAACCAATTCGCGCGTGGGAACAATAATTAGCACTCGTGGTGTATTTTGCTTCGAAAAGGTCATCTCTTTCAGGATGGGTAGCAGGTAGGCAAGCGATTTGCCCGTGCCGGTTTGGGCAATTCCCACCACATCTTGTCCCGAAAGAATTACAGGGTGTGCTTCTGATTGGATAGGAGTGGGGGTGGTGAATCCCAAATCCTGGATTGCTTCAAGTAAGGCTTTGGTAAGGTTTAAACTTTCAAAACTGTTCATTCATCAATTATTTCGGCAAAAGTAAGCCTTTTGAGTGAACCTGTTTTTTGTTTTGGTGTAGCTGGATTTTACCTTAGTAAATAAGAAATGAATGATTTTCAAAAATTTGTGAGATGTTAACTATCTCGGTTTATAATTTAGAAGGGTCTGCTGAAAAAAGCCTAATCTTTTGGTATGTATATGGTTATTCCAAGAAATTTGATTCCTACTAAAATGTTTTGGAAGCAATTTATTAAAAATCCTTGCATCAAATATTGCGGTGCGCCGCACCTTTTTCTAAATAGCTGGAAAGAATTCTACAAAGATTACCGGTGCTCCGCACCTGAAAGGATAGCCACAGAGTGGCGATAATCCTCGCCTCGCGGCGAAGCGGGGTATTAGTATTAAATCGGGAGGTGCAGCGCACCTAAATATTAAAACAAATTATAAGATTTTATTTTTTTCAGCAAGTCCCAATGTAGAGGAGGTTGCCCGGAATCTTGAAAAAAGTTAACCAATGATTTTTGGTTTTGATTTTTCAATCGTTTCTAAACTTATAAAAGCTTGATGCCTTCGGGGTTTATCTCAATTTTACGCATTTTGTATAAAGCTCCAATGGCTTTTTTGAAGGCTTTTTTGCTCATGCCGAATTTTGAATAAATTTCGTCGGGGCTACTCTTGTCGGTGAAGTGCAGGTATCCGTTGTTTTGTTCGAGCGCTTTGAAAACGGTTTCTGTATTGGCATCATTAAATTTGTCGTACCCGGCAGGCTGAAGTGAGATGTCTATTTTGTTGTCTTCACGAATATTTTTAACATACCCGGTCATTTTATCACCGACATTAAGTTCGGAAAAGATTTCATTATTGAAAATGAGCCCCTGGTGAATGTTGTTGACGATTACCGAAAATCCAAGATCAGTTTTTTTCCATACCAAAACTTCTACCTCTTGATTTTCGCTAACGGTAATGATTTCGTTTTGCAAAAACCTTTCAATACGGCTGCTGCCATAAAGCCTGTCGGTTTCCAGGTCGATATCAAGGTAAACGATATACCATCTGTCTTCTTCCATTTTTTGCTTTTGCTCCCTGAAAGGAACCATCAAATCTTTATCGACACCCCATGCCAGGAAAGCGCCCACACCATCAGCAATGGTCTTAACCTGCAAAAGCGAAAATTCGCCAAGGGTTAATTTTGGTTTTTGGGTTGTGGCCACCAATTTGCCTTCGTTATTGTTGTGAACAAAAACCTTGATGGTATCGCCGGCTTTAGCCTCCCGGGGGCAATATTTTGAAGGCATCAGAATTTCCTGTCCCGATTCGTCGCCAAGTTGAAGTCCCTCGGCAGTCTCACTTAAAAATTTCAGATCGTTGTATTTTCCCAGTTCAATCATGGAGCAAAATGTATTTGGTGATTTGTGATGTTTAAAACAATATGAGCCCTTTACTCATTAGGCTTTTTTTATGTAAATAAACCTGGGTTAGAGGCGTATAATTTTACTGTGCAAAGTTACTACAAATAACGGCTACCGGGAAAGAGTGCGGAAGAACAGGATTTATTTTTCACATTAAAAAATTTCCAATCTTTAATCCGAAGTATATTGTGCGGGGATTCATTGGTCCGTAAATATATCCTGGGTCGCGGTCAATTCCGCTATCGAAATCATTTTGATATGAATTAAAAATATTTTTTACACCGGTAAATAATTGCAGTGTAGCGCCATTCAACTTGAGGTTGTACCGTACTTTTAATCCTAAATCAAAAAAACTATCTGTTTCTCTCAACTCACCATCGTCAGGATTAGGTATTTGTAATCCGAAATAGGGCACAAGCATTTTTCCTGTATAATTGCCGGTGGTGGAAAAGCCCCATTTTTTCGATGGCTTCCAATCTAAAGTGAGGTATCCATAATCATTCGGAGTGCGGAAAAATCTTTTTTCGTCAAACTCCTGCGCTTGTTCGTATTTGCTTTTTTGAATGGTAAAGCCTGCTTTAAACGAAAACTCATCTGTTGGCACTAAATTCAATTCTATATTTAAGCCTTGAATTTTTGCCCCTTCATCAGCATTAACACGGGTGTAAATAACAGTTCCGTTTTCGTCAGGTTCGCTATATTCATTTGCAAAAGGATTATTCAGTTGCGTGTAAAACCCTTCGAGCAATAAGCCAACATAAACTTTGCCCAATTGCTTGTTGAAATCAAGGGATGCCATCAAACTATGACTTGTTTCCTGCTCTAAACCCGGGCTATTCTCATGGATTACCCTTCTGGAGCCTGAGGTTTCGATGTGAAGGTCTTCGTCAAAAATTTGTGGGGCACGGTATCCCTGCGAGTAACTTAACCTGGCTTGCAAATACTTTTTGAGGTCGTATTTAAAAGTAATTCTTGGGCTTAACACATTTCCGGATTTATTAGAACCTGAATGTTCCTTGTCTTTTACCTTGTAATTATCAAAACGTGCCCCGGCAGAAACTTTAAGTTTATTCCAGTTGATTTCGTACTGCGCAAAAACCCCGGTGGTATTCGTAGTTTGGTCGGCAACCACAACATTATCGGTATGTGGAATATTTACAATGGTATCGTCAGCAATTATTGCATTATCAATATTGGCATATCCCAGTTTTTTATCTGTAAGCCAGGCACCGTTATTTTCAATACCGAAAACTAAATTTGACCTTCCCAATTGTGCATTGTATTGGATACCTAACGTGTAAGAAAAGTCTTGTGTGTTTCCATAATCGCTCAAGGATTTTCCTGCCCCATAGTACGAATCCCTGTTTACCCTTTGACCGGAAGCATAAACTGAAAACAAGTCTGTTTCCCTGAAAAACTGCTCATAAGTTAATGCACCTGTTGTAAGGTTATGATTTACTGATTCAGCAATATTTGCTTCATGTTCAGGATAATCAAATCTATCGCCGCCACGCCGCTCTTCTTTTATATTGAAGAAATCGGCAGTGAGTTTGTTTCTTGTACCAAACCGGTGGTACAATCGGGTGCCAATGGTGGTATTATTTAAAGAAGCAATTTCAGAAAAATTATCATTGTTTGCATCAAAGGGTTCTCTGTCGCGGTAAAAACCATAAAGTGCCATGCCGGTTTTATTATCGGCCGAAACCAAAGATGTATTGAAGTTTACTGAGTAATCTTGTGTAGGATTTGCAGCGTCATCCAGACCAACACCCATAAGCCCGCTATTTACACCAAACTCATAGGCATTATTGACAGGGTTTTTAAGGATTAGGTTTATAGTACCTGCAATGGCATTGCTGCCATATAATGCTGAACCACCACCGCGAATCACTTCAACTCGTTCGATCATACCCGAAGGTATGAGTTCCAAACCATAAACGCCGGCCAGACCGCTAAAGATGGGGCGGCTGTTTATTAAAATTTGAGAATACGGGCCTTCCATTCCATTCATTCTGACCTGAGAAAAGCCACAATTCTGGCAATTGTTTTCCATGCGTAAACCCGGACAAAAATTCAATCCTTCGCTTAAAGTTACTGATTGTGTTGCAGCAAATAGTTTAGGCGTAATAGTATTAACAATGGTTGACGATTCTATCCTGTTTGTGGCATTTCTATCCCCGGTAATCACAACTTCTTCAAGTCCCAGGGCATCTTTTTCCAATTCAAAATTCACCTCTTTTGTCTCTCCCTTTTTAATTGATATTTCTATTTCACCGGGCTTGAATCCCATATATGTAGCTTTAATGGTATGCTTTCCCTCAGGCAGATTGATTAGTTGATAGTGCCCCGTTTCATCGGTTGTTGTTCCAATTGTAGTTCCTTTAACATGAATGGTTGCAAATGACAAGTGTTCGTCGCAATCGATGCAAATAACATGGCCAAAAATATTGGCATCTGTTTTTAATTTTTGTGCTAAAAGGATTTGTGAAAACGACAATGTAAATACTGTCAAAAGTATAAGTAATCTTTTCATAAAATCATGTTTTTTCGTGATAAATAAATTTCATTTTTGGCGATATAACCCCTCTTGTCGTTGGAGTTGCCAAACAACAAGTGGTGTTGAATTACAGAAATTAAAAAATTTGTAATAAAACTAATGAGATGCGAAAATTGATATTATGAAATTGGGGGTGCCCGGCTTTTCCGAAGATTTATGTAGCTTAAGTCGGGAATTGTTATTAATTCAAATAAAACTTTCTCTTTTTTAACAAGTGCAATTAATGTAAGAGATAAAAAAACAACAAGAAAAAGAATTTCCAGATTTTGAAAAAATATAAATTCAGCTTTTGTGTGTTGATGAGATTTGTATGGTTTTGAATCGTGAGATTTATCGTAAGGGTGAGCATGTACTATTATAGTTCCATCACTGAGTTTATGGACATGCATGAAAGTTGCCTTGTTGGCAATTAACAATCCCATTACCCCTGTCAGTAGCAGGATAACAAGCTTTATTGTTATATTTTTACAGGCTTCTTTCATTAGCCGGCAAAAGTAGAGTTTAGCTTCAATGTGGCAATTTTAAATAAGGTTGGTGTTATTAATTGTTAGAGGGGTGGATTACCCCGAAAAATTAATAAGTTTTCTACAACAATGTGCATTACGACACAGCACTCATAACTTTCTGAAAAACAACACCCAGGTCAGGAACTCTGAAATTATGGCCAAATGTTTAATCTTAATGCCTTGGTTCTTCGTGGTGAAAAAAATTGACCACAGAGACACAGAGACACAGAGACACAGAGAGAAAAAACTTCGTGCCTTTGTGCCTTCGTGGTGAAAAAAAATAAACACAGAGGCACAATGCTTCACAAAAAAAAGCTGAGGCTTCGGGGCTTCACTTCGTTCCCCAAAAATGGGTATTACTGAGCCGTAGCATGTTTTGCCAAATCAGGAGTTTTACGTATTGCACTCCGAAAGGAGAAGGCCTGTTATTCTATTTCGATATCATATTTTAAAAGTAAACCACCCAGCCCTGAAGTGGAGAATTTGGCTTTTTTTATTCGGTTATTCTCCGGATCGATAATGTAATTGAAAGCACTTCGGAAGTCAGCTTTTTCAATGTTGGTGTTGTCGAAAATTGCCCCAGAAAGATCGCAGTTTTCAAAAATAGAAGCACTTAAATCGGCTTCAGTGAAATCGGTTTCGTGAAGCTGTGTATTTTTAAATGAAGTGGTTTTAATTTTTGTTTGATAAAAAGATGAGTGATTGAGCATGCAATGGTTAAAATTAACTGAAAGGAAAAACTTGTTACAATTTTCGAATCGCAGCCCTAACATTTTACAGTTTTCAAAGCTGATATCCCGCAGGGCTGTTCCGTTCAAATTTACCATACTCAAATTACAGCCCTGAAACCGGCAATCTACAAATCGGATATTTATAAAGCTTGAATTTGAAAAATCGCAATCGATAAATTGGCAGTCTTCGTATTCACCTTTTTCAAGTTGGTTTTTGGTGAAGTTGATTTTGTTGAAGGTTTCACCTTCGAAATATTTCTCTTCCATTGTTAAATAGTGCGTGTTCATAAAGGCGTTTATTTCTATCCGAGGCCAAAGAGTCTCCCGCAGATTTCGCTGACCTGCCTAGCCGGCAAGGCTGGTTTGCGCTGATTTTATTTGCGAATATCAGCGTTATCTGAGGGAAACCTTACTAAAAAGACGGACTCTAAATAATCCGGGTTAGAGCGTTGTAATCCGCCTTAATTCTGATTTTAGTTTTTTCTTAGTTTCAGGATCGGAAGCCGAATGGCCGGAATTTACAATGTTTAATGTGGAATTTTCCAATCCTTCATGCAAACGGAAAGCTTGCACCGGCGGGCAAATAAAATCGTACCTTCCCTGCACGATGGTAGTTTTGATGTGCTTGATTTTATCGATATTCTTCATTATAAAATCCTCGGGGATAAAACAATTGTTTGCAATAAAATGGGCTTCCAGGATGGCGAGCGATTTATGGGAAAAAGTTTTCAATGCTTCCGCCGGATCCGAAATTTTATTGATGGTGTAAAACGACATCTCATAATAAGCCCATTCGTAGGCAAACTTGTCACTGATTTCTTTGTTATCCGACAACATATTTTTCAAATAGTATTGTACCGGATTTTCATCGGGTTTAACCAGTTTGGCAAAACGTTCCCACACTTCCGGGAAAAACTCTTTAATCCCTCCGGTAATATAATGATCGATGGCGTATTTGTTGGCCAGCCAAACACCTCTTAAGATGAGGCCCAGCACCCGCCCGGGATGATGAATGGCATAAACGAGCGCGAGGGTGCTTCCCCACGAACCGCCAAAAACATACACTTTGTCAAAATTTAAATGATCCAATATTTTATTGATATCATCAACCAGGTCTTGTGTAGTATTGTTTTCGATGGAACCAAAAGGAATGCTTCTCGAAGCGCCCCGCTGATCGAGAAAAAGAACATTGTACCTTCGTTTATCAAAAAAGGCTTTGTCTTTATCGCCAAATCCTGCACCGGGCCCACCATGAAGAAATAAAACGGGAATACCTTTCGGATTGCCGTACAATTCGTAATACAACTTGTGATTGTCAGCTACCTGCAGGTGACCTGACTGATAGGATTGAAGATTTTTTTCTGTTGCCATAATCTGATTTTGTTGGTTCGTCTTTAATTTAGCGTCAATATATCGTTTTTGTTTTTTCATTAGCGTAATTAAAATGCTGTTTCAGGATTCAAATATTTCTGTCCCATTCGCTGCGTAAATTTGAAATTTGTTCGTCAATTTCCTTTTTACTCTGTTTGGTTAATTTTCCTCGTAAAGCAGATAGCTTTCTTTTTTGCTTTTTATAAAAAGTTATGTGTATTGAGCCGCTTGGTGGGCATAACATAACAGTACTATTTTCGATGCCGCAAATAAAATCATCGAAAGAAATGTCATTTAATTCAGTTCGCCAGTGTGCAACTTTATATTCAACCTGTGGTTCATTTACTGCTGTTATCATTGCTTTCTCCTTTCGTTTCGATAAATTTATACTTGCTTAATTTGATAATGATGCAGAAAAGAATAACAACATTTTCAAAAGAATATTCAAAAATATCAATTAGGCTACTAGCTACTGCATTTCTTAAGTTTAACCCAGCCTTTTCTGCCAATACATATTTAATCAATATTCTGTCTTCCTCATCGAAATTTGTTTTTTGTTCTGGTTTTAAAGGTGGTTCGTGCGCAATGTCTGCTAATAAATCATCAAGTACCTTTTCCATTACTAATTTATCAGAACCTTTCTGTCTTGTTTTAAAAGTTGCGATACCGATTTTTTCACAGAAGTAACGTAAAAGCCCCTCTATTTTTAAAGTTAAACTATCTGTTATTGTTACAAAATCATGCTGATAATTATTGTTAGCAAAGAATTTGTCAAGTTCTTCAAAAATTCTTTTTAGCCCTGGTTTTAGCGTGTCAATAGGTTTTACTTCCACTGTCTGGCCATGATAATTCCTGACAATTACTTCATTAAACCATGTGCCTTCTAAATAAAAAATTACAAAATCATAATTTAATTTCCTGGCTTTATATGCTTCGATAAAAAACCGATGCATCGTTTGGGTGCCAATTTGAAAACTAAATGAATAGGTACTCCAAAAATTGTATTTTTCTTTTTCTTCGTCTGTGTAGAATACATCAACAGTATTCCCAAATTTGTCCATTATTAAAGTTGGGAGTACTGAAAGCAAAACTGTTTGTTTGCTTAGCTCAACAGAGCGGTCTTTTATATTTTGAATTGAATTGTACCATGGAGATGTAATAAAATGATAAAGTATTCCTCTTTCATCATTATCAGCAACAGCTTTTATAATACGTTCATTCATAGAGTCTATGTGATCCTTTGGTAACTCCTGCCTTATTTCTGACAAACGAAACTTACCTCTTAATTCAGTATAATATTTCTCTAGTCTATTAATTTCTTCAGGTAGTTTTAGTTGTTGGTAAATACGAAGTGCATTTTCTGAAAAACTTACGCATGCAAGATTAGATTTGCTTTCTGTATCAGTTGCTAGCTTTTCATACAATTTTGCTTTGTAATTCAATAAACCAGAGACCGGTTTATTTCTTTTTTGCTCAATTGTGATATTCCGGTCAACTGCGTACAGTGCACCCCAAACATAAGTTTTTTCAAGTTCTTTTGCTCCTTCAAGATTTTTATCAAGAACCTTCTGGAAGTCAATTAATTTATTTGATAAACCAAAATTGTTAGAAAACAAACCTGAAAGGTCAAGTAATATGCGCAATGTGCCATCTTTTGTTATATCCCAATCCTGATGAATTTTGAAGATGTATTGTACCAGATTAGTAAGTTCAGGTTCAAGATTTGATTTTTCTGCAATTCCAAATGCCATTTGTATCGAATGAAAGAAATGCAGAACATAATGATTTTTTTCGCCCCCTCTATCTGCTTTTCTATGATACTCTTTGCTGAGATGAAAGAGTTCATTACAAAGCTGTCTTTTAAAATCATAATGCCTTGATGTAACTGTTTTCTCCCCAAAATAAACCATTAAACCATATTCTGTTTTTGCAAAAAGATTTTTACACTCATTATAACGTTTTTCAAAGTATTCAAAATCCTGTTGAGTGTATTTTGTTACATCAGGCCAATAAAGTGGAATTTGGCTTCCATCTTCCAGGGTTTGAGTGCCACTCATTTGCCAACTTAATCCATTAATAACTCCTTTTTCGTTATCGGGTTTCTTATTAAAAGATTTTTGCACTGAAAAAACCTGTCTGTCAAGGTCGGCAATTGCAACAATATCCTGTTTACCTTCATCATGAAGTTGTGTGCATACCTGCTGTAATTCCGAATTTATAGTATGCACATCTTTACAATCGTAAGAACTCTCATCTATCTTTTTTAAATATTTTTCCAGTACATTCATTCTTCGTTCATAGTTTTCTTCGAATATATGATATAATAATTAATGCAGTATTTCTTCAAAATTACTTTCTTTTTTGAAAATAGTTGGTTTTATTTTAATCCTCCCAAAAGGTTCACTTTTTAATTTACTAACATTGTTTCAGTTTTACACCTGGCGGTAACAACTGATAGAGCCTGTAAATTTTATTTTTTTATCCACATTATCCGAAGCGGAAGCCAATGATTCAACGGCATCTGTTTGGTAGTTTTCGTGCAACCTTGTTTACTTGGGTAAGTAAAATTGAATTTGTGTTTGTAGAATTTTACCGACATTTTTTACAGGAGCAATTTGTTGTAAAATAAACCGTGTTCTTAGAAGTGAATAATGATACCTATAATAAATTCAAACCAAATATTGCTCTGGAATTGCTGCTTTTATTGATTGGATGTTTTTTTATGGAAAATAAGCTTGTTATCCATTGCTCCATAAAAATCAGGGAGTTCAGCAATTATCTCGCAGCCTGTTTTTAGATAGAACTGCCGCGTGGGCTCGTAAATGGCTCGTGATGAAGTTTCGATCCAGATATTCTTGCCCGACTTATGGGCAATATCATCAACAGCCATCACCATTAGTGTTTTACCAAGTCCCTTGCCGCGTTGTGAATCGTGAACGGCAATCCAGTAAAGGTCGTAACTATCGGCAGTTCCCGGAATTTTACCATAGCAGGTAAAGCCAACAGGCCGATCTTCAAATTCCGCTATATTAAAAATGTAAGCGCTTTTTTCCGGGTCTTTATTGAGGTTTTCGAGTGCAAGCTCTTCGGCAAGTACGCTCACATTAAATTCGAATCCCGAAATAAATTCTTCAATAAAATACTGTGAAGATGGTAACTGAGTTATTTTATTGATTTTTTCCTTGTCGGAAAAACAAAAAACAGAATCAGCATCAATGCCAACGGAGGCTTCTTCCCAAATAGGTTTTACGATGTAGGTTTTGTCAGGATTTAAAAGATCAACTTCATCAATCGAAAAATAATCTGCCGTAGGCAAATCATACAAGCTCATCATATTTTTTGCCAACACTTTATTGGTAGAAATAAATAATGCATCCAGTGGAATCCCGGTGTAAGGTATTTTGAGCGAATTCAATACAGCAGGTGCAAAATAAATCAATTCGCCCTTTCCCCAAGTGGATTCAACAATGTTGAAAACTATATCAGGCTTGGCGGCTTTTACTTTTTCGATGTCACTTTTAAGGTCATCTCCAACTGTTAAACATTCAACGCTAAAGCCCAGTTTTTTGCAGGATGTTGCAACCAGATCGCGTTGCTCAAGTACATCTACCTCATCGGCAGTATTGTTAACAATCTGATTGTGGAGTATTACAACTTTTTTCTTCATCTCGCTTGTATTCTTTGGATGGCTGATTTTAGTATTTCATCAATAATTTCCTGGTAAGAAATTCCATTGAGCCCACACAAAATGGGTAAGTCGGAAGTTACGGGGTTTAATCCGGCCAATGGGTTAACCTCAATAAAATTCATTTCAGCGTTCCGGTCAATTTTTACATCAACCTTGCCGCCATCAAGGCAGTTGAGTGCCCTCCACGAATCCAATACTACCTTTTTGCAAGCATCGAGCATTTCGCCGGACACGGCAAAATATTCAACTACTTCTTCATAGTTCTCCTTTAGCTTTTTGAAATTGGTGAAACTGGTTTGGATTTGCCATCGCCAGCTATTCCATTGTCTGTCGGTGGCTTTAGGAAAATTTTTTAATCTGAAATTTTGAACTCCAGGGCTGATGGTGTTAAAGTCAGAGTGGGGGATTTCGATTTTTCCAAATGGCTTTTCATCCACTGTCGAAGTTGAAAAAAACCGCTTCTATCGATGAAAGATCCTCGTCTAACGGAGGCTCAAAATCTTGTGAAACATGGTTATTCATGGTGTTCTTTTTTTTTAAAATTATTCGGCAATAAGTAATTCAATAATTAAATGAAAGGTAAAAAATTTTCAATACGTAAATTATTGAAATTGTATAACTTATAAAATATTATTTAATAATTTTATGTTGAGGTAAGTTCAAAAACATCATGTTTTTTATTATAAAGTGTTTGTGATTTTCCCCAGTGAAACCTTTATGAAAATTTTCATTGAATTTCAGGTAAGAAATGAGTTTAAATTTCTGATGGAAGATTGAAGATATGATCCAAATGATTTGAGGTTTTATGTAAGCGGTTTAGATACCGATTAATTTTATCCTGATAATCAAGCATGTAATCGGTGTGTAATTTTTTAGTTACCAGGGTAATCAGGCGTTTTAATATCTGACCAACTTTTGAGTCGAACCCTGTAAAGCAAGTAGCGAAAAAGTCAGTAGGCTGGCTAAATGCCTCATCGAGAACAAATACCAAAAGATCAGCTTCCATTAATTTATTTTTCGAAACTTTGGTAAATTCATTAGTACGCTTAATGCAGGCTGAGAGCATATTTGTCGTTTTTAATTGTTCGGAGTACCCTTTGTAGCCTTTGATGAAAAGCATATCTATATCTGCCAGTGCATCTTCAAACAATTCTTGTTCACCTGATTCCTTATCGAGATAATTAACGTAGAGGAAATCGAACGCGGATTTTTCTTTGGAAGCAATTTTTAAAACAAAATCGCGCAAGTCGCCAGGAGGAAGTGACTTTATTTGGTCTTTAATTTCTTTGCTTAGTCTGGGCATATCTATCTAGTGTTGGTCAATAAACTATCATTTAGAAAAATATAAGATTTCAGATTAGCGATTTTAGATTTAAGATGTTGGTGATACTCAATAAAATCTCAAATCTCCGTTCGTTAATCATCAATCATAAATCAAAAAATCGTCGACTTTATGGATACGAAATAACTATAATAAACTGTCGATAGAAAAAAGCAGGAGCACAAGCATAAGGAAAAGGTTGATTTGCATGAATGCTTTGCGGAGGTTGAATTGTTGTTTTCGCATCAGGATAAAAAAGCTATATACAATCCAAATTGATGAAACCAAAAGCACAGCAATGATAACACCTGAGCTGATTACCCCCGCAACGGGAATGATCATTACCGAAAATGCTGTGGCCAATACCCAAACAAAAATGAGTTTCTTTAACTGGGCTTCCGAAAAATAACTTGTAAGCGATGAAAATCCTGCTACTTCATATTCGGGGCCGAACTTGAGCAGGAGTAAAATAAAATGAGGTACCTGCCAGATAAATAGTAACATGGAAATAAGAATTATCGCGGTGTCAAAAACATAGCCTCCTGCGGCAGTCCAGCCAATCATAGGAGGGAAAGCGCCCACAAAAGCTCCGGCAAGCACTGCATAAACGGTCTTGCGTTTCATGGGGGTGTAAATGCCGTTGTACCAAAGTAGCGTAAGCAATCCCAGGAAACAAGTAGTGAGGTTATTTCCAAACAATAATATTAGAGCACCTGTCAAGGAAATTATAATAGAAAAAATAAGCGTATTTGTGGATGAAAACCTGCCACTGGGGATAGGGCGGTTTTGTGTTCGTTTCATTTTTGCATCGAGATGATATTCCTGATACTGGTTAAGTGCTGCACTTCCTCCGGCAAGTAAGAAAACGCCAATTGTAGAAATGAGTGCTCCCATATCAAACTGACCCTTAAAAACCAAATATCCGGTTAGCGAGCTAACAGAAACCGCAAAAGGTATTTTAATTTTGCTCAGTTCGGCAAATAAGCCCACCGAAGATTTTATATTTTTTAGCATGTTGAATACTTGTGTTTTATGGTTCATCTACTATTTTAGTGGAAAGAACCTTTTATTATCAAATTTCATTATCACCAAAATTTCTAATTCAAAATTAATCAAACCGTATTAATAAAAACCAACCTTAGGGTAGGTTTTTTAGGAAATCACCCTACCCTGCCTCGTCCGGCAAGGCGGGCTTATTAATCCTTCAATTACATCTTCAATAAGGTTCAGAACCTTTGGTGATTTTCAATCTACTTAGGTGGAAAAATAAAGAATAAGGTTTTATTTATTTATCCAAAACAATCAATTATCTATAATCTGAACTTATGTACAAATTAAAATCGCCATACACTATTTATTGTGATCTCGTTCTGTACCCACACAATTTGCAGTAGTGGCTGTTTTTTAAAGTTCTCAGTAACCAGTCTTCAGCTTTTAACCTCCATCACTCTCCTGCAAAAGCGGGATTTCCCCGAAGGGTCGGGGCAGGCTCCCGATGGGTCGGGACAAGTTGCTTCGCTCAACATCACTCCGCCTCTCCATTACTCCGCCTCTCCATCACTCCATCACTCCATCACTCTCCCGCAAAAGCGGGATTTCGCTTCGCTCAACATCACTCCAACTTCTAAACTCTCACTGCCGGGCTTTGCCCGTGCATCCTCGAAAAATTACGAAAATTGAAAATTTTCTATTTTTCGGGACTCTAACTTCTAACCTCTCCCCTCTATCCTCTATCCTCTAACTTCTCCCCTCAGCTATTCCAGCGTTTTAATGTACTCGATAATATGCTCTATCTCCTTTTCAGAAATCATATTTTTATAAGAGGGCATTAAGCCCGGATTGAAACCAACAACAACTTTGTCATTGGGGTCAAAAATTGATTGGTGGATATAATCAGCATCAACCGTGGTAGTTTGTTCTTTCCCATCTACCATCACCTTATGTTCTTTCCCCCAGATGCCTTTGAAGCTATTGCCCACAAGTTTGGTTCCATCGGTTGAGTGGCAGGCAACGCAACCATTCATTTTTATTACATTGAATCCTTCGGCTACCTTGTCTAAATCGCTTTCGCCTTCGGGTGTTTTCATCCATTCGGCCCATTCATCATCACCAACAACTTCAACGGTTGTAAGCATGTAGGCATGGCGCAGTCCACAATATTCGGCACACATCAAATCGAAAGAGCCAAATTGCTGGGCTGTGAACCACATGTAATTATTTCTTCCGGGAATTACATCTTCCTTAATTCGGAATGCGGGTACATACAAAGCGTGGTTTACATCAACAGATATCAGGTCGAGCTTTACGGGTTTGTCTTTGGGAACAATAAGTTTATCACTTTTTTTACCATTTTCATATTCAAAAGTCCAACTCCACATGCGGGCAATAGCTTTTACCGAAATGGCATCATCAGGAACATCGCGCATTGGAGCGAAGCCTGCCCAGCCATAATAAAACATTACCAATACGAGTACTGTTGGAATAATAGTCCAGATTAATTCCAGTTTGTTGTTGCCGGTTATGGATGTATCCGCTTTTGGGTTTTTCGATTTTCGATACCTAATCACAAAATAAACCATGACCACAGTAATCCCGATAAGAAAAAATGTTGATATTCCAATGATCACATAAAAAGCAAGATCAACGCCTTCGGCAAAGTTTGAAGCTCCACTCATTTTTTATTTCCTCCAATATTAAAGGTAAAAGTAATCGGTAAATAAGATAAACAATACCGCGAAAAACAATAAACCAACGCCAATAACAATGGCCTGCAAAAATTTGTTTTCAAATTTAAGATGCATAAAATAGGTAGCTACGAGGTACGATTTTATTGTAGCCACTACAAGCGCAATTACTACGGTAAGTGTCTGAAAATCGAATTGTGCAATTTCGATAGTAATAAATGTAAAGATCAATAAGTCGATCCAGATCAAGATGTTGAACTTATAGTCAACAATATGGGTGCTGTGGTCTTCTGACATAAGTATAGTTTTTTCAGATTATCAAATAAAATAAAGGGAAGAGGTAAATCCAGATTACATCAACAAGGTGCCAGTATAGCCCTCCGTTTTCAAGGTAAACATACCTGTCCTTGGTTACATTGCCTTTTTTGATGTGATAGGCAATGATGAGTAAAAGGATGGCTCCAATAATAACATGAATCCCATGCAGGCCGGTCATTAAAAAGTAAAGATTAAAAGACTGAGCTTCTCCAGCGCTGAGTTCATTGTAATGATCCATTCCGGGGAAGAGGCCGTGTTCATATTTCAGAGTCCATTCATAATATTTATTCATCATAAATGCACCTGCAAAAAGAATTGTTATTATAATAAGGTTAACCGATCTCCTTGTATCGCCCTTTTGTAGTGCAGTAATCGAAAGTGCAACCGTTAAACTGCTTGTAAGCAAAAACACGGTGTTTATTGCCCCGATTACCACATCAAGTTCTCCGGATCCTTCATGGAAAGCATCATGGTTTAAATACCGGTAAGTTGCATAAACGAAAAATAAACCCCCGAAAAGCAAAACCTCGGTAAATAAGAATATCCACATCCCCAGCTTTTTGCCGTAAGGGTCGAAGTGAATTACGTCATCGTGCGAAACTGCGTGTGTGCTCATAGTTTTAACTTTGTAGATGCTTATTTACATATTCTTCAAAATTGGTATAATCATAAGGCCCGCGCTCAATTTCAGGTGTTTTTTCGAAATTGTAGAGTGTTGGCGGTGATTGGGTGTGTGTCCAGTCCAAGGTAACCGAACCCCAGGGGTTGGAAGATGTTTTCGGGCCTTTGCGTCCCCTGATCAGGTTGGCTATCATAAGGATTAGCCCAATGGCAAGTACCCATGAGCCAATTGTTGAAATCTGATTTGGTAAGGTAAATTCAGGCAAATAATCATAATACCTGCGTGGCATTCCCATCATTCCCAAAACAAGCATAGGGAAATAAACAAGGTTAAACCCAATAAATAAAATGGTAAAGGCAATATTGGCCATTTTTTCGTTGTACATCCTTCCCCAAATTTTTGGGTAGTAAAAATGAATGGCTCCGAAAAAGGCAAATCCAGTTCCTCCAAACATTACATAATGAAAGTGGCCAACCACAAAATAGGTGTCGTGTACATGAATATCTGTTGCCAGTGCGCCCACAACCAATCCTGTTAAACCACCTATGGTAAACAGGAAGATAAATGCAAGTGCATAAAGCAAAGGAGTTTTTATGTCGATGGATCCTTTGTACAATGTCGATACCCAGTTAAACACTTTGATGGCGCTGGGAATAGAAACCAGGAAGGTAAGTATTGAGAAGATAATCCTGGCAGGGCCACTCATTCCTGATGTAAACATGTGATGACCCCACACGAAATACCCGATGAAGGCGATGGCCAAACTGGAATAAACAATGACTTTATAGCCAAAAATTGATTTTTTTACAAAAACAGGAAGTGTTTCGGAGATGAGCCCCATTGCAGGCAATACCATAATGTAAACCGCCGGGTGCGAGTAAATCCAGAAAAGGTGCTGGTAAAGCACCGGATCGCCGCCCAGGGCAGGATCAAACAACCCGATTCCCAAGGTTCGCTCTGCAACAATCATAAGCAAAGTAATACCAACAACCGGGGTAGCCAATACCTGAATCCATGCAGTTGCATACAAAGCCCAGGGGAACAGAGGCATTTTCATCCAATCCATACCAGGTGCCCGCATTTGATGGATGGTAACAATAAAGTTTACGCCGGTGAGGATGGATGAGAAACCCAACACAAAAGCGGCCAATACGGCCACGGTTACGTTGGTTCCTGTTTTAACACTATAAGGTGCATAAAAAGTCCAGCCGGTATCTGCGGCCATCTCCATACAAAAGTGTTGAAAGTGCCAGTATTCCTCCTATAACATACAGATACCATGAAACGAGGTTCAATTTGGGAAAGGCCACATCTGGTGCGCCAATAAGCATGGGCAACACAAAATTTCCAAAAATGGCAGGAATGCCCGGGATGATAAACAGGAATATCATGATTACCCCGTGAAGCGTAAAAACTTCGTTGTAAGTTTGTGGGTCAAGTAGCGTTTTGCCGGGGGCAATGAGTTCCAAACGCATAGTTAATCCGAGAATAAATGCCACAACAAAAAATACACTTATTGCCCAAAAATATAATAGGGCAATACGTTTGTGATCCTCTGTTACCAGCCATGAGAGGAAACCTCTTTTTTCCTGGTAAAAATTAACATACGCTCTTGATTGAGGTATAGCGGTCATATTGGTCAAATTTTAGATTTACTTTTCACTTGGATGTAAGCGTCTTTTTTTACTAAAAATCAGAAATATTAAAAATGAAAGTGCAACTACAATAATTGCAGTTCCCGATATTTTGGTAAAATTGAAAACATATTTTTTTCCTGCAGGGTCGTAGCTAAAACAATAATTCAGGAATTTATTAATTGTAGGTCCGGATTTTCCTTGTGCTGCCTCAATCAAAGCCATTTTCAGGTCGAAGGGCAAAAAGTATGTTCCGTAAAGATACCGGGTTACTTTTCCATCGGGGCTTAAAACCATAATGGCTGCTGCATGAATAAAATCATCGCCATCGCGCTTAAAGCGGTAGCCAAGGCTTTGCGTAAGTTTTGCGATGTTGGTGCTGTCGCCTACCATCCAAAGCTAACTGCTTTCGTCGATATCTTTTTTTACCTGCTTTACATAATTTTTCTTTTTCGATTTGGCTAATTCGTAGGTTTCTTTTTCGTTGAAACTTACGGTGAGTACCTGGTAATCTTTACCCAATTCCAAATCGTTTTTGCCAATAACATCGGCAATGCCATCAAGTAAGGGGCTGCAAATTCCCGGGCAGGTAAAATATACCAGCGTTAAAACAGTGGGTTTGTCGATGAGTGATTTAAAGTTCACCGTGTCACCATTTTCGGTGGTAAAGGTGAGATCATCGGGAACATACTCATCCAGTTTCTCATAAATTCCAAGAAGTTCATTGAGTGAATCAGCCGTCATTTCTGGTTCTTGCGAAAAAGAAAGAGAAGTAATTAAAATTAAAGCAATCGTAAAAATATGTTTCATTCGTATGGAGATAATGCCTTTAAGTGAATATCGTTGACTTGCAAAAATAAAAAATTATTTAAGTACTGTCAGTTCATAAAGTCGCAACCCACTACACACCTCTCTAACTCCCCTGAAGGGGAGAACTGGCCAACGCACTGGTAGCGTGGGATTTCCCCTTTAGGGGACTATGGGGTCGCGCGGGCAAAATCAGAAAAGAGCTGACTTTATGGACAAACTCTAAGTATTGTTAAGCCATAATAGATAAGCTATATTTTTTAGATTTGTAAATGAAAAAAGTAGAGATTTTATGACAGCGTTTAACAGGCATCAAAAAATTTAAAAACATCAATTTCAGAACTCCTGACTTGGCGTAGTTTTCATGTCGCATCAGATACTCTTTGTGAACCTTCGAGCCTTGGTGTCTTCGTGGCAATTTTATAAGAAATAGCCACGAAGACACCAAGACACAAAGAAACACAAAGAAAAAATGAATAAGTCAAAGATTCTAATGCGACATTTTGAATTACGACAATAGTATGATAACTATTTGATTTTAAACTAATAGGTCAGGAGTTCTGAATTTAGAAAATGAAAAAGGTAGTGCCATCGTACACTACCTCTTAAAATACTATCAAAACAAAACGAATTGCTTATTTTCTTTGTGCTTTTACTTCATCGAGTGTTACTGTGCCGCCATCATTTCCCCAACTGTTTAGGATATAATTTACCACATCCTTCACTTCTTCATCAGTAAGAGGAATAACCGTCATTACACCACCCGGATAAGTTGTTTCGTTAACCGTAATTGCTTCTGATGCACCATACATGGTTTGCCTGATTGCCCTGTCTTTGTCTTCTAGTAGATAGTCAGCTTTGGCCAGTGGCGGAAACGCAGGCGGAAGTCCGAGGCCGGTCATTTGATGACAAACGGAGCAAGTGCCTTTGCCTTCATATACTGCTTTGCCTTTCATCATCGGGGAATTCAAATCGATACCTTCCTGGAACGAGCTCTCGGTAATGGGTTTAGATCCAGTTGCAGTTGTATTTGGTGCAAGGCTCAATACCAGTGCCACCATAAATGATAATCCAATTAATACTACAAATAGTTTTTTCATTTTAAATTTGAATTTGTGAATAAGATATTTTTACAATTCTGTAAACAATAATTGTGAACTTATGTTCGGGCAAATTTAACTTTTTTTTGATCTTCCAAAATTCTTAATTAAGCAGTAAATACTATATCTTTGTAAGAAACAAAGTGTTATGAAAAGTTTTATTTTTTTGCTCGTTTTTTTTAGTTTATTTACTACATCTTTTCCCCAGCAATGGGAAAACCTCGGGCCACACAACGGGAATGGTCCTGTCGTCAGGTCGTTGATCCAGCACCCCTCAAATTCGGAAATCCTATACACCGGAACCAATGGAGAGGGTGTTTATAAAAGTTACGATAAGGGTGATTCATGGGAGAAAATCAGTGAAGATTTAATACTTGGCGATATTTCGGCTTTGGCCATTTCAAACGTCAATCCTGATTTTTTATATGTGGGCGGTTCGGGTGGTAAACTATATAAAAGCCCTGATGGAGGTTCTTCATGGATTGACATCAGTGGTAATTTACCCGGTGGTCAGATAAAAGACATCGAATTGGTGGAAGGTTACGGTAGAATTTACCTGGCAATGACTGGAGCAAGCCCGGAGAGGGGGCTGTTTGTGAGTGAAGATGAAAGCAATTGGGAGTCGGTGTCAACACAGTTTTTAGATGTTGAGGTATATGCAGTTGAAATAAATTCGGATGATCCATTAATTATGTTCGCAGCAGCAAAGCTGGGATATCTGAATGGGAAGTTATATCGCAGTTTGGATGGTGGCATGAGCTGGACCGATGTATTGTCGGCTTACCTGGTGGATGTGAAAATGGATCCCAACAACCCCCAAAAAATTGTTGCAGCTTCCTATTACGATGTAATCCATGTGAGCGAAGATAACGGCACTTCATGGTATGGGTATAGCTATTTTGTGAACGTCCAGAATTTTAATTGCATCTGTTTTAATCCATTAAACAGTGAGGAGTTATTGGCTGCTGGTCATAATTCTGGTTTGGGGCCTGCGGTCTATAGGAGTACCAATGGTGGATATTCATGGAATAGTTCAGATACCGGCATTTCCACCGAATTTGTTTTTGCTGTATTGTACGATTGGCAGAATGAGAATATTGCTTTTGCCGGAAGCACAGTAGGTTTTCATAAATCAACTGATGGAGGGGGGAACTGGTTTACTTCCATAGTAGGTATGCAAAGGATTACGGCATCCACGATTTTAATAAAGAAAAACAACCCGGCACATTGGGTTATTGACACGGATATAGGAATACAGGTTAGCGAAAATTATGGCCAGGATTGGGAACTCCGATTCAACTGGTGTACACCATCAGGATACCTGCCTAACTCTGATACTTTATATGGTATTTTGGGTGAGGGTTCGTATTCCGATGGCTTGTACCGAAGTACCAATGATGGTTATAACTGGTCGGTGGTGGGGTATATGATGAACCCAAAAGCACTCAAAATCAGTCATACCAATCCCTATCGACTCTATATTATTTTCACAAGTTCTATTTATCGCTCTGATGATGGTGGGAATAGCTGGGTGGGAGTTTCAGGTGGAATTACCGAAAGCCCGGTCATTGATCTTGTGATCAATCAAAATCATCCCGATACCATGTATGTAATCACCCCCACCAAAGTATGGAAAACCAACACAGGCAGTTCAGGGTGGTCGGTACTCCCTGGCCCGTTTGATATTTACCATCCACTTTACATTGCACTCGATCCAAACAATGGTGAACACATTTACATTGGTACAAATGAAGCCTTGCTCATTAGTGACGATGGTGGCCAGAACTGGACGAACCGCAACCCGCCTGCCAACGGTATTTATCAGCTATTGCTTAGTGCTGAATACCCGGGTTTTGTGGTAGCCGGATACGATTCAGAAGGTGTTTTTTATAGCTTCGATGATGGAATTACCTGGACTGAAATGAACGAAGGACTTCAAAATTTGGATATTCGCAGTATGGCATTAAGCCCGGGGTCTGAATTTCTTTTGTGTGGAACCCAGCTAGATGGGGTCTATAAGACCGACCTTTCTTTTGTTGGTATAAATTCACAATCAGTTTTTACGAATGTTGAAAGAATTAAAGTTTATCCACAGCCGGCGCTAGATGAAATCACCATCGAGAGCGACACTGATATCCAACAAGTGGAAATATTTGACATAAATTCCAATCATCTTACCACTTTTAAAAATGTAAATATTAATATTTCAGATTTGACTACCGGATGGTATTTTCTTAAAATCACAATGAAAAACGACAAAAAAATTATTGTAAAGAAATTTGTGAAGTTCTGATACAGGAAGGTTTTTAAGTAGGATATTTCCTAAAGATTTCAAAACTTGTTATAACTCACGATGTCGTCAAAAGACTTCCGGTTTTTAACAGGCTGATTTTTATAATCAGGATAACCAATAGAAATCAACAATCCAATTGTTTTGTTTTTTGGGATATTAAGAATCTCTTTAATGGCCTTTTCGTTGAACCAGCCCAACATGCAAGTTCCCAAACCCAATTCTGTGGCCTGCAAACAAAAATGCCCGGCAGCAATCCCAATGTCGATGAGTGGGTATTCTTTATTTTTAATCTTCCCCCCGATTTGGGTAATTAATTTGGGTTTTTCGATCAGCATCACCACAATAGCCCGGGCATTGCTTACGAACTTGTTGAAAGCAATTAATTTGCTGTAAGTTTCAACGGCAACGCTTTGTACTAAATCGGGGTCGTCAACCACGAAAAACCGCCACGGTTGAGAGTTACTTGCTGAGGGAGCAAGCCTTGCAGATTCAAGGCATTGGTTAATCTTTTCCCGTTCAACGGGCTTATCAATATACTTTCTGGCGCTAAATCGCTGTTGAACCAATTCTGAAAATTTCATCGGGCAAATATAGAATATTTCATTCCTTTGTAAACATAATTAAGGCTGGGTGGTTTGGTGTGAGATGATCGAAAAGTTTTCAGTCCGCAGTCTTCAGTAGACAGTAGGCAGTTGGCAGTTCCGAAAAAACATCCCGAAGGTTCGGGATTTGATTTCATATCATTATGTGCATCAAATTTATTTGGTCTTTTGACTACCAATGACATGTTTGTGTAAAGTATTGAAATCCTTACTATTAGACAGACCTCTCAATCCCCGAAAAAACGGGGCAGGCTGCTTCGCTCCTTCGAGGTGACAATGCTTCCGTTTGGGTAGTGGGAGGAGAGGAATCGGGCGCAAAGCGCCCGATTCCTCTCCTCCCAAATCAACCCATGGACGGGGTCATTTCGATGCCGCACGTGCGGCAAGAAATCTATTTTATGATGTCATCTCCTCATTATGCCCAAAAGTTTTGGGTGAACCCTCGGAATGACTGCAAATGACAACTAATTACGGCAAAGCCGAATGACAATAAAATGACTACAAATGACCACCAATGACGGTGAAACCAAATGACTATCAATGACCACCAATGACTACAAATGACTTTCAATGACAGTGAAACCAAATGACCATCAATAACTATAAACCCCCTCGCACCCCTGACCCCTAAAGGGGAAATCCAAATACCTTTAAAGCAAAAACAAAATCATAATGAACACCAATGACTGCAAATGACAACTAATTACGGCAAAGCCGAATGACAATAAAATGACTACAAATGACCACCAATGACGGTGAAACCAAATGACTATCAATGACCACCAATGACTACAAATGACTTTCAATGACAGTGAAACCAAATGACCATCAATAACCTTTCCCCCCATGCCACAGAAGCTTGACTTTATCGAAACCCCAATTTCCCAATTAATAAAAAAGTTGGCTATTCCCACGAGTGTTGGGTTTTTGTTCAATACCATGTTTAATGTGGTGGATACCTACTTTGCCGGGCAGATATCGACAAATGCACAGGCAGGACTGGCCATTTCTTTCCCGGTATTTTTCATTATTTTATCGGTAGGCATGGGCATTGGCACAGGCACCACGGCTTTGATATCGAATGCGCTTGGAAAACGTGATGAGGAATCGGGCAGGATTTACGCACGGCAGGCACTAACTTTTGGTTTTATACTTTCGGTTTTGCTTGCTATTGTCGGCTATTTATCTGTGCCCTACCTTTTTAAATTTATGAATGCTGAAGGTGAAACCCTGGCGTTGGCGCTGGAATATATGAATGTGGTACTGATTTGTACAGTCACCTTTTTAATTAATGGTATTCTCAACGGAATACTTTCCTCTCGTGGCGACACAAAGTTTTTCAGGAATTTTCTTGTGGTTGGGTCAATTCTGAATATTGGCCTCGACCCCTTGTTTATGTATGGTGCGTTTGGCATCCCCGGAATGGGTATTTCAGGAATTGCATTAGCAACCGTGTTGGTTCAGGGTGGGGGAGTGATTTATATGGGATATCGTGTTAGGCGAACCGAGCTTTTTGCACAAATTCAACCTGAACTTTTTAAACCACAAAAAAAATACTTTGCCGAAATTGCCCAACAGGGTTTTCCTGCCAGCATTAATATGATGACCATTGCCGTGGGGATTTTTATCATCACCTGGTTCATCAGCCGCTTTGGTGATGCCGGTGTTGCTGCTTATGGTATTGCCACGCGCATCGAACAAATAGCCCTGCTTCCAACCATTGGGTTGAATATTGCCGCCATCACAATCATCGGGCAAAATTTTGGTGCTGGTCGCTTCGACAGGGTTAAAAAAGCATACAGGAAAAGTTTAAAATATGGCGCTATTATAATGACTTTCGGAATGGTGTGGGTATTTATTCTTGCCCACAATCTTGTTGCCCTTTTTACGGTCGATCCGCAGGTAATCGAAATTGGAACCCAGTATCTGCAAATTGCCGTCCTGGTTTTTAACTCCTACGTGTTATTGAATATTTCCGTTGCCGTGTTGCAGGGAATGAAAAAACCGATGTTTGCAATCTGGATTGGGCTTTTCAGGCAGGTGTTAATGCCCGTGCTAATGTTTTATTTACTCGCCGAAGTGCTGGGACTTGAATTGTTGGGAATATGGTGGGGCATTGCAATAATCAATTGGGCTTCGGCAATTATTTCGGTAATCTTTACCCTTAGAAAATTGAAAACGCTTCCTGATAATTATTGTCAGTATTTTTGGTAAGGGATAACAATGGCTTTATCCATGTTTCCCGCAGATTTCGCTGATTATCGCAGAAAAAAAACTACCGAATTTGCTTGCCATAATAGCCTTTATTTTATAGCTTTGCATCATGCTGAAAACCCACTGAAAAGTATGTAAGGAATCAATAAAATAATATGATTATGAAAAAATCCAAGCCTCAAATTTTCCTCAGTTTAATAATTATTTGTTTTATATTCTTATCAAATCATTCACAATCTCAAATTTCCGGAACATACACAATTGGAGGTGCTGGATTCGATTACGAGGATTTTGCTGATGCTATCAGCGCAATGGAAAATGAAGGAATAGGTGGAGATGTACAATTTATTGTGGAGCCGGGAGAGTATTTTAATGTTTCATTTATTGAATTAGAAAATGATGGGAATTATCAAATTCAATTCAACTATAACGGTACTTTGAATGATTCGGCTTCCCTAATTGGACGATTAATGGTTTTCAAGACAGATAATATTTCATTCAAAGGATTCACGATCTTCCCAATGGAAAGCCAGGAAATTTCCTGTATTTGGATTGCTAAATCAAGATATTTTTCTCTTGATAGTTGCAAAGTTTTGAATTTGTATAATAATCAATTTGATGATGATGAGGGTTTAATACTATTGGAATTCCCGTGGAACGGAACGTATTATTATGCAGAAATTAATAAATGTATTATTAATTCGGAGGAAAAAACAATTCTTTTAAATGGGGCGAAAGGTAAGGTTTGGTTTAGGGACAACCAAATTACAGGTGTCATAAAAAATATGTTCGAGAATATTAGGGCAGAATACGAAAACAACATTTTTTATATAACCGATAGTGATTTTTATCAGGGTTGGCAAACTTTTAATATGAATACTTTTTATTATGAGAGTATTTTCCCCCTTGAAGTTAGTGGTGAATTTTACAGGAACACTTTTCATTGTCATGTTCTCATATCATCTACCAGCGTAAAACAAAATATCTTTCACAAAGATGTTGAGACAAGGTGGATGGATAACGCAAATTTCGTTAGTAATGTAGTTTATGGCAAGTTTGAAACGCTTTATTGCCATGGAATAAAAATTAGAAGTAATAAATTGTTTGGCAACTGCCTCTTTAATAACTCTTATACAGTTTTTGGAAATAACTTTGTATTTGACACAGTAACCTTTTCTCATGGTGCAGGTCAATTAATCTGTAATAACAATTTTAGTAAAGTTGCCTATCTTAAATTACTTTTTACAAGTGGAATTATTGAAAACAACAATATTAATTCCATGTACGTAGGCCAAATTTCATTGCATTCAGTTGAAAACAACAACTTCATAAACAATGAAAATGGAATTGTAAATTTTTATGGGGACAATGCACATTTTTATAATCCGCTTTACCTGGGCGAAGAAGATTTACATTCAAATAATCCCCTGCTTATCGCGAAGGGGCCTAATTATATTAACTGGTTTAATTATGACATCGACAGTGTGCTAAGGAAAAACCCTTGCACTATTGGAGCAAATGAAATTTGTTTTAATTGGGAAGTAGATGAAGTAAACCTGGATTGTAGCGATTCTTTATGCCTGGACTTGTGTATTGATTCTTTGGAAAATATGTATTGGAGCCCTGGCTTTTTATTTCTTGATTCAACTGCAACAAGACCCATGATTTTCCCCGAGGATTCAATAAGCGTTTACTTAAATTTTGCGGATGGAACAATCTATGATTCATTAATAGTAAATACTGAAAAATCAAATCCTATTGCACTTGCAACTTATTTTAGTGATGGATTAACAGTGCATTTCGAGAATAAATCAAGATGTGCCGATACTTATTATTGGGATTTTGGAGATGGAGAATTTTCTGAAGAAGAATCACCGGTTCATGAATATGAAGGATATGGAAGTTACCCGTGTGAGATTACAGTCTCAAATGACCTGGGAAGCTCAAATTTCACCTTTACTATTGATATTATCACTAATTTAGAAAATCAAACACAGCCCGATCCAATTATCATTTATCCAAATCCTACAAATAAAATTATTAGAATTGATTCAAAAATTATTATTGAAAATATTTCACTTACCGACATGAATGGTCAACTTTTGTTTTACAAAGAAGTGGATAACGAAAATGATCATCAACTTAATTTAGAATCTTTGAATGACGGGGTTTATTTCATAAGAATTACTACAAACCAAGGGCTGAGTATTAAAAAGATTATAAAGATTGAGTAGATGTTTTCAGATGTTATTAAATGCTTGTTTTACTCCTGTATAGTTCAATCCTGTAATCGGGGCTGATAAAAACCACTTCATAATATTTTTTGATTGCTTTGTAAATACCTGTTTCCTTCCCTCCAATCCTTGTTTCAGCGTTACCGGATAGAATGAATATGTAATCAATTTGCCGCCAGTGCTTGTTTTTATTTTCAGGGAAAAACAGGGGTTGTTGCAGTAATTCGCCTGTATGTAATTGAGGCATTTTGTCCAGGTTCCATTGTAATGGGAAATAGGCTTGGGATGCCTCGTAATTTTCAAGAATTATTAATGGTTTTCCGCCCCAAGATAATTGGAAGCATGTGCTGTTAACCAGTAATCGCTTTCGTTTACCGGTAAAACAATGCTGTTGGGTTCAATAAAATTCGATGCAGTTTCAATATGCTCAATCAAAGCTTTATTATTTTCTGTAGCTTGAAAATACACTTTCAATAGTGCAATGTTTACATAATTAATTACAATAAATACAAGAACTTGCAGCGAGACAGGAACTTTATGTGTTGCCAAAAAGATAATGAAGAACAGGAAAAAGAATAAAATAAATCGTGATGATAAAAAACCCATTTTTGACGTACCATTTGGTAACACGAAAAGCGCAATCAACATGGCCGCACTCAATATTCCCCAAACCAGGGATTGATTTGAAATGGTTTTTTTATTTTCACAAACATTCTAACCACTATGTATAAGGAGATTAAAAGCAATGAATAGAATATCCATTTCGTAAAAATATTTTCTTTACCATATTCAATGCCTTTTGCAGGCTGAACCTGTTTAATCATCAAACAGATTTCTTCCGTTGACAGGAAATAAAGGTTTCCGTCAAGAATTGTGGAGGAACTTAAATATATGAGCGTAAGGACAATTGCGGGAATCAAAATTATTAATTGAATCACTGCGGATTTAACAATGCGTTTTTTTTCAACACTGTCCTCATAAAAATAATCCCTGATATTTTTAAAGTTTAAAATGAAAATGCTTAAAAAAAGCAGGGTTATTACAAACAAATGTGAGAAAAAAATGAAAAGTGAAAGAAATAACAGGATGATCATTCGCGGAAATGTGAAACCGTTTTTAACAAGCGTCCCATCAATTGGTTTTTAATGATCATCGTTTATCTTTAGCCAACAAAATTAGTTTATCTTTCGAGGGATGGTAAAACAGATTGCAAAAGAAATAATGAGTGTAGTCTAAAAACCCAAAACTACTGATTTTTAGCCCTTTTAACCCCAATCCGTCAGCTGACGGAAGAAGTACTAAAAATCAGTAGTTTGGGAAAGTCCCCTTCAGGGGATTTAGGGGTTTTGAGGCTTTTTAGACTAAACTCAATAATCAAAATTTTAAATGATCGTGCTATATTTGTTGCCGGATTAAGATTCCAGAATTTGTTTTCCAAAGCTTATTAAAATTTAAATGATGATTGATGTAGTAAAAGTAAAAAGAGGCCTTTATTTACGCAGAATAAATCAGCTGGATGCTCCGGAAGTTTTCGATTTGATCGATAAAAACCGTCAGCATCTTCGATCCTGGCTTCCATTTGTTGATACCACCTACTCGGTAAACAATACCCATTCATTTATCGAAGGGCTGCAAAAGTCATATTGCCACGAAATGGTTTTTACTATTTGCTATAATGATTCAATTACAGGCTTGATTGGTTTTAAAGATATCGACAAAGCGAATAGCCGCCTTGAGATTGGATATTGGATTTCGAAACAGGATGAAGGGAAGGGAATTATTACAGATAGCTGCCGGACACTTATCGAAAAAATGTTTGGCAAAATGAGTATAAACAGGGTGCAGATAAAATGTGGAATCGGAAATGAGCGAAGCAGCAATGTCCCCAAAGGATTGGGCTTTAAATTTGAAGGTGTGGAGCGATCGGGCGAAAAACACAAAAATGGATTTATCGACCTCGAAGTTTACAGCCTTTTAAAATCTGACTGGAAAAATGTGAATCGCCAATAATACTGTTAATTCTACTACCTCGAATAAACCTCATTTCCCCCAATAAAGGTTTTGATAACTTTAACCTTGGGAAGCTCGTCTTCCGGGATTTCCATAATATCATTATCCAAAACAATAAAATCTGCAAGCTTACCGGGTTCCAGACTGCCTTTTTCATTTTCTTCAAAAGCGGCTTTAGCCGCCCATATAGTCATTCCTTTTAATGCTTCTTCGCGCGAAAGTGCATTTTCCACCTGGAAGCCATTTTCCGGCCAGCCTTTTAAATCCTTTCGAACCACAGCGGCATAAAAAGTATATATCGGGTTGATGTTTTCAATTGGGAAATCTGTGCCCAAGGGAATCCAGCCGGTTTGCTGCAGGAGTTGCTGATAGGCGTAAGCGCCTTTTATACGATCGGTACCAACCCTGTCTTGGGCCCAATACATATCCGACGTGGCATGTGTTGGTTGTGAGGAGGGAACAATACTATATTTATTGAACAAGGTGAAATCTTCGGGGGCAATAATTTGCACGTGTTCAATGCGCCAGCGCTTGTCGTTTTGGCCTTTTAAAAACTCTCCATAAATCTGCAACATCATCCTATTTGCTGAATCGCCAATAGCATGGGTGTTTATTTGATAACCTTTGTTGATGGCAGTTTTGCAAATATCGCGTATCGAATCAGGCGTTCTTAAAACAAGTCCGGAGTTATGTGGATCATCGCTATATGGTTCCAGCAGCTTGGCACCACGCGAGCCAAGTGCCCCATCGGCATAAAGTTTTATGGATTGGATATTGAGGTTTTCGGTTTTATACGGACCATTTTCTACATAAGTTTCATAGTTTTCTTTGGTGGGCGACAACATCACATACATCCGCATTTGCAATTCGCCTTTATGCTGCAGTGAATCAATGACCTTGATCTCACGGGTTTCAAGGCCTGCATCGTGTACGCAGGTTAGTCCAACAGCAAAACAATTTTTTTGTGCAGTCAAAAGTGCTTCGGTAAGTTGTCCGGCATCAGGTTCGGGAATAATGGCTGTAACCAATTCGATGGCATTATCTATTAAAACCCCGGTAGGATTTCCATTTTCAATGATTACATCACCACCTTCTATTTTGGTTTTTGATGTGATGGATGCAAGTTCGAGTGCTTTGCTGTTGACAAGTGTAGCGTGGCCATCAATGCGGGTGAGGATTACCGGATTATCGGGGAAAAGTTCGTCAAGCTTATCTTTTGTGGGGAACACTTTTTCGGGCCAGTCATTTTGATCCCAGCCACGGCCTTCAATCCAAAATACGGATGGAAATTTTTCGTGATGCGTTCTCATTCTTTCTATCACTTCATCGTAAGAGTTTGTTCCTGTCAGGTCGGCACGTTTTAGCAAACCGATTCCATAGCTCAGAAAATGACAGTGTGCATCAATAAAACCGGGATACACCGATTTTCCGCCAAAATCGAGAATCCTGTCAGCAGAATACTTTGCTAAAATTTCAGCTTCATTACCCACAGCCAGGATTTTACCATTCTTAACAGCCATGGCTTCGGCCATATCAAAATGATTGTTTATGGTATAAATGTTCGCGTTTTTAACAATGAGATCCGACTTTTCCATGGTGTTACAGGCAGTTAATTGTATGAATACAGCAAGTACTAAAATTCGAAATACATTTTGCATTACAATGAGTTTAAAAATGAATAATTTAGATGTTTGCAAAACTAAACAAGATGATGGATTTGATAAAAGAATTTTTCAGGTTAAAAATTTTATCTGAGGCTTTTAAGATATAAAAAGATACCCACGATGCCAAAAATTATGTTGGGAAGCCAGGCTGCGAGCACAGGAGATAGGTTTCCTGAAACTGCAAAAACAGTGGATATTTGCATGATCAAAATAAAAAGGAATGCAAGCCCAATTCCCAGGCCTAAGTGTAAGCCAATCCCACCCCTAACTTTTCTTGAAGAAATTGCAACACCTATGATTGTCATGATAAGGGTTGCAAAGGGGAAAGCGATTCGTTTATCTCTTTCCACCTCAAAATCCAGGATGTTGGGATTTCCTTTCATTTTTTGTTCGGCAATGTAATTCCTTATCTCAAAATAATTCATTTCTTCAAACACCTCCTTTTTTATAAACAAATCGGAAGGTCTTAGATTAATCAGCGTGTCAAGTTGTGCCCCTTTGCGCATAGTTTCACCCTTGTTGTTTATCTCGCGGATGTAGTAGTTGTAGATATTCCACATGCCGGTGGCCGTGTTGTACACCATTTTTGCAGAGTTTAATTTGTAAACTAAGCTGCGGTTTTCGTCAAATTTCTCCAACGAAAACTTTTCACCGGTTTTGTTTGATGGATTATATGATTCCACGTAGGCAAAAGTGCCGGGAGAAATCTGCAAATGAATGTGTTGATCTTTATTCTTGGTGAGTTTTTCGATGTATAAATCCTTAAATTCCCTTCGACTGATATTTGCAGTAGGAATAAGAAAATTTGCCAATAAAAACGACATAATTGTCAGGGTAAAAGCAGATAGGAGATACGGATACAATAAACGGTTAAAACTGACACCACTGCTAAGTATTGCAATAATCTCGGTATTCATGGCCAGCTTAGAAGTAAAAAAGATTACTGAAATAAAAGTAAACAGGTGGATAAAGGTGTTGATGAAATACGGAATAAAGTTCAGGTAATACTGGAAGACGATTTTGTTAAAAGGAGCATCGTTTTCAATAAAGTCATCAACTTTTTCTGAAACATCAAAAACAATGATAATTACAGAGAGTAAAGCAATGGAATAAAAAAATGTTCCAAGAAACTTTTTTATGATGTACCAATCGATTTTTTTTAGCATTATTCTCAGCTATATCAATTTACTATGTGCCCAACTTTCAAATCCGAAAAACGTGCAAGATACAATTTTCGCTTTTTTAAAAAGACTGTGTAATTATGTGTTTTTCTATATCGGATGTTTGGAAAAAACATGCTTCGGGCAGGTATAGCGCATTAGGGATGTTTTTATTATCTGCCGGGTTTAAAATTTGTACCAGCAGGCATGATACATAAATTAGTTGAGCTTAGAACTTTTTGCTGATTTTTAAAAATCATCCTGTTCATCTAAACTAAAATCCTGATGGTATCATGCCGGTATGCACGATAAAACTATTGTAGAAGAATAAAAGCGAGAGCGTCTTTAATTTTTAGTTTTGTTTACTCGATATCGAAAAACGTATTTGAAAGGAAGTGTGTCCCAATAATCAACCATCCAAAATTGTACGCCACTTTCAATTAATCTTTCGGTGATGTCTCCTCTGAATTCATCTACAGCAATTTTAGTCTCACATTCTTTGTTTTCGGTATCTACATAGATGTCGAAAGCTGTGGTGAATAATTTTTTCAGGGAATTTGTAACTTTCGTTGTTTCTGTATCCATTGTATTAGTTATTTAAAAATGGCTACAAAAATAAATGGATCAATGAAATTAAGCTTAAAAATATGTATTAAATATTCTTTAAAATTTTCAGGGTTAATTAACAAATCAAAAGTCCACCTAAAAAAAAGTAAACTTTTTAATCTTGAGAATGGCCATTGTTGATGTGAGAAAGGTATTCAGCAGTTTCTTTCCAAAAATTACATATCTATGATAAGATACCCAAGCAAAATTTAAAATGCATTGACGTTAATATGAAAGGAAGAGAAATATTAAAGCTCTTAATTGCAAAATATGCATTTATAAATTTTGCCAACTAACTTGGACAAGCCAAAACCAAACAAGGTGATCATGTAAAAAATGTGGTGTATTCCTGTTTTGGTTTGTCCAAGTTAGGAAATAGAATTAAAGTAAACCGGCATGTCGTAATATTTCGGCAAAGCCCTGGTCGTTTTTGGCTTGTTCACGGTAGGCAAATTCAATTTTATTTAATCTTTCTTCGAGGTTCACGGTTTTGTTTTGAATCGGATTCAAGGCAGTACGACGATCCCAAATAATGTACCCGAAAAGAAAGAGCATCAATGCAATCATAATCCCAAAACCCCAATAAAGGGTTTCGATTTTAGAATCCATGGCTTCAAATTTTGTATCCATGGCTTCAAATTTTGTATTCATTTCATTTCTGAGCGATTGAACCTTTTCTTCGGTGCGCATAATCCGATCACGGTCTTCCAAAGTGAAGGGAACTTCCTGCGATTGAGGAAAGGCCGACAACGTTAGAGCGAAAAAAAGTATGATTAAGCCTGTTTTTCTCATGGTATATTTCGTTAAACGGATACAAATGTAAGGAAATTATATTTCAGTTTTTAGATTACACTCACCTATGATTAGGAAAAAGAATTAAAGTAAACCGGTATGTCGTAATATTTCGGCAAAGCCCGGATCTTTTTTTGCTTGTTCACGGTAGGCAAATTCAATTTTATTTAATCTTTCTTCGAGATTCACGGTTTTGTTTTGAATTGGATTCAAGGCCGTACGGCGATCCCAAATAATGTACCCGAAAAGAAAGAGCATTAATGCAATCATAATTCCAAAACCCCAATAAAGGGTTTCGATTTTTGAATCCACGGCTTCAAATTTTGTATTCATTTCATTTCTGAGCGATTGAACCTTTTCTTCGGTGCGCATAATCCGATCACGGTCTTCCAAAGTGAAGGGAACTTCCTGCGATTGTGGAAAGGCCGACAACGTTAGAGCGAAAAAAAGTATGATTAAGCCTGTTTTTCTCATGGTATATTTCGTTAAACGGATACAAATGTAAGGAAATTATATTTCGGTTTTTAGATTACACTCACCTATGATTAGGAAAAAGAATTAAAGTAAACCGGTATGTCGTAATATTTCGGCAAAGCCCGGATCTTTTTTTGCTTGTTCACGGTAGGCAAATTCAATTTTATTTAATCTTTCTTCGAGATTCACGGTTTTGTTTTGAATTGGATTCAAGGCCGTACGGCGATCCCAAATAATGTACCCGAAAAGAAAGAGCATTAATGCAATCATAATTCCAAAACCCCAATAAAGGGTTTCGATTTTTGAATCCATGGCCTCAAATTTTGTATCCATGGCTTCAAATTTAGAATCCATGGCTTCAAATTTTGTATTCATTTCATTTCTGAGCGATTGAACCTTTTCTTCGGTGCGCATGATACGATCACGGTCTTCCAAAGTGAAGGGAACTTCCTGCGATTGAGGAAAGGCCGACAACGTTAGAGCGAAAAAAAGTATGATTAAGCCTGTTTTTCTCATGGTATATTTCGTTAAACGGATACAAATGTAAGGAAATTATATTTCGGTTTTTAGGCTACACTCATCTATGATTAGGAAAAAGAATTAAAGTAAACCGGCATGTCGTAATATTTCGGCAAATCCCTGGTCGTTTTTGGCTTGTTCACGGTAGGCAAATTCAATTTTATTTAATCTTTCTTCGAGGTTCACGGTTTTGTTTTGAATCGGATTCAAGGCCGTACGGCGATCCCAAATAATGTACCCGAAAAGAAAGAGCATCAATGCAATCATAATTCCAAAACCCCAATAAAGGGTTTCGATTTTTGAATCCATGGCCTCAAATTTTGCATCCAATGCTTCAAATTTTGTATCCATGGCTTCAAATTTAGAATCCATAGCTTCAAATTTAGAATCTATCGCTTCAAATTTAGAATACATTGCTTCAAATTTAGAGTCCATTGCTTCAAATTTAGAATACATTGCTTCAAATTTTGTATTCATTTCATTTCTGAGCGATTGAACCTTTTCTTCGGTGCGCGTAATCCGATCACGGTCTTCCAAAGTAAACGGAACTTCCTGCGATTGAGGAAAGGCCGACAACGTTAGAGCGAAAAAAAGTATGATTAAGCCTGTTTTTTTCATGGTGTATTTCGTTAAACGGATACAAATGTAAGGAAATTATAATTGTTTTTTACATCTTCAAAAATTTCTTGATTCGATTTCATTTTTTTGTGCTATTTTAATAATTCTCCCTGCCACACTCCCCTGCCAAAGGTTGCAACCCTAAGCTTGTTAAAAGCATAATTAATTTTGGCTCATTTCTAAGATACGGTTGAAAGTTTATAAGTAGACTTTGTTACCAATAGCTTCCATTTTATTTAAGTTAGATTTCCAGCTTCTTTTGGTTGGGCATCTGTATGTTCTCTCAGATT
>Ga0307990_1000151_pt1 | contig 65944 bp, 56 predicted proteins | sample EllFjometagen129_FD_203168 | JGI IMG/M metagenome (GOLD analysis project Ga0307990, IMG submission 203168) | Marine microbial communities from Ellis Fjord, Antarctic Ocean - #129 | ecosystem: Environmental > Aquatic > Marine > Unclassified | place: Southern Ocean | collected 2014-10-08
TTATTATTTTACTCATGACCTACCTCCTTGGTTTTGGCTCTGGGAGAGCCGATTAAGTGGTTATCCTAACCCACGTTGCAAGGATGGTAGGTCATTTTTACTCTGAGTGTCAAACCATAATATCTAATAGCTCAATTTTGATATTAATTTATGCCGGCACAAAATTTTGAAGCTTTAGTAAAAAATCGCATTTTCAGAAAAACAGCCCAACCCCATAAAAGAGTATATTCGCCCTTCGGCATTGAAGCTTTCAAGCAATTGGGACAGGATCACATATTGCCCGTTCGGCACCAGGCAGCATACCAGACCCTGGGAAGCATTAAGGGTAGTCAGGGTGGTCAAACCATCATATCCTTCCAGCAAAAATCGCAGTATGCCAATTTTGCGGGAATCCAGATGACAAAGAAAAAATAAGGCTGGACTTCCGGCGGAAGCTTCCACCTCAGAGTCATTCATAAATCCAGGGAATTGCGAACCTGAAGGCATGCCAACCCTCTACAATCGGCCACTTGAGTCAAAGATGTCAATGTCTTGACCAGACACTGGCAGTGAATGAAAATAACTATCATTTATAGTAAAAAAACACAACCGTGAATAACAGCTTGATCAAAACGCTGCATTCCTCATTTTTCCCTAAATATTTATCGATTTTCTTCCGAATGAAAAGCATGAGTCCGTTACAACCCCACCCAGATATCAGGCCTGAATCCCTGAGTAAATTTCGAACCTATATCACTGGAAGTGCAGAAGTCCCGAAACTCCCCATAGTGCTCCAGGAAGTTCTTGATTGCAGCCAGGATTCAAACGCCAATGCCGAAAAGCTGTCGGTTATTATTGCTACGGATACAATGATTTCAGCCCAATTGCTGAAAACAGTTAATTCTGCTTATTATGGTTTCCCCCAGCAGATTGCCTCCATTAAACATGCCATTGTCCTTCTTGGTTTCAGTGAAGTCTCCAACCTGGCAGTAGGGCTGGCGCTTATGGGGCTGATGAAGCCAAAAAATGCTGATCCCTTCTATCATCAATTCAGGAATCACTCACTGGCAACTGCCCAACTCGCCCTCTGTCTGGCGGAGAAAGTGGCCTTTAAAGATAAATCAACAGTTTATACCGGCGGACTTTTACACGATTTCGGACTTTTAATGCTTTACTCCTGGCAACCGGAAAAATACCGGCAGGTCTTATCCAAATGCCAGGTTGAAAGAGTACCCATTTTTCAAATTGAAAGGGAACTTTTAGGTCTTGATCACATGCTGGCCGGAGATCTGATTGGCCATTTGTGGCATCTTCCAACCCCGCTGATACTCAGCATGCAATGCCACCACGATAAAAACATTACTGAAAAATCAGAAGCCGTTTTCATCGCCATTATCCAGCTGGCTCATGTTCTGGGCTACCAGATGGGATTTCCACTCATCCGAGATATAGCCACGCCAAAACTGCCCAAGGCAGTTTGTCAGCTTTTAAAAAAGGTCCAGCCAGAACTCAACTTGGCGAATATTAAACTATGGCTGACAGAGATAAAACCGCAGCTGGCACAGCTCCCCTCACGGGCACGCTGATTCATCAAAAGAATGAAAGATATGGATAAAGTTTTCACTGAGCATTTCGCACGTTTACACCGGCAAGCTGAACGACAAGTTGGGCAATTATCAGCGATTTGTGAGATGCTTGATCTGGTAGCCGTTGAATTGGGAGGAGATACTAGCCAGCTACTGACCAAGCTTTTTGAAATCATTCTCCGCCACCTGGGAACTGATAGCCTGTATTTCAAAGCAGAAATGCCAAAATGGGAGGGAAGTTTTTCTCTCCCATTGAACCTACATGCATGTGCGGCTGGGATTCCGCCGCTCAGCCCTGGTGAAATACAGCAAATTGATACATTGATCAATAAGCAGCCCGATAGCCCCATGCCTGCCAAAACATATATTCTGGGGAAACAAACCCTTGCCATCATACCCCTTGAAGCAGGCAAATATCGGGCTGGTTTTCTGGCCATCCTGCACCATAATATCGACTTTTTCACCCCTGAGCAATTCCGCTTCTTGAAACTCCTGGCAAATGAACTGACAAGCATATTGCACCTGCTTGAAAAACAGCAGCAGTTGATAGAAGAAACCCGAGACAAAGAACGACTATGCCGTTTTTTTTCTCCTGAAATAAGCCAGGAAATTTTTGCAGCAGATGGCCCACAATACTGTGGCAGAGAAAACCTGGCCACCATTCTCTTTGCTGACATCAGAGGGTTTTCCCATCTGACAGAAATCCTCAAACCCCATCAGATTGTCAAAATATTAAATCATTTTTACCAAACCATGACCCGGATCATTTTTAAACATCTGGGAACCCTTGACAAGTTTGCCGGCGACGGGTTATTAGCCCTGTTTGGAGCTCCTCTCAGCCGGGAAGATGACCCTTTCAGGGCCGTCAAAGCCGCTATCGAGATGCAGCAGGAATGGCAAAAACACCCCCCCCTTCTGCATCAGGAAAACCTTGAAATCAACGTTCAGCCAGCCTTTGCCGTTGGGATACACACCGGCAAAGTGATATCAGGTTTTTTGGGAAATGATGAGTTATTGACCTTTACGGTCATCGGTGATGCGGTAAACACCTGCCATCGAATTGTATCACTGGCAGAAGCCAGGCAAATTATTATCAGCAGCCAAACCAAGGTAGCCATGGACCAACAGGGTGACAATACATCCTCATTGTCAGCAGCAATTGTTCCCTACCGGTCAGCCCACCACTTGCGCGGTATGGATAAGGTTATTGACTTATATCAGGTTGAAAAATTCAGGTCATAAACCGGGCATGAACATGTAGTACGAAAAAATACCACTCAAGAAATCGGCAGAAATACCGAAAGTATAATTATGGATGAACGTCGAATTTTCAAACGGCAGGACAAGCCCTTGAGTGTGGAATTTGGCTTGATTGGCGAGAAACCCTCCCTTTCCAATCGAGCCAGCTTTCAGGGTTTCATTGAAGATATCTCTCTGGGAGGGTTGCGTCTCCAACTGAGGGAGAGATACGGCAAGCTGTATAAAATAAAGCTTCAGGGTAAGCGGGTCAAACTGGCAATAGCGTTTCCACAATTCAGTTATACGGTCTATGCTCTTGGAGAAATTCAGTGGTCCAATGATTTCCAGGAACATGCTGAGCACGTCATTACCATGGGGATTAAATTTATCAACCTGTCGCCCACCGATTGCCAGTATCTGGAAAACTATATGGGCAGCAATAAAGGCGACCATAATCTGCTTTGGGAACTATGGAACAAGGAAGTCAAGCCATGAGTGTCTTACAACTCTCCCCGGATACCAAGCAGCAATCACCCGAGGAATTCAATACCAGACTCTGGGCTGTTGGCGGTGGCAAGGGTGGGGTGGGTAAAAGCATCATTTCCCTGAACCTGGCATACTGGCTGGCCAAACTGGGACACAAGGTTGTCCTGGTGGATGCAGATCTGGGAGGTGCCAACCTGCATACCCTGCTGGGCATGAAGTTTGTCCAGCATACCCTGTCGGATTACCTGAGTAAAAGGGTTGATTCGCTGGATAAAATTGCCATTGATACCCCGGTACCCGGATTGCGACTGATCTGCGGGGCCAGCGATATTGTTGGCCTGGCCAACCCCAAGTATGCCCAGAAAATGAAACTGATGCGGGCCATGACCCTGCTCAAGGCCGATCACCTGATTCTTGATCTCGGGGCCGGAACCGACTACAACACCCTGGATTTTTTTCTTTACTGCACCTACAAGGTTGCGGTCATCACCCCCCAGCCAACAGCGCTGCAAAACGGCTATGGCTTCATCAAAAGTGCTCTCTACCGGGCAATCAACCGGGCGTTTGAACGCAACCTGCGCCTGGAACCATTGATTAAACGGGCGACAGGCCAGGAGCTCAATAATCCAATTACGACCATGGAGGAACTGACTGAAGCCTTTGCCGAAGTTGACGAGGGCTACGCCAAACAGCTGAAAGAGATCATCAGCAATTTTCACCTCTACCTGATCAGCAATATGGTTAAAAAAGATAAGGACCACAAGGCTTCGGAAATTATCAGAACCGTATGCCAGAAATATTTAAACCTGGACCAGGTAACCGTGCTGGGGAACATCCCCTACGATAGCCAGATTGAAGAGTGTGTCGCCCGCATGAACCCGGCATTCATGACCAATACCAAAAGCCAGTCTGCCCTGGAGTTTTACCAGCTGGTCAATTCTGTCATCAAGGAAAGTAATGACTCTGAAAGAGGAAACCTCATCATGCCCACAGCTTAGTGCCACATCAATTCAATAATAACGCCATCACATCCTTGACGTAACACTTGATTTTCACCAAACTGACCCGCCTTTTGTTTTATCTCTCCGGCGCTTTAGCAGCAGAAACACTGATAACTGACCAAAAAGAAAACCGCCGATATGAGCCCACCAGGCAATACCACCATAAACCGGAGCATGGGATGCCAGGGTACTGAAGCCCTGAACAAGCTGCAAAAGAAACCAGAATCCCAGGAAAAAAAATGCCGGAATTTCAACTATGTAAAAGAAAAAGAAAATCGGTAGCAGGGTCACAACCCGTGCCCGGGGATAAAGCATAAGATAAGCTCCCATCACCCCGGCAATCGCCCCGCTGGCGCCAATGGTAGGCACCACCGAATTGGTATTGGTCAGCAGGTGCACCACTGCCGCCGCCAGGCCACAAACCAGGTAGAAAATGAGATAACATCCATGTCCTAGTCGATCTTCGATATTATCCCCGAAGATCCATAGATAAAGCATATTCCCCAACAGATGCAGCCAGCCCCCATGAAAAAACATGTAGGAAATAAAAGGCAGGTAAACAATAACCGGACTTACCTTATGACTTGCATGAAGGACAAAAAATCGGGCCGGAATCAGACCGTACCCCCCAAGTAAGCGGGGAAGTTGCCCACCCCAACTCAATTCATAGATGAAAACCAGGACATTAACGACAATCAGCAGGTAGTTGACGTAAGGGATGGTACGGGAAGGGATGGTATCGCGTAAAGGAATCATGGCAAAAAATCAGCTAAGGGTTCGCTCAAAAATAAATTCGCAGAATTGGCGCTCAGATTTGGGTTGGATTTGTGCGATCCGATTGAGCAAAGCCGCAGGAATAGTAAGCTATTTTGAGGACTTTGTGAATGAGGATCGTGCACAGACAGCCTGAAGATGAGATGCCAAAATGTGAAGTTATTTTTGAAAACGCCTTAAGGATAAATAACGGAAGTCCCGGGCACCATGAGGTTATTTCTAACGGCTACCCCGGCCAAAAAGAACAACCTTAATGGTTTCCATAATAATCAACAGATCAAACACGGAGGAAAGATATTTAATATAGTACAATTCATACTGCAGTTTTTCTTTGGCATCTTCCACCGAGGCTCCGTAGGGGAAACGAACCTGGGCCCAGCCGGTCACTCCCGGCCTCACCGAAAAGCGCTGGTCATAAAAAGGAATTTCCTTTTTCAGCTGATCAACAAAATATTTTCTCTCGGGGCGAGGACCAACAAAGCTCATATCACCTTTAAAAATATTGATCAGCTGGGGGATCTCGTCCAGACGGGTCTTACGGATAAAGTTACCAACCCGGGTTACCCGATCATCATCTTCTTTCGCCCACACCGGACCATCTTTTTCCGCATCAGTACGCATGGAACGAAACTTGAATAGCAAAAAAGGGTTTTCATCCTCACCTAACCGCTCCTGAACAAAAAAAATCGGACCTGGGGAATCAATCTTGACAGCTAGGGCAACAAGCATCATTACTGGTGCAGCCAGTACCAAAACAGCACCAGCCAGAATCATACCGATAAAGCGTTTGAACATCCTGGTTTGGCGTGGTTTTCTAAACCCGGGGGTAAATATCAGCCAGCTGGGACGTAAGTTATCAACCAGGATCTTGCCTTCCAGTTGCTCATAGAAATCCACATCTTCCATCACTATGATGCCAGCCATCTTGCAGCGTAAAAGTTCGGCAACCGGGAAAAGACCGCGTCGTTGCCCCATGGAGACAATAATGCGATTCACATTCTCAGCTAAGGCAATGGAATAAAGCTGAGAATAATCGGTGCCCAAAAGCTTGCAGCCGACACAACCATTCTCTCCTTCTTCCGCTTCACCCATAATACCAACAATCTGGTAGCCGGAATTCTTGCGACCGGAAATACATTCACAGATCTTCCCGGCTACGGGACCATTGCCAACGATCATAATCAGCTCGTTGAACCGGTCATGTCTGGTCAGCCAGTCATAGAAAAGCCGCCAGCCCAAAATTAATAAAAAATCACTCAGAAGAACAAAATAAATATAGGGATTGGGGAAAACAACCAGGGGAAGGAAATAGGAAAAAAAAGCCAGGAACAGGCATAGCAACCCGGTGGCCTGAACCAGACGCAAGCTATAGGCAGAAAAAGTAACCCTGGTTTTAATATCGTAGAGATCAAAATAAAAAAGGGAGAAATGATAAAAAACAGCAAAGCTGATGATATGGGGGACAAATAACTGAAGATCATAGCTTCCTGATCCCAGCCAGTATATCCCACTGTAAACGCTCAACAAACCACCAGCGACAATCAGTGACAGTTCGATGAGAAAAAAAATAATAGTTCGCAAGCTAAATTGTCGCACAATACCTCATCAGGCTAAACTCCCTGGTTAAGAATCTCATAAAAATACCCAGTGGTGTCCGGTTAGGTTCTTGCAATTGTTAACCGGAGCTGATTTCAGCGCTTTTTTGCGCTCGATTGCCTGCATTTCCAACGGCTCATGGCGCTAAAATTGCCAAACTCGCCCTTCCAGGGCTCAAACAGGGCAATTTTCACACTCTATTCGCCGGGAAAAGCAACGTCATCTCATGATGTCTCGCTGTAACAGCACCAGTTAACGACATTGTAGACAACACAAAAAGCATACCGGACACTGCTGAATAAGACCAGAAATATCAACGGGTTTCCTGGTAATAAAAGCTGGAAGAACGGTAATCAGCACCATTAAAAACTATACCGATAATTTTTTCCCGGTCTATACTCTTCAGCGCCTGTTTCACTACCTCCCGATCTGTTTCGCCATATCTCACCACGATAATGATACCATCCACCTGGTTGGCTAGAATATCGGCTTCGGTCGTCGACATCAGCGAAGTGGTATCAAAAATAATATAGCGATCCTGATAACGGGACTGCAAATCCTCGATCAGGTGTTTCATCCGATCAGAGGCCAGCAATTCAGATGGCTTTGCCGGGGCAATGCCCATGGGCAGGATAGTCAACCGGGACAAATCCGTTTTCACCAGCACCGATGACAGATCCATATCTGAAGTCAGGTAGTTGGAAAGCCCGCGATTAAATTCCATTCCCAGATATTTGCTGATTTCCGGTTTACGGAAATCACAATCCACCAGCAGCACGTACTCATCCAGACCCTGGGCCAGGGAAAGCGCCAGGTTAAGGGCAATGGTGGTTTTCCCCTCCCGGGGGATGGCACTGGTTACCAGGATGGTTTTGTTGGGCAAGCGTTCCGGAGCGCTGAGAACAATTTTTGTCCGCAGCTTTTTCACCTGTTCCGAAGCCAGGGAAAAAGGCTTGGTTAATGAAACTAGGTGTTCATCCAGAAGTGCCGGATTCAGATCAATCTTTTGCGAAGTTTTCCGCCTTGAGGCCACAGAAGTGCGAGTCGGTTTTTGAATCGCCAGAGTATCCGGCTGCGGCCCAACTCTTTCACGCTCCAGTGGCTCATCTGCAATTTCCGCCTCTCTTACCACACTAGACTCTACAACCGAAGTTACCGGTCGTGATTGCGGCTCAGGCTTGGCAATCGGAGCTGCCGGTCGTGGCTCTTCAGCCACGGTATTATCCCGAACAGTTGCATTTGTTGCCAGACTTTCCTGCTCAGCTTTTTTTAAAGCATCCTGAATTCTACTCATAATACGGACTCCAAAAATCGTTCCCGGCTACAACAGAGAGCGAATAAATGCCATCCCACGATCCAATTCCTGGTGAAAGAAAACCATTAACAAAACTAAGATAGCAAGTAATACAACAATCCACAGCATACCTTGCCAGCGGGAAAGATACCTTTTCATGAATACCCCATTTGCCACAACCGCCGGAGTATTCTCCCTTTTGAGGGCCAGATCTGTCACCACTTCCCGAATAATTCCCTCATCAATGCCCCTGACCCCTAGGGCATAGCCAATAAGCAGGGCATTATCGCCTATGACGTTAATCAACCGGGGAATACCGCCACTATACCGGGCTATCGTTTCCAGTGCCCGGTTACTGAAAAGGTTTACATCGGCAGTCCCGGCCACCAGCAGCCTTTTCCTGACATAGTCTTTAACTTCCAACAGGTTCAGGGGTGGCAGATGATAACGGATGACCACCCGCTGATTCAGCTGCCGCAATTCACTGCGGCCCAGTTTTTCCCTCAATTCCGGTTGTCCCACAAGAATCATCTGCAAGAGCTTGCTTTTCTGGGTTTCAAGGTTGGACAGCAGGCGAATTTCTTCAAGAACTTTGCGACTCAGGTTCTGGGCCTCATCAATAACCAAAACCGGAATTTTCCGCTCTTTCAGACATTTTAACAAAAAGTCGTTAAATATGCGCAAATTTACATGTTTATCCTGGCTATGCGGATGGATTCCAAATTCATCAAAAATGGCGGCAAAAAATTCCGTTATACTCAAAATAGGGTTAAAGATATAGGCTATTTCAACATTTTCATCCAAATTGTTCAACAGGTTCTGGATAAGGGTGGTTTTGCCAATCCCCACCTCACCGGTAACCACCACAAATCCCCGCCGCTCACGAATACCATACACCAGATGGGCATAGGCTTCCCGATAATGGCTATTCAAGTAGAGAAAATGGGGGTCAGGGGTTAAATTAAACGGCCGCTCCTGAAAACCGTAAAAGGCACAATACATGATCATCCATGGTTACAAATGAAAGAAGGTTTGTTGAAACCAGCCTGGGAGGGAAAAGGTCAATTTTAAATACATATATCCCAGTCCACCGGCAGCCAGCATGACCATAAGTACCACCAATGCCCCTCCGACATTTTTGATTTTGCGCCATTTCAACTCTTTCCCGGTCAGAATCTTCGGGATGGTAACCAGTACCGGAACCCCGAGGTCTTCTTCGATATCGGGAACATAGCGATATGATTTACCAAGAAAATCCAACAACAAAGCCAGTCCGACGCCAATACCCAAACCCAAAACCATGCCGGCCAAAAGGATTTTTCTCCGATCCGGCTTAAAGGGTTTCACCGGCGGCAGGGCGGGATCCAGGACTTTAAACTGTTCACCCTGCTGCTGCATTTCCAGGTTTTCAGCCAGTTGGGCTTCAATCTTGCGATCCAGAAGATTCTGATAATTCTGGTGAAGGTTGCCATAATCACGGGTCAGGGCCACCAGCTCCGCTTCCCGTTTGGGAGCATTTTGCACCTTGGCATTGATCACATCAATTTCAGCCCGCAACCGCTTAAGTTCATGCTGCAATTGGCTTATTTCACGTTTTACCGAGGAAATCTGATTGTTGATTTCAACCGCTGCCGGGCTGTTCGCCCGGCTGGTAGCCATCTGACCGTTTAGATGTTCAGTCTCAGGCTGTTTTTTCACCGCCAGTTTTTTCTCCAGCTTTTTGATTTTTGCCACCAAGCTGATGACATCCGGATGCTCTTCAGTATAGCGACTGCGCAAAAATGACAGATAACTTTTCATCTTCTCCAAGCGGGTGGCATCCGGATCAACCGCTACAACCTGGCCTTCCACCACCATTGTGTTACTGCTGGTAGAACTCAATTGATTCAGCTGCTGCTGCAGCTGAATCTGACGATCCTTGGCCGCGGCCAGAGCCGAACTGGATGTCTGATACTGGACTTCCAACCGGTCGAGCATCCTCAGGTTGGAATCCTGCTGGTCCGGCAATTCGCCCATATATTTTTGTTTAAAGGCACTGAGCAGCTGCTCCTTTTCACTCAGTTGTTTTTCCAGCTTTCCCAGTTCCCGATCAAGGAAATTGGCGGTCTCCCTTGCCTGACGTTCACGCAGTTTCAAGTTTTCCTCAATGTACAAAGAGGCCAACCCATTAGCCACCTGCATGGCAATGCGGGGATCCGGATTCTGAAAAGTGAGGGTAAATGAATTAACTCCGGTACGGGTGCGCTGATTGACCGAGACATCAATTTTTTGGCGCATCAGTTCAATAATCTCTTCCGGGGCCATCTTCTTGCTTAATTCCCGGTAAAGACCATAACGTTCAATAACCTGCTGCAACCGGGTCCGGCTCATGATCTGCTGGTTGAGGGTTTGCAGGCGGTCAGCCACCGCCGCGGGAACCGTCGACCGGACGTAATTTTCCGGCACCTTCTGGGGCACCACCAGAATCGTCGTTGAAGCCTGGTAGATGTTGGGAATCGCCAGGGCGAAAATAAAGCTGCCCAGGGTTATCAGGATAAACGGCAGGGTTATCAGCCATTTGTTCCGTAAAAACAGATCAACATACTGTTGCAGCTGCATCTGTTAACGGTTATTATTCAAAGCCATTTTCGAAACTCCTGCTCATGGACATATATCAACTCACTAAGCTTCATAACTTCTTCGACAACCGGAAGAAAAAAATTAAGCAAAAAGGCAATGGTCAAACAACATAAAACGAGAGCGGCAAGTTTTGCAATCAAGCCGCTCAATAACAATCCACATTTATCCAGGGAAACTCTTCAGGCTGTCTTGAAAAATTAGAATTTTTGTTTGAGTACAAGGCAGGCGAAAATTATAACCGCAGGAATATATTTCATATTTTGAGGATTATAATTTGAGTCTAACACAGTAATCGGGCAAAAAGGCCATTTGTCAAGGTAGCCTTCAGCTAGAAGATATCCCAATGACCGGTAGCCCGAAAGGCAATCCGGTTGTCGGTATAATCATCCTCATTAATGCTGGAATCATTTTCATCATATGTATATTCAGCGGTCAAAGAAAGCCAGGATAAAATTGCGTAGGAAACACTGACATTAACCTGGTAACTGTCCTCATCATGGGAATCCAGGGCATCCGTATAGTCATCATTACCCAAAAGTCCGCTGCCGGTTAAAGTCCAGCGATCGGCAAAATCATAGGTAAATGAAGCCTGGGCTCGCCAGAATTCCGTATAACCGTTATCGCTGCCGTCAAAATTATCAACATCAGTACCCTGGTCAAAAGACAGGGTAAAGGACTGGCGTTCAAAATCCCGGACCAAGCTGGCATGGTAGTTATCTCCGGTGGCATCATCGCTGGCGCCATCAGTATTCCGGTCATAACGGCCATAACTCAAATCAAGGGTATAGTGTTCCCAGAAACGATAAACAAGACCTAAGTTGCCATCATATTCCTGCCAGTCTTCTTCCAGACTGCTATGATCATACTGATAATCGGTGTAACCAATTTCACCATAAACATCGAGGGCGGGAGAAAAAGTATGGGTATAGCGGGTCGTGGCATCATGGCTGTAAAAATCATCGGGACCTTCATACAGTCCCCGGGTAAAAACATAATCGAGATCAATCAGGTTTTGCTCGTCAAAGCGAAATCCAAAGTGACCGGTCACCGCATGTTCCTTGCTGTCCTCCTGTTCCGGGTCCTCGTTCTGTAGCAAACCGAAACGATAACCGGCTTCAATGAGGCGGTCGGTACCAAAAGTATAGGTTGCCCTGACACTGCTGTCATTACGGTAAAAAACGTTGCGTCCCTGTCGTTCATCATAACCCCTGGCAACCCCTTCGCGGGCATCATGGGTTGTATCGTCAAGAGGATCTTCACTGTGCAGGTAATGATTCTCCAGTTCCAGTCCCAGATATTCCCAGGGCTGATAACTGGCCAGGGCGGTCAGGACATGGGAGATGTAGTTCAGGGAACTGTCATCCAGATAAAAATTCATCCCCGGTCGATAGACAATTTCCAGCCCGGCATGTTCGGCCTGTGCCTGCCACGAAATCTCAGGCTCCACCATGATATTCCAATCATCCACTTCATGATCGGGATCAAGATAGACATTGTCATCATACTCCAGACCGGTAGAAAGGCTGGTGCCCAGATGATATTGAACCCCGGCAAAAACCGGCTGAATGAAAAAAAACAGTGCCAGGATAACCAGCAAAATTTTTTGCTTATTTTTCATCAATCTCCCTTTCATTACTTCAATCTCAACTTTCTGACTTGCATTGCCAAAAACTTAACAGGATGTTCGGGCTTGGCTCAAAGCGGTTTTGGCCGCCGGCAGGCAGGGCTGTTTTTAGAACAGCTCAGAAAGTTGAGTTAAATGCAGCAGATTTTCAACGACCGATTTACTGGACAATCAGCCGGTCATTTTTATGAAGATAAACATCAGGAGCTGTCCCGGAAACTATTTTATCATAGTTGATACGATAATGTTTTTCCTGCCCGGCCTCCTGGCGTACCAGAACAATCTTATCCGGGGTGGCCCATTCAGCAAAGCCGCCGGCCATGGAAATTGCCTGCAAAACCGTGGTATTGCTGCGAATAGGAAAAGCTCCGGGAGCATTGACCTTGCCAACAATAAAAACCTTGAAACTGTTAATGGCATTCAGGGAAACTGAGACATTCGGCGTTTCGATATACTTGGCATAACGTTTGGTCAAAACCTCTGTCAACTGCTTGACATTTAAACCTTCAGTCTTAACATCTCCCACCAGAGGCAGGGAAATCAGTCCATCAGGCCTAACCGTTACATCCCGGGAAAGATCCTGATCTTTCCATACCTCCACATGCAGAACGTCTTCAGGACCGATGACGAATTGATCCTTGGTGAAACTCATGGGAGCTTCCGATGAAGTTATCTCGGGGAAATCAGCGGTCACACACCCCAGCAAACAAACAACCAACAAAATATTCGATACAACCAAGAGCATTCTTTTCATCTTTCCAGCACTCCTTTCCACCGCCTACAGCTTAGACTCATCATGAATCATTGGCTCTGCTTCTCTTTCAGGATGCAAACCACATTCTTTAATTTTTGTCAACAAACTCTTGTAACTGATTTTAAGATACGCGGCAGTTTTAACCCGGTTCCAACCAGTTTTTACCAACGCTTTTTCAATAATTAACCGTTCTGCCCGGCGGGTTGTTTCCTTCTCAAAAGATTTCAACTCCTGAACATCATTAATGGAAGCCATTCCCACCAGATTATGACTCAGGCCAACCCGCTTTTTAGCAGTAATCTCGGAAATTGCCGGCGTTTCATCACCAAAAATAACTACTCTTTTAATCATGTTTTCCAGTTCGCGCACATTCCCTGGCCATTGATAATTAAGCATCAGTCGCAACAACTTCCGACTGAAGCTCATGGGTTCCCGATTATACTGCCGGGAGAACTGTTCAAGGAAATATTCCGCGATATGGGGAATGTCATCCAACCGATCCCGCAGGGGAGGTAAAAATATTTCCACCACTTTTAACCGGTAATAAAGATCTCGGCGGAACCGGCCCTCGTTCACTGCCTGTTCAATATCCAGGTTTGTAGCCGAAACAACCCGCATATTAACCTGAATATCACGATCAGATCCCAATGGAGAGAAACTGCCATCCTGCAGAACCTGTAATAATTTGGACTGGAGAATCGGATTAATTTCGCCAACTTCATCAAGATATATTGTCCCACCGCTCGCAGCTTCAAACTTACCGGTTTTACGCTCCCCGGCTCCAGTGAAAGCACCTTTTTCATAACCAAAAAGCTCGCTTTCAATCAATTCAAGGGGAATTGCCGCACAATTGACTTTGACAAAGGGACTGTTAGCCTGCAGTGAGTGGGAAGCAATAACTTTTGCCAGCAGGTCTTTCCCTGTTCCACTTTCACCCCGAAGCAGGATCGGAACATCCGTATCAGCCACTTGATCAATAATAGAGCGGATCGGCATCATCATTCTGGAACAGCCAAAAATAAGGTCATAAAGATCATATTCTTTCAGTTGTTGCCTTTTGTTCTTTACCTCACGAGCTAAAGCCTTGCGCTGCAGCACCTTCCGTATCCTGATTTTGAGCTCCAGGGCATCAAAAGGTTTACTGATAAAATCATCAGCCCCCGACTTCATCGCTCTCACCACCACATCAATGGAATCATGCACCGACAGGACAATAATGGGTACTTCCTGATTAATACTGCGGCAGGTATCTATGATATCCACCCCATCTTTGCGGGCAGAGATATCAAGAATAACCAAGTCAGTCTTTAACCGACGCAGTTGATCCAGGGCCTCACCGACATTACGGAAAGTGGAAACCAGAAACTCCGGTTGCTCAAGAATAGTCTCTATCAATCCCTGAACCACCGGATCATCAACCAGCAACAGCAGATGGCAGAAATCAGAACCCATTGCGATCTCTCATGTTTACCTTTTCAATACCGCAGGCTTTTAACTTTGACAAAAAAGTTTTATAGCTCACCTGCAAAAGGCGGGCGGCTTTTTTCTTATTATAATTAACCTTTCCCAGCACCTGCAAAAAGTAGGAACGGTCTTCTGCGATCACAATTTGTTTTATCATCTGCCGCAGAGGTAGAGACTTGTTTTGCGCCATCAGCAATGCTATTTCCTGCAGATAGACTGCCTCATGAGGTGCTGATGGTTTGGCTTTTTCATTCAACTGAACTTCGGCATTCTGCCAGCCGCTGCCGCTTCCCAGGATCACAAATCTTCTGGTCCAGTTTTCCAGCTCCCGGACATTCCCCGGCCATTCCCTGCTCAGCAGTCCATCAATAATTTTGCGGGAAATTTTCCTTCTACGACCATAACGTTTGTTGTAAATCTGCAAAAAATGATCAAGCAACAGTGGAATATCATCTTTTCTCTTGTCCAGAGAGGAAACATAAATATTAACCACATTGAGCCGGTAATAAAGGTCTGAGCGGAAAAAACCTTTTTGAATTTCCTCCTCGAGATTACGGTTTGTTGCCGCCAGGATACGATAATGGATAGAAACTTCCTTCACCCCCCCCAAGCGGGTACAAACCTTATCCTGCAGAACCTGTAAAATTTTGGCCTGCAGGGGCAGGCCCATTTCTCCAATTTCGTCAAGAAATATGGTTCCTTTACCAGCCTGCTCAAACTTTCCCAGCTTGCTCCGCAAGGCCCCGGTAAATGCTCCCCGGTCAAAACCAAACAACTCACTTTCAAGCAGGTTTTCCGGTAGTGCCGCACAGTTTATTTTTATGAATGGCTCCTCAGCCCGCCGAGATAAAAAATGGAGCCGATTGGCAACCAGTTCCTTGCCAACACCGGTGTCCCCATGGATCAACACCGTGACATCCGTATCGGCTATTTGTTCGATAATCTCCTTAACCATTTTCATGGAATCACTCTGGGAGATAATTTTACGAATACTTCTGTTGGGCAACTGCGAAGAAAGTTGTTCCTTTTCCTCTTTCAACCGCTTTTCTGTTAGAACATTATTAATGGTCAGGAGCAATTCGGTATTGTCAAAGGGTTTTCTGGCATAATCCCAGGCACCGGCCTGCATGGCCTCCACGACGATATCTGAACAGTCAATGGCTGAAAGCATCAGTACCGGTAATGCAGGAAAACGTTGATGAATCTTTCGCAACAAAGCAATACCACTCATCCCCGGCAACATAATATCCAGAATCACCAGATCAAAACTATTTTGCAACAGCTTTTCCCATGCTGTTTCCGCATCATATGCCATCTCGGCAGCATAGCCATTCTCGCTCAGTAAACTGGCCAGGCAAGAACAGATTATCTCTTCATCATCAACCACCAAGATGGCTATTTTATCGGCAATATCCATAGTTCATCGTTTTATCTGGCTAAAAAATTAAACAACATATTTATGAAGCTCTCATGCGCAAAGGAAGGATAAAACTAAACCGGCTTCCCTGAGTTTTTCTTTCAGCAGAGATACATCCACCATGACATTGAACTATTTTACGACAGATTGACAACCCCAGCCCGCTGCCTTCACTCTCATGGCTGGTATAAAATTCACTAAAAACCTTCTGGCCGTCAACTTCCGGAATCCCACGCCCGGTATCCTCTATTGATATACTGACCCCTTTCTCCATTTTTGGCCAAGGCCCACCGTGTCCTTGGTCCTCTGAGGATTCAAGCTCATCGGCACGAAGGGAATCATCAAATGTCACCTCTTGACTGCACCAGATAATTTTACCACCTGAGCCGGTAAATTTAATCGCATTATCCATCAGATTTACCAGAACCTGGCCAATTTTCTCCCGATCAAACAAGAAAGGTTGCAAACCAGCCTGCAGCTCACTGGTCACCATAATACCTTTTTTTTCCAGAAGAGGACGAAAGTAGTCAATCGTATTAAAAATTTCATCATTTATGAGACAGCGACGCATATTCAGCTGCTGTCCGGCGTAATTTAACCGGCTGTAAGCCAGAATATCATTCAACAAATGAACAAGTCATCTTGACGCTTTATCCAGATCAACAAAAACTTTTTGCCGTTTCTCCCCATGTTTCACCATATCGTCAACCAACTGCTGCAAATAACTATTGATTACCGTAATGGGAGTTTTAAGCTCATGAACCAGAGAAGCAAAGAAGGTATCTTTCATTTTATCCAGATGTACCCGATCACTGATGTCACGAACATAAAACTGATGGATGAATCCGTGGTCATCAGGTACCTGGCAACCGGTCACTTCAACTTTCACCTGGTGTCCATGGGAATGCTTCAAATCTGTTTCAAAATGAAATTCCGGCTTATAGCAATCTGTTTCCTGGGCTATACATTCCTGATATTGACAGGGAGTCATCATTTGCTGCCGGTTGGCAAGGTCAAGGATATCATTTAAAGCTGTGCCGGAAACTTTTTCATCATAACCAGCCATCTTCCAGAATTGGGGATTTGCATAAAGAATAATTCCATCCTTGGTTGTCACAATCCCTTCAGCAGCCTGTTCCACCAGAAAACGGTATTTCCTTTCGGAATCGGCTAGTTTGCGATAGCCTTTTACGACTTCCTGCTCCAGATGTTTATTGACTTGCTGCAACTGGGTAATCAACAACGCATTTTTCAGGGCTTTGGCAGTCTGATCCGCAATGATTTCCAGGGAAACCAACAGTGGTTGCCCCAAAGCACCGGATTCAGAGTGGCTCAGGTTGATGCCGCCCAACAGCTCATCTCCATCAATAACCGGTACACATAAAAGGGATTTAACCGCTACAGGAGATGCATCAAGCAGGGCAAACTCCGGACTTTGAGCAACATCATCAATAAAAAATGGACGTCTTTGCAATGCCACCTGTCCCAGAATCCCCTCACCGAGACGGAATTGAACCAGACCATCGGTATTATTATCATGAAAAAAAACCGGAACCTGGTCCTGTTTACCCATGGCAGCCCGTAGAAACAGGCACTGCTGTCTGCTGTCCATAACATATAAAGAACAGTTTTCAGCATTGGTTTCAGCTATTATAGCATTAACAATGGTTTTGCAGACCTGAGGAAAGTCATTGGTATGGCGCAAGGAGCTGCCGACCCGGTTCAATAACAAAAGTTGTTTTTGAAGATCACCAGCTGACTGCAAGAGCTCACCCCCCTTGGGGAAATAAAAGGGTAAAAAGATATCCAAAACAAAGGTTTAGGTACCATATTGCCGGGGAAATAGCAAAATTTTTTCACGCTCCGCCAAAAACAATGCTTTGATAAAAGACCGAAAATAGTTGCAGGACGATGGACGAAAGAACTCTGAAACCAACATAAGGACGCCGCCATAGCAATTTATAGAAATGCATTCATCGGCCTGGAGAGATTATTGATCAGCCGAAAAGATGGTGGAAAGGCAGACGACCACAGGGTTTTTTTAATTGCATTACCACGTCGATTACGTTATGTAATTTAGCTTGCAACTCAACTTTCCGAGTTGATCTAAAAACAGCTGAAAGAAATTTCCAAGGATGTCCCGGCATGGCTCTCGCTCATTCTCGGAAGCCGTCCATGGCCGGCTTCCGAGGCGTCCGCCGCGAATCACCATCACGGTGATTCGTCCGGCGGCCAATACCGCTACGAGCCAAGCCCGAACATCCTGTAATGTATCCAGATAAATCCAAGGAGTAAAAAATGGCCACCATTAAAAAAGCACTAATCAGTGTTTCCGACAAAGAAGGGATTGTTGAGTTTGCCCGAGAATTGACAACCTTCGGCGTTGAGATTCTCTCCACCGGCGGCACGGCGAAGCTGTTGCGCAGCCAGGGAATATCGGTTACCGATGTTTCCGATTATACCGGTTTTCCTGAAATGCTCGATGGACGGGTGAAAACCCTGCACCCGAAGATTCATGGCGGTCTGCTTGGCCGACGTGACTTACCTGAGCATAGGGAAAAAATGGCAGAGTATGGCATCGACCCCATTGATCTGGTCATTGTCAATCTCTACCCTTTTGAAACCACAATCAGCAAACCTGAGTGTTCTTTCGCTGAAGCCATCGAAAATATCGATATAGGTGGCCCGACCATGCTGCGCTCGGCAGCCAAAAATTTCCGGGATGTCACCGTTATCATTGATCCGCTGGATTATCGACCACTGCTGGACGAAATGAAAAATGCTAAAGGTACCGTCAGCCCCGCAACAAATTTCAGGCTGGCCAAAAAAGTTTTCCAGGCCACAGCCCGTTATGATGCTGCCATTTCAAACTACCTTGGCACCTACCCTGAACTTGACTGCAATCAGGATCAGTGTCTGACATTTCCGGAAACATTCAGCTACCAGGGCATCAAGGCCCAGGATTTACGCTATGGTGAAAACCCCCATCAGAAGGCTGCTTTCTATCGGGATCTCACCATCAATGAACCCTGCATCGGCAGTGCCATCCAGTTGCAGGGAAAGGACCTTTCCTTTAACAATATCCTGGACAGCAATGCCGCTTTTGAGCTGGTAAAAGAATTTTCCACCACTGCTGCCGTTGTCATTAAACACAATAATCCCTGTGGCGCCGCCCAATCCCCGGTTAACAATCTGGTGGAAGCCTATCGCCAGGCCCGGGCCGGCGACCCCATATCAGCTTTTGGCGGCATTGTTGCTGTCAATGTACCGGTTGATGCAGAGACTGCCAGGGAAATTGCCACGACATTCATAGAAGCTGTCATTGCCCCTGATTTCACCGATGAAGCCCGAAAAATACTGGCAGAAAAAAGTTCCCTGCGACTACTGCAGGCTCCCTTGGGAGAAGAATCCAGCCAGCCGGGAGTGGAATTCAAAAAAGTCGTCGGCGGCCTGCTGCTTCAGGATCGCGACTTGCTGCTAACCCCTCCATCTGAGTGGCGCTGTGCAACTGAAAAACGGCCAGGAGAGCAAGAAATGGTTGACCTGATGTTTGCCTGGAAGCTTTGCAAACATGTAAAATCCAATGCCATTGTCCTGGCCCGCGACAACCAGTTGGTGGGTGTTGGTGCCGGCCAGATGAGCCGGGTTGATTCAGTCAATATTGCGGTAATGAAAGCCCTGAGTCCAACCGCTGGAACCGTCCTGGGATCAGATGCCTTTTTCCCTTTTCGGGACGGAATCGATATGGCTGCCAAAGCAGGAGTCACCGCCATTATTCAACCCGGGGGATCAAATCGTGACGAAGAAACTATCGCGGCAGCCAATGAACATAATATGGCCATGGTATTTACCGGAGCCCGCCATTTCAAACATTAAGAACTGCTGAGATTCTGTCATCTTTAAACTGCATGCTGATGAGACAACCGGAAGATTTTCAGTCTCCGGACGGATATCAGTCTGAAACAGCTGTAAGTGAAAGGAAATAGCGATGAAAATTCTTGTAGTTGGTGGTGGTGGACGAGAGCATTCACTGATCTGGAAAATTGCCCAAAGCAACAAGGTCTCATGTATCTTCTGCGCCCCGGGAAACGCGGGAATTGCTAAAATGGCAACCTGTATCCCCATTGAAGCCGGTGACATCGAAGGACTGCTGGATTTTGCCTTGGAAAAACAGATTAATCTGACAGTGGTGGGGCCGGAAGGCCCACTGACCGCCGGAATTGTTGACCGATTTAATGATAATGAACTCAAAATTTTCGGCCCGAACAAACTTGCGGCTGAGATTGAAGGCAGCAAAAAATTCTGCAAGGAACTGCTGAAAAAATGTAAAATACCCACCGGTGATTACGCCAGCTTTGACAACCCTGACGATGCGATAGAATATATCTACAATCATGGGGCCCCTATCGTCGTCAAAGCTAACGGACTGGCAGCCGGCAAAGGGGTTATCGTCGCTCAGACCGTCGAGGAAGCTGAAGACGCCGTCCATACCATCATGCGCAAAAAAGCTTTTGGCAACGCCGGCGACACCGTTATCATTGAAGAATTCCTTGAAGGGGAAGAAGCTTCCTTCTTGGTTTTCACTGACGGCGACATTGTCATCCCCATGGTCACTTCCCAGGATCACAAACCTATTTTTGACGGTGACCAGGGACCCAATACCGGTGGCATGGGAGCCTATTCCCCGGCCCCGGTTATTACCGACGGTCTCTTCCGGCGAATTATGAATGATATCATGATCCCCGCAGTTAAAGGAATGTCAGCCGATGGGAGAAAATACCGCGGTATTCTCTACGCTGGGCTGATAATTAAAGAAGGGGTTCCCAAAGTGCTGGAATTCAACGCCCGTTTTGGCGATCCGGAAACCCAACCCATATTGATGCGGCTAAAAAGTGACATTGTTCCCATCCTGGAAGCCTGCATCAGCGGCCACCTGGCCAAAGCCATGGTCACCTGGGATGACAGACCATCAGTCTGCGTGGTCATGGCTTCCGGTGGATATCCCGGCCCCTATGAGAAAGGTAAAGTAATTTCCGGCCTGGCAGTCGCTGCCAGGCAGGAAGATGTCATGGTGTTCCATGCTGGGACCGCCACCAATAAGGACGGAGAAGTGGTTACCAACGGTGGCCGGGTCTTAGGGGTCACGGCTATAGATTCAAGCATTCCTGCCGCCATTGAAAGATGTTATCGGGCTGTCAAGCTGATTTCCTGGCCCGGGGCTCAATACCGAACTGATATAGGTGAAAAAGCCCTTAAACGGTTACGATAGCCATATCTTCAGCGGTTAGCCTTTAGCTTTAAAAAATCAGGGCATTAGTTAATTAGCGTTCATCCGGAAACCTTGATTTCCGGATGAACGCTTTCGGCAATCAGCAGTCAGCTTTCAGTATAATATTGAAAAAACAAGTGGTTAAGCTGAGAGCTAACGGCTAAAAGTTAATCACTCGACTTTAAATCTGTCCCCACTCCGAAAATTTGGCAGAAATTAGAACTATGACCGAAGCCATTGATGTACTACTGCTTATGGGCAGTGATTCTGACTGGGAAGTCATGGCAGAAGCGTCCCGGATCTTGCAGCAATTCGCCATTGCTCACGAAACCAGGGTCACTTCAGCCCACCGCACTCCTGAGCGAACCGTTAGCCTGATCAGGAACGCTGAGGAAAAAGGTGGCAAAGTCATCATAGCCGGGGCAGGGGCGGCAGCTCATCTTGCCGGTGTTGTTGCGGCCCATACTATTCTCCCGGTTATCGGCGTTCCCCTCAATGCCACTTCCCTCCAGGGAGTTGATGCCCTGTTGGCCACCGTACAGATGCCAGCAGGAATACCGGTAGCTACCATGGCAATCGGCAAAGCCGGGGCCGCGAATGCCGCCTTGTTTGCCATTCAGATTCTAGCACTCTCTGATGAAAAACTGGCTGATAAATTACGGCAATACCGCCGGCAAATGGTTGAAAAAATTGAAGCCAAAGATGAGCGGTTGCAGCAGAAACGAGAACAAACATAAATCATCAACATCCTTATCTAACATTGATGTAACTCAACTTTCCGACTTGCATCACCAGAAATATATTACAGGATGTTCGAGCTTGGCTCATAAATGAGCGAGAGCCATGCCGGAAGATCTTATTATTTTTATTTAGAACTTAACGACTCATGAAAACACTCACCTATCCCTTCCCTGCCAGTCAGGAAGGGGTTTTTATTCAGCAAATCATTAATGCCATCCACACAGAGAAAGTTTTTATTTTTCCCACTGAAACCTTCTATGGACTGGGTGGAAATGCCTTGAGTCAACGGGTAGTTGCAAGAGTGGGAAAGCTGAAAAATCGCCCACAGAATAAAGCGTTCCCCATCCTGGTCAGCAACTGCCAGATGCTCGAATCCCTGGTGGAGGGCATTCCGGATATAGCCAGGAGACTCATGAATCGTCACTGGCCTGGACCATTAACTATTATTTTTTCAGCCAGGCAGGGACTACCAGCCGGAACCGTCAGTCCAGAACAAAAAATAGCGGTGCGCATTTCCTCCCATCCTTTCCTCCGGCTGCTCAGCAAAAATCTGTCACTGCCCCTTATTGCCACCAGTGCAAATCTAAGCTCTGCGCCAGCGGCTAAATCCTGGGCTGAACTTGACCGGGAGCTGCTTCAAAAGGTAGATTTCTGTGTTGATGGGGGTAATTGTCCTCCAGGACTGGCTTCAACGGTAGTTGACATTACCGAATCACCCGCAAGGGTGATTCGTCCCGGTGATATTTCCCTTGAGCAGGAGTAAGAGTAATGGCTGAAACGTTTTTTGGCAATCCCATCAATCAGCCCCAGGCAATAGCCTTGTTCTCACGGGGGCTGGACAGTATTCTGGCAATAAAAGTCCTGCAGCAGCAACAGCTTGCCATCCAGGGAATCTTGTTCACTACTCCTTTTTTCAATGCCGGAATCAGGAGACAGGAAAATGAATTCATTGCCAATGTTAAAAAAGACTATGACATCCCCTTATGTGTCATTGATATCAGCACGGAATTTCTCGAGCTGCTTGCAGTTCCGGCCCATGGATACGGAAAAAATTTCAATCCCTGCATAGACTGCAAACTGCTTATGGTCCGCAGTGCAAAGACGTATGCCGCCAAGTGGGGAGCAAATTTCATCATTACCGGTGAGGTTCTTGGCCAGCGTCCGTTTTCGCAAAGGCGGGATACCATGCGCATCATTGAAAGGGATTCAGAGACTACCGGCATACTACTCCGCCCCCTGTCAGCCAAACTGCTGCAGGAAACCATTCCAGAGCGGGAAGGTCTGGTTAACCGGGAAAAACTCTTTGATTTTTCCGGCAGAGGACGCAAACCACAGCTGCAGTTGGCAGCCGAACTGGGAATTACTAATTTTCCCACCCCGGCAGGAGGCTGTCTGCTTACCGATCCCGCCTATGCCAAACGGATCAAAACCCTCTATGGCCTTGAACGACGTCCAGGCACCCGGGAAGCCGAGATGCTGAAATATGGTCGTTTTTACCACTTTCCTCTGGCGGGATTTCTGGTAGTCGGCAGAAACCAGAGTGAAAATCAACAACTGCTGCAACTGGTTGACAAAAAAAGCATCATTATGCGTCTGGGGAAAATGCCCGGTCCGATCGGTATTTTCACCGGCTCAGAGGAACAAATGCCGGCAGCGGCATCATTGCTGATCAACCACAGCAAGGCTAGAAACAAACCCGATGTCTTAATTTCCTGGAAACAGGGAGATCATTCAGGTTCTTTCAGACAAACCGGTGTTCATCAGAAAACAAATTTTTCCTGATGAACGCTTTCAGCAATCAGCCAGCAGCATTAAAAAAAATGTTCATGACCCTTGTAAACAGTTCCTTTCTAATGGAAGCAAACTAAAAAAAAATTATTGAGTGTATTCTGATGCCGGCTAAAAAAGATTCATCTGCTGAAAAATTGCCCAAGCTGACCCCCATGCTGCAGCAATACCAGGCGATCAAAAAAAAACATCCGGACAAGATCCTTTTCTACCGCATGGGGGATTTCTATGAAATGTTTTTTGACGATGCCATCAAAGCGGCCAAACTACTGAAGATCACCCTGACCAGCCGCAATAAAAAAGATGATCAGCCCATTCCCATGTGCGGCATCCCCCACCATGCCGCCGGGGGATATTTATCCACCCTGATCACTGCCGGCTGCAAGGTAGCTATCTGTGACCAGGTGGAAGATCCAAAAACGGCAAAAGGTCTGGTAAAACGTGAAGTTACAAGAATAGTTACGCCGGGGATAACTTTTGAAGAAGGAACTATCACCACCAGTCAGAGTAACTTTTTGGCTGCTGTTTACCAACATAACAAACGTTTTGGTTTGGCATGGCTGGAAATTACCACCGGAGAATTCCGGCTTACAGAGTTGGCAACCCTGACGGAATTGATTGATGAGCTGGCAAAGATTGTCCCGAAAGAATTGCTGCTTTCAGAAAAACAGCAAGGTCAACCCTGGCAGCAAGAATTGCTCAGCGAGTTTCCCGGTGTTCACCTGACCTGGAAAAAGGAATACCCCACCTTCACCCTTAACCTGGCCAGGGAACGGCTATGCCGACATTTCTCCACCCTGACCCTGGACGGCTTCGGCTGCCAGGATATGGAAGCTGCGACAGCTGCTGCCGGAGCGGCACTTGGCTACGTTCAGGAAACCCAGAGTGAAAAACCCCTGAAGCACCTAAATCGTTTGCAGGTATATTACAGCAGTCGTTATATGCAGCTTAACAAGCAGACAGTGGTCAACCTGGAACTGCTGCAGACCATCCACGACCGACAGAAAAATGGCAGTCTGTATGGACTTCTCGACTGCTGCCAAACAGCCATGGGCAGCCGGTTACTTAAACAATGGATTCTTTACCCGTTACTTGAACAGAAAGAGATTGAAAACCGGCTGGATGCCGTGCAGCTGCTGCTGGAAGAAAAGAATATTCGCCAGCAATTGCAGGATAAACTCCGCCAGGTCTATGACCTGGAACGTCTGGCAGGCAAACTGGCATCCCTGAATGCCAATGGCCGTGACCTGCTCAGCCTGAAAAACTCCTTACAGATTATTCCACCCATTAAAGATCTCCTGGCCGGACAAACAGCAAATCCAGCATTATTGGCTGAAATAGGTGCCAAACTTAACCCAATGGCCCCACTGGTTGAAATCATTGAAACAACCCTGCTCGATGAACAGCCACCCGGCATCAAGGAAGGAAACCTCATTCGTCCGGGAGTTAACCCTGACCTTGATGAACTGAAAAGCATCAGCCACCTGGGTCGGGAGTGGATTTTAGCCCTGGAAAAAAGTGAAAAGGAACGTACCGGCATTAACGGGCTTAAGATCCGCTACAATCGGGTATTTGGCTATTACATCGAGGTAACCCACCGTAACCGCGATCTGGTCCCGGATGATTACCTGCGCAAACAGACCCTTGCCAACGCCGATCGTTATATCACCCCAACCCTGAAGGAATATGAAGAGAAGATTATTGGGGCTGATGAAAAAATCATCGCCCTGGAGTATGAACTTTTTTGTGATCTGCGCCGCCGATCGGCAGCTGAGGTGGAACAGCTTCAGCATAACGCCCGGCAACTGGCATTTCTGGATACCCTGCTGAGTCTGGCTGCAGTGGCCGACAAGCAGAATTATTGCCGGCCGGCCATTGATGATTCCCGGCAATCCCTACAGATTGCCGATGGCCGTCATCCGACCATCGAAGCCCTCAACCCCCAGGAGCGTTTCATTCCTAACGATTGCAGCCTCAATGAAGACCAGGAACAAATTTGGATCATTACCGGACCGAACATGGCGGGAAAATCGACTTTCCTGCGGCAAAATGGCATGATCGCCCTCTTGGCCCAGATGGGAAGTTTTGTCCCTGCTTCCAGCGCCACCCTGCCGATATTTGACCAAATTTTTACCAGGGTCGGAGCAGCGGATAATCTCAGTCGCGGGCTGTCAACATTTATGGTGGAAATGACCGAAACCGCCCAGATTCTTCATAATGCCAGCAAAAAGAGCCTGATTATTCTGGATGAGATCGGACGGGGAACCAGTACCTTTGACGGGGTCAGTATTGCCTGGGCCGTGGCTGAGCATATCCATGACCAATCATCCGGTCTCACCCTGTTTGCCACCCACTACCATGAGCTGACAGAACTGGCACTGACCAAAGAAAGAATAAAAAATTATAATGTCGCAATCAAACAGGAAAATGATGGTATCGTTTTCCTGCGCCAGATATTACCAGGAGCCACCAACCGCAGCTATGGTATCGAAGTGGCAAAACTGGCCGGCCTGCCGGCAACCTTAATCAGCCGGGCGCAGGAAATTCTCGGCAACCTTGAGCAGGCTGAGTTCTCCACCGAAGGGCAACCCCGCCCTGCCGGCACCACCGGCACACAATCATTATCAACCAACTCCGGCAATCCCTACCTGCCCATGCTGGAGCCTTTCACGGTTGAAATACCGCTGGACCTGGAAGCCATTGAACAGGTTAAAAAGATGCTGAGAAAGACCGATATCAACCGGACAACACCCCTCAGAGCCCTGTCTCTGCTTGATAAAATCAAGCAGTTACTCTGACGATTAATAAAAGAGGAATAGGAAGAAAGAGGGTTGGTAAAAAATAAGGGGAGTATTTACGACAGGCCCTGGGCTTTACGGTTGGCCTTTTCTTCTTCTGCCAGGGTGGCAAAATCATATTTTTCTAAATTTTCTACCAGAACCCGTTGAATGTCTGCCAGATGGACCCGGGTAGGACAATAGGCCATGCGATCACATTTGCTATAGCCATCCAAACAAATATTCAGCGAAATATTTCCTTCAACCGCCTCAATAATATCCTTCAAAGTCAGGAAAGCCGGTTCCCTGGTAAGGGAATATCCTCCCTTCTTGCCCCGATGGGAAATAACCACACCTGCCCGACTGAGGCTCTGAAAAATCCTGGCCAGGAAACCCACCGGGATACCCATCTCCCGGGCAATCTCGGGAATAACAACGATGGCACCCGCCGGCTGCATGGCCATGTAGATAACCCCTCTGATAGCATAATCCGCCGCTCTGGTAAGCTTCATCTTATCAATACCTTTTTAACTTCATTTATTTTATTTATTATATTACATTACTAAAAGTCAAGCAAAAAATCTACAACCGGAATTCAATCTAGCTTCTGTGGTAATCCTCCCTATTCAGTTCATACAAATGCAAAAGCCCTTTCAGGGTCAGCAATTCATCTACATGATCAATGGCCTCGGTTTCTTTGGCAATAAGAGGGGCGAGACCACCAGTTGCAATCACCAGAGGTTTGGCATCCAGTTCCCTGCCCAACCGGTCAATAAGACCTTCAACCAGGGACATATAGCCATAAATAATGCCGGACTGCATGCTGTGAACAGTATTTTTACCCACCACATAACGGGGCCGAACCAATTCAACCCGGGGCAACTTTGAAGCTTTTTGAAACAAAGCCTCTATGGATATCTGCAGACCGGGAGCTATAACCCCCCCTAAGTATTCACCCCGGGCGGAAACACAATCAAAGGTGGTGGCGGTGCCAAAATCAATCACCACCAGTGCCTGTCGGTAGTGGCTGTAGGCCGCCACTGAGTTAACGACCCGGTCAGCACCAACTTCCCGGGGATTATCCAAAAGGATGGGTAACCCGGTTTTAATGCCCGGCCCGACCACCAACGGTTTCAAACCTAAATATTTTTCAGCCATCCCTACCATGACCTTTAACATCGGTGGAACGACACAGGAGATAATCATACCCCTGATTTTATCCGCCCTGATTTTACTGAAGGAAAAAAGGTTATGAAGCGTCATCCCATACTCATCTTCAGTACGGGAAAAATGGGTGGCAATACGCCAGCTTTCCAACAAAACCCGTTCCTGGAACAAGCCCAACACCGTATGGGTATTACCAACATCAACCACAAAAATCATTATCATCTCCTCTGTATTCAGGATCTCCCATTTCCATCACTGTTGCCTCGCCGGCAACCACCGGCCAGCAGATTTCCCGGTCATCATAAACAAACAACCGGCCATATTCATCAATATTTCCGGCCCTCCCCTGAATGGTCCGACCATTGATGGCAATGGTGACCCGTTTTCCGAACAGATATGAATTTTTTGCCAGGATTTGAGGTATCTGTCCATGAAAGCCATGGCTAAGATAGCATTCATACCAGGAATGAAAGGAAGATAAAAATTTCTGCAATAGTTCGCTCAGATCAAAGATTTCATCAACTGCCTGGCGCATGGAGATGGCTGTAGAACGTAACTCCAGCGGCCAGTCATCCGACATAGTATTAACATTCACCCCAATGCCAACGATAACAAAATCCGTCTCCCGACCTTTCAATCTCATCTCGGACAAAATTCCAGCCAGTTTACGATCGCCACAATAAAGATCATTGGGCCATTTGATCGTAAGATGGGGAATTTCCGTTTTCAGGCAGGAGAATAAGGCAACCGCGGTAACCAGAGATAATAGTGGAATATCCCCGGGCGGCAGGGATGGTCTCAGTACCAGCGAAAAGGCCAGATTCATTCCCGGAGGAGACATCCATGAACGTCCAAGCCGGCCTCGACCACCAGTCTGCTGGTCGGCAACTACGACCAGGCCGTGTTTTGCTCCTTCAAGGGCCAGATTCCAGGCATAATCATTGGTGGAGGAAACAGACTTCAAATAGATAATCCGCCCACCTATAGGACAGAATTCGTCAGACAAAGAATACCCGGAATCATTCATTAAACATTTCCATCAAAATAACACCTCTGCTCCAAGAGATGTTCCGGCATGGCTCTCGCTCATTCTCACCGGCCGTCCATGGCCTGCCTGTCGGCAGACACGGCTATGAACCAAGCCCGAACATCCAGCGCAATTGCTTTATAAACGTGAGATATTGATAAATAAAAGATTAATGATTTCAATATATTATAATTACTTACTCAGAAGCTATCAACCGTTCACTTTGTCTACATAATATTCATACTGATATCAATAGCCCGGGCCGAATGGGTCAATGCGCCGACGGAAATGAAGTCAACCCCGGTAGCCGCCACTTCCGCAATGCGCTTCCGGGTAATTCCGCCTGAAGCCTCCAACAGGACATGTGGAAAAGACTGCCTGGTTTTCTCCACTGCCTGGTTCATCAACGAGGTCTCCATATTATCCAACATCACCACGTCCGCCCCGGCCTGACAGGCTTCATGCAACTGTTCCAGGGTTTCAACCTCCACCTCAATCTTCAGGGTATGGGGAGCCAGCAGGCGGGCCTGCTGCACCGCCTGAGTGATTGATCCCGCGGCCTTGATATGGTTGTCTTTGATCAATACCCCATCAAAAAGCCCCATCCGGTGATTTTTTCCGCCGCCCACTTGAACTGCGTATTTTTCCAGCGAACGCCAGCCGGGAGTGGTTTTACGGGTATCAACAATCTTTGCCCGACTATCTGCCGGCAGTTCCCTGACATAACTGCGGGTCAGGGTGGCAATTCCACTCAAATGCTGGAGAAAATTAAGCGCCACCCGCTCCCCCATTAAGAGGGAAAGGCTGGAACCAGTCACATAAGCCACCCCTGCCCCAGACTCCACCTCAGCACCATCGTAGGTTTGAAATTCAATCTTCAGTGAAGCATCAAGTGTACGGTAAACCAGGGCGAAGATATCAAGCCCGGCAACCACACCGGCTTCCTTAAATGTTACGGTAGCAGTGGAGATCGATTCCGATGCTATCGTCGCCATGGTAGTAATATCACCGGTACCCAGATCTTCGGTTAAAGCCATTTTAATCAATTGTTCAGTACTGAACATGGGAAACCTCTTTCGTCTAAATCCATTACTTTTTGCTCAACTTTCTGAGTAATGAAAAAACAGCCGTACCTGCCGGCAGGCTGGGCAGGGACGGCTATGAGCCAAGCCCAAACATCCTGATAATGTATTCTGGTAACACAAGTAAGAAAGTTGAGTTTTTTCTTGCGAAACGGCTTGCTATATATCATAATGCTATATTCAACGCAAGGAACCACCAGACAAATAGCAGGGCAACTAAACTTATGAAAAAACCATCATACCCCCGTTCAAAAAAGGCCTTGGGCATGAAACCATTTCTCGCCATGGATGTCCTTGAAAGAGCCCAGGAGCTTGAACGGCAGGAACGGACAATCATTCATCTGGAAGTGGGTGAACCGGATTTCCCGACTCCGGAGCCGGTCAAAATGGCAGCCATCCAGGCTCTGAACCAGGATAAAACCCATTATACCCACAGCATGGGATTACTGGAACTGCGCCAGGCGGTGGCTGATCACTACCACAAAAAATACGGTGTCAGTTTCAGCCCCGAGCAGGTACTGATCACTTCAGGAACCTCACCAGCCCTGCTGCTGGTCTGTGCCGCCCTGCTCAATCCCGGGGATCGGATCCTGCTTACTAACCCCGGCTATGCCTGCTACGCCAATTTCATCTCCTACTGCGACGGCATCCCGGACCTGGTTGAAGTTAATGAGGATAATGGCTTCCAGTATGACCCAAAAACCCTGCAAAAACGTATCAACCCGGCAACCCGGGGAATATTGATTAATTCACCGGCCAACCCCACCGGCACTCTGCTGGCCGCTGAACGAATGCAGCAAATTGCTCAACTTGGCATTCCGGTTATTTCAGATGAAATCTACCACGGCCTGGTTTACGAAGGCCAGGCCCATTCCATCCTTGAATATACCGATCAGGCTTTTGTCCTCAATGGCTTTTCCAAGCTCTATGCCATGACCGGCTGGCGGCTGGGCTATCTCATCGCCCCCAAACCATATATCCGTACCCTGCAGACCATCCAGCAGAATTTTTTTATTGCCGCCAGTCATTTCGGCCAGGAGGCAGCAATCGTCGCCCTGGAATCTACTGAAGTTGAACGAAAAGTTGAAAAAATGAAGGGAATTTATAACCAACGGCGCCAATACATGCTGAAACGGGTACGCGGCATGGGTTTAACGGTCAAAACCGAACCCACTGGAGCTTTTTACGTTTTCGCCAACGCTAAAGAATTCTGTGATAATTCCTATGAATTTGCTTTTGAGATTCTGGAAAAGGCCGGGGTGGGAGTAACACCGGGGATTGATTTCGGCAGCAACGGTGAGGGATTTATCCGCTTCACCTATGCCAATTCGATGGAAAACATCAGGGAGGGAATGGACCGGCTGGAGGAGTTTTTGCACCACCACCATAAGATTTAATTTTCGGGATGTTCCGGCATGGCTCTCGCTCATTCTCGCCGGCCGTCCATGGTGATATAAATCTTATCTCCCCGGCAGCGGAAAGGACAGCAGGTAACTGTCACCGCTGATCTTCAGCACATCATCCCCCCGCTTGACCATGGTAACAAACAATTCTTTTCCAAGAACATTGAGGCTCTGGATGGGACCATCCAGCTTACCGGTCAAAGGTCGTAAAGTAAAACCAACATTGGACTGTTTGAGCAGCATCACCGAACCTTTATTCAAAAAACCATATTCACCCAGACCAGTAGACATGGATGAGGTGTTTTTCACCAACAGCATCTCTTTTTCCCCATCACCATCCAGATCAAAAGCTCTTAACGGTAAATCAATCTGCTTTTTATCGGTATAGGAAACCTTGGCGGTACCAACCTCTACTTGAATACTATTCAAGGATCCACCGACCCGCTCCTTGCTGATCCAGATTCTCCGGCTCCCTTGATAAATCTCCAAGAAACTTTGCTCATTAATAAAACATAATTCCCGCCGACCATCACCATTAATATCATCGTATAAAGCTCCGGGAATCCGGAACCCATGAGGAACGGCAAAAACCTTACCACTCTTGATCTGGCCGTTTTTCAGCGAAAGCCGATAAACCTGCGAGCCGAACACCGACTCCATGGTAAATACCTGCCCCAGAAAATATCCTCCCCGGGCGATGGAATGCCCGCTTATCACCCCCATGGCAAAGGGGACATTACTGGCAACAACCTGGAATTTCCCCTGGCGGTAGCCAATAATGAACGAGGAGAAACCATCTTCAGACTCTTTCACCGTGTTGACAATCAGCTCATCCCTCTGGTCACCATCAATATCAGCCACCTGGAGGTTCATAATCGCCCCCCATTTGTCAAAGTGATAGCGATAACGGAATTTCAGTCCTTTTGCCGTTAATGTATAGACATAAATTTTTTCATTATCAGTAAATACCACTTCCGTTTGCCGATCACCGGTCAAATCCCCCATATCCATGCTTTTGACCACCAGGTTTATGGTATCAACTTTTCTATACCGGGGAATCAATACTCTTTCATTGTCGGCGGTAGAAAGTGAGTACAAACCATCCCCCGAAGCTCCACCACCAGCGGCACCCGCCGGCAACAGACTCTGCTGCCGGTTCAACTCAGCCAGTGGCACAGAAGTAATCAATTCATAATCGGCATTGTAAAGGTAGGCCACTTGTCGATCGGCAACCAGATACAAATCATTACCGGTTTTTATCAATTCTGCCGGCCGGTTCAGAAGCGGTCGATACGGCAACCCACGGTTATACTCTTCCCAGACAACTTGGGAGCTTGATTCCTTCAGACGGGAATATAAGGTCGCGTTGGTACCACTGGCATCAATAAACATAAGTTTCTGGCCGCTGGCCCGTTTCACCTGCTGGCCACGCAGCAACCGCGCAGCCCGGTAGCGACTAAGCGGAACAGTAACGGAATAAACTCCATCCACCCGAATCACTTTCAGCAAGGATATTTTCTGATCCTGCCGGCCGATAACCTTCCCGGTCCGGGGATGAATCAGGGGGGGGCCAGCAATAACAACGGAAAAAACATCCCCGGGAAGAGTCCCTTTATCTTGGCCGCAGTCAATCACCACCCCCTGGGGGGTAAGCTGGACAATATAGCCATTAAGTGGCTGCAGATGGCTGATAAATTCGTTCGTTGACTGCCCCCAGGCCATGTCACAAATTATGATCATCAAGGCACATACAATCGACAGTCCAACATATTTTCTCATCACACCTCTCCTGACAAACAAGGCGGGGAAATCTTCTTTCCCGCAATTAGATGGTAAAAAACTGTTCTTCCATCTAGCAGAAAAGCAAAAAAAAGGGAAGCGCTTTAGCGCTTCCCTTTTTTTACTCATGATATCAATTACCCTAGAATTTATAGCGAACCCTGGCGGTGGAGATGAAGATATCTTCATCGGAGTCGCCATCCCGTTCAACCTCATAGTAATCCATTGCATCATCGGCAAACAGGTAGCCAGCATTGACAGCAAATTCGAGGTTATCATATATTTTATATTTCAAATAAGCATCAACCTCAAAGCCAATACTGTCATCATCACAGCTCTTCCCATCATTATCAATGTATTCAACATCTTCAGCTGTCATCATATACATAAAGGAAGCACCCATGGTGGTCTTTTTATTGGCTTTATAATCTACTGCCAACTTATTCATGATAAACCCTTTGTCAAGCAGATAGGGTTTCTCAGTGAAGTAGTCATCATCGGTGAAGCCACCCTCGAAGATACAGATATTGTCCATCCGGTCCAGATCAACCGCCATGAACCCTTCCAAATCATCATCGTCAGCATCATCGTCCCCGGAGGCATACCAGAAGGTATAGGTGAATTTCCAGGCATCCATTTTGTAGCCCAGATCAGCATGGAGAAAATAGGCATCCAAATCAAAGTCTTCACTAGCAACTACAGGACCGGCATAATCAATAAATTGAGGTCCAAGATCCGCATTAAAATCATAGGCATCCTGGAAATTAGCGTCATCAATGCTGCCGGTCTGGTACATGAAATCCCATTTGGCAAAGAAAGCATCCTTAGCCCAGGAACCATCGGTACCGATGGTGAAAATCTGGGTTTCAAAATCATTCTGCAGCCCTTTGATCTCATAGTTTTGTGAGGTAATGGTGGCACCTGTACCTGGATTATCAGAATCACCAGTATGATAAACCGCAAAAACACCCATTTTCAGGCCGTCAGCTGGTTTGAAGTTCACCCGGCCGTAGAAGGCATCCATATCTTCGGCATCATCATCTTCATTATAGACCTGATCCTCCCAGGGTCGCAGCCAGGCCAGCTCATAGTCAACGTTATTGACAGAACCGGAGAATTTAACCCCCATGACGGTTTCCTGCCAGTAGAAACTATTGGCTGAAAAAGGCTGCAGACCCATTCTGATCATGGCCTTATTTTCACACCAAGGCAACTGGAAGTCCGTGTACATCCAACGGTTTTCGATCACAACACCATCACCGGAATAACCACCGGCACCTTCGCCCCTATAACTCTCATTACCATAATGAAGAGCTCCGACCTCTATGGCCCAGACGCCTTTTACCTTGCCGTCATTGGTTGAGGCTTCGACCCACATGCGGTACTTGGCCTCACCCCATGACTCGTCAACGCTACCATCATCAAGACCACCATCTTCCATGGTCAACCAATCGTTATGATCGGTATAGACCATGAAACGGTTGTTAAAATCACCCTTGATTTTAACATCGGCAGCCATAGCCGGCAGGGCCAGGGCCAGAGCGGCGAATATCGCCAGCACCATTACAAATCTTTTCATCATTTTTCCCCTCCTCTATCTGGTTAAAATACCTCTGTCTTTCTCTCTTACATCACAAATTAATAAAATTTAATTCGCAACACGTTGTAGAAACTTTAGCAAAATTTCTAGCTTTTTTCGGCGCACCACCCCCTTTTCGTTACCATTTTAAAATGAATTAACAAACTCTAATCTTAATTGCAAGGAAAAAATACAATAATTTTATTAATTTTTGGTTAAAAAAAGCGGCTATGTTCATTATTTACACCTAAATTAAGCGATTAGCTTTTAGCAGTTAGCTATTAGTTTAGTAATTACAAGATGTTTAATTCTTACAGATCCTCACCCGTTGGGTGTTGTTACTAATCAACGTAAAGCCCTGATTTTTAAAAGCTAAATGCTAATGGCTCAGCTTAGTTTACACTAACCTTGTTCCTTTAATCTTTAGCCTGAATCGTCAGGGACACCATTTTAACTTTAATGACAAATTTCAATCCGCTTTTTTTCTGGTAATATCTTCCTGGTTTACAGCCTGGTTTAGATAGGGTCCCCACGATTTAAATCCCGAGAAACGCCTCCTTGACCTGTTCGTTGTTCAACAATTCATCCCCGGTTCCTTCCAGGACAATGCGGCCGTTTTCCAGCACATAGGCCCGATTGCACATCTTCAGGCTCTGGATAACATTTTGTTCCGAGAGCAGGATGGTCACCCCTTCGTCATTGATTTTTCTCACCAGCTTAAAAACATCCTGAACCAGAATCGGGGCCAGGCCTAAGGAAGGCTCGTCAAACATCATCAGGGTGGGCAGCGACATAAGTCCGCGACCAATGGCCGCCATCTGCTGTTCACCACCGGAAAGGGTACCAGCCAGCTGTTTGCGCCGCTCTTTCAGCCGGGGGAAGAGGTCGTAAACGTGTTCAATGGTCTGGCTGCGTTTGAACTTCGCCTCCTCACCTAAAGAACCCATAATCAGATTTTCCTCAACCGTCATCTCCGGAAAAAGCCGCCGGCCCTCGGGCACATGAACAATACCCTCATTAATAATCATACTCGGTGGCAGATGATCAACTCGCCGGCTATCAAATTCAATGGTTCCTTTGCGGGGGGAGAGCATGGAGGAAATGGTCCTGATCACCGTGGATTTACCGGCACCGTTGGCCCCCACCAGCACCACAATCTCCCCTTCATGGACCTGGAAGGAAACATCCCAGAGCACCTGCAGATCGTCATAGAAAACATCAATACCATTAACCTTTAGCATAGTCTTCTCCCAGGTACGCTTCAATGACCGCCGGGTTGTTAGCTACTTCTTCCGGGGTGCCGGCAGCAATGGTCTGGCCGAAATTGATGGCGTGGATGCGATCCGACATGGTCATAATCACTTTCATAATATGTTCTATAATCAGGATGCTGACACCATTCTCGCGGATTTTCTTGATGAGTTCAATGGCTTCATCAACTTCCGTCGGGGTCAAACCGGCAGCCGTCTCATCCAAAAGCAGAAGATCCGGTTTAGTGGCCAAAGCCCGGGCAATTTCCAGCCGTTTTCGACCACCGATGGGCAAACTCTTGGCCGTTTTATCCTTCTCCGAAAGCAGGTCACAGAATTCCATGATTTCATGGGCGACATCCCGGGCTTCAAGAATGGAATTCACCCGGCAAAAAGCCGCGGCAGTCACATTATCAAGTACCGAAAGCCGGGCCAGAGGTTTGACCACCTGGAAGGTACGGCCAATCCCCAGCTGGCAGATTTTATGGGTCTTCATTCCTTTGATACTCTGCCCCTTGAAAAGGACATCACCCGAAGTAATGGGGTAAAATTGATTGATACAGTTAAAGATCGTAGTTTTCCCCGAACCGTTGGGGCCAATCAAACCGAAGATCTCCCCCTCATGAACCTGGAAGGAAATATCATTGACCGCCACCAGGCCGCCAAATTTTTTCGTCAGGTTTTTCACTTCAAATAGAGCCATTCCACTCTCCATACATTGAGCAATTAACTTTTAGCGATTAGCTATGAGTTTAACGATCACAGGATATTTTCCATGACAAGCCTTCACCTAATTAAGTGTCATATTCTGTTAACGTAACATCTTGATTTTCAAAGGCTAAATGCTAATAGCTAACGGCTAATCGCTTAACTTGAGCCTCCTTACACCCTGAATGCTTTGCGGCGAAAGACATACCGCTTTATTTTACCCCAGTCACCAACAATACCATTGGCCAGAAACATAATGACAAAAATAACCAGCAGGCCGAAAACCAAGGCATGTCCCTGGCTCACCCACGAAGGGGCAAGACCGAAAAATGAACTGCGGAACGTCTCCTGCAGGCCAACCATCACCAGGGCTCCCACAGCCGGACCCATAATGGTCGCCACCCCGCCGACAATCCCCACCAGAATCGCCATAATCGAGATATAATGGAGGGAAAAAACCACTTCAGGATCAATAAAACCCATATAATTCATGTAAAAAGCACCTGCCAGACCGGTAAAAAAGGCACTGACCAGCAGGGAAATATTTTTATACAAAGCCGTATTAATTCCCAGGGACTCAGCCGCGTCCTGGTCTTCACGGATGGAAACAAAATAATAGCCCCACTTGGACTTCATAATCAGGTGGATAGCAAAGATGCAAGCCGCGGCCAGACCCAGGGCCAGGTAGTAGTAAGGCAACTTGCTCCTGAAGGTAGTAATAATCAAAATCCCCACCATGCCATCTGTCAAACTCTCCCAGTTGGTGGCAATCAAGCGGAAGATCTCCCCACCGGCCAAGGTGGCCAAGGCAAAATAAGGGCCACGGAGACGAAAACATACCCAGCCGACAAACAGGGCTATGGCCATGGAAACAAAACCACCTAAAAGCATGCCCCACCAAGCAGATATCCCCAGTTTGGTGGCCAGAATACCGGCGGTATAGGCACCAACACCGAAAAAAATGGCATGCCCAAAAGAAACCTGCCCGGTATAACCAGCCAGCAGATTCCATGATGAACCGATAATCACCCAGATAAAGGTAATGATCAGCAGATGCTGGTAGTAGCTGGAATGAACAACAGCGGGGAAAAAAAGCAGGAGCAGACCGAAAATCAACAACGCACTATATTTTTTTTTCATAATTGCCCCCTACACTTTCGTCAGGCGTTTTAAACCGCCGGGGAGAAAGACCAGAACCAGGACGAAAATGATAAAACCAACCATTTCCTTATAGCCCATGCCGATATAGGTCGCCCCCATGGATTCCGCAATCCCGAGAACCAAACCACCGACCAGCGCTCCCACCGTGCTGCCCAAACCACCGAGAATGGTAATCACAAAGGCCTTCAGGGTGAAAGGACCACCAAGGTCAGGAAACAGATAAAAAATCGGCACCAGCAGACAACCGGCAGAAGCCACCAGTGCCGAGCCAATCCCGAAGGTAATAATCGTGATCCGTTCACTGTCGATACCCATCAGGGTAGCAGCTTCTTTATCCTGGGCCGTAGCCCTGATTGAGCGCCCGATATCGGTCTTCAACAAAAACCAGAAGAGGGCGACGGTAAAAAAAACCGAAAGACAAAAAGCGACGCACATGGGAACATTGAAAGAAATATTGCCGATAAAAAAAGCCGACGAGCTGTAGGGAGTCTGCACCGTCTTATAATCAGATGAAAAAATAAAGCGGGCAATTTCCGTCAGTACCATGCCAATCCCCACAGTCATCAGCACCTGATTTTCCGGCAGTACTGAATCAATTTTGATCAGGGGATTGAGCAAATATTTCTGCAGGAAGCAGCCCAGCAAAAAGAGGGCCGGCATAGCCACCAGCAGGGATATATAGGGATCAATATGAAAATAGTGCGATAAAACAAAGGTAATATACATGGCCACCATCATCAACTGGCCATGGGCCAAATTAATGATGCCCATCACTCCCATGATCAGGGTCATGCCAATGCCAATCAGGCTGTACACCCCACCGATGAGAATTCCGGCAACCAGAGTCTGGAGGAAGACATCCATTTTGATGTTCCTTTCTGCATACTCTTGCAGACAAAAAACTATCAGGACGGCACTTTTAAGTACCGTCCTGATAACAACAAAAGATTAATAACCCCAGGTTTTCAGCCAGTCAACCGGGTATACCAATGATTTGGTGGCCAAATTGGCCGGCCATACCAGCTCAAGATTCCCGTCAAGCCACTGGACCACATAGGTGTCAGCCTTATTCTGGTTTTTGAGTTCACCCCAGGTACCGAATTTAACCGGCCCAAAAACCGTCATCATATCCGTATCATCCAGGGCCGCCTTGATATCGGTATTTTTGTATGATTTTGCCCGTTTCAGCACATCGGCAATAACGTAACAGGCAGCATAGGCTTCAGCCCCATGATAATCAACCGATTTATGGTAACGGACCTTGAATTTATTATAATAATCCATGGCTCCGGGAAAAGGCAGAACCTGGTGCCAGAGGGTGGCGGAAACAACATTCTCGGAAGCCACACCGGCATTCGTTTTAAATTCAGGCAGGGTAAAGCCAGCAGCACCGCCAACAAATAATTTCGGCGTCAACTTCATTTCTTTGGCTTGTTTCATCAGCAAAGAAGCATCCATGATGTAGGAAATCATGTAAACAACATCAGGATTGAGCTGCTTGATTTTACTCAGCACTGGCTTGTAATCGATGCCACCATGTTCATAACCTTCCTGAAGGACGACTTTAATGCCCAGTTTGCCACAGGTTTTACTGAATGACTTAGCCCCTTTGCTGCCGAAAAGAGAATTTTCATAGAAGATAGCCACAGTTTTCGGTTTCACCACCTCAGTCATCAGAGATTCAACCGCGCTGGCATATTTACTCACCGGGGGATTGAGACGATAGACATAATCCCAACCGGAAGAGGTGATTTTATCAGCTGAACCGGTATTAACCAGAAACGGCATCTGATTCTGCTGGCAGACTCCGGCAGTCGCATAGGTAACTGAGCTGCTGTAACCGCCACCGATCATGACAACCTTGTCCTTGGTAATCAGTTTTTCTGCCACTGAACGACCCACGTCAGGACGACCGGTGGTATCTTCAATCAATAACTCCAGTTTTTTCCCATTGATGCCGCCGGCAGCATTGATCTCTTCCAGCGCCATTTTAAAGGATTGATTTTCAATTTCACCAAATTTGGCCATCGAACCGGTCAATGGCAAAACAATACCAACCTTGACCGAACCGGCCGCCATGGTCTGAGAAGGACCAAAGGCAAAGCAAAGCATTAAAAGACAAGCAAACCCCAACAGAATTTTTGACTTTTTCATCACTGACCTCCTTAATATGTTGTTTTCCCTGCCCGGTGCAGGCGTTATAAAACCTGGTTTTACTATGCCAGGTAAGACTAACAGGTGGGGAAGAAGGTGTCAAGTAGACCTTTTTGATTCTCCTGTAAGAAATTTTCTTACAGGAAAGACAAGCAGCAAAGAATTATGGCTCTATCAAACGATTCTGAATGGCAAAAAGGGATAGTTCAGCATTATTACGCAGGTTAAGCTTTTTCAGCAGGCGAAAATTATAACCGCAGGAATATTACCCATATTTTGAGGATTATAATTTGAGCCTAACGCGGTAATCGAGCAAAAAGGCCATTTTTCAAGGTAGCCTGTAACCGTTCCCGCAAAAAAGGGTTCACCACCATGCCCAACTGCTACCGTCTACCATGCACATTCAGAACTGTCAACCATCTCAGCACAACAACCATGCCATATTATTAGGAAAAACATTCATCTGAGAAAAAGAAGATCTGGGCCTGCAAAAAGTCTTTACAAAAATCTTTCACCTTATTATCATGGCGCCTTACAAGCAGTCAGCTTTTAGCAGTCAGCTGTTAGCTAAAGGAAAGTCAGTACTTTCCGATATGCTTTTTGCGTCGTGTTCAATGTCGGCAACCGGTGCTGTTTCAAGCGCGACATCGTGAGGGTGGCCCGTTGCTTTTCCCGGCGATTGGAACATGAAAGTTGCCATGTTTGAGCCCTACAGGGCGAGTTTGGCAACTTTAGCGTAATGAGCCGCTGGAAAAGCAGGCAATCGAGCGCCAAAAAGCGCTGAAATCAGCTCCGGTTGACAGTATGCAACTTTCTAACCGGACACTGCTGAAGGAAGGTAGATATAAATATGTCACAGATAAAAAAAATTCCCCTGGCGGAGGCCATCGACCTACCATTGGCCCACGATATTACCGAAGTCAACCCGGAAAAGGGATTTAAAGAACGGGCCTTCAAAAAAGGCCATATTATCAACAAAAACGACCTGGAAAAGCTGGCGGAAATTGGCAAAAATGAAATTTTCATCCTTGACCTTGAGGCCAATCAAATCCATGAAGATGATGCCGCCATCATGATGGCCGGAGCTTTTTCCGGTCGCTATGTAGCCCATGACCTGGAGCCAAAAGAGGGAAAGATTAACTTCCAGGCCCAGAGGGATGGCCTGCTGAAAATCGAGGTTGAAAAATTACTGGCAATCAACCTGCTGGGAGATCCCTCCTGCACAACCAAGCCCACCCATCTGCCAGTCAAGAAAGGTGAACTTATCGCTTCAACCCGCATTATTCCCCTGTTCACCAGGCGACAGATCATTGAACAGGCCCTTGACATTGCCGGTCCGGAAGGGATCATCCGGATCATTCCCTTTACCCCCAAAAAAGCAGCAGTCATCGTTACTGGCAATGAAGTCTACAACGGCCTGATTGAAGACCGTTTCTTGCCGGTTATCCGGCGCAAACTGGCCCAGTACCAAGCTGAAGTTCAGCGAAACACCCTGCTGCCTGATAACAAGGATGAAATAGCTGACACCATCAAGCAGTTCATGGCTGAAGGATGCGAGATTATTATCCTTACCGGTGGCACCTCGGTAGATCCCAATGATGTCACCCCTCTGGCTATTACCGAAGCCGGCGGTCGCCATTTCATTCACGGCGTTCCCCTGCAACCGGGAAATATGTTCTGCATGGCCTGGATCGATTATGACGGCAGGGAAATCCCTGTCTGCGCAGTCCCAGCGGCAGCATTATTTTACCCCCATACTGCCTTTGACGTCTTCCTGCCCCGGCTGCTTACCGGCCAGCAGCCGGACCAAAAGGAGGTCGCATCGCTTGGGCATGGCGGCCTGTGTCATTTCTGCCAACAGTGTGTCTACCCTATATGCTCCTTCGGCAGGGGGTAAAAAATCATGGTTATACAAGCACTCCCGGCCGTCTGTCTGGTTGGAACCAGCAACAGCGGCAAAACCACACTGCTCACCCAATTAATCGGTATTTTAAAACAGCGAGGATTCAGGGTCGGAACCATAAAACATCATCACCATCCCTTTGATATCGACCATGAAGGTAAAGACAGCTGGCAGCACCAACAAGCAGGTGCGGATGCAACCATTATTACCGCCCCCAGTCAGACAGCTTTGATCAAGAAAACTAAAAGCCAGATGGACCCCTGGGAAATTATCAGCCATTATCTGAACGATATGGACCTGGTACTCATTGAAGGATTCAAGCACAGCAGCTTTCCCAAAATTGAGGTCCACCGGCAAGCTCAATGTTCGGATCTTATCTGTCGAGGAGAAAAATTTGACTCCCAGCTGATAGCCGTTGCCAGCGACCAGCAATGGGATATCGATGTTCCGGTCTTCCCCCTGGATGCAGACAACAGGCTGGCTGATTTCATCATCAACTACTTCAAAATCGCCAATCCATCCAAGCCTCGGCCATGATTTCCATACCAGAAAAAACCGAAAAACGACTACCGTTGACTGCCGTCATCATGTCCGGCGGCAAAGGCAGACGTCTTGGGGGAATTGACAAACCCCTGATTACCATAGGCGGCCAGCGCCTTATTGACCGGACTTTCCAGATTGTCTCACACTGCTGCCAGGAAGTCCTGATCAGCAGCAATAATCCTCAACCATACAGAGAATTTCCAGTTAGCACTATACCCGACCTTTACCCACACCATGGAGCATTGGGAGGAATGTACAGCTGTCTGCGCCAGGCATCCTTTCCCTATTCACTGATGCTGGCAGGCGACATGCCTTTTATTTCAGCCACGGCAATCCGCTATCTTTGGTCCCAGCACGAAGGGTATGATGTCATTATCCCAAAAAGCAGTGATGGTCATCAACCATTACATGCGATCTATAGCAAAAACTGTTTGGGGGCGATCAAAAAACAGCTTGATTGCGGCAAACTGAAAATTTCAGGCTTTTTTCCGGAAGTCAGGGTTCTTGAAATCCCAACTGAACAACATCCATCCTGTTTTGGGCCTTGGTATTTTTTCAACCTTAACACCCCGGAGGATATCAACCAGGCCCGACAGCTTCACCGCTGACTCATACAAACACTTTTCGATAGATTCCTGTAGTCATAAACTTCATTAATCAGTTGAATTTTGGCAGTTTATCTGTTAATGAGGGCTCCAAAGATAGTGAATGGATCCCCTGATGAATCCTGATTCCAACCAAAACTCTCAAATCAACAGTATCATTATTCGCTCCGGCACCCATCCACCTCCCAGTCAAGACAGGATTTCATCAATCCTGCACCGCTGACAATTTTTTTACCAGGTTGTCAGAATGGTCCACCCGGTAATTTTCAGGAGTGTATTTTTGCAACAGGTTTTCAGCCAAACGACTTTCTCCCAGATGGACATTGATCCATTGATTCAACAAGGTATCCAGGATGCTGATTTCAATAGCTGCACCCCGGTCCAGGAAAAGATCCTGCCCATCGCTCTGGCCGGTAAAAATATTGCCGCTCAATCACAAACCGGAACCGGGAAAACAGCCACCTTCCTGGTTGCGATGTTTAATCGGCTTTTGCACTCTGGGGGGACATCTCAGAAGGGGAAAAAACAGCCCCGGGCCCTGATCATGGCCCCCACCCGGGAATTGGTCGTCCAAATCTATCAGGAAGCAAAACTACTCGGGGACCATACAGACTTGGTGGTTCAAGCAATTTTTGGCGGCATTGATTATGACAAACAACGGGAGGCGCTCCGGCAGCATAATATTGACATTATCATTGCCACTCCCGGACGGTTGATCGATTACCTCAAACAAAAGATTTTCAATCTTAAATCCATAGAAGTCCTGATCATTGACGAAGCCGACCGCATGTTCGATCTTGGATTTATTCCCGATCTCCGTTTCATTTTACGCCGCTGTTCCCCCTATAACAAAAGACAGTCCCTGCTCTTTTCCGCCACCCTTTCCTACCGGGTGATGGAACTGGCCTACGAACATCTTGATATTACTGAATCCATTGTCATTACCCCTAATCAGCTGGCTGCCAAAAACATCCAGCAGGTTCTTTATCATGTGGGCAAAAAGGAAAAAATAGCTCTTTTCTTCGGCCTGCTGATCAAAGAAAAGCCTGAAAGATCTCTGGTTTTTTGCAACACAAAAAGGATGTCGGAAATCCTGGTGGATTATCTGAAAACCAACAACTATCAGGCAGCCGCTTTAACCGGGGATGTCCCCCAGAAAAAAAGATTGGCCATCCTTGAACGGTTCAAGAGGAAAGAAATTACCACACTGGTGGCCACGGACGTGGCATCCCGGGGTCTGCACATTGACAACGTCACCCATGTTTTTAATTTTGACCTGCCCCAGGATGCAGAAGACTACGTCCATCGAATAGGTCGAACAGCCCGGGTGGGGGCCAGTGGCAAGGCCATTTCCCTGGCTAGTGAAGATGATGCCTTTTACCTTGATCCCATTGAAACTTTGGTGGGGAAAATTGATATTATCTGGGCTGATGATGATGATTTCCGTAGCGATATCAGACGACCACGAAGGCGCCAGCCAACAGGCAGAAAGCCCATGGGCAAAAAACCGACAACAAGACCGACTGAAAAAAATCGCAACCACAACCGGAATAAAAATCGTTGAAAACCCGCCTGATCTCGTAATATGCTCTATTCTCAATCACTTAAAACAGCATGCAGCCCTCGGGGATTTATCCCTTTTAGATTGTGACTGAATTCCGATATAAGGAAACTTTTACAGGATGTCCAAGTTAAGTTTCTTCCGGCGCGACATCGTGAGATGACGTTGTTTTTTCCGGCGAATGGAGCGTAGAAATTGACCTGTCTGAGACCTGAAAGGGCGAGTTTGGCAATTTCAGCGTAATGAGCCGTTGAAAAAATAGGCAATCGAGCGCAAAAAAGCGTCTGAAGAAACTTCAGTTGACAAAATATAAGACCTTATATCGGAATTCCAGAATTGTGAGGAAGCACTTGCAATTCTTGGCATTTACTGATAACCAGGGGAGCTGTAAAATACTCCGGCTGAAAACCGGCTTTATATCATCTATAAGATCCTCCATACAAAATGCCGATTGATATCCCCATGAGTACTAAAACAAACCATATTTATCGCGTCCAATTCAAAACCGGAAACCGAAATTATTCCCTTTTAGCCCACAGCATTGGCGAATCTGAAATGTTTGGTTTTATTAAGGTTTCTGATTTTATTTTCGAGGATAAAAAACGCCTGATTATTTCCCCGGAAGATGATGCTTTACGGAAAGAATTTTCCAAGGTCAATTTTATCTGTATTCCCCATCAGTATATTTTGCGGATAGACAGTCTCAATGATGAACAGGACATCGGGGTATCCTACCTAAAAATCGCCGATAACCAGAAAAAAACAAAGGAGTAAACCATGCACGAACACCATGACCATGACAATCCCAGCGGCGAACACCAGAGCATGAGTTTTAATGAAAAAATCGATTTGCTACTGGCCCACTGGATAGATCACAATGAAAGTCACCAGGAAGACTATAAGAAATGGGCCGCCCAGGCAAAAAAAGAGGGTAAAGATGAAATTGTTGAATTAATCCTGGCGGCCATGTCACAATTCAAGGAGGGAAATAACCGCCTGCGCCAGGCTAAGCAGATTGTGGAGATGGATTGAGCGGCACTATAGAGAAGCTGACGGCATACCGGCAACTGGAAGATCGAGGTTTTATCTACCAGTCAACCCATGAACAGGAGTTGCAGGATAAACTGGCGTCAGAACCCCAGACTTTTTATATCGGTTTTGATCCCACAGCCGACAGCCTCCATGTGGGCAGTCTCATCCCCATTGTTGCCATGATGCACCTGCAGCGGGCCGGACATCGGCCCATTGCCGTTTTAGGTGGGGGCACAGCCATGGTTGGAGACCCCAGCGGCAAAACCGAGATGCGCCAAATGCTAACCCGTGAGGATATTGACCTGAACGGGGTTGGCATCCGCCGACAACTGGAACGATTTCTCAAACTGGATTCCGAACAGGGTTTTTTGATAAACAATGCCGACTGGCTGGAGAAACTGAGTTACATCGATTTCCTCAGGGACGTTGGCTGTCACTTCAGCGTCAACCGGATGTTAACCGCTGAATCCTACCGCCAACGGCTGGAAACAGGCCTCTCATTCATTGAGTTTAATTACATGCTGCTGCAGGCATATGATTTCTATATTCTCAACCATGATTATCAATGTAGCATCCAGATGGGAGGACAGGATCAATGGGGCAATATAGTTGCCGGAGTTGATTTAATCCGCCGCATGGGGGGAAAAGAAGCATATGGCATCACTTTTCCGCTATTAACCACTACCAGCGGGGAAAAGTTTGGCAAAACGGCTGCCGGTGCTGTCTGGCTGGATGAACAACGTACCTCTATCTATGATTTCTATCAGTTCTGGCGTAATTGTGAAGATGGAGAGACGGGACGGCTTTTACGGCTCTTCACTTTCCTGCCGCTTGAGGAAATCAGCGAACTGGAACAACTAAAAGATCAAGCCATCAACCGGGTTAAGGAAATTCTGGCCTTTGAAGTTACTTCCCTGGTCCATGGCCAACAAAAGGCTGCCGAAGCATACCGGACAGCGATGAGGCAGTTTGGTTCCGCTGACCCTGACAACCAGGTCAAAACATCATCGGCCATTACTTCCATTAATCCTTCGAAATCCTCTGTTTCCTTACCTCAGAGTGCAGTAACAAAACAGGAGCTGGAAATGGGAATAACTCTGGTAGAGCTTTTTGTAAAAACCGAACTCTGTTCTTCCAGGGGGCAGGCCAGGCGCCTACTGCAGCAGGGTGGCGGCTACTGCAATGACAATCGGGTTACAGAAGATCGCAAAATCACTCAAAGCAATTTCAATGATGGGCAGATAATGCTGCGGGCCGGGAAAAAACGTTATCACCGGATTGTTCTCCAATAACCCCCCGCACACACACAATCCTGAGGTTTGAAAACACAAAAAGGATACCAGCCAAGCTGGTATCCTTTTTTAACGCCATTCAAATAAAATCTCTAACCAATCAGGCCTGAGCCACCTCAGTTTCCCCGACCCGGTTACACAACTGCGTTAACCTGGAAATTTTCCGGGAAGCGTTATTCCGATGGATAACCCCTTTACTGGCTGCCTTATCAATAATGACAGAAACTTGCTGCAAACTTTCCTGCAGAGTTTCCGGACTTTTCCCTTCCTCTGTCTCCAAACGAAACTTTTTAATCGAAGTTCTCATGTGGGATACCACCTGCCGATTCCGCAACCGGCGTTTTTCACTCTGTCGCATCCGCTTTAATGCTGATTTATGATTTGCCAAGGGTCAACCTCCTCTTGATTAAAAACCCATATAATTCAAAAACAAACATCGAAGTGTGCAGCTATCAAAATACTGCATTTTTGTCAAGCTTTTTATCCCTATCACTTCATCAGAAACGCCTTCAGTCTGCTTACTGCAGCCGGGCATCCAAGACAATTGCTCTATAAACATTAAAAAATAAAGAGCATTCAAACTATCTTAATCAATATACTTGCTCAAGGAAAATTCGACTATACTTTTAACACCTAGTACTTTCAGCTCAGGAATGATATCTCTCACCACCGACTGTCTGAGGACGACAAAGACATCCACCCATTCTTCATCAACCAACTGGGATATGGTCGGCACCTTTTCAGCGGGCAGAGCGGCAATGGCTTCTTCCAGTTGCTGGCGTTTGACATTGAACATAAAGCCAACCCGAGTGCGGGCTTCCAGCGCCCCTTGCAGCAGCATAATTAAACGATTAACTTTTTCCTTTTTCCAGGAGTCGTCATAGGCTTGCTGGTTGGCGATAAATACCGTTGAAGTCTCCAGGACTGTATCGAGAATTTCCAGATTATTGGCCCTCAATGATGAACCGGTTTCGGTAATTTCGATGATGGCATCGGCAAGATGGGGGACCTTCACCTCCGTTGCCCCATAGGAATATTCAACCTTGGCCTTTACGCCTTTATCCTGCAGGTATCTGGTGGCCAGATTTACCACTTCAGTGGCCACGGTCTTACCCTCCAGATCGCTGACTGAACTGATGGGACCGCCTTTTTTAGCCGCCAAAACCCAACGGACTTTATTGAGCGTCGCCTTGGCATACTGCAGCTCTGTCAGTTCCAATACTTTGGCATCATTTTCCACCACCCAGTCATGGCCGGTAATCCCGGCATCAAGAACACCGCTTTCAACATAACGGGCCATTTCCTGGGCCCGGATCAACATACACTCAATTTCGGGATCATTAATCGTGGGGAAATATGACCGGGAGCTGGTACGGATCTTGTACCCGGCATTTTTAAACAAATCGATGGTCGCATCCTGGAGCGAACCTTTCGGAATACCCAAACGTAGCTTCATAACATCTTCCTTTATTTTTTCCCGTAGACAACATCGGGATCAAAAACCTTGGCATCCTTGGTGATGGTTTCCGAACCATCGGGGTTGATTCTGGTATAAAAACAGCTATTATATCCTGTATGGCAGGCAGCCCCACCAACCTGTTCAACCTTCATCACCACGGCATCCTGGTCACAATCAACCAGAATCTCCTTAACCAACTGCACATTTCCCGACTCCTCACCTTTACGCCAGAGTCGATTTCTTGAACGGCTGAAATAGCAGGCCCTTCTGGTCGCCAGGGTTTCCTCCCAGGCTTCCTGGTTCATAAAGGCTACCATCAGTACTTCAGCGGTTTCATAATCCTGAGCTATAACCGTAATCAGCCCGTTCATTTTAGCAAAATTCATCGATTTCATTATTTTTCCTTATTTTTCTGGGGATGTAAATAAGATTCAAGTTTTTTAATGGCACAAAATTCTCCACACATACTGCAGACCTGCTGGTCAGCCGGTGGGGCACTCTCGCGAAATTTCCTGGCTTTTTGCGGATCAATAGCCAGAGAAATCTGCCCCTCCCAATCGAGTTGTTTGCGCTTGGCAGCCATCTGATTATCCCACTCCAGGACACCTGGAAGACCATGGGCAATATCGGCAGCATGGGCGGCAATCCGGGAAGCAATAACTCCCTCTTTCACATCATCAGCATCCGGAAGTTTCAGATGTTCAGCCGGGGTTACATAGCAAAGAAAATCAGCTCCGGCTTTCGCAGCTATCGCCCCACCGATGGCCCCCACCAAGTGATCATAGCCAGGAGCCACATCAGTTACCAAAGGTCCCAGCACATAAAATGGCGCTCCCTTGCACAACTTTTTTTCCAGCAGGACGTTGGCCTCGATCTGGTCAAGGGGAACATGACCAGGTCCTTCAATCATCACCTGAACGTCCGCCTCCCAGGCCCGTTCAGTCAGCTCGCCAAGGTAAATCAGCTCCTGAACCTGGGGTCGATCCGTAGCATCAGCCAGGCAGCCGGGACGCAAACCATCACCCAGACTCAGGGTAACATCATATTCACGGACCAGTTCCAGCAAGCGGTCATAATGTTCATAAAAAGGATTTTCACGATTATTATAGATCATCCATTCGATCAGAAAAGCACCACCCCGACTGACCACATCCATAACTCGGCCACTCCGCCGCAACGCTTCCAGTGTCCGCAGGGTAACCCCGCAATGAATGGTCATAAAATCAACCCCATCTTCTGCCTGGGTTTCCACTGCTGAGAAAAAATCATCAACGGTTATTTTACCCAGAAATCCACGCTTTTTCACCCCTTCAGTAACCGCTTGATAAATAGGAACCGTTCCCAAAGGAACAGGGCAACGAGACAGGATTTCACGACGTACATGGTTAATTTCACCACCGGTGCTGAGATCCATCACCGCATGAGCGCCACTGTCAATGGCAACCTGCAGTTTTTCCAGTTCACTATCCAGGTTTTGAAGATCGGATGATGTACCGATATTGGCATTCACCTTCACCCGCAAGCCCCGACCGATACCATAAGGGGTAAGATGATGATGATTGCGATTTGCCGGGATAACAATACTGCCTTCAGCAATTCCGGCTTGCAATGCCATGGCTGAGATCGGCTCAGCGGCCAGAACATGTTCCATCTGCGGCGTCAGTTTGCCCTGACGGGCGGCTGTCAATTGAGTCATAATAATTTCCCTTTATGGTTTTTCCCACTGTTGTCCGGCATGATCTTTGCATAGAACACAATGTTATTAACCAGTGCTGTTTCTGGCGCGACATCGCGAAATGCCGTTGCTTTTTCCGGCAAGTGGAGCGTAAAAATTACCATAATGTGGGACAGTTTTTAAAACTGTCCCGACAGGCGAGTTTGGCAATTTTAGCGCAAGGAGCCGTTGAAAAAACAGGCAATTGAGCGCCAAAAGCACGAAATCAGCATCGGTTAGTAAGAATGCAAGATTCTAACCGGACATTAATAGGTTTTTCTGCAAAAATCAATATTTCAGGCCAAACACTTCCCTGTTCAAACCAGCAGGTTGCGGGTCGCCCACCTAAAATCATCTCTATCCAGAATTGCCCGGATAACCCCGATACCGGCTGTCCCTGTAGCCCTTACCAAAGCGATATTCTCATGATTGATGCCGCCGATAGCCACCACCGGAATAGAAACCTGGCGAACTACCTTCCGCAATCCATCAATTCCCACCACCGGATCAGGATTTTCTTTGCTTGGAGTTTTAAACACCGGTCCAAAACCAATATAATCGGCACCTTCAGCTTCAGCCGCCAAGGCCTGTTCCAGGAAGTGGGTAGAACGACCGATGGGCATTTCTTCACCGACAATTTTGCGGGCTGCATCAATATCCAGATCATCCTGCCCCAAATGCAGGCCATCAGCAGCCGATAAAAAGGCAATATCAGGGCGATCATTGACAATAAATGGTACCTGATATTCTGCACACAGGCTTTTCAACTGACGGGCCCGTGACAGAAAATGCTGATCGCCGGATCGCTTTTGCCGCAGTTGCAGCAGGTGAACACCCGCAATTAAAGCCATTTCCAGATCAGTCAGCAGGTCTTGGCCATGATAAAAAGCTTCATCAACCACCAGGTAAAGCGAATAATCCCGATTCCCATCAAACCATGAAGTAACCTTGTCTTTCCGGGATATGAGCAGCTTTTTCTCCAGGGTATAAAGGGAGAAACGTAAGCTTTTAGCCTTCCGGGACACATCATCTTCATGAATTATCTTGGCATATTCCTCAATGACCCGGCTAGCTTCCTGGGATCGTTTCAATCCCGCCCGCAATACTGCCCGGGAATCATCACGGTTGGCCTCACTGGGATTGAAGGTCTTATTCCCCACATCATCGTCAGCCTGCCGGGCCTGCAGGCATAAGGTTTCCAACTTCGGAGGATAAAATTTTTGCAAAAGATGACGGATTTCTTTCAGCTGGCTAAATGATCTGTCATTTTTCACCAGCCGGCAGTGTTCCTCCACCACCCGCAGACCTTCCCGCAAACGATTCAGGTTCGCGTCAAGAACACGGAAAACAGACGATTTATTCCCCGGCATCCAAAAGTCCGATAATGGTTTTCGCCACTCGTTCCCCGGAGAGCAGCATACCACCAAACACCGGCCCCATGCGGTTGGCACCAAAGGTAGCATTGGCAGCCATTCCCGCCACAAAAGTTCCGGGATACACCTCCTTGGTATTATCCACCGTAGCCTGTTCAGCAACTTCGGCCCACAGGGATTTTTCTCCCATAATCTTCCCGGTTTCCGTCAACAGGTTAAATCCGGCTTTACGCTGGATAATATCAATCACTTCAGCATCATGACCGGTGGCATCAATAACATATTTCGCTCTGACCACCAATGGATCAACATGAAGGCCTGCCATTTCCACCGGAGACCAGTTCAAAACCAGGCCACAGACTCGTTTATCCCGAACCATAACATCTTCAACTGAAAACAGGTTAAAGATCGTCGCCCCTGCCTGGCAGGTTTTTGCCAGCAACACCGCTACCGATTCAATCGAACTTGCAGTATAATATCCTGGTGCATATTCCTGATATTGGACCCCAAATTCATCCAATATCCTCAAGCCCTCTTCCTGAACGACGATTTCATTAAACATCATCCCGCCACCCCACATACCGCCACCGATGCTGAGTTTACGTTCATACATGGCAACTTTTTTACCGGCTTTTGCCAGATAATAGGCTGCGACCAGACCAGCAGGGCCACCCCCGACAATAGCAACGTCAAGGTTCAAATGATCCACCAGTTTCTGGTGATAGCGGTCAATAATTGCTCGGGAAATCAATACTTCATCAAGATCCATAATACCTTTCCTTCCTCTTCAATCAAAAACTTCACCATGAGTTGGTTTAAGCAAAGCATCCATCCCCAAACCAACCATGGGGTAAGGGGGAGGGTCTCCCCTCCCCCAATTCATTTTTACAATAAAACCATTAGGACACCGATACGTTACACTCGCCTCCTTGCAGACAGTGCTATGCCCCATTTTTCCCAACATTCCCAGGAGAAACGCCGGCATCAACCTCTGCAGTCATCAGAATATCACTATCCATTTCATCAATCTCACCCTCAGGAACCTCAGGCTGATCAATGCCTACCTTCATCTTATCAAACTGCCGACTGCCAGTACCCGCTGGAATCAAACGACCCATAATAACATTTTCTTTCAATCCAATCAGGTGATCAGACTTCCCTTCAAGACTGGCCTGAGTCAGCACCTTGGTAGTTTCCTGGAATGACGCGGCTGAAATAAAGCTCTCCGTACTTAAAGAAGCCTTGGTAATTCCCAAGAATAGCGGTTCACCAACTGCTGCCTGTTTTCCTGCGGCAACAACCTCTTCATTTTCTTCTTGAAATAGGATCCTTTCGACATTTTCATCCACCAGAAAACGAGTATCTCCCGGATCAACAATTTTTACCCGCCGTAGCATCTGCCGGACAATTACCTCAATGTGCTTATCGTTAATCCGTACTCCCTGCAGCCGGTAAACCTCCTGGACTTCATTAACCAGGTATTTGGCCAATTCTTTCACCCCAAGAGCTTTAAGAATATCATGGGGGTTCGTCGGACCATCAACCAGCGCTTCACCCGCCATCACCTTATCTCCTTCATGAACTATAACATATTTCCCCTTAGGAATAAGGTAATCTGCCGGCTCGCCAACTTCCGGGGTCACCACTACTTTACGTTTCCCTTTGGTAACCTTTCCAAAGGAAACAATCCCTTCAACTTCAGAGATTATGGCAAATTCTTTCGGTTTTCGGGCCTCGAACAACTCTACCACCCGGGGGAGACCACCGGTAATATCTTTGGTTTTTGTTGTTGCCCGGGGAATATTAGCAATAATATCACCAGCAAGAACTTCCTCTCCCTCATTCCTAAGGATGTGAACCCCATCTGACAGCAAGTAGCGGGCAACACCTTTACCACCCTTCATTTTGATGGTTCGATTATTCTCATCCTTAATGGAAATCCGGGGACGCAAGGTAGCATCTTTAGGCTCAACTACCACCCGGCGAGACAACCCTGTCAAGTTATCAATAAGCTCCTTGACTGTTACCCCCTCCGTAATATCCCCAAATTTTACTTTACCGGCAACGGCAGTAATTATGGGAAGAGTAAAAGGATCCCATTCGGCCAGCATTTGCCCCACTTTTACCTTATCACCATCATTAACAGACAACCGGGCCCCCAAGGTGATTTTGGTCCGCTCTTTCTTTCGACCATCCTGATCAACAATTGCCAACTCACCATTGCGATTCAAAACCACCAGCAAACCATCCCGATTTCTCACTGTCTCAACATTAATAAAGCTCATTACACCGTCAGTTTTAGCTTCAAGCATTGACTTTTCTGCCCGCCCACTCGCGGTGCCACCAATGTGGAAAGTTCTCATGGTCAGCTGAGTTCCAGGTTCACCAATGGATTGGGCGGCAATAACCCCGACGGCTTCTCCCTGAATAACAGTGTGACCACGTGCCAGATCCCGACCATAACAAAGCGCACAAATACCCCGTTTTGCCTGGCAGGTAAGTACAGAACGAATTTTTACCCGGTCAATACCCGCATCTTCAATTTTCTGGGCAAGTTCTTCAGTAATTTCCTGGTTGGCCTCCACTATCACTTCATCAGTATAAGGGGAAACGATATCATCAAGAGCTACCCGCCCCAAAACCCGGTCAACCATTCGCTCGATCACTTCACCACCCTCGGTAAGCGAGTTCACATAAATGCCATCCAGGGTTCCACAGTCTTCCTCGGCAATAATCGCATCCTGAGCTACATCCACCAGTCTTCTGGTGAGATAACCGGAGTTCGCCGTCTTCAGGGCCGTATCAGCCAGCCCTTTACGAGCTCCATGGGTTGAAATAAAATACTGGAGAACGTTCAAACCTTCACGAAAGTTAGCAACAATAGGATTTTCAATGATGTCGCCGGAGGGTTTGGCCATCAGGCCCCGCATGCCGGCCAACTGCCGAATCTGCTGTTGATTACCCCTGGCCCCGGAATCGGCCATCATAAAAATGGAATTAAATGATTTGATTTCCTGTTCATGACCATCTTCATCAAGAACTATCTCTTTGCTCAGCTTATCCATCATCTCAGTAGCAAGCTGATCCGTCGTTGTTGACCAAAGGTCAACAACTTTATTATATCTTTCACCGGAAGTAATCAGACCATTAGTATACTGGTTATCAATCTCCCGGACCCGGGCATAGGCTGCCGCAATCATTTCATCCTTCTTAGCCGGAATTTTCAGGTCATCAATACAAATGGAAATTGCGGCCTTTGTTGCCGTACGAAAACCAAGATCTTTAGCCCGGTCGGCAAATATAACCGTTTTTTTATCCGCAACAGTCAGATATATATGCTCAAAAAGATCGGATAAAGATTTTTTATCAAGGGTCTTGTTATAATGACTGAAAGCGATTTCAACAGGAACAATTTCCTTGAAGATGATGCGACCTACTGTGGTATCCACCAATTCACCATCAAGCATTACTTTAATCGGCGCCTGCATATGGACCGCACCGGCATCATAGGCAATCCTGACCTCCTCCTCCGTGGCAAAAATCTTACCAGCCCCCTTGGAAAAAGGACGATCCCGGGTCAACCAGTACAAACCAAGAACAATATCCTGGGTTGGGACAATAATAGGCTTACCGTTCGCCGGTGAAAGAATATTATTGGTAGACATCATCAAAACCCGGGCTTCCACCTGGGCATCAACAGAAAGAGGAACGTGGACTGCCATCTGGTCCCCATCGAAATCAGCATTAAATGCGGTACAAACCAACGGATGCAGCCGAATGGCCTTTCCTTCCGTCAATACCGGTTCAAAAGCCTGAATCCCCAACCGATGCAGCGTTGGAGCCCGGTTCAACATTACCGGATGTTCGGTAACCACCTCTTCAAGAAGATCCCAAACCTCATATTTCTCCTGTTCCACCATTTTTTTAGCACTTTTTATAGTGGAGACATACCCCCGTTCCAGCAGTTTGCTGTAGATAAACGGCTTAAATAATTCCAAAGCCATCTTCTTTGGCAGGCCACATTGATGCAGGCGTAGCTCGGGACCAACGACAATGACAGAACGACCGGAATAGTCGACCCGTTTACCTAACAGGTTCTGCCGGAAGCGTCCCTGTTTCCCTTTCAACATATCACTAAGGGATTTCAACGGCCGCTTATTGGCCCCGGTAATGGCCCGTCCCCGACGCCCGTTATCAAATAGGGCATCCACCGCCTCCTGCAACATCCGTTTTTCATTACAGATTATAATCCAGGGAGCTTTCAAATCAATCAATCGTTTCAAGCGATTATTACGATTAATAACCCGGCGATACAAATCGTTCAAATCTGAAGTGGCAAAACGACCGCCATCCAGAGGAACCAGGGGACGCAAATCGGGTGGTAGAACCGGAATAACATCGAGGACCATCCATTCCGGCCGATTATTCGACTTACGGAAATCCTCCAGCACTTTAAGCCGCTTGGCAATCTTCTTTTTCTTGGCTTCTGAACCGGTTTCAGACATTTCCTGACGAAGTGAAACACATACCTCATCTATCTGCACAGAGGACAGCATGGTTTTGACAGCTTCTGCACCAATACCACAAACAAATTCATCATTAAATTCCTCCTGCAAATGGCGGAATTTATCTTCAGTAATCAGTTCCCCATAATTTAGCGGAGTTTTCCCCGGATCCAGCACCACATAATTTTCAAAATAAAGCACTTTCTCCACATCTTTCTGTGTCATATCAAGCACTTGGCCAATACGACATGGCAAACTCTTGAGAAACCAGATGTGAGCCACCGGCGACGCCAATTCAATATGCCCCATTCTGGACCGGCGAACCTTAGACTGAATAACTTCCACTCCACATTTTTCACAAACAATACCACGGTGTTTCATCCGTTTATATTTACCGCAGTTGCATTCAAAATCTTTTACCGGACCAAAAATCTTGGCACAGAACAATCCATCCCGTTCCGGCTTAAAAGTTCGGTAGTTAACGGTTTCCGGCTTTTTAACCTCACCGTAAGACCACTCGCGGATTTTCTCTGGTGAAGCCAGGCCAATACGAATGGCTGAAAAGTTCAGCGAATCCTTTGGCTTTTCAAAAAAACTCAGAATATCTCTCATTAGTCCTCCAGGCATGCAGGATAATTACTCGTGAGTTAAGCGTTTAGCTGTTACTTTCTTTTTTCTTCCAGTTTAACATCCAGGCATAGGCTCTCCAGCTCCTTAACCAGAACATTAAATGATTCAGGGATACCGGATTCCAACACATTACGACCCTTGACTATCGCCTCATACATTCTTGTTCGGCCGGCGACATCATCTGATTTTACGGTCAGAAACTCCTGCAGGGTATAGGCAGCGCCATATGCTTCCAGGGCCCAAACTTCCATTTCTCCCAGACGCTGTCCACCAAACTGGGCTTTACCACCCAGAGGTTGCTGAGTAACCAGTGAATAGGGGCCGATGGAACGGGCATGCATTTTATCATCAACCAGATGATGCAGCTTAAGCATATACATATAGCCAACCGTTACCTCCCGATCAAAACGTTCCCCGGTCCGACCATCGTATAATGTAATCTGACCACGTTCAGGCAGACCTGCCTCCCGCAGACAGTATTTGATCTGTTCCTCACTGGTTCCATCAAAAACTGGGGTTGCCATCGGGACAAACTCTGCCACTTTGGCCGCCAACCGCCGGATATCATCATCATCCATCCCGGCAATACTTTCGCTGACATTATGATCATAACGGTATATCTTCTCTAATTTCTGCCGCAATTTATCAGATGCATAGTTTTCCCGCAAAAAGGTATTTATCTGCTTTCCCAAACCCCTGGCAGCCCATCCAAGGTGGGTTTCCAGAATCTGACCAACATTCATCCGGGAAGGAACACCAAGAGGATTCAAGACTATATCGACACTGGTACCATCAGCCATATAGGGCATATCTTCCGTGGGCACAATGCGAGAAAGCACTCCTTTATTCCCATGCCGTCCTGACATTTTATCACCCACCGACAGTTTTCGTTTTATGGCCACATAAACCTTGACCATCTTATTGACCCCCGGCGGCAGTTCATCACCTCGCTTGATATTCTCTATTTTGTCTTCCAGCGACAGGTTCAATTGCTCAAGCCGTTCTTCAAAAAAATCAATCAATCGATTAATTTTATCTTCAACGTCCGTTCCAGCCTTAATGGCCAGATTCCGACAGAGATCATAGCTAACCATTGCCACCATTTCGGCAGTCAGTTTTTTCTTGCGGGGCAGCACAACGTCCCCTTTATGCCCCAGCAAGTCGGCCATCAATGTCTGGCCAACCAGTAATTCCCTGATTTTTTTATTGACACTGTTACGAACAATCTGGATCTCTTCCTGAATCTCCTTGCGGACCAGTACCGTTTCCTTTTCCCGATCTTCGGCTCCATGATCTTTGATCCCATATCCTTTGCGGGAAAAGGTCTTTGTATCAATAACAACACCTTTCACTCCCGGAGGCACCCGCAATGAAGTATCACGAACTTCACCAGCTTTTTCACCAAATATTGCCCTTAAAAGCTTCTCCTCAGGAGACAACTGGGTTTCTCCCTTGGGAGTAATTTTCCCCACCAGGATATCACCTGGATCCACATGAGCCCCTACATGAATAATGCCTTCAGCATCCAGGCTTCCCAATGCTTCATCCCCGACATTGGGAATATCTTTGGTTATTTCCTCAGGTCCCAATTTGGTATCCCGGGAAACAACCTCAAAAACATCAATGTGAATGGAGGTAAATTTATCTTCACGTATCATCCGCTCATTGATAAGGATAGAATCCTCGTAATTATATCCACCCCAAGGCATGAAGGCCACCATGACATTCTGCCCCAAAGCCAATTCACCCTGATCCATAGCCGGACCGTCAGCAAGAATATCGCCAGCCTTAACAAGGTCTCCATTCCTGACCAGTGGGGTGTGATTAAAACAGGTATTCTGGTTTGAATGCCAGAATTTAATCAAAGGATAGATGTCGACTCCGACATCCTGCAGTTCTTGCTCACTTTCACAACGGATAACTATTTTACTGCCATCCACGTATTCAACAATACCATCACGTTTGGCAACCACTGCAATACCTGAATCCTGAGCCACCCGTTTTTCCATCCCGGTTCCCACCATCGGAGCTTCAGCCCGCAACAATGGTACTGCCTGACGCTGCATATTAGAACCCATGAGCGCCCGGTTGGCATCATCATGCTCCAAGAAAGGAATCAGGGCGGCAGCCACACTTACCAACTGTTTTGGCGACACATCCATGTAATCAATGTTTTCGGGGCTGACCATCAGAAAATCGCCGGTATTCCGGGCGGAAACCAGCTCATTGACAAATTCACCATTTTCCTTAAGTGGAGCATTAGCCTGAGCAATAGTCTTCCCATCTTCATCCATGGCATAAAGGTAACGAATTTTGCTGGTTACCTTCCCATCTTTCACCACCCGGTAAGGAGTTTCGACAAAACCGAACTCATTCACCCGGGCATAAGTACTGAGAGAGGAAATCAAGCCAATATTGGGCCCTTCAGGGGTTTCAATGGGACAGATACGACCATAGTGAGTATGATGAACATCCCGCACTTCAAACCCGGCTCGCTCACGGGTCAGACCACCCGGACCCAAGGCACTTAACCGACGCTTATGGGTGATTTCAGACAATGGATTCGTCTGATCCATAAACTGTGACAACTGGCTGCTGCCAAAAAATTCCTTAATGGCCGCCGCCACCGGTTTTGAATTAATCAGGTCATGTGGCATAGCCGTTTCTATTTCCTGGAGACTCATCCGCTCCCGGATTGATTTTTCCATCCGTACCAGGCCAATACGATACTGGTTTTCCACCAGTTCACCCACCGTCCGTACCCGGCGATTACCAAGATGATCAATATCATCCACCATACCTTTACCATTGCGTAGTGAAATAAGGTAACGGACAAGGGCAAGAATGTCTTCCTTGGTCAGGGTTTTACAGTCCAGCGGCTCATCAGTTTCCAGTTTGTGATTAATTTTTAACCGCCCAACCCGGGAAAGGTCATAGCGTTCCGGATTGAAAAACAGGTTATGAAAAAGTGAAGCTGCTGTTTCAACAGTCGGGGGTTCCCCCGGACGCAGCCGGCGATATATCTCCAGCATCGCCTTCTCTATTTCCATCTCCTTTTCACTTTTGCCCTCTTTAGCCGCCTGTTCCCGCTCTTCAGTGGAAAGCAGCATTTTATCCATCAACAGGGTATCCCGGAGAAAAGAACCTACATTGATATTATCAATAAAGAGTACTTTGAACTCGGTTACCGAAGAAACACATAGGCCATCCAGCAAATCCTCGGTAATCTCCCGGTTACATTCAACCAATATTTCTCCAGTATTCTGATCAACAATGTCATGGGAAGCAAAAGTCCCCATTACTTCTTCTTTAGGAATGGTAATCCTTTTCAATTCCGCCGCCTTTATCCGCTTAAAGGCTGTTTTATTTACCTTGCGTCCTTTTTTCAGCAAAACTTCACCCGTCTCAGGATGAACAATATCTACGGAGCATTTATAACTGCCAATCAAATCATAGTTATCATAGTCAATAAGGCGAAAGAAGTCTTTACCTTCACGGATGATGCTTAAGCTATCATAAAAAAAGTTCAGCAATTCCTCAGTAGAATACCCCAATGCCCGCAACAGAATGGTAGCAGGCAATTTCCGCCGCCGGTCAATACGTACGTGGATGATATCTTTGCTGTCAAATTCAAAATCTATCCATGATCCACGATAGGGTATTACCCGAGCACTGTAAAGCGGCATGGAACTGGAGATAGTTTTAGGCTCTTCCTGAGCAAAAAACACCCCGGGAGATCGGTGGAGTTGGCTGACAATTATCCGCTCTGTCCCGTTGACAATAAATGTTCCTCTACCGGTCATCAACGGAATTTCACCAAAATAAACCTCTTGTTCTTTGATGTCCCGGATTGAACGTGTTTCACCTTCCTCATCGAGATCCCAGATTATCAGTCTCACCGTAACCCGGATTGGCATCGCATACGTCAACCCTTTTAGCATGCATTCCTTCTCGCCGTACCGCGGCTTACCCAAACGATAGCTGACAAATTCAATTGATGAGGTACCGTAAAAATCTTTAATGGGAAACACACTTTTAAAAACACCTTGCAAACCAGTGTCCTGACGCTGATCTGCAGCAGTATCTGCCTGGAGAAACCGCTGATATGCTACCAGCTGAATGTCCAACAGAAAGGGAAGATCAACCACTTCTTTAATTGAAGCAAAATTGTTTCGGTAACGGGGTATATTAGTTCTGGGAGATACCATAGAACACCAACCTCTTCTTGGTAGGTTATTGGCAGGTTAACAATCAACTGCCTTATTGTAGGGTAAGATACAAAGCAGAGCAAAGCAGCGGCCACTTTGTCAAAGGTTCTTGCCTGCCAACTGAGGGCTGCAAGGATATGGACTGTCTGACGCTTAACAATTATTTCATGAACACAACAGTCATGATATTTTTATCACTATGGACAAAAAGCATGTTTATTATACCTTGATAAACCCAATAATGATGTCTTCGTGAAAGCTCCAGATCCTTCGTCATGCTGCACCGCCTTTGCAGTACACGAAGAAAGGCCATTCCGGAGTATGGTAAGTACTTCTCATGACTGAGTTTTTTGTACCTAATACATAAAGATTTCACTATGCTATCAGCTTTACGACTTTCAAGATTAGCATTACTAATAACTCAGGAGAAAAAACAATCGAATAAAACAGCATAAGGGATAGGGGGAAAAGCCCCCTATCCCTTACCTCTGCATCAAAAAGCTTGTGTGTCGTTTATTTAATTTCAGCGGAACCGCCAACTGCCTCAATTTTCTCAACAAGCTGTGCGGCTTCATCTTTAGAAACCCCCTCTTTAATCGCTTTAGGGGCCTCTTCAACCAGAGACTTGGCTTCCTTAAGTCCCAAGCTGGTAATCTCACGAACTACTTTAATAACCTGGATCTTCTTTTCGCCAAAGTTAGTCAGTATCACATCAAATTCAGTCTGTTCTTCTGCCGCTGCTGCTCCAGCATCTCCAGCAACAGGCATGGCTGCCATTGCCATCGGGGCAGCCGCTGAAACGCCGAATTTCTCTTCCAGTTCTTTCACCAGCTCGGAAAGCTCAATGACAGTCATATTTTCAATAAATTTTATTACATCTTCCTTGGTAATTTCAGCCATGATTTACTCCTCTTCGGTTTCTAAAATAACGCTCTGAATGGTTTCATTGTAAACCATCCCTGCACGATTAATTAAATTTATTTTTACTCCTTGGCTTCCTGAATTGCATTCAGAACTTGCACAAAAGATCGAATAACACCACTCAAGACGTTAACCAGACCACCTGGAACAGCATTCATAGTTCCCAACACCTGAGCCCTCAAAACATCTTTACTGGGTAATGAGGCCAAATGGATAATATCTGCAGCAGAAAGTACTGAATCCCCCAGGACACCACCTTTCACTTCCAGCTTATCTTCTTGTTTGGCAAAATCAACCAAGGCTTTGGCTGCGGCCGCCGGATCATCATAAACCAAGGCTATCGCATTGGGACCCTGTAAATACTCGCTGCAGGCCTCAACAATAGTTCCCTTTGCGGCAATTTTAGCCAGGGTATTTTTTACCACCCGATACTCAGCACCCTGTTCTTCCAACTTATTACGTAAGCCAGAAAGTTTTTCAACATCCAGACCTCGGTAATCAGTCAGAAAAGCCGCCTGAGCTTTAGAAAACTGGGTCGATAAATACTCGACCATAGCTTTTTTTTCCGATTTTTCCACGCTCTCACCTCCTTCTATTAAAATATTTAGCTAGCCAAAAGAGTGGAAAACCCATTGATGATTCTTCTGATCTGAATGGATAATAAACAGAAGGTACGATCGGATGGCCTCGGCAGGATTTTATATGCCAGTTTACAATTTCCGGCAACACCTACGGTCTTTGGCTAATGTTAACAGGTTATGTTAGATGCATCAGTCTTTAAAACTGGCAATATCTAAATCAATACCAGGTCCCATAGTAGAAGATACTGTCATGGTCCTCATATAAATGCCCTTACTTGAAGACGGCTTCATCCGGTTCAGCAATTCAACCAAAGCCCGAATATTATCTCTCAGTTTTTCAACATCAAAAGACGTCTTCCCCACAGAAGCATGGATAATTCCCACCTTCTCGACGCGAAAATCGACTTTACCTGCTTTAATATCCTGCACTGCCTTGCCGATGTCAAAGGTAACAGTTCCAACTTTCGGGTTTGGCATTAATCCTCGAGGCCCGAGAACTCTCCCCAATTTACCGACAACACCCATCATGTCCGGGGTCGCCACGGCTTTATCAAAATCCAGCCAGCCATCACTGATCTTTTTGGCCAAGTCTTCGGCTCCCACCTCGTCTGCACCAGCATCACGGGCTTCCTTCTCTTTTTCCCCCTTGGCAAAGACCACAACCCGCACCTTTTTCCCCGTTCCATGAGGCAAAAGAACGGCGCCCCTTACATTCTGATCCGCCTGCCGGGGATCAACACCGAGCCGGATAGCAACATCCACCGACTCATCAAATTTGGCCGGCATCAATTCCTTCACCAAGGATAAACCATCCATCAACGGATATTTCTTCAAAGATTCAACCCTGGCTTTGTTTGCCAGGTATTTCTTTCCTTTTTTAGCCATTTTTATATACCTTTTATCGTCAGATCACCCGGAAAATATTGTAAAAAATCCACCTATCCTTCAACGACAATCCCCATGCTACGAGCTGACCCCTCGATGATTTTAGCTGCGGCTTCCGGGGTTTTAGCATTCAAATCAGGCATTTTCAGCTGGGCTATTTCCTGCACCTGGGCAGCCGTTACTTTACCAATTTTATTTTTGTTTGGCTCACCTGAGCCCTTCTCAAGTTTAGCAGCTTTTTTCAGCAGATCAGATGCAGGTGGTGTTTTAGTAATAAAACTGAAAGATCGATCAGCATATACCGTTATAACCACCGGGATAATCATCCCCTGTTGCTGCTGGGTTTTAGCATTAAAGGATTTACAAAACTCCATAATGTTAACCCCTTGTTGACCAAGAGCCGGACCCACCGGTGGAGATGGGTTTGCCTGGCCAGCCGGTATCTGCAATTTTATCATCCCTATAACTTTCTTAGCCATACTTTTCCTCCCAAGCAAAAAAACGGCTGTAACCATTCAGGCCAGCTGCTATATATCCTCATTAACGAAGCAAACCCTAACTATTGCAAATTTTCTGGAAGGGGCAGGAAAGCTGCACTCCTCCAAGCATTTTACCTGTCAAATTTTTTCAATCTGACTAAATTCTATTTCTATCGGCGTCGGTCGGCCAAAAATACTGACCAAGACTCTGACCTTCCCCTTATCAAGAAGAATTTCATCGACTGTGCCGGTAAAATTCGCAAATGCCCCTTCGGTAACCCTGACATTTTCTCCGACCTCAAAAGCTATTTTTGGTTTGGGCTTCATCTCCCCTTCAGCAATGCGATTCAAAAGAGACTGCGCTTCTTCCTCTGAGATCGAGCGGGGGGACTGCCCTCCGCCGACAAAACCCGTCACCTTAGAAGTATCCTTCACTACATGCCAGGTCTCATCATTAAGTTCCATCTTAACCAGCACATAACCGGGGAAGAACTTACGTTGAGTTGTTCTTTTTTTACCCCTGACCATCTCAAGGACTTGCTCAGTGGGGACCACCACCTCATCAAAACAGTCTTCCACATTAAAGAGTTTAATCCGCTCTTCAAGGGACTGTTTCACCTTATTCTCATACCCTGAATAGGCGTGTATCACATACCACTTCTTTGCCATGAATTCCCTAACCCGGCAAAACCGGAACAATAAAGTCTTCGGTCAAAACTATCGCATACATCCAACCAGGGGAAGTGCTAATGATCTGCCTCCACCGCAGAAAGCAGAGTGAAGAAAACAGCTGTTAGGCTCCCAGAACTAATTTGACCAGCTTTGAAAGCCCCAGATCTGAAACACCAAGAAAAAGAGAAATAATAATAACAAAAATCAGGACCACCCACGTTAAACCTAAGGTTTCTTTACGACTCGGCCAGGTTACCTTTTTCAGTTCCACTTTAGAGTCCTGAAAATATTGAACCAGGTTCCCCACCCCTTCTTTTATATCAGCCAACTGTAACCCCCTGAAAACCCATACTCTACAACATCATATTGCGAAGCGGTTTTTTATATATTCTGGCAGGCCAGGAGGGATTCGAACCCCCAACACCCGGATTTGGAGTCCGGTGCTCTAGCCATTAGAGCTACTGGCCTACACAACCTGTTAAACTACTTCGTTTCCTTATGAAGCGTATGGGTGTGACAAAAACGACAGTATTTTTTGATCTGCAACTTATCAGGTGTTGTTCTCTTATTCTTGGTTGTAGTATAATTCCGTCGTTTACATTCACCACAAGCCAAGGTAATCAAATCTCTCATAATATATATCCATTCAACCAGTCATATAAGCTTATTCAATAACTTTGCTGACGACCCCGGCACCAACCGTCCGACCGCCTTCACGAATCGCAAAACGCAAACCTTCTTCCATGGCAATAGGAGTGATCAGGTTACCCACTATGGTCACATTATCACCAGGCATAACCATTTCAACTCCCGCCGGAAGATCAACAATCCCGGTTACATCCGTAGTCCTAAAATAAAACTGCGGCCGGTAACCATTGAAAAATGGCGTATGACGACCACCTTCCTCTTTAGTCAAAATATAAACTTCACCATCGAACTTCGTATGCGGAGTAATGCTCTTCGGTGCGGCTATTACCTGACCCCGGACAATCTCATCACGCTTCTTACCACGCAGCAACAGGCCAACATTATCACCAGCCTGACCCTGGTCCAAAATTTTGCGGAACATCTCGACCCCGGTTACTACCGTCTTCTCCGTCTCACGGATCCCGACGATCTCCACTTCCTCGCCAACCTTGATTATACCACGCTCAACCCGACCGGTGGCTACCGTCCCACGACCGGATATGCTGAACACATCCTCTACCGGCATCAGGAACGGTTTATCTATATCACGCTCTGGAACAGGGATATAGCTGTCAATAGCAGCCATCAGCTCTATGATACTCTTCCATTCCTCACAGTCTGGAGGACCATCACACTCCAGGGCCTTCAGGGCGCTGCCCTTGATGACCGGCACATCGTCACCGGGAAAATCATATTTGCTCAACAACTCCCGAACTTCCATCTCCACCAGCTCCAGAAGTTCTTCGTCATCAACCATGTCACACTTATTCAGATACACAATTATATAAGGAACCCCAACCTGGCGGGCCAGCAGAATGTGCTCCCGGGTCTGCGGCATGGGTCCATCAGCCGCACTCACCACCAGAACGGCGCCGTCCATCTGCGCCGCGCCGGTAATCATGTTCTTCACATAGTCCGCATGACCAGGACAGTCCACATGCGCATAGTGACGGGTATCCGTCTCATACTCAACATGGGCCGTAGCAATGGTAATACCACGTTCACGTTCTTCCGGTGCCTTGTCAATCTCATCAAAGGCCGTATAGGTCGCCTGACCCTTCTGGGCCAGCACCTTCGTGATCGCTGCCGTCAAGGTCGTTTTGCCATGATCAACATGACCTATGGTTCCAATGTTTACGTGCGGCTTCGTCCGCTCATATTTCGCTTTAGCCATCG
>Ga0307990_1000152_pt1 | contig 65788 bp, 55 predicted proteins | sample EllFjometagen129_FD_203168 | JGI IMG/M metagenome (GOLD analysis project Ga0307990, IMG submission 203168) | Marine microbial communities from Ellis Fjord, Antarctic Ocean - #129 | ecosystem: Environmental > Aquatic > Marine > Unclassified | place: Southern Ocean | collected 2014-10-08
AATGGAACGCGGAGTTTTTTCTTTCCCAGGAAGTGGCTCATGGATTCGATACACGATTGCTTCCTTGCGGGAGTACGGAACTGTTGCACGCACAAGAGATTTAGCAATGGTGGATTTCCTTACGTTGGGAAAATCGACAGTCTCGGCAGCGCTGGGGAAAAGATGGGATCAACATATTTCCCAAAGCCCGACGCCAGGAGAGCGACTCTGGCAAATTTCGAATTACGAATGCCAAATGCGGAATGCGCGGCAAGCCCGCAGGGCGAGACAATATTAGCCGTCGGCGTGAGCCGACGGGAAAAGGATGATTGTAGTATCCGGTGAAGCCCGGTAGGGCGGCACGAATGCCGGGTTGATAATTCCAGATGTATCGCCCCTCACGGGGCTTCGCTTTAAATTTGAAACGATGCATAAACCCCGAGCTAACGCTCGGGGCTAATCTTGTATCGCCCTTCGGGCTTTGCGGCGACTTTGATGCAAACTTCGGCAATGGGCAATTATCGGCGCCGAGTCGTAGGGGCAGGCCCCGACGACCTGGGTCACCACACCCCATCGAAACCTACTCCCGAGCGACCGTTGAGAGAATCCGCCAATAATCCCAAATAAATCAACTCGTCTGATAAAAACCGCAATGCGCTATGAGTTGCAAAACGGGCATGATCGGATAGTATTCATTTTGTCGTCTTTTTTAAAGGAGCGCGTCATTTCTCAGCCTGAAAAAAAAATAGAATTACAAGATAAAAAAGATCTGCTTTCGCGCATCGCCATTTGCCTGGTCGAACCGATCAAAGGCGGCAACGTCGGATCCGTGGCGCGAGCGATGAAAAACTCGGGATTGAGCCGCCTCATTCTTGTCAATCCGCCGGAACTGGACACTCCCGAATGCCGCATGATGGGCATGGACGCCCTGGACCTGGTGATTAACGCCGAGGTTCACACAGACCTCAAAGAGGCCATCGCGCCTTTTGATATCTGCGTTTCGACTACCAGACGCCTGTCCAAAAACCGGCGACCCGATTTTTCACCCCGGAGCTTTGCCGCGCACGTGCTGCCGCTGCTCGGCGACTCGCAGGCTGTGATTCTGTTCGGCAGAGAGGACAAGGGCCTGTCCACGAAGGAGATCGATCTGGCGCCGCTCATTTTGACGATCCCTTCCGACGAGGCCTATGAATCACTCAATATTTCGCAGGCCGTCATGGTTATCGCCCATGAACTTTTCGTTGCAGCGGTAGAACCGCCGGATTACACTGGCAGGCAACCAGCCGCTTCAGAACAGATTGAGCGATTTTTCGGTCAGGCTCGCCCATTGCTCCTTGAATGCGGCTTCCTTTTGGCCGAAAATCCCGACTGGATACTTCGCGCTTTTCGGAAGATGGTTCACAAGGCGCGCCTCGATCATCGGGAAATCAAAATTCTTCGCGGCGTCTGCTCGAACATGGAATGGTATTTGTCACACGTAGCCAAAGTGGGAGAACGCGATGGTGAAGGTTATATGGACCGGAGCGGCGGGCCTGCAGATAACAAATAAAGACCGTACCTATCTGGTCGATCCTTATTATTCCAGGCCAAGCAAGTTCGAGATGTTTCTCAAGCGACCGATCTGCAAGACGGAAGTTGTTTCCGAGCGCGTGCGCCAACTTCCCGGCGAACTGACGGCGATGATTCTCGGGCACACGCACATCGACCACGCGCTGGACGTACCGGCCATCATGCGCGACATCGATATTCCTCTCGTCGGAAGCCAAAGCCTTGAAACGCTGATGGCCATGCATGGACAGCCCGGTCGCGTAACCGTTTGCGAAGGCGGCGAACGCGTCGAACTTCCGGGCGATGTTGCCGTCACAATGATACGATCCTTGCACGGGCTTGTGCTTTTCGGGCGCGTTCCCTTTGCCGGCGAAATTGATTCATCCCTTTCGCTGCCACTGAAAACGAGCGACTACAAACACGGCACTGTGTTCACCCCGAAAATTGAAATCGGCGGCGTCGTTTTCATGCACCTGGGCAGCGACAACATGATCGAATCGGAACTGGAAGGCCACGAATGCGACGTCCTGTTTATGGGCGTCCCCGGCTGGAACCGCATACCGGATTTCCCGGACAGACTTCTTGATATCGTTAAACCGGAGGTCATCATACCTTTCCATTATGACGATTTCTCGGCCAAGCTCACAAAAATGGGAACCGCGCCAACCCTGCCGCTCATCGACATGGAAGGATGCCTGGCGCGGACGAAAAAAACGCTGCCGGGCGCGAAGTTCAGGCATTTTGACGAGATCAATACAACATTGGATTTTTAACCATCTGAGGGTTCGATCTTGAAACTCACTATTCAAACCAAGTTCGCTCTCACGATGCTTCTTTTGGCCATTATTCCCTCCCTTGTCATGTGGGTGGCGGTGAATCGCTCACTGAATACCTATTCGGCGTTGTTCACCGAATACATCGAAACAGCCCAAAGCCAAATCGAGGGCCTGGAACTTGCCGATGGCGAGAATGCGACGCAGTTTCTGGCCGACATCTACGGTGCAATTCCCAAGGAGTCGAGTGAATTGCTATGGCGGCTTGCCATGATCAACATGGCGGTATTCCTCGCTCTGTTCGGCGTCATCCTCCTGGTGGCAAAAAGGGCGAGCCGTCAACTGACGAATCCTCTCGTTGATCTGGTCAGCGCCATCACCGGTTATGAAGACGGCAAAAACCTTGAGGTAAATGTTCACACAAGCGATGAGATCGGGATTCTGGCCCAAAGATTCGCGCTCATGGCCGGAAAGATTTCCGACCTTTCCGCGCAGCTCAAGGCGCCCGTGGACACAGGCGGCGCAGTTGATGCTCCACCCGATGAGGAGGCGCAAACTCAAAAAACCGTGGGATACAAAACGGGAATGGAAAAGGCTCTGGCGCAAGTCAAGGAGCTCGACAAGAACGCCGACGAGTTCCTCCTTCTCATACGTCACGAATTGAAAACGCCGCTGACCTCGATCATCGCCAGTTCGGAAGCCCTGAGCAGCGATATCCCCTTCGACCAGGAGGGGCGTGATAATTTTGCCCGAATTATTCAAGAGGAGGCCCAGCGTCTCAAGCGCCTGATCAACGACGTCATGAACTTGTCCAGCTTCAAAGCCGGACGCATCCCATTGCGTATCGAGCCGGTGAATCTGGAACAAGTTGTGCATCAGGCCGTGGGAGCCTACGGGCAGTTGGCCAAAGCCGGCCATGTCCAAATGGACATAATCGATCTTCCCAATGACTCGAGATTATTTGAGATTCGGACAGACTCGGATCGCTTCAAACAGGTTTTGATGAACATCGTGGGCAACGCTGTAAAATTCACACCCAAGGGAGGCAGCGTCACCGTTCGCGTCGATACCATCACAAAGAGCTTGAGGGGTCGTGAAAAATCCTTTGCAAGGATCGCCGTGAGCGACACCGGCCCGGGCATTGATCCGAAGCAAAGAAAAATGGTATTTGAAAAATTCCAGCAGCTTGACAACGCCCGGGAAAAAGGCGGCCTGGGTCTGGGCATGTCCATTGCCAAATCCTTGATCGACGAACTGGGCGGGAAAATCTGGTTCGCCGCCAAACCGGGCGAAGGCGCAACATTCTATGTCACACTCAGAATCCCGAACAAAGCGCACTGATCACAAGAAGTTTTTTATTGCGAAATGCGTGATCCGAATATCCGAAAACATTTGAGCATCTTCAGGCGCGATTTGCCGCGCGTAGTCGTCGTGCTGTTCCAAGTCGCAGCCTTTGTTTTGATCCTGTCGACTACCGTCGCATTAGTATCTCTTTGGAGCGAGGCGACGAATCCGGTTTTTCCCCAGCGCCCACATTCCTTTGTCGCCTTTTCCCTGCTTCATTATTACGGCATCCCTGATCACGACGACTGGGATCCTTATGCGTGGGAAACCATGCCGACGATTATGACTTCAACATTGTTTCAAAAGGTCTTCGGCGTGGGCTATCGCTCCATCATGATGTCCCAAACCTTCTACTTCGCCTTAACCATAATACTGCTGAGTTTCATCGCCCTTCGCATTGGAGGTCCGACTGCGGCAATCCTCACGGCTGGTTTCGCTTCCTTTCTGCCAGGTTTGCTGGCCGTATCCATCGCTTACGACGACCACGCCTTCAATCTGTTTCTAACGACCGCCGCCGTCGCCGCCTTGCTCATGTCAAACAAGATCACACGAACCTGGCCACTGGTCGCGGCAGGTATTTGCATCGGCATTGTCATGCGCCATTCCTTCAGACCCACCGTCGGGATATTGGCCTGCGCTGCGGTCCTGTCGGCGCTGGGCGGCATGTTTTTCGAATCGCTTCTCAACGAAAAAAAGTCACCGATCACCGCCGTTTCAAATAGTCTGAAAAATTATATCCCGGTGCTTTTGCGAATCGCACTTTTTCTCGTCTGCGCCCTGATCGTCGGGCAGCGACATGGCATCGGCGATCACATCGTTGAGTTGTCTAATGAAGTAACGCTCGCGCCGGAGCGTTATCACCCATACGAACCCTACTCCTTTTTCGTCTATTCGATTCTTTTGGTCCGCAGTCTTTTGGGACCAATCGTCACACTGGCCGCAGTCGTCGGAATCGTCGGCCTTTTCCGCCACAAGACACCGCACCGTTTTACGCTCATCGCCTGGTTTCTGGGCCTCAATCTGGCGTTGAGTATAATCCCCCGGAAAAACGATTTCTATATTTTTTACGTCATGATCGCCGCCGCGCCTATCGCGGGAGTAGGTATTTCTGCCTTCAATAAACGATGGGCCAACTTTCTCGGCGTCCTGCTCATAGCGTCTTCGGCCCTGTTTTCCCTGCATTGCATGTCCGCATCGCCTATCATCGACGCCAAAGCGAAGGTCTTTGAATACCTGGACCTTCCTAGCCGAATTTTCCTGCAGCCCCCTTACGTTGAGAAAAGAACTTTCCGCGAAGAAGTGGAGGAAGTTCTTGCGACGATCCGACGCAACAAAGGCGCTCGTGAAGTCAAGCTCGTCGTCATGGGCTCCGCGCATATGGATGATGAGTATATGTATTACTTCAAGCTTCTCGCCCCGCAGGTCAGGCTCGTGGGCCTTATGCGTGCTGCAAAACTGCCAGAGCTGGATAAAGACACCTATTTAATGGAAAGAATTTTCGAGCCCGGCGAACACCCAATGAACCTCCACGAGCTGTTTAGACACAGTCTTGAAACTCGGCAAGCCTTTTTTGAAATGAAGGACGATGATCCGGCGGAGGAGCGCCTCGTCCGTGCCTATCCCGACTTGCTTAAAATGTTTAAGCCGGTGTTTGAGTCCGACGGATTCACGCTTTTTGCAAGCAACCCATAGTTTCTTAAAAAACCGGGATCGTATATAAACGGTGCATAGGAGGATTCACTGATGAAAAAACTTTCTTTGCGTTTTAAAATGATCTTTGTGCCATTGGCCATTTTGTTAGTTCTTTTTTGCGCTTCGTGCGACAGCGACGACGATGATGACGACGACAGCGGACTACCTCCTGCCGTGAACGACGACGTCAATGACGATCTCGACGACGATGACGCAAACGATGATATTGACGACGACGCGGATGATGATGTGGATGACGATGTCGATGACGATGCCGACGATGATGTCGACGACGATTACGACGAGATTATCCCGCCCACGATTAATCCCAATGCCAAAGCCGACGCTTTCAGGCTTTTTTATCGTGAACGCGCCGAGCGAGTTCTGCTTTCCCTCAATCGCTTCGGACTGGCGGGCAACTCCGTTTTCGGCACGGCCATCAACAAATTCAAGATCGCAAAAACCGGCAACGAATATGAGGTCGTCCCCGGACCCAACGACAACAATCCCATCGGCGCAACCACCTTCGGCGCATGGAACCTTTATAAAGCCATCGGCGGACGAACACTGGAATTGACTCTGATTCGCCTTTTTGAGGGTCTCTGGTTCGCCGAGCAGGTCTCTGGACATCCGGGCCTGACCAACCGTGAGGCGCTGCCGGGCTGGACGCGCGTGATGGACGGCGTGAACGACACCATCACACGCACCAGAATGGGCGATCCTATTACACCGCCTCACGAGTACGACCCCGTTCTTGAGCAGGAAATCCTTGACGCCTTCTATGACGGCCTGATCTTCACGTATCGAGAAAACCCGGAGGAGTATTACTTCAATTTTAAGGCGGTCGACGAACTGCCGGAATTCACCATATCATTCGTGTTCGACGAATTGCCCGATTATCTTCGTATCAGCAACTGTTGTTCTTCCTGGATGATCTCCAAACTCGGAGACTGGCAAGGCGCTTTCTGGGGCAACCACAACTCTCGCGACAACTTCACTGATTACACCCTGGGTTATCTCGCCGCCTTTGAGGCCGAGGCGACCGATGGGTTGCCCGACGACCTGGCCGACGCCGCGCATCGGGCCGCTGAGGCCGCCCGGAGAACCGGCGACGCCATCGTGGGCGCAGGCATGATCCAGATGACCGTGGACGAACACCATGATTACAATACGCTCGTTCCCGGCGGGGAAGTGCGACCCGACGGCGCGACGGAATGGCAGGATCTGGGAAGCCTTTCCTCCTGCCAAATGGCCTACGTCGCGCAGGCGATTTCCGCCGAGGGACTCACATGGCCCGTCCCCGAGGTGCCGCTGCCCGGCGCCATTGAGACATCCGCCCTAAAGTTTCTCTTTGACCTCATCGGCCTTCCCGTACCCATACCAATTTCGTATTGCCATAGCTTGGACGACGCATTTGTCGGCGTCGGCTGGGGTGAGCTGCTTGACCTGGAGGTTTTCGGCATATCCATATGGGATATCACTTCGCTGCTTTCTCAGCAATATCCCGGATTGTTCTACGATCTTCTGGGAAGCATGATGGATGATTTTAAAGAACTCGTCCTGGGTGCCGTCAACCTTTGCTTCTACGCACAAATCCAAGGGGATGAGGAGCTGTACTTCCACTCCCAGCAAACCCTCAACCACCTGGTTCAGCTCACGAGACTACTCGGCGATCTGGTGTACGGCATTGTTCGCGACGACACCCTGCGCGCGCAGGTTGTCGCCGAATGGGGCGAAGACGCCATCACGCAATCCACCGCCAGCACAGAGGAATTTTATTATCTGGCCGCTCTTTACGCACGAATGTTCGACATTGATTCGTCGATGGAGCACTTCATTGATTTTGGCATTGGTCACGGAAAAACGGCCTGGATTGAATCCCAACTGACCCACGCTGACTCCGCCCCGGACCAACTTTTGACCCCGGAGCAAATTCGCGAACTTATTGTCAACAAGCTGGCGACAAAAGAATCCTGGATTCAGGATCGATTTTATGAGCGTTTTGGAGAGCCGGATAGTTTTCTTGCCGCGGTCCGGCGCACCGCCGACGGATACGAATGCCTGGCTCCCGGCGGCGACAACGACACCTGGATGCCTACGGAAAATACTCGGCACTGGTGGTTCGGCGATATTCACCTATTCCGCGAAGCGCTTCTGTGCGACACCGAGCCTCATACGCTGGATTGCACATGGGCGGCGCTGGGGTGCGCGCCGGCAGACCTCGATGACAGCGGCGCAGTTGACGCAGCGGATCAGGCGCTCTTCGACGCGGCCTGGGCGACGCATGGCGAAGGGGCTTCGTGCACGGAGCCCAACTGGTGCGACGGCGCCGATCTCGATCATAGCGGCGTCCTCGACGCCGACGACCAGGGCTACATGATCGCCGCGCAGGGCTGCGTTAGATAACTCCAATCCCAGAATTTGGGATGAGGCTGGCGTGGTTCCCAGGCCCGGACTGAGCAATTTTTTGTGAGGTCAAGGAAATCAAGGATTTGAGCGGAGGCGTACTTAAGTACGCCGCACAATCAAAACCAAAGATTGACGACGAGATCGCGATAAAGGGCCATTCCGGGACAGGAACTAGATAACACGGAGTTAGCATTTGAATATTCTTGGGATCAGCGCTTTTTACCATGATTCCGCGGCGGCCCTGGTCATGGACGGCGACATTGTCGCCGCGGCGCAGGAAGAACGCTTTACCAGAAAAAAGCATGATTCCGACTGGCCGGAAAACGCCATCGAATCGGTTCTGCAAATCGGCGGGATCAAGACCGACGATCTCGATTACGTGGCCTTCTACGACAAGCCTTTTCGCAAGTTCGAACGACTTCTAAAATGCTTTTTGAACGAAGCACCGGCGGGCTTTCGACTTTTTTTGCATTCCATGCCGAGTTGGATCGGCGCCAAGATGCTCGTCCCCAGGGTCATTGAACGTGAACTCGGCTACAAGGGCAAAATCGTCTTCCCCGAACATCATCAATCCCACGCCGCCTCCGCTTTTTTTCCCTCGCCATTTGACACAGCCGCCTTTCTGACCGTGGACGGCGTCGGAGAGTGGACCACGACATCCTGGGGAATCGGCGAAGGCAATCAAGTCAGGATGCTCGCCGACATTCGATTTCCTCATTCCATCGGACTGCTCTATTCCGCCTTCACCGCCTATTGCGGTTTCCGCGTCAACTCCGGCGAATACAAACTCATGGGTCTGGCGCCCTACGGTGAAGCAAAATACGCGAACCTCATCCGCGAGCATCTGATTGACATCAAGGAAGATGGGTCCTTCCGCCTGAATCCCGAGTATTTCTCCTTTATCGTCGGCATGCGAATGACCGGCCAAAAATTCCATAAGCTTTTCGGCAGCCCCCCCCGCGAACCTGAATCGAAAATGGAAAAACGCTTTATGGACGTGGCCCGCTCGATCCAGGTCGTAACCGAAGAGATCATCCTAAAAATGGCCAGACACATCCATAAAGAAACCAGGGCAAAGAACCTGTGCCTGGCGGGGGGCGTGGCGCTGAACTGCGTGGCCAATGGAAGGCTCCTCAAAGAAGGTCCATTTGAAAAGATATGGATACAACCCGCCGCCGGCGACGCCGGGGGGGCCTTGGGCGCTGCTCTGTTCACCTGGCGTCAGTATCTGGATAATCCCGGGCCGACAAGAACAGAGGCTTTCGATTCTCAGAAGGCTTCTTTTCTGGGGCCGGAGTTTTCCAATAACACGATTCGTGCTTTCCTGGAGAAACGGAACGTGCCCTATCAGTTCATGGAACACAATGAACTTCTGGAAAAGGTCGCATTGCGCATCATCGACAACAAAGCCATAGGCTGGTTCCAGGGGCGCATGGAATTTGGTCCAAGGGCGCTGGGGGGACGTTCGATTATCGGCGATCCTCGTTCGGCGACCATGCAGCGCATCATGAATCTGAAGATCAAATATCGAGAATCCTTCCGCCCCTTCGCACCCTCGGTGATGGCCGATACCGCGCACGAGTGGTTTGAACTGGAAGAGGAATCTCCGTACATGCTTCTTGTGGCCAAGGTGAAAGACGAGCACATGAAAGAGTTGACGGACGAGGAGAAAAACCGAGACGGTCTTGCGCTTCTCAACACAGTGCGTTCGACAATCCCCGCCATCACGCATGTTGACGGGTCGGCGCGCGTGCAAACTGTCAGCCGCGCCGACAACGAACTGTATTTCGACCTGATTGATCGAGTAAAAAAGCACACCGGCATCCCCATCATCATCAATACCAGCTTCAACGTCCGCGGCGAGCCAATCGTTTGCACGCCGGAGGATGCGTACCGCTGTTTCATGCGAACCGGAATGGATAACCTGGTCATGGGCAATTTCTTTTTGGACAAGGCGGACCAACCGACTTTGAAAGATAAGGCGAACTGGAAAAAAGAGTTTCCACCGGATTGATTTCGCAGCCTTTGAATTTTGGATTCGTTTTGAAGGGAATGGGTGAATATGTTTCAAAATAGCGGCAACACAGCCGAGGACGGCTGTGCTACATCACGCTTTACTTTTCGGGAGTCTTTTTGGGTTTTATTTCAGTCTGGTTTGTTCACCAAATAACTTTCGCAAAGCGAAAACTGTGTGGCACAGGCGCCCCCGCCTGTGTTCATCCATCGAAATTGTTTCCCGGGGGCAAACTCTTTGAAACGAACCTTAGAAAATCTCTTGAACATCGGACATCTCAATGAAACGTAAGGAAAGACCCGGAGATATCTGGAAATTCAGCCTGATGCTGGGTGTCATTTTGAACATTGTCGGCGCTTTACGCCTATATCACGGGGCGTCATTCACCTGGCCTCTTATGGGCATCGGCGCCGCGTGCGCGATCTTTGGAATCGTTGTGCCTCGGATCATGAGACCCGTTTACAAAGGCGGAATGTTCGTAGCGGATAAAATTTCCTGGGTGATGACCAGACTCGTGCTGACAGTCCTGTTTTTCCTCGTCTTCCTCCCTTACGGCTTAATTTTCAGAATCACGCGAAAAGACCTGCTTGATCGCCATCTGCACCCGGAAAGGGAAAGCTACTGGAATCCCAAAGATGACGGCCCTTACGATCCAAAACGCACGGAGAGGATGTTTTAACGAAGGTTTGAAATTGGATCCGAAGGTTTTTACGGAAAGCGGCAATCCAGGGCAACGGATTTCTCAAAGCTCACAAAAAGGGAACTCTCCCTTGAAACACTATGTCCCAGCTTCGCTTTAGCAAATCCCTTTAGGGATGCAGGTTCGTAGCGAAGGGCTTCAGCCCTGGAATGTCGCATGCGCCTCGTCTTTTAAAAGCCCCCGAGGTGGGGCGCAGGTGATTTTCGTTTGATGAACACCGGGCCTCCTTCGAGGCAGGCATACGTCCTACACAACCTTCGGGCGTTTGAATAATGGGAATCATCACCATCTACCAGGGCTAAAGCCCTTCGCTACGAACCCAATACCCCCTACCGGGGGTTGCCCTTCGGCTTTCCTAAAGGACAAATAGCCCTGAACACCGAATTATCACCAGCCTTTTTTTACTCTTCAAGTACGGTAATTTTCGACGAACCTCTTTAAAACGACAAAACCCGCCTTTAGGCGGGTTTTGCATCAAATCTGTGAAGCGTTTTATTATTTGAGTTTTTTGAAATCGACGCGACGGTTCTTAGCCCAAGCGGCTTCGTTCTGCTTTTTGGAAACAGGATTGCTTTCGCCAAGAGACTTGGTGAAAACGTTGCCGCCCTTAACGCCCATCGTAATCAGGAAGTTACGAACGGACTTGGCGCGGCGATCGCCCAGAGCCATGTTGTACTCATCGCTGCCTCGATCATCGCAGTTGCCTTCGAGACGGATTTTCTTGTCGGCCCATTTGTCTTTGATGTGCTTGGCGTTGTCTTTCGCGACGCCAATCTGATTCGGGCGAATGTTGTAACGGTTGTAGTCGAAGAAAACGGTGCCGAGCACGAGTTTTTTCACTATGACTTTTTTGGCCGGGGGAGGCGTGGGCGCAAGAACAACCTTCACGCAGGTGCCGGGATCGGCGGCCGACTGCGACTTGTCCATCGTGTCGTCGCAGGAAGCAACGCAGTTTTCCCAGTCTTCAGCGGCATACTGGCTTTCGGCGAGGGCCAAAGCGTCTTCGGCAGAGGCCAACTGATCGGGGCAGTTGTAGCTTGTTCCCTGGGCGTCGGCAAATGCCTTAGTATTGGCCAGAGCCGTTTTGGCTGCTTCCAACTTCCCGGTGGCTTCCATTTTCATGGCGTTGCCACAACCAGCCGCCAGAAGCACTAACGCAACCAGAGCCAACAGCGGTGCAATGTTTCTAATCCTCATTAACTAGTCCTCCTTCGTAGATTTTGTCCCACATTGTTTGTATTCATGTCGAATGTCGCCATCGTGCGATTCAATTCCGTACATTTGTGTTTATCACAGGCATTTCGACCTTGTCAACATGATTTGCACATTTTTTCGCAGCGCACATCGACACATTTTCATCTTCTTCACTCATCACTTCTTCAAAAGCTTGAGGCGTTTTTTCGCCATCTTCGCAACGCTGGAGCGCGGATATTCCTTGATAACTTTTTCAAAAAACAGCTTGGCGTCAAATTTTTGTCCAAGCATCTCGAAAGATAGCCCCTGGCTGTAAATCGCCTCAGGAACCCTCTTGTTTTTTGGATGATCTATTGTGAGTTTATCATATGAAACAATCGCCTCAGTGTACATTTTTCGACCGAAATAACACTCGGCGATAAAAAACTTCGCGTCCGCCGCATTGTGGCTGCCTGGAAATTTTTTGGTGAACTCCTCAAACAGGGATTTGGCCAGCTTGTATTTCTTGCGTTTGTAGGAATTGACCGCCTCCGCATACAGTTCTTTTTCGCTTTTTTTCGCCACGGGTACCGCGCCAAGAGTCGTCGGGACAACGGGCTTTCCTGAAGGCGACTCAATACCGGTCTTCTCCTCCAGTTTGCGCATTCGCTTATCAATCTTGACGAATTCGCCGTTCAGATAGGAGTGCAGTTTTCGATAATCGCCGACATATCGATCCTTGGAGAACTTTTCCTCCTCATACTCCCCTTTGAGCATGGCTACATCCTGGCGTAGGTTTTCAAAGGCGATGATGTTTTCGGCCATACTATCAATGTTATTTTCCACGGTCTGCTGCGAATGCTTTGAACCGGCCTCCACCTCGTCCAGGCGTTTTTGCATCTCGGCTATTTGCGCCTTGATTTGTCCGCCTTCCTGCGTAGTCATCACGCATCCACACAACAAGGTAGAGATCGCCACTGCAATAATCATTGTTCTCATAACGTTGCCCTCGCGCCTTCGGTTGTATCTTTCCTATCGCACACGCGGACCCCAATCGGGATTGGTTTCAATCGAAGTCCCTTTTGTCAACGGCAGGGTGTATGTATCGTTCGTTGTCCGTAAATACAAGGCCCGACCGGTCGGTGTTTTGCACGAGAAAATCAAGGCTCTGCCATCCGGAGAAAAGGAGGGATATTCGCAATCCTCCTTTCGCATGTCCGCGGTCAGCGCATAAGGTTCCTGACCGTCCTCGTCCACCAGATAAATCGTATAATGCCCATATTCCCTGGCGGCGTAAGCTATTTTATCGCCCCTCGGGGACCAATTCGGGCATTGATTATAGGAACCGAAATAACTGATGCGAATCGGGTCCGACCCGTCCGCATTCATTTTATAAACCTGCGGCGCGCCCGTGCGGTCGGAAATCATGAGCATCTTCTGCCCGTCGTGGGAATAGGCCGGTGCCAATTCAATGGCCCAATGATTCGTCAGGTTCACGATATCCTTGCCGCTTAGGCTCATCTCAAATATGTCGGCGCTTTCTTTCGGCGATAAAGACACGACGATGCGCGTGCCGCTCGGCGAAAATTCCGGCGTCAGCGCCACGCCGGTTTGCACGGTGTGGATAGTCCGGATTTTTCCCGTGGCCACATCAACCGTGTGAATCGCAGGCTGCGTGTTCGGGCCAACCGTCGAGAAAACGATTGTTTTGCCGTCCGGGGACCAGTGCGGCGTCATCGCCAGCAGTCCCAGATTCGTCAGCTTGCGCCGGTTGCGCCCGTCCAGATCCATGATATAGACCTCGCGGCGCGAATCGCTCCCGGCAGTGTAGGCGATCCTCGTCCCGAAGAAGCCTTCGTCGCCGAACAGGGCCAGGAAAACTTCGTTGGAAAACAGGTGGATCATCTCAAAACGATCTTCGAGCGGACCTTTGTATTCTTTGCCGAGGACAGTGGAATTGCTGGTCACGTTGAACAGACGGATTTCCAGCGTGATGGAATCGCCCACGCGACTAAAGGCGCCCTTGATGAGGTATTCTGCGCCGATGAGCGCCCAATCCTTCATGTCAAACACGCCCAACTTCACACCGGCGCTGCGCGAATCCTCCAGGTAGCGGGCACGGTCGATCACCTCAAACTCCCCGGACATTTCCATGTCGGCGGTCAGCGAATCGGCCAGCTTTCTCGACAGGTCTCCCCCGCCCTCATGACCCAAAACATCGAAAAACAAAGGGATGGCCAAAGGAATTTTGTGGATTTGCGGTCCGAGAAGATCGGCCGGCGTGAGGAAAACCTTGCTGATGAGCGGCATGTCTTCACCCTGCGCGAAGGCGGACGTCGCCATCAGGCACAAAGCCAGCAACAACGCCGACGCAACACATAAAAATCGCTTTTGAATCAGCATACTTCGCGCACCTCTATTTGGCTTCGCTGCCTCTAAATGGTATTCGAATGCCGCTGCTCACGTTATCGGCAAGCTCCACGGGAGGACGCGCAAATGGTGAAGCGGAGCGAACCGCAGCCAGCAAGCTCGAATCAACACTTGTATTTCCGGTGGATTTCGTAACCGAGGCGCCGACCAGATTGCCGGCCGCGTCGATACGGATCGTAACCCAGCCGCTTCGCTCAAGGTCCGCCTTGGATATTCCCGATGGCATGCGCCACTTGCGCTTTATTTTGCCGCGAATCCGCGCCACGTAAATGGCAGCGATGGACCCGCCGCTTTTTTCACCGGTCCCGCCGCCGCCGGCCTCTTCCGTGGAGCTGGCCATTTTTCGCCTGAGGCGTTCGAGGGCGTTGTTCCTCAAGACATCTTTTGCCGAAACTGCATCTTTCGGGTTATGTGATCGCTTTTTCGTTGGGCTTTTTACGATCTTTTTTTTGTTTTTCAGCATATCCGATTCTTTGATCTTTTCCTTGATCTTCTTTGCTGCGGATTGGAAGGGATTGACGGTGGCTGCCCGGCTCTTTTTTGGCGCAACGGGTCCGACGCCCGACCCTTTCGGCAGGTCGGCCAAGTCAAAGATTATCGGTTTATCGATCTCGGACGGCGGCATCATTCCTGATGTCGCGCCGGCGGTGGCAATGGTCATGAAAGCCAAAAGCCCCAGGTGCCCGATGACCGAAACAATCCAGAACACGCCGAAGTAAAGGTTGTAGGGATCTCCGCTCATAGTGGGCGTAGAAACCCTTGCGGACATGATCAGTTTACTCCTGTTTTGATCGGGGGCTTGATGTCCGGTTTCGTCATAAGCCCCAGTTGCTCGGCGCCTGCGGCCTTGGCTTTGGCAATGGCTGCGACCACCTCGCCGTAATCAACTTTGGAATCGGCTTCTACAAATATTTTTTTATCCACGCGATTCGCATAGATGTTTTTTAAATATTCTTCCAGATCATCCGGCTTGACTTCTTTTGTGACGGTCTTTTCGCCCTTGGTGTGCAGCGTAACGTAGAGTCCGCCGTCTTTGTCCACGGTCAGAGTGATGTTTTTTTCCTCCGACTCGATTTCCTTGCCTTCGGCGTTTGGCAAATTGACCTTGATGCCTTCATGCAGCAGCGGTGCCGTAACCATAAAGATAACCAGCAAAACGAGCATAACGTCCACCATGGGCGTAACGTTGATCTCGCTCATCATCGGTCTTCTCTGGTTCGATCCCGGCATTTGCGTCGCCATGCCCTGATCTCCTCGCTAGATCCCAATAGCCTTGGGCTTTCTTTTGCCTAAAGAATGTGGCGGTCAAGAATATTGAGAAAATCCGCCGTAAACGCGTCCATTTCCGACTCCAGAATGCGAATTTTGTTCGTATAATGATTGTAGAAAATCACCGCCGGAATCGCCGCAAACAATCCGATGGCCGTGGCCACCAGCGCTTCGGAGATACCCGGCGCCACGACGGCCAGGCTGGCCGACCCCTTTTGCCCGATGTCGTGAAAGCTGATCATGATGCCCCAAACCGTCCCAAAAAGGCCGATAAACGGCGACGTGTTGCCGCAGGTGGCCAGAAAAGGGATCGCACGCTCCAGGCGCGTGATTTCCCCCATCATGGCCCGGCGCATGGCGCGCGTGATGTTGTCCCTGGCCGCTTCTTTGTTTGTGATGGGGCGTTGTTCTTCGTTTTTGCCGATGGTGACCTTTTTCGAATCGCCTTCGCGAAATCGGTCAAGTTCCATATATCCGGCGCGGTATATCTCCGCCAGGGGCGTATTGTTCATATCGCGCGCGCCCCGAATGATTTCCTCAAGCTGCCGGGATTCCCAGAAAAGTTTCAGGAAGATTTCTCCCTCTTTCTCCGCTTTTCTCAAGGTGAAGCCTTTGAGAATGATGATCGCCCACGAAGTGATGGAAAAAATAAAGAGAAGGAACATGACACCCATGACAACGGGTCCGGCCTCCTTGATGACCTTGATGATGCTGAAAGCATCGGGGGACCCGGCTTGGGAAATCACCCATGAAAGTAAAAGTGTCTTCATATTCCGCTCATTTCTCCATAGTGTCGAAACTGCTGAGAAAAAATTAGACGATCACCTTCGCAAAGTCAACGAGTCAGCGGTGTTTTTTTGCCGGAGATACCTGACATTACCCAGTAAAGACAGCTGGTTTTGCCTAATAGTTTCAAGCATTTTCATAAGAGTGCAGGTTTTTTTTCAGCAAGCGTAAGGGATTTTAGATGAAATGACCGGGGTCGCGTTTTATACGACTTTTGGCAGCCATATCATTGCGCCCTTTCTCCAGCAACCTACTTTCTTCACAGCAATATCAAGGGTCTTTCCATATGCGCAACGTCCCGAATCACCCGGCAGCTATCGTTCGTTGACCCAGTCCCTAACCATTGGATGAACCTCGCCCGGCGCGGTGCGACCGAAGATGATGTCGCCGTGCCCGTAATCGGCCAGGCCGCCGTTTGCCTTGCTGAAACAATGATAAGTCTTGTCCTTGCTGCTCATGCCGTCATAGGCGAATTTCACCATCTCGGGATGGACCAAATCGTCGCCGCCGCCCGCCAACAGGAGAAAAGGTATCTTTACCCGGTGGAGATTCTCCTGGAAATCGTAGCCCTCTTCCGATGTGCACTGCCCCGTTTCGAGCCATCGACCGAATTGGAGCAGAAGCCTGGAGGGAATCGTCGATATCACGTTGGCCGCCGCCAATTTTTTGGTATCGGAATCAATATTGCCCATCTGCGCCATTTTCAGAAAGCGCAAGCCGGGAAGATACTCCGCAATGGGCGCAAAAATTCTGAAATACAGGCCAAGATTGAGGCGAGGCATATATTTCAATATCGGCGCAAATTTTAAGAACGGCTTGAATGCCTCCATGCCGCGGAAGGTTCCCGGACTGGAAATCGTCACAACGCCGCGTATCTTTTTTGCACAGTCGGTCTGCGCCAGGGCGTATGCGGTCATGCCGCCCATGGAGTGCCCGATCCAAAAAGATTTTTTGGCGCCTGTTTCCGACAAAACGCGATCAATGGCCGCCGGACCGTCGCGATAAACGAAATCATCGAACTGAACATCCCAGCGTCCGGGCGTTCCCCATCTCCCCGGCACGCTCATCCCAAAACCGGATAGTTCCAGGCAAAATACGTCGTATCCCTCCTGGCTGAACATTTCGGCGAAGCTGTATCGGCCCGGCAAAGCCAGATTGAAGCGATTGGCGCCCAAGCCGTGGCAAAGGATGATCGGATATTTCCGCTTCGTTTTCCCGGCGGCGGGACGCAATCTGTGCATGACGATGTTCCTGTCATCGGATACGGGAACATAATGCACTTCGTCGAATGACGGGCCGCAAACCCATCGCGAACCGAAAAAATACAACGCAATGATGATAATAATCGCAAGTATCAGAAACGCCATTCATGCCTCCAAAGTCAAACGGGGCTATCCTAATATCAACTTGGCCGACTCGCAAGGCGGTTTAGAACATGGCGTATATGAACTGGGGCGCATTTTCGGAGAGGATGACAATCATGACCAGCAAGGCGAAAAGGAAAATGCCGAATATGGCGTCGCGCAGCAGGGAAATAAATGCGTTTTTTATTTTGCCGAATTTCATTCTGCGCCTTCTCCTTTTCGGGCAGTCCGAATCTCTACACTGTTTTACTCTAATTCAAGCACGCATTGGAAGAGCGCGCCCCGAATCAAAAAACCGGCCTGCCCGGCCCAGCGCTCGTGCAAAGAAAAAATTGTCATTTTGCGTACGCTTCATTATGGTGTGAGCAATGCTCGACCCCGTGAAAAATCAAGAGACAAAAAAAAACCGGCGCATACTTAAGCGTTTGCTTTTCGCTTTTGCGGCGCTGCTGCTGATCGCAGCGGCGCTGGTCGCGGCGGAGCTTGTGCTTCGGGCAAAAGACATCAAAGTCCACACCGGCAACGAGATCCGCAAGAACCGCCTCTTTTTCGCAAAAATTGCCGACGGTCCGCTACAGATGGACGAGTACATCACGCTGGGCGCAAAAGTCTATCCGCTGGCGCCAGGCAATTATCGGATTGACAAAAAACCTGAGCCGAAAAAAGACAACGAAACGCTGATCCTGTGCCTGGGAGATTCCTGCACCTGGGGCGTTGAGGTCGAAACCGATGAGACTTATTGCTCCCTTGTCGCGCGAAACTTGACGAGTAAATTTCCAGAGCGCAAATTTCGTTCAATCAACGCGGGGCGACCGGGATATACTTCCTACCAGGGCAATCTGCTTTACGAGACAATCGGCCCCTATCTCAAGCCCGATGTCGTACTCTTTCATTTCGGACCGAACGACGGTTCCGACGCGCCCATCCGGGCCGACAAACAATGGGGTGAAACGCCGCTGTGGGCGCTGCAACTGCATCGCCGACTTTATCTCAATGTGCGGCTTTACCAGATATTCCGAAACATCAATATGGAGTTTCTGCGCTGGCGCGTGCGGCATCCGACCGGAGAGGGTTTGGACACGAGTTATCACCCCAGGGTCACGGCTGAAGACTTCGCCGCCAACATGCAATCCATGCGACAAGCCGCGCAAGACGCGGGCGCTCTTTTCGTTGTCATTCCATCAATAGGCTGGAATTTCGGTAAGGTTTTCAAGAACCCCTACTTCCTGCACTACGCGTTGCAGAAAAGCGATGTGGACGCATTCACGCTCTTTGAAAAAGCCCAGAAGTCCGAAAACGTTTTTCTCGATTCCGTGCACAATAACGTCCTGGGTCACAAGCTGCTGGCCGAGGCGCTGACCGGTACAATCGCCGATTCATTATTCGAAAAGGCTGCAAACGAAAAAGAGGATCTGCCTACGGGAGACTAAAGGATACCAGTGAAATGAACTTCGGCGACAAAAAAAGAAAACAGGTGCTTGCCGTCGCGGTCTGTATCATCTTTGCCGGCTTCGTTTTCAGGCTCTGGGTCGTTTCCTGGCCCCTGGAAAAGCAGATCGGGACCTTCGTCGCCGACGACGCGTTTTACTACTCCGAGATTGCCCGAAACATCCTCGCGGGAAATGGTCCGACTTTCGACGGCGAAATCGCGACAAACGGCTTCCACCCTCTCTGGATGGTTTTTTGCGTGGGATTTCAAGCCGTGGCGGGTCCGGATCCCGAATCCGTGCTGCGTCTCATGCTCGTTTTCTGCGCGATTCTGTCTTTCATCTGTGCCCTTCTTCTCCTGGAATTGTGCCGGCGATTCGTTGTGCCGGAAAGCACGTGGGGATTATGGCTTGTTTCACTATATTGCGCCGCCAATCCCTTCGTTATTTTCACGGAGCTTATGGGCGTGGAGGGGCCGCTGGCCCTCGCCGCCGTTCTGGCCGCCGTTCTGGCCTTTGAGCATTGGAAGAAAAACCCATCCGCCGCCACGCTGGTCATCACAGGCATTTTTGCCGGACTGGCTTTTTTAGCCCGGACCGATGCGGGACTGTTTGGCCTTATCCTGGCAGCAGCCATTTTGTTCAGGGCCGAAAACGACAATCCCGGCGGAATGCTAAAAGCAAAACGTCTGCTTTCATTCGGCCTTCCGGCGGCGGCGGTCGCCGCACCCTGGCTGATTTGGAATCTCTTTCGCTTTGGAACCATCTGGCAGGATTCGGGGCGGGTTCTTTTCTATCGCACGCATTCCATGATCCCCAATGGCGACCTTGCGCTGGCCGCGACGCTCAAGGAGCTTTTCGTGGGCGGATTTTATAATTACTTCCTGCGTCTGATCGGCGGCATAAATCTCCCGATAACAACCATCATCCTCGGTTTCGGCGGCGGCTTCGTGCTCTGCGCGCTAATTCTTCGCCGCCGCCCCACGGGCAAAAGCCCCTGGACCCTATACGCCTTCGCCTTTACAAGCTGGATTTTTTATATCTTTTATTTCCAGCAGCAAAAATTCTGGTACTTTCTTGTGCTCACGGCGTCATTCGCTATTCTCGCGGCGCGTTTGGGCGCGTACCTGGAAGAAGTGTTTCGCAATAAAGGCAAATGGCCGCATTACGCCAATTTTATTTTTGCGCTTGTCATGATCTTCCTTTTCATTCCCACAACGCAAATGGTCATGAAAAACGGTTATCACGCATGGAAAAAACCTATCTACGAGCAGCCCGCGACATTCAATCTGGTCAGATAGAGGGGCTCGACAATTCCGGCGCCATCGGAGCTTTTAACGCCGGCATATACGGCGCATTTTCCGGTCGTCGCGTCGTCAATCTTGACGGCGTTGTGAACCCGCATATCATTGAGGCGATGCGCGCCAAACGATTCGTTCAATATTTGCGGGAAGCGGGCGTCCGTGTCATTGTGGATCATCAAAAGTTAATCGCGACTTATTCCACGTGGTCGCAACCCGGCTTCAGTGAGAATTTTGAATTGATCAAGCGATACAAAACATCGCCATTTGCCGGCGACGTTCTTGTGCTGCGCTTAAAAGATGTTGGAAGTTTGCCATGAGCTTGGGACCAGCCCTTATGCTGACATTTTTCGGAGTGGCCATGATGGCCGCGGGCCTGGATTTTTCTCATAGAATCGAGGGCTGGCGCGGGCAGGTCCTGTCGCTCCTTTCGCCACTGGGCGTTTTCGTTGCCGCTGCCGGAGCGGTTTCACTTATTGTGCCTGACTTTTTTTAACAGGGGTTATTCGTTTGCCTGATTTGCCGCTTCTTGCCGAACTTGCCGGACCGCTGGCCGCCGCTGATCCCGCCTTCATCGCTTTTGTAGCAGGATGCGCCTTCGCTTTCGGTGCGGTCATCGGCAGTTTCCTTAATGTATGCATTTCGCGGCTGCCTATCATGTCCATTGTCAGTCAGTACAAAAGCGGCAACGATGAACTGCGCCTGGAGATTGCGGAAAGCTTGAGCGAAAACGGACGGGACGGCCAGGAACTGATTGATGAGATGATCGCGGAAAGCCCGAATCTTTCAAGACCCCGTTCCCGCTGCCCGCAATGCAAGAACCTTATCGCCTGGTATGACAACATCCCAATCGCCAGTTGGATTCTCCTTCGCACGCACTGCCGCCACTGCACGCAAAAAATCAGCGCCTGGTATCCGACCATAGAACTGATCTCCGGTTTGGCCCTCGCCCTGTTTATCCTGCGATTCGACCTGGCCGTGGGCGGAATATACTATCTGGTTTTCGCCGCAATGATCGTTATCACCGGCGTGGACCTTGCCATTTTCGAAATTCCCGACGAAATCGTCATTCCCGGCATACCTCTGGGGCTTTTGGCCTCGATTGTATTGCCGACGACTTTTGGCGACGCCGTGATCGGCGCCATCGTGGGCGGCGCCATCCCCTTTTTCATTGCGAAGGGATATTTTCTGCTGATGAAGCGCGAGGGCATGGGATTCGGCGACGTAAAGTTGCTGGCCATGATCGGCGCCTTTTTCGGCTGGCAGGGAGTCATCGTGACTCTTCTGATTGCTTCTCTGGTCGGTTCCGTTGTCGGCATTTCGCTGATCGTGCTGGCAAAACGCGAAGCGCGGGCGCTCATTCCCTTCGGCCCCTTTCTCGCGCTCGGAACGACAATTTACATGCTCCGGGGTCCACAACTCATTGAGTGGTACACTAATATAGGTGCCTTGGACTGATAATAAATCCGTCGCCAGTGCGACATTGAGCCCAGTACATATCATCTGGATTGTTCGTGAATACGCTTAAAAACATTCTGCGGAAATTGCCTCGCCCGGGACTGCGTTTTCAGGTGATTGCCTTCATGGTCGTCATCACAACCCTCCTGGTGTTTGCACTGGGATTCGTTTGGATTCGCCTGCTCGAACGCAATTTCCTGCAAATGAAATACGCGCAGGCGGACGCTCTTGCGGCCAGCTTCCAGCAATTGGCGCATAGTCAGTGGGACGACCGGCGAAACTTCGTCCTTGGTCGCCGCGAACTCAGTGAATTGCAGATTATTTTGGAAGGCTTTTCCAACAATCTGAACATCCCCGACATTTTCATCGTCAACACGCAGCGCATTATCATCAGTGCTCGGCGCTATGAAAACGTGGGAGAATATTTCACCGATACAGACATCGAAAAGGCCTTTGGAAATTTGAGTATACAGCGGCAATATATACAATTTCAAAAAGGTCGAAGCTTGTTGCCGGACGACCACGTTATCGTAACCAGCCCACTGTTTTTCAAAGATAACGCCATCGCGGTCCTGCGTCTGCAACTTTCCATGAGCGACGTGGCGCCGGCCGCTCGGGGAGCGCGCAACGTGCTCGTCCTTTATATGATTATGACGGGCATTGTCACAGCCCTTGTCGGTTCTCTTTTCCTGTTCAGAATCGTAATTCTGCCACTTCAAAAGCTCCTGACGGCGACGCAAAACCTCACCAATGAAAAATTTGAAAATCCCATACCCTCGGGAAACACAAACGAGATCGGTCGATTGGCCCAAGCCCTGTCCGGCCTTCACGAATCGCTTTTGGGAAAAGACGCTACGGTAAAGCAGCAAACCTCTCGCCTGGAAAGGGCTTTGGAAAAGATCAAGCGAGATGAAGCCAACATGATTCAGCAAGACCGCCTGGCTTACGTGGGCCGCGTCGCTGCAGGAGTCGCTCACGAAGTCGGCAATCCTCTCGCGGCGGTTTTCAATTACCTCAGCGTATTGCGCAACATGGAAACCACCGATGGAGAAAGCCAAAGAATTCTTAACCGCATGGACGGCGAAGTCATCCGAATCGACCGGATACTGAAGGAACTCCTGGATTTTTCCCGCCCGCAGCCGACATCGCCGCACTGGATTGACATTCCCGATCTGGTCAACGAGTGCGTAGGCATTCTTAAAGACCAAAGACAACTGGACGACATCAGTGCAACCGTCCATATCGAAGGTGAAATTCCGAACTGTCTTTGCGACGCCGGACAGATCAAACAAGTTTTTCTCAATGTGCTGATCAACGCCATCGACGCCATGTCGGGCATCGGCGAGATCGAGATCCGCGTTGAAACCGTCGATTACGAACAAACCTTGTTTTACGAATCGATTCTCCATAAGGCCCCCGAGAGCGACGCCCGTGAGCCTTTTACTGATCTGGCGGGACGCGGAATCGTTTTTTCAACAAAGCCCTCATTCATGCCCGGCGAAAAGCTCATCGTCACGCATGTCCGCGACCGGGGGCCGGGCCTGGAGCCGGAAAAAGTCCAAAAAGTCTTCGATCCCTTCTTCACGACCAAGCCCAAGGGCAAGGGAACGGGGCTGGGCCTCGCGATATGTCAGCGCATCATCGACGGCATGTGGGGGCTTCTGCGTTTTGAGAGCGTAAAAACGGAAGGCGTAGAGTCCGGCAGCGTATTTTCAATATATCTGCCTGCGGGAAGGGGAGCGACTGGAGAGGATGAAGTATGAGATATGAAGTATGAAGTTTGAGTTGTCGGCGTTGCATTTGCCATTCCGCATTCCGCATTCGTAATTCCGCATTTGCTTAACGCCAGGGCCAGGACTTTTTCCCGCGATGGCGAGCCATTTGCCGAATGTCGGGCACTGTCTCATAGCCGCTTTTCACCGCATCAGCGACCAACAATTCAAAAAGTTTCATCGCCGCGATCGCGTCATCGCGTGCGCGATGCGTGACAGGAAAATTTATTTTGAGCGCATCGACAAGATTGGAAAGCGAATAACTTTTGAAACGGCCCTTCCAAAGCCTGCGCGCAAACCTCAACGTGCACCACCATTCCATATCCGGCGGCGCCAGTTCGTTCCTGATGATTTCTTCCTTCATGACTCCCGCATCGAAAGGGGCATTGTGCGCCGCCACGATCCAACCGGACAACATGGGGTGAAATTCCTCCCACAGATCGCAAAATCGCGGCGCATGGCGCACATCTTCATCGCTGATGCCGTGAATGCTTTGGGAGAATGAATCGATGTGGCATTCCGGATTAATCAAGAAGCTGAACTCATCAACCAGCTCGCCATTTTCAATGAAAATCACAGCCACTTCCACAGCGCGCAACCCCGTTAGGCTCTGCGTGGTTTCAAAGTCGAGAAATGCTATTTTGTGAACGGGGTGAAAAGCCATCAACGCCCTTGAACGAAAAAGCTACATAATGGGAGTTCAATCAAGACACGGGCGTTTGTCAAGACGATTCAACAACCGCATCAACCAATTCAATTGTGCTGTAATACGGGATGTCGATCCCTTTCACGATTCCATACACGGGATGTGTCCAGTACTGCACCGGTCCGTCAACGAAACCTAAATCGACAAGTTCCGTCAAGACGACTTCGATGTGCGTGCAGCCTTCGATGACGCCGAAGGGAACCTCAACCGTCTCGCTTCGCGCCACAACCCTGGAAACAATTTCGACGTTGTAGGGAATTTGAGGCATGGCGGCGTAACGAAACAACCCCCAGGATGTATTGATGATCTCCTCGCCGACCTCGCCGTCCATCAGAAATAACACGGGTTTGATAGCGAGCAGGGAATAATAGTATGCCGTCTCCTCCTCATCGTAAAGCTCAAAAACCTTAAAAGCTATCTGGTTACCAAGCGTGAAATCGAACCAGAGATAAAATTTCCATGTGGACGGATAAAAATCGGAAACCTCCACACGATTGAATACTCCTTCAAATAAATCAGGACTGTCCAATCCCTGATTTTCCGCCAAAACATATTGCCCACCATTCCATTCAGAATCGACCAGATAGGTCCATGAGGAAACGTTCACCGTCGGCGGCAAAGCCTCGACATCTTCATCATCATCCGGATCGGTTTCAACAACACTGCCGTCGATGTCATGATTCCCGCTTCCTGAATCATCATCCGATTCCCCGTCGCCTTCAGGCAAAGTCAACTCAGGATTGCTCGAAAAATCGTCATCATCCATTTCGTCTTCATCCGTTGAACATGACAAGATCAGGAATCCCAGGATCAGAAAACAAAGGCCGACAACCAGAGAAATGTTCCAACGACAATCCTTCATAGCGCACCTCGCAGATTGTTTAGGTAGTTCCCATCCCAGAACTACGATGGGACTGGCGTGGTTCCCCGACCAAGAATGAGAAATTTTTTGTGAGGTCAAGGAAATCAAGGGTTTGTGCTTAAGGCGTACTTGAGTACGCCGCACAATCAAAACCGAAGATTGACGACGAGATCGCGAAAAAGGGCCATTCTGGGACGGGAACTAGGTAATTATCTCAAAGATCATCTGGGTTAGCAAGCTAAAAATTCACGTACTCTGAAGATACTTTTCAAAACGGATATATCTTACTTTACTCGCAGGCCTTTCCTGTGTCTTTCCCGAGCAGGGCCACAACGAAGTCGGAATCGCTCACCCCTATCTCTCGTCACAATCTCGACAATTCTATCAGAAGTTGCTAAATTTACCGCGTTTTGACATTTGGGAGAAAATCATGACAAAAACACAAATTTTATACATCTTGATAATCATATGCGCTCTGGGATTAGCCATCGGCGGGTGTAAAGCTCAACCGACGCCAAGTAGCCACGACTCGCACACTTCGCCCGAAAAAAATTCCAAGCCGCTCAAGATGGCCAAAGCGCCATCAATGCAAACCGTTAAACGATCCCAAGATGAAAAAGGCCATAATGAAAAAAAACATGGCGAAGACAAGCCGAAATCGCTTCCCGTGAAAGTTCCCGACGAAGTTATTGCGATGTACAAAAATGTCACCTTGCACCTTGAAAAAAAGGACGGATCTTTCAAAGAGGATTTTGTTGTTAAAATCGGTGAAATGACAAAACTGGGCAACAGCGGCTTATCGATCAATGTCTCGGCCTTTCTCCCGGCATTCTATATGGACCAAAAACGGATCACATCCATCGGAACGAAAACGACAAATCCCGCGTGCAAAGCCGCCGTGTTTGAAAACGGCAGCGAAATTCATACCGGTTGGTTTTTCGCCAAAATGCCTCTGATTCACGCTTTTCATCATGAGATATATTCCCTGACGCTGGTGGAAAATAAAACGAAACAGTAAAGGATGTCCCAATTTTTCGCTGGCGGCTTTTCTTGACTTTGGACCTTCCCGCCATAGAATGATATTGGAAATTGAGCCGCTTTCATAAAGGAAAATCATGCAGTCCACCGGCATTACGCGACATCCGATATATTTGCAGCATGACATGGGGCCCTGGCACCCTGAAAGTCCGAAACGCCTGGAAGCCATTTATAACATGCTCGATGAGCCGGACATGGCGAACCGTTTAACGCTTATCGAGCCTCGGCCCGCAACGCGAGAAGAAATCGAAGAGATTCATACGCCACGTTATTTTGAGACTGTTGAAGCTTCAAGAGGCTGCCGCGTCCAGCTTGATCCCGACACATCCACTTCAGGGCAGACTTTCGACGCCGCGCTCATGGCTGCGGGAGGGACTATTGAGGCGATTGATGCGATCATGCGCGGCGACATCCGCAATGCCTTTTGCCTGCACAGGCCGCCGGGGCATCATGCCGAGGCCGGTCATTCTTCCGGATTCTGTATTTTCAACAACATCGCCATCGGCGCCGCCCATGCATTGAAACGTTCGGATTGCAACCGCATCATGATCATCGACCCCGATCTTCACCACGGCAACGGAACGCAGCATTCCTTCTATGATCGCAAGGACGTGCTCTACGTCAGCCTGCACCAATATCCTTATTTCCCGGGCACTGGCGCTTTCCATGAAATCGGTGCCGGCGAAGGCCAAGGTTATTCACTGAATATTCCATTGAACGCCGGTTACGGGGACGGTGATTATCTTAAATTCTTCGACGAAATCATCATTCCCGTGGGGCGGGAATTTCAACCCGATCTCATCCTGATTTCAGCCGGCGTCGATATTTCCGCGGGCGACCCTCTGGGCGCCATGCAAATCACGCATCGGGGTTTCGGCGCCATCTTCGAGCGCATGCTCGCCTTGGCCGATGAGGTGTGCAAGGGCCGACTGGCGGCCATGCTGGAAGGCGGATACGATCTCAACAATCTGGTCATGTCCATCGGTGAAGCCTTGAGAATGATGAGCGCCAATCCCAAGGAAAGAGAACATCTTCACTTCGAACCACTGAAGGAAAGCGGCACAACGCAAATCATCGATCAGGTGCGCCAAATCCACCATGAGTACTGGACGGCCCTCGGCTGAAATCGATCCACTTGAGGAATCACTAAGTTTGGATATAAAAAAATACTTAACGACGCGCCGCGAATGGTGCAACCGCTATATCACTGAGTACATGGAAAATCGTTGCGACGATTCCTTCGCCAAGCTTCGCGACGCCATGTCCTATTCGCTTTTCGCCGGCGGCAAAAGAGTGCGTCCAATTTTGGTGATGGCCGCCTGCGAAGCAGCCGGAGGAGACGAAAAACACACCATCCCCTTCGGCGTCGCCCTGGAGATGGTTCATACTTTCAGCCTGATCCACGATGATTTGCCATCCATGGACGACGACGATTACAGACGAGGCAAACTGACCAATCACAAAGTGTACGGCGAAGCCCACGCGATCCTGGCCGGGGACGCGCTTTTGGCCGAAGCCTTTCGCGTGCTGTCGCGCCCGGACCTATACCCGCCCGTCACTGCGGAAACGGGACTGGCCGTCATGCGCGAAGTCGCCGAAGCCACCGGCATTTGCGGAATGGTCGGCGGGCAAAGCCTCGACCTGCTTTCGGAAAACAAAGCCATCGAGCCGGATAATCTTTATTTGATGCATCTATGCAAAACCGCCCGATTCATCGAGTGCGCGACGGTGACCGGCGCCATTTTGGCGCAAGCGGATGAAGGAACAATCGAGTCTATGCGCCGATACGGGGAAGACATCGGCATGGCCTTCCAAATTGTCGATGATTGCCTCAACGCCGCGGGCGATGAAAAAATCATGGGCAAAGCCACCGGCTCCGACGCCGAGCGGGGCAAAGCAACCTACCCCGCCCTTTACGGCCTCGAAGAAAGCCGCAAAAAGGCGCACGAACACGTCACGAAAGCCATCGACGCCCTGGAATCCTTCGGCCCCAGGGGCGAAACCCTGCGCCAGATAGCACTCTATATCATCAAGCGTAATCGCTAAGAATCGAGATTTAGGATATTGCGCCCTGGCTCTACGCCACTACCTGCTTTTTATACAAATACCTCTGAAATCCCGTAAACACTTTTCCGATGTCCTCCGGGTCTCCCAGGTCCGCGACGGCATCTGAAATGGAATCCCCGTATTTCAAATGCAGCAGGGGAGTGAGTTTCTCCTGGTCGAGTTCATCCACGCCGTCTCTCACGTAATGCGACAGTACGAAATCAAGAAAGACCTGCTGTTTGGAATTAAAGCGCGTGCTGATGACGACCTTGGCCTTGTCGGCCCGCTGCTCGCGCGTGAGGGTCGGCAGCGCATACGCCACGTAGGCGAGCACGTCGAAGAGATCGCTCTTCTCGGCGTTGATGATCTTTTTCATCTCCGCAAGTTGTTCGCGCCCAAAACCGTTCTCCGCGAGCGCCTCCAGCAATTTACAGCGCGTGCCCGGCGTGCTCCAGAGCTTCCGAAGCTCGGCCTCGTTCTTAAAAAACTCCGGGAGTTTGCCAAAGAGCAGCTCCATGAACTGCTGCGCCGACATCGGCGTGCCGTCCGGGTGCCAAAACGACGTGCACATCATATGCTGGATGGTGCGCGCCTTGCCGTCAGCCAGCTTCACTTTGATCTTGCGCGGACGCGGTTCGGGGGGTTCTGAATCCGGCCCAGGCTCCGGCGGCTCCGGCGGTGGACTTGGTGACGGCGGTTTCGGTCCTGTGGGTTCAGGATCCAGCGGCTCGCCGTCCCATTCGGGATCGCTAAAATGATGGTGCGCCTTCACGAAGTCGTAGATCGTAAAATAATCCTTGCCGTCGTAAAGCCGGGTGCCGCGTCCAACGATCTGCTTGAACTCAATCATTGTATTGATTGAGCGCATGAGCACGATATTGCGGATGTTGCGGGCGTCCACCCCGGTTGAAAGTTTCTGCGAGGTCGTCAGGATCGTGGGAATGGTCTTTTCGTTGTCCTGGAAATCACGCAGATATTGCTCGCCCCGCGCGCCGTCATTGGCGGTGACACGCTGGCAGTAATTCGGGTCTTTGTCCGATTTTATTTGGTTCACCAGATCGCGCACAGCCAGCGCGTGGAGCTGCGTAGCGCAGAACACCAGCGTTTTGTCGCTTTGGTTGATCTGCTCCATAAACAGCTTCACACGGTGCGCTTCACGTTCCTTGATTTCGATGATCTTGTTGAAATCCTTTTCCTCATAACGCTTGCCGTCTTCGATCTCCCCCGCGATCACCGTATCGTCGGAAGTGTAAACGTAATCGTCCAGGGTCGTGGAAATCTGCTTCACACGAAACGGCGTCAGGAAGCCGTCGTTGATCCCTTCCTTAAGGGAATAGATATAAACCGGCTCGCCGAAATAGGCGTAGGTGTCCACGTTGTCCTTGCGCTTGGGCGTGGCGGTGAGGCCAAGCTGCACAGCCGGGGCAAAATGATTAAGAATATCGCGCCAGTTGCTCTCGTCGTTGGCGCCGCCTCGGTGGCACTCATCGATGACGATGAAGTCGAAGAAGTCCGGCGGGTATTCGCCAAAGTATGGCGAGGGCTGCCCGTTCACAGGCGGGCCGCTCATGAAGGTCTGGAATATCGTGAAGAACAGGCTGCCGTTCTTGGGCACCTTGCCCCTCTTGCTGATGTCGGCGGGGGATATCCGCACCATCGCATCTTCAGGAAAGGCGGAAAACTGGTTATAAGCCTGATTCGCCAGAATGTTGCGGTCGGCCAGGAAAAGAATGCGTGGGCGGCGCGTCGGCTCATGGCTTAAATTCCAGCGGGAGTGAAATAGCTTCCACGCAATCTGAAACGCAATGAAGGTTTTGCCTGTGCCGGTGGCCAGGGTCAGCAGGATGCGATTCTTTTTCGCCGCAATGGCTTCCATTACGCGCTCGATGGCGATGTCCTGGTAGTAGCGGCCCGGGTGCGTGCCGCCCTTATCTTCGTAGGGCACTGCTGTAAATCTGTCGCGCCAGGCATCCTGCTTGGCGTAGGTCATTTTCCAAAGTTCGTCGGGCGTGGGGTATTTGGGCAGCTCCCCTTCGCTTCCCTTTTGCATGTCGATGCCGTAGATGCCCTGGCCGTTGGTGGAATAGGAAAAGCGGACTTCCAGCTTAGCGGCGTAGTTCTTGGCCTGCGCGACGCCCTCGGATAACGGCTTATCCCAAGCCTTGGCCTCGACGACGGCGAGCTTTGTATTGCGATAGATCAGCACATAATCGGCACTGAGGGCTTTGCCGCGCAATCCATGTCCTTCCAGGCGCCCCAGCGTGATCGGGTATTCGCGCCGGATGCGGCTGCCTTCAACCACGCCCCATCCCGCACTTGCAAGAGCAGGATCAATATACTCAGCCCTGGTTTCAGCTTCGTTCATGGTTTCGGCCCCCTGCGTTTGTTCGTCGCGGGCAGTTTCTTCACCTCGTCCTCAAGCTGCTTGAGAGTATCGGTCTCCGCCTCGTCTTCGACCTGGGCGCGGCGGCGGGCGGCGAAGCGGTCATACTCCTGTTTCGCGACGGCGTCGGCCTGTTCGCGGCTGACCTTGCCGGCATCGGGCAGGATGGAGCGTTCGTTCAAGCGCAGGAAGTCATCGAGCCGGGTCTGCCAGTTGTGCAGGAATATCTGCTTGCGCCGCCGAGCCTGATCTTCGGCAAAATCGAGAAACATAACAACGATGCGATTCAGTTCGTCGATCTCGGTTTCACGCAGGTAGTTCTTGGCCACGGTCACATCGCCTTTGCGGACCACGCCGCTTTTCCAGGCGGTCAGGCCCATATTGGGCTGGCCGGAGTCGGCCCGTTTGGCGATCAGTTCAGGCGCGGTCTTGCCGGTGGCGGCGAAATGCAGCTTGTTCTGCACGGTCTGGAAGAAAACCTGCGTCTCCGGCTCAGACGGTGAATAGTCTGCGGCCAGCGCCAGAATCTCCCGCACGCGCAGATACATTCGGCGCTCGCTGGCTCGGATGTCGCGAATGCGCTCCAGCAACTCGTCGAAATAATCCGTATGGCCTTCGCCCGGCGGGTTTTTGAGCCGCTCATCGTCCATCGTGAATCCCTTGACGAGATACTCGCTCAGTCGCGCTGTCGCCCATTGACGAAACTGTGTGCCGCGCGGGGATTTCACGCGGTAGCCCACGGCGATGACTACCTCCAGATTGTAGTGTTGGGCCTCGTAGCTCTTGCCGTCGGCGGCAGTTATCCGGAATTTCCGGATAACTGATTCATCGGCCAACTCACCTTCCGCGAAGATGTTGCGGATATGCTCGTTGATGGTGCGAACATCTTTTTGAAACAGTTCCGCCATCAGCTTTTGCGTGAGCCAGATAGTTTCACCTTCAAACCGGCACTGAATGCGCGTCCGCCCATCCTCAGTCCGGTAGAGAATCATCGAAGATTGCGACTGTCCGGCTTCGTTCATGGCTTCTTTTCCATATCTTTCTTCAGTTTTGAAAACTGCTTTTTCCAAGATTTGGGCGGGGCGAGGCACATCTCATCAGCTCGAACGAAAGCGCAGATTTCTTGCAATCTGTTCTTGGCGCAGATGTCAGGATTCGTGTGCCGACAACCCACAGTCTGTTCCGCAGTATCATTCGGCTTCAATGGTGCGTGAAATGGATTAGCTCTTTTAGTTGTTCGTTTCATCTCGTTCCTACAGTTCTCCACAGAAGGCCTGGTGCAATAGTGACTTCTTTAATTCTTCCAGCGCGTCAAGCTTCTGCTGGTAAATGGATTCGAGGTGCTGGGTTTCAGACGACAGATCATCCGCCTTCGCTATAATTTCTCGTTGCTTTTCAATTGGCGGCACCGGTATCGGCAAGTTTTTTAAAATACCGTGGTTCAAACTGCTCATTGTTGTTCCAACGGCACTTTTCTCCAATAATGCTTTGATATGAGGCGATGTAAAAAGGGCAACGAAGAACTTGCCATCCAGTCCATTCGAAAGCCTGACAAAAAACGAGCCGGTTCCACAAAGCCAACCTTCTTCACGTTCCGTGACAAGCGCACAGCGTCCGAGTTCTCCCCGTCGTGCAATGACAATGTCTCCTACTTTGAGTGAGTAGCCGCTAAGTCGGTCTCGCGTTTTTTCATCTACCATCATTTTTTTAGATGGGATGATGCAAGAATCAACAATATTCATTGGGTTCACTAGCGGTATGCCATTTGGGACATAGTCTGATTTATGTAACATCGTTCCGAAGGGGCCTGTGGAGATGTTTTGTGCCATTTCGCCCAGTCGTTTTTCTACCCACCCCTCGCCGCGCTTGTTAAATACGCTGCTAAGGTGGCTTTCAAACAGTGCGCGGGCATTCTGGAGGTTCTTTTCGGCGTTGGCTTTGGCGGTGGCGATGCCGTCAAACGCCTCGTCGAGGATGCCGACGATGCGCTGCTGTTCGGGGAGCGGGGGGAGAGCAATCAGTACACTTTTGAGTTTTCTTATTGTCAGCGTGTCTACAGTCGCGCCATTTCCTTTGTCGAGTTGATCAAAGAACTGAGGCGACTTGATCCACAGATTTATGAATTCACTGCTTACCTGTGTTTCTTTTTTGAGCCACAGAACGCTCGCATCTTTGAAATAGAACCTATCGCCTTTTCTTATTATGTAAGAGTTCCCAATCGTCCCAATCGCCGTAATCACGATGTCTCCGGGGCCAGGAACCCCATAGGTTGCAGCGTAATCAGTATAGTCACTTTCAGCAATGAACAAGTCGTTGTCCACAAAACCATTAGCTGCCAACAGCGTTATTTCGCGTCCCCGGTAGAACGGTACGCCTTCATCTTTCCATTGCGATTTCAGCACTCGCTTACTTGAGCCTACATGGAATAAATCGCCAAGCGCGACATCCTGTCTTTTCATAGCAGCCCTCGAATGGTCTTCAGCACATTCGCGCTCTTAGCATCCAGGGCCGCAATCTCATCCATGATTTTCTCAGGGCTGCGGTGTATCACTTCCTCTCCGCCATTTGGGTTTTTCACGGACAGGTCAAAGGTCGTCTGGTCGATGCTCTTGGCGTCCACCCTCCAGCTATTGGGCGAGTCCGCGAAGGTCTGTTGCAACTTCACGAATTCGGCGAGGTCATCGTCGTTAAGAGGGTTGGTCTTACCGAGGTTGCGCCCCGGATCGAGCTTGTAATACCAGACCTTGCGCGTGGGTGCGCCCTTTTTGAAGAAAAGCACCACGGTCTTCACGCCCGCGCCCTGGAATGTGCCGCCGGGGCAGTCGAGCACGGTATGCAGGTTGCAGCTTTCCAGAAGCAGCTTGCGCAGGCTCACGGAAGCTTTGTCCGAGTTGGACAGGAATGTGTTTTTGATGACCACGCCCGCCCTGCCCCCTGCCTTTAGCATCTTGATGAAGTGCTGCAAAAACAGAAAAGCCGTCTCGCCGGTGCGGATGGCGAAATTCTGCTGCACCTCTTTGCGTTCCTTGCCGCCGAAGGGTGGATTGGCCAGGATAATTTCCATGCGGTCCTTTTCCTGAACGTCGGCCATGTTTTCCGTGAGCGTATTGGTGCGCAGTATATTCGGCGCTTCGATGCCGTGCAGGATCATGTTCATGATCGCTATAACGTAGGCGAGGGACTTCTTTTCCTTGCCGTAGAAGGTGCGCTCCTGGAGCCTCTTGGTGTCTTCGGTGCGGAGATCTTGGGTCTTTTTCAGGTAAACGAAGGACTCGCACAAAAAGCCCGCCGAACCGCAGGCGCCGTCATAGATGCGCTCCCCGATTTTGGGCTGCACCACCTGAACGATGGCGCGGATGAGCGGGCGCGGAGTGTAATACTCACCGCCGTTGCGCCCGGCGTTGCCCATGTTCTTGATTTTGGCTTCGTAAAGATGTGAAAGCTCGTGCTTCTCTCTTTGCGAGCGGAAGCGAAGTTCATCAATATGGTCGATGATTTCACGCAAGTTATAGCCGCTGTTGATCTTGTTTTTGATCTCAGAGAATATCTCGCCGATTTTGTATTCGATGGTGTTCGGCCCGCTGGCTTTTTGCTTAAAGCCACGCAGGTACGGAAAAAGCTTCTGGTTGACGAAATCCAGCAGGTCGTCGCCTGTCATGGCCCTGTTGTGATCGACCTTGCCGGATTTGTTCTTAGGCGCGGCCCACTGCTCCCAGCGATAGGGCTTGCCCAGGATGAAGGCGTATGTCTTCCCCGCAAGCCTGGCCTCTATCGCCTTGTCGCGCTCCAGCCCGTCGAGGTATTTGAGAAATAGCAGCCAGGAGGTCTGCTCGGTATAATCGAGCTCCGTGGTGCAACCGGCCTCTTTCCAAAGGATGTCGTCTATATTTTTGAAAGCTTGTTCAAACATGCCAAGTATCCTCAGTCATGCACATGGGATGCGCAATAGAATTTGAAGAGAATACGAAGCTTAGCGCCAGACGTCAATTCCGCAGGGGATATAGGCGTGCGTCACAAAAGTGGGTTTTTCAAGGGATTTTTATTCAACCTACTTTTATGACGCACTCCTATTGGCATTAAAGATTTTCATTTTAACTTCAATGATGTATTGTTGACTGGAAGTGTTTTCTTTTCAAAAAAAGGGGACGCTGGCTTTTTGTTTGAGTGAAAAAAACCAAAAAGGACGCCAAACTGATGAAATCCACCAATTTCAAGACGCTAATTGCTGCAACGATCATTTTTGTCGCCGGTTTTGCACTGGCCGCAGGCGAGGCGAATGCTCAGGAAGACCAGAGCATGAGAACGCTTTTTGTGATCGCCAACATCAACGCCTCGGTTTCCACATATCCATTGCGTGTTTACTCGATGAACGGTTCTGAACTGCTTTTCTCCGACGAACTCAGGCCGCTGGAGCGTGATTGGGGCGCCATCGACTGCGCCGTTGATCCGACCAACGAGCATCTCTTTGTCACTTATGAAAATCTTGATGTCGGCGTTCCAGGCGTCGTGGATGTTTTCGATGCGAGAGACGCCACACCTCTGGGAGCGATCAGTCTGGCCGGCACCGAGGATCTGGCCGGCATCGACGTGCACGTTCCTCGCGGTCATCTGTACGTCGTTGACCGGGGCCGAAGAGATATTTTCGTTTTCGACACCAGCGACTATTCGCCGGTGGATACCTGGAGCCTGCCGTCGGGAGCCGGAGCTTTCGGCATTGATGTCGTGGAGGATGTTGACGGCGCCGACGTCATTTTCGTGGGCGACGGTTCGAACACCGTTCGCTGGTACGACCTGGACGATCCGCACGCCGAATTGGGTTCGTATTTCTTTTCCCTCCCCGTTCGGGATGTGGCCGTTGATAACTCTCAGGACAATCCGATCATTTTCGGTACTTGCGCCGTCAATCCCAGCCCGACTGATTACCCCTGGCTTCTCAAATACGACGTTGGAGCGGACTCCGAGGACAGGGTCAGTACCGGCTCAGTCGCGCGTGGCGTCGCCGTCAATCCCGGCGATGGATTAGTTTACGTGGCTACCGGAAGCCAGGGTCTTCAGTCAGCCAACGTCCTGGTTTTTGACCGTGAAACGTTGACGGAACAGTTCCGCGAACCCTTGAGCACCTGCGGCATTGACGGCTGCAACCCGACCGGCATCACAACGACCTGGCTTTCCTTTGGCAGCACGGTCAAAAAGGAAATCATTAATGCGAGCGCCAACCCCATAAACGCTGCCGGCGAATTCGACGCCGGCGAACAGATCGTTTTCAAAATCTCGATTTTCAACAAATACTCGATCCCGATTCATTTCCTGCCGATGAAGGATATCTACGACACGACGCAACTCAGTTTTGTTTCGTCAACGCTAACGCCGGTCGACACAAACGACGACGGAGAAATCGACTGGGCCGACCTGATCCCCGTGATCGGACATGATATGCTGTTCGAGGAGCAGTATGAATTTGAAGTGACATTCCTGGCCCAGCCCGAAGATTGCGAGCGCTTCGTCAACGGCGCCAACATCATGCAGATGACGGGCGCGGAAAATGACCAGGAAGAGGCCATCGATGATTCCAGCGGCTCAGCCGATTACAAAATCTGGTGCACATGCGTGACGGACGAAGACTGCGACGATGGCGTATTCTGCAACGGCCCGGAAACCTGCGAAAACCGGCAGTGCCTGCACAGTGGAAATCCTTGCCCTTTTGACGACGAAATTTTCTGCAACGGCACAGAGACCCTTGAATGCATCGAAGAGACGCAGGAATGCGGCCACGCCGGAGACCCCTGCGTGGATGACAATGACATGTGCAATGGCGACGAAGTCTGCGATGAGGAAGTGCAATCCTGCGTGCACTCCGGCGATCCCTGCGCGGACGACGGCGTGTTCTGCAACGGCGATGATTATTGCGATCCGACCAAACTGGATTGCCAGCACACCGGCGATCCCTGCGAGGAGGACGAAGAGTGTAACGAAGATGCCGACCTGTGCGTGGATAGGGGTGTTCCCATCGATAACGGCGAGGACGACGCCGGATGGCCCGAAGGAAAGGTGACTGGCGGCTGCTGCGGATGTGAGTGAGGAATTCGGGTTGCGAAAATATTGAAGTTGTCTGCGACTCTTAGGAGCCTGTCCTCACTCGTTGATCCTGCCGCTATCCACAACATCGTTGCCGGGACACGGTAAAGCAATTTTCATTTATACTTCGATAGTGTAGTATTGACTGGAGGTGTTTTCTTTTCAAAAAAGGGAACATCGGCTTTTTGTTTTGAGTGATAAAACCCAAGAAGGACGCCATGTTGAAAAAAACACACCATCAAAGCAAGCTGGCAGCCGCCTGTTTCGTCATCATTTTGATAACGGCCTTTGCCGGTCAGGCCTTCGCCCTGGACGACATAGTGCGCACGGTTTTTTCCATCGGAAACGTGAGCAGTTCATTCATGGACACTTACCCGATCATTGCTTTTTCCGTGAACGGGACCGAGTTGATTCGGGCCGATACCTTCCATCCGACGCATCATGGCGTTGGTCCGGTTGGACTGGCCGTTGATCCCGTCGCCGAGCATCTATACGCCACGTATGAAAGTGAGGGTTTCCTGGAAGCTTTCGACGCCAGGGACGCCACCCCGCTGACAACGATCACCCTGACCGGGACCACGAATCTGGCCGGCATCGACGTTCGCGTCGGCGAAGGTCTTCTATACGTTATTGACCGACGCCAAACGACGCTGTGGGTATTTGATTCCGACACTTTCCAGCCTGTCGAAAATTGGACTTTGGAAGACCTGGGCGGAGGCGGCACATACGACCTCGAAGTGGTGGAGCATTGGGACGGCAAAGACGTCATCTTCGTCTCCAACGGCTTTCCAGAGGTGCATACCTACGATCTGGACACGCATGAGGCCCTGGATGTATATACTATGTCCAATTCCGCCGCTTCGATGACCGTGGACAACCATCGCGACGCGCCGATCATCTTCGCCGCCGCCACCAGCAACGGCACGCCGGGTGGCCATGCATTCCTGCTGAAGTACGACGTTGCCACAGGCCAGCAGGACCAGGTGAACGTGGGCAATGGCGATGGTCGCGGCGTTTCGGTCAATTCCGGCGAAAGTCTTGTTTACTTAAATGTCAATACTTCCGCCATATTCAATCCGAATTCCATCCGCGTCTATGATCAGGACACACTCACGGAACTGCATAGCTACAGCCTGCCGGGCAGCTCAACCGACAATGAGGCAAGCCAACTCGCGTTCGGAAGCACGGTGAAAAAAGAGATCATCAACGCCAGCGCCAATCCTATCAATGGAGCAAACGAGTTTGACGCCGGCGAAGAAATCATCTTTGAGATATCGCTCACCAACAACCGCGAAGTGGACATTCACATACTGCCGGTGACAGACCTGTATGACCTCACGCAGCTCGATTTCGTGTCCGCAACAGTTGCGCCCGTGGACACAACCGATGATGGGGAAATCGATTGGACCGATATGATCACAACCATCGGCCATGACATGGCTTTTGAAGAGGTTTTCACTTTCGAGGTCACATTCCTAGCCAATCCCGATGACTGCCAGCGTTTCGTCAACGGCACAAACATCTTACAGACGCACGACATAATCGACGCCAGAGATGAGCCTGTGGAGGATTCCAGCGGCTCGGTCGATTACAAAATCTGGTGCACATGCGTAACGGACGAAGATTGCGACGACGGCGTATTCTGCAACGGCCCGGAAACCTGTGAAAATCGGCAGTGCCTGCACAGTGGAAATCCCTGCCCCACAAACGACGACATCTTTTGCAACGGCGTAGAGACCCTCGAATGCATCGAAGAGACGCAGGAATGCGGACATGCCGGAAACCCCTGCGTGGATGATAACAACATGTGCAACGGCGACGAAATCTGTGACGAAGAAACACAGTCGTGCGTGCACGAAGGCGACCCTTGCGTGGATGACGGAGTATTCTGCAATGGCGACGAATTCTGCTCGCCAAACAAGCTGGACTGCCAGCATACCGGCGATCCCTGCGAAGAGGACGAGGAGTGTAACGAGGAAGCCGACCTGTGTGTGGGTGATAGTGTTCCCATCGGAGGCGACGAGGACGACGCTGGCTGGCCCGAAGGAAAGGTGACCGGCGGCTGCTGCGGATGTGAATGAGGAATTCGGCTTGCGAAAATATTGAAGTTGTCTGCGACTCTTTGGAGCCTGTCCCCTTTGACTTAAACGCAACGGATTGACGGCGATCTTTGCTGGTCTTCTTCGCAAGAGCTACGAAGCCTTCGAAGCCACTCCTACATTGCTCATTGTTTATTGATAATTGATATCAGCAACCGTACTCATAGATCCAACAAGTATCCACCACGTCATCGCAGTCCAAATCCTGATCGGCGTATATCCGCCGCCCATCAAAGTTGAAGATGGCGGAATTGCACACATTGACGAGGCCGTCGCAGCCATCGTCGCCGTATTCTGAAATCCTGTTTCCGCCGGCGTCATAAGTATATTCCCAACAGTATTCAGCGGCGTCATCACAGCCGTTATCCTGTCGCCATGCATCCAGATTTCCATCCGAATCGTACTCGTAATAGATACAGATGATATCCTGCGCGTCGCAACCATCGTCTATGTACCTGGCCGTAAGCCGGTTCATGCTGTCATGCTCGTAGGTCGTACACGAGTCTGGAATATCGTCGCAGAAATCGTCCCATTGATCGGCCACCAAAAGCCCCGATTCATCATACTCCCGTAAATTGCACTCGTCCGGCTGCCGGTCGCATTCATAATCCACATTGCTTGTAAGCTGGCGGCCATCGCTGTTATAAGTCAGGTCTCTGCACCAGTTCGGCGTTCCGTCACAGTCATCGTCCCGCCTTTCGGCGAGCAAGCGGGCGGCGTCATCGTAAGAATAGGTCCAGCAGATATCGAAAAGGCCGTCGCATGATTCGTCAACGTCCTTGGCTGTCCGCAACGCGCCTTCGTAGCTGTAGAGCATGCACCGGTCCAATTCGCCGTCGCAGGAAAGATCCCATTTTTCCGTAATCAGACCGCAAAAATCATCGTCGCCCGCGTCGTCGTCATCGCTGCTTGCGTCATCATCGCTGTCGTTGATATTTACGTCGCTGTCGTCGCCGCAGGTCAGCGCCAGGCAAAAGGGCATAACAAAAAACAGCACGACGATCATGGGCAAAAAATCTCGGATCGGCTCTATGAAGCGAGGGAAATTCAATAAGGGGTATAGTAGCGCCGTAACGTTATGGCTTTTATGGACATACTCACTCATCCACGCATTCTACGCCGCAAGCAGCGAGGAATTAAACCCCAAGGGATTAATATCTAGAAAATATTTCTTGCCGGGCGAAGAGTTTCATGTACAGATGATACCTATCTTTGATGGAGGACATTATGAACAAATGGAAATGGCTGGCAAATGTAGGACTGGGCTTTGTGTTTTTATCAATGCTGTGGATGGCTTGCGGCGACGATGACGATGACGACGATACCGGTGACGACGACGTAGACGACGACGTTGATGACGACGTAGACGACGACGTTGATGACGACGTAGACGACGACGTTGATGACGACGTAGACGACGACGTTGATGACGACGTAGATGACGACGTAGACGACGACGTAGAGGATGAAATATGCAAAAACGGCGTCGTAATCGATCCTCTGCCGAGTCCATTCATGACGCCGAACTCTCTATGCACGAATTGCCACGCCACTGGCGGCAGCGCGCCTCTGGCCCATGACGGCGAACATGATGCGGGCGCTCCTGGTTCGTGCATGGCTGCCGATTGTCACGCCTGTCCCTGAAACAACGAATCGTTTTGGAAGCCAGCTATCCATATAGGCGGCAGCCGGTATTAAATCCACCGCGTGACGATAAACAGAAACAATGAAATAACGATTATCGCTGAAAACACGTAGAACCGGATTTTAATCGGCTTCGGCGGTACTTTGTCGCAGGTTGGGCAGCGGGGGGCGTCGATTCCGCCGGGGCAACGGGGAACCGCTTTTTTTTCGATGGGTGACGAAGGCAAAATCATTTTGAATCAAAATTTAAAGGCGAATTTGACGATTACGAGAATGACGAAGGCCGCCGCGACAACGCAAGCCGCCACAATTGTCATTTGTGCGGCTTTCTGACGTTTTTGCACATCCTGCTCTGTTTCGATCTTGGGAATCGTGGTCAAGACGGAAATGCCGAGGAAATCTTCCATTTCTTCGGGCGATTTGAAGCTGTCATCAAAATGTTCAGCCAGAAAAATGGAAACAAATCCGATGAGAAGACCCAAGGCGATGCCGACGGCTACAATCTGCGGGCGGTTGGGTTTATAAGGCCTGGTTTGCTGCTGCGCAGGATCCACAACCTTGAACTGCTGCCCCTTGCGCTTACTTTCAAGTTTTGCGGAACGCGTGGCCTCGTCAAGCTTGGCGAGAATGCTCTCATAGGCCATGCGCTTATTGTCGTAATCGCGGGTCAGGATGGATAATTCCTGCTCGACTTTTGGCGTATTCTCGACACGCAACTGGTACTTTCTGAGTTGCGCCCGAACACTCGACCGCTCTGCTTTGATACGGTTGATGTCAAGTTGCGCCGATTGCAGGTTCATCTCGAGATTTCTGGTCATGACGCTGCCGGTCTGTTCAACTTTGGGCGCGCTGAGTTTTTTCTCCAGAGCGACGATCTTGCTTTTGAGTTCGATGACGTCCGGGTGTTCGTCGGTGTAACGAAGCTGCAGGTTGGACAGGTCCGCCCTCATTTTCTCCAACTGAACATCGGAGCCGATGACCTCGCCCCCGGCACCGGAAATCATGCTTTTTTGCCTCACTTCCGTTAATTGCCCGGAAATGAGTGAATATCGGTTTTCCGCGCCGCGCAGGCCGTCCGAGTTGGTTTGCAATTGGAGTTGCAACCCCTCGATGGTTCGAAGGTTCGCTTCAAGTTGCTCGGGCAGTTCGCCGATGTGCATTTGCTTGAACTCACGGATTTTTTTCTCGAGAACTTCTAGTTCTTCCTTGAGTTCATCGCGGCTGTTGCCTAAGAAGACAACCGTATCATCAGCCTGCTGCTCCCGCGCCTGCGTCGAACCTTCGATGAAAAGGCTGGCGAGTTTGTTGGTCACCTGCATGACCATGTAGGGATCAGGTCCCTGGAAGAAGAGTGTAAAGGCGTCCTTGCCCTCGACGCGCAGTTCAATGTTTTTCCTCATGATGCCTACGATGTCTTCCATCGCGACATTCTGCTGGATCAGGTCGGAAAAAAGATTGTACTCGGCTATGACGCGCTCCAGCAGTGTGCGCGAAAGAATCTGCTGACTAATGGTGGCCATGTGCCGCTCGACCGAAAAGGAGACGGAGGATTTGACGTATTCCTCCGGCACCTGCTGCGCCTCCACCAGAATGAGCGTGTAAGAGCGATAGACATCATTCAATAACAGGGAGCCGACGCCCGTGATGAGCAACATGGTCAGAAGGGGCACAATAATCAGCCACTTTCTGTACCAGACGATTTGGAGGTACTCCTCTACGACGAATGCCTTTTCCTCAGCCACAATCCTTCCAATCCGTTCAGATTTAGTTGATAAACGAGCGTCGACGCACACTATCATGATAATCCGTGGACTTGACAACCTCTTTTTTCGCGGGACATTTGTTTTTTATTACGGATCGCTTTGATCATTATCGGAGGTCGTGATGCCCGAAAGATTCCTGATCGACGGCACAAATCTGATCCGCAGCAATCCAAGCCTTGACAAGCTGGAGCGCATCGAGGGAAGCCACGCCTCGCGTGAGCGGCTCATCGAGTTGGTGAAAGCTATGGCCGACCGAGAAAAAAAAAGGTTTTGGCTTATTGTTTTTGACGGCCCCGGAGATGTGGACGCCGAAAGGCGCGACCGCGTGGACGTGCGCTACTCCGGCGCTCAAACCGCCGACGAGTTGATCATGGAGGCCGCCCGAAACGCGCTAGCCGTTGGGGCTAAAGTGATAATCGTATCGAGCGACAACGAACTGACTATCGATGGCGCGCAAACCATCAAATCGCAGGATTTTTACGACGAGCTCGTCAGTTTCACAAAGGCGCCAAAAGAGGACGATTCAACGCAAAAAGCGCTGCGAATGATCGAATATTTGATCGAAAAGGGAAATTTGCCCTCCGGCATCCTAAAGGACTCCAAGCGAATAAGGGACTTGGCGCAGCATCTGGATTATTATTCCCAAGGCGAAATGTCCTCCCAAAAGCTGGCAAAAAAGGTAGAGGGCATTCTCCGAAAAACGGGCATTCTGGGCGATGCTCCCGATCCTCAAAAGGAAGTCTATCGAAACTTGAAAGAATATTTCCAACAGAAGAAGCCGTAGCCGCATCGTAACAATGACGCTTGATATGACAACATCGCTTTTTCATACTAAAGAAGAACTTGATGACTGAAAGATTCGTAGCATTTTCACTTTTTAAAATCATGGCGGCCCGGAATTGTTGCTTCGAATAAAACCTTCAAAAAGAGCGATGTTCATCGTCGCTACAGTCCTTTTGGTTTTGGGCGTGGCTGAGATGTTGCTCACGACTCGATTCGGCGACGCGCCATCGGCCGACAGGTTGCATTTCAATCTGAACCCTCTGGCGAATGAGAATCTGTTTATCTACGATCCCGCACTTTTTTGGCGTCTCAAGCCCGGAGCGCTTGATGGAGAATCCAGGATCAACAGGCTCGGCATGCGTGGTCCACCGGCTAAAAAATCAAGAAAAAGCAAAACATTACGCATTTTGTTGATCGGGGATTCGATTCCCTATGGGTTTAAGCTTGAAGACGATGAAACAATCGGCGCGCATATGCGGCGGCTTCTGGGCGACAAGGGCGCGGTGGAAGTCATCAATGGCGGCGTGGTGGGATACTCGTCATTTCAAACCATGAATTATTTTCAGCGCGAACTGGCTTCCTGGAAACCGGACATCGTCGTAATCTACGTGGGCAACAACGATTGGATCGACACGCCAACCTTTGCCGATAACGCGCAGCCTGTCTTGCGAGAATCGATTGGAAGCACCTGGAATACCCTGCGTCGATTGGCCCTTTATCGCTCAATGCGTTCTTTGTTGGTAAAAAGTCACTTGCTTGAGACACGTTTTAAAGTCGGCGGCAAGCGCATTGCCCGCGTCAGCCCGGACGATTTTGTGGCTAATCTACTGGCCATACGCGATTTTTCCGAAAAAATCGGAGCAAAGCCTCTCTTTTGCCGAATCGTCCAATTTCAGGGCAATCCGCAATGCGCGACAAGCGGATTTTATCCCACCGGGACCGACCTGCAAATGGTGGATACCCTAAAGCCCTTCGAAGACCTGTGCGTGCCGGAGGCCCGCCGGTATTTTATGGACGGCATTCATCCCACATCGGAGGGCGCGCTGCTGATGGCAAAGGCCATTGCAGAAAAAATCAACGGACTCACAAGTTTGAAACAATAGACAGTTTCTTTCCTTTGAGATATTTTCCCCGTCCGGCAGCCTGATCGAGGAACCTGGAAACACTTGGAGTTGTCTATAGAAAAAGAGTCTTTAAAAACCTGTTGACATGGTTATATTTCCCATTAGCGCCTTTCCAGCAAGCGAACACGTCGGCAAGAAGGTTCCCTGCCGCTCGACATCGCCTTTGAAAAGGGGCTTTATTTCGTATGTTTAGAGCACTACATAACAAAACTATGAGCGAAATTCATCCCGAAAAAACAATAGTTTTTTTTATCCTGGCCCTCGCGGCGTTCACGGCGGTTTTCCATTCCCCCGCGTACGCGCAGGACGTTGAGATTGAAGTGTCCTCGGACCTTGCCGAGATCACCGTCGGCGACATGGTGAAATATGAAATAGGCCTGACCTGGAACTCGAAGGAATTGGATTCCGATCCCCTTATCGAAGAAAACCTCGGTGCGATGGTCGTCCGTGACCGAGAACCCGCCAAAAGGCAGGAACTGGAAGACGGTCGCACGCGGCAGGTGCAGTCCTATTCAATGACTTCCTATAAGGTTGGGGAATATGAAATCCCGCCGCCCCTGGTCCGCTACAAACCCAAAGGCCAGGAGGCCGTCATCGTCTCGGGAGCGCCCGTTATGCTCAAGGTTCGCTCCGTCGCTCCTGAAGACGCCTCCGAAATACGCGACATCAAGCCGCCCCGCGCGGCGCCTCGGGATCTGACGAAACCGGCGCTCTTTTTGGCGGGGGCTTTGCTCGGACTGGCCATCATCATCGTCCTGATTGTGTGGCTCGTGAAAAGATCCAAAAAGGGGCAACTGGCGCAGCCGCCCGAACCGCCATATGAAAATGCCATGCGCCGAATCAAGGCTTTAAAGAACATGCCTCGCGCCACGCCGGAGGAGATGAAGGAATACTACGTTGAATTGTCGTCCGTCATCCGAGATTACCTGGATGGGCGTTTCATGTTGCCGGCGCCATTGTTGACCACCAGGCAACTTACGCATCTCATCGAAGGCGAACCTGGCGCGGCGCCTTTCGAATCGGGCGGAATTCTGTCCGTCCTGGGCGCGGCGGATTTTGTGAAATTCGCCCGCTACATGCCGGATGAGGAATTGATTTCTGCCGACTACGAAAGGGCGAAAAGCTTTTTTATGGAAACCAAACCTCCCGCCGCTTTGCCGAAGGATCAGGCGAAGGAGACGGCCTCATGAGCTTCTCTTTCAGCAATCCCTATATGTTCGTACTTTTGGCCCCGATCGCCTTTCTCGTATGGGGATGGATCGCCCGCGCCAAAAGTTTCACGGCGCCGGTGCGCGCGGCCGGCAGCGAACTGTGGAGCGGCGTTCGCCCTTCCCTACGCGTACGGCTTCGCTTTATTCCGGCGGCGCTGCGCGTGCTGGCGCTGATCCTAATCGTTTTCGCCCTGGCCGGTCCGCGCTCGGGCCGCACCTATACTATCAACGAAGGCGAAGGCATCGACATCATTATTGCCCTGGACGTATCCGGTTCAATGGCGGCGCAGGACTTTGCCCCGAACGACCGTCTTTTCGTCGCAAAAAAAACCATCGAGAGATTCATCGAGGGTCGCAAGGTGGACCGCATCGGGCTGGTTCTTTTCGCCGGAAAAGCCTTCACACAGGCACCCCTCACCGCAGATTACGGCATCATTCTGCAATTTTTGGCCCGGGCTGAAATTGGAATGATCGACGACGGAACGGCTATCGGCATGGCCCTGGTGACGGCGGCCAACCGTCTGCGGGATTCAACAGCCGACGGCAAGGTCGTTGTCTTGCTGACCGACGGCGACAACAACTCCGGGCAGGTCGATCCCGACACCGCCGCAGACCTGGCCGCAGCCATCGGCGTGCGCGTGCACACCGTGGGCATAGGCAGCGACGGACCGGCATACGTGCCTGTGAGAGACCTTTTCGGCGAGCGTCTGGTCAGACAGAATTTCCGCCTGGACGAAAAAACCCTCACCAACATCGCCCAAAAAACCGGCGGCGAATATTTCCGCGCCAAAAGCGCGCACGGGCTTGAAAAAACCTTTGAGAGCATCGACAAGATGGAGCGCAGCCCTTACGAAATAAAAAGCTTCACTGACTTCACCGAAAGGTATCACTGGTTTCTCGGCCTGGCCTTCGCGCTGGCGCTTTTGGAAATCCTTCTTTCCCGCACGATTTTCAGGAAAGTATTTTAATGGATTTTGCCCGGCCCATATATTTTGCGCTTTTGATTTTCGTCGCCGCCGCCGGTCTGCTAATGATCGCAGCCGCGCATAGGCGCAAAAGCGACTTGGAAAATTATGCTTCATCAGCGGTGTGGAAAGTCATTCGCGACCGCTTTACGCCGGGTCGTGAGATCACCCGCGCCGCGTGCGTGTTGTCGGCGCTCGTATTGATCGTCACGGGAATCGCAGGCCCCCGATTTGGAACGGTTTATGAAGAAGTGCGTCGCCGGGGCGTCGACCTCGTGGTGGCGGTGGACGTATCCAAGTCGATGCTGGCCGAGGACTTCGCGCCCAGCCGCCTGGGAAAAGCCAAGCACCAACTCACTGCATTGCTGGACAAACTTGAGGGCGACCGCGTGGCGATCATGCCCTTCGCCGGGCAGGCCTATCTGATGTGCCCCCTCACTCTGGATTACTCGGCGGCTAAACTTTATCTGTCCATCCTCGATGAAAACTCGATCCCCACGCCAGGCACAAACATTGCTGCGGCCATTGAAAAAGCCCTGACCGCATTTGAAAAGATGGAACGAAAACACAAGGTCGTGCTGCTTTTAACCGACGGTGAAAGCCTGGAAGGCGATGCGGTCAAGGCGGCTGAAGACGCGGCGTCCGAAGGTGTGGCGATCCATACTATCGGCATCGGATCGCCGGAAGGCGTGCCGATCCCGATTCGCGGCGATGATGGAAATCTGGCGTATAAAAAGGACAAACGCGGCGAGGTTGTGCTTTCCAAACTGGACGAAACGACGCTGGAAAAAATCGCGTTATTGACCGGCGGAAAATATTATCGCTCCAGCTACGACGAGATGGAACTGGACTGGTTTTTGGATCAGCTGGCCAAAATGGAAAAAAAGGATCTGAAAAGCCAAGTTGTTTCCCGGAAAAAAGAACGCTATTTCGCTTTCGCCCTGGCGGCTTTGATGCTGCTCACTGTTGAGGGCGCGTTGCCGGATCGCCGGATTCGCCGAAAGAAGAAAGCAAAGCCGAGGCTGGAAACCGAAAATGGAGACGAGTCATGATGCGCGCCACACGCAGTTTTCCCATGATATTGGCCACGGCGCTTCTTGCCATTTTGTCTTGCGGCTTTCTGGAGTTTATTTTTGACGAGGCCCACCAGGGCAATGACGCCTTTGCCCAAGGCCAGTACGATCAGGCCGCCAAGCAATACACCGAGGCGCAGATCGATAATCCCACCGAGCTGACCCTCGACTACAACCTCGGCACGGCCCTTTATAAGCAGGGCAAGCACGAAGATTCGATGACCGCATTTCGGAAAGTGTACAAAGATGACGACCCGGATGTCGTCGCCGACGCGCATTACAACACGGGCAACGCCCTGTTCATGCAAAAGAAACTCGACGAGGCTGTCGTTGAATACACTGAGGCGCTGAAGATTCGCCCTGATGATGAGGACGCCAAGTTCAATCTGGAACTGGCCCGCCGCCTGCTCCAGCAGCACGAGGATGAGGAGAAGGAAAAACAGGATCAGAAGGATGGCGAGCAGTGCGATAATCCGCAAGAGCAAAAAGATCAGGGCGAGCAAGAGCAGGATCAGGAAGGGCAACCAAAAGAGAAGCCGCAAGAAGACAAGAAAGAAGGAGAGGACGAGGAGAAAAAGCCGGATGCCGCACAAGAGGATGAAAAGAAAGAGGATCAGCCCGAAGCGCAGCCGGTCCCTTCCGAAGAAAAAGACATGAAGGAACTGACGCCGGAACAGGCGGCGCGAATCCTCGATTCTCTTAAAAAGGACGAACTCGACGAGATTGCAAAGCAACTCCTGCCGAAAAGCGGCTACGGTCAGACGGAAAAGGATTGGTAATGAGCGCAACCCGCCGAAAAATTTTGGCGCAAGTTTTCGCAACGGTTGTGGCCGTTGTGATGATGGCGTGCGCCGCATCTACGGCGACGGCGGCGAACCTGAATGTAAGCCTCGAAGTGAGCGAAAATCTCATCCAGATTGGCGATTCCATTGAAGTGGAGATCAGCGTAGAAGGCGCCGGGCTTCGATCAGCGAATCCGGTTTTGGAAGAGTCCTCCTATTTCGTTTTGCAGGGACGAAGCAGCGGATCATCTATTTCCATCGTTAATGGCCGCACGCAGTCAACAAAAATTGTCACCTTAAGCATGCGTGCGGCGCGAGCCGGAAAAGCACAACTAGGACCGGCCAAGGTGCGCTATAAAGGGCGCACTTTCTTAAGCAACACGGTCGACATCGAAATTGCGGACCGAGCCAGCGTGGCGCCGGGGCAGGACCCAAAATCCGCGCTCGCCGGTGAGGACGTTTTCATCGACGTGGAACTCACAACCACGCATGCCTACCCCGGGCAGGAAGTCGGCGTGGCGTTTTTCCTTTACGTGCGAACGAACCTCCAGGGCGCCGAAGCCGTTGCGTATCCATCCTTTCCGGGATCGATTCCCTTCAAACTGGCCGGGGGCGGCAAACTCAATTTCATGGAAACCAAGGTCGGCGGCGTGGATTATCAGGTTTCGCCGCTTCAGCGCTACGTTATTTATCCGATAGCTCCCGGAGAAGCGACGGTGGACGAGTTCACACTGAATGTAAGCATGCCCGAACGGCGTCGGCGCAGACGCAACGACCCTTTCGGCTCATTTTTTGGCAGATCGACGAAGAAGCAGGTATCCAGTCCCTTAACAAAGATTCTTGTTAAAGCCCTGCCAGCGCAGGGCCGTCCGCCGGGTTTTGGCGGAGATGTCGGCGTTTATAAAATGAGCGCCGCTCTGGATAAGCATCGCGTGGAAACGGGCGAAGCCGTAACGCTGTCGATCACCATCGAAGGTCGGGGCAACGCCGAAGCTCTCACCGAACCGATATTTCCCATCCCGGAGGGCCTCAAAGGCTTCACGCAGGCCGCTCGGGACGAGAGTGTGGAAAGCTTCGATTTTCGTCGGGCCAAACGGGTTTTCGAGTCGATCATCGTCCCGGACGAAGCCGGGGATTACCGCATTGGTCCTTTTTCCATGCACGTCTTCAATCCCGTAAAAGAAGAGTATGAAGTCATTTCCGCGCCGGCGCAGACACTGACCGCTACGCCGGATAAAAACGGCGGCAGAAAACCGCAAGTGCTCACGAAGGAATCCATCGCCCTGGCCGGTTCGGATATTCGAACGATAAAGGCCGATGCCGAGCATCTGCGGGTTAATGGAAAATCGCTGCATAGCAAGCCCGCGGCGTGGGCCTTGATATTCCTGACGCCCTTCGCCTTCGGCCTTCGCGCGTGGCTTGTGCGCCGCAAGGAGAGCCTTGAAATGAACGAGGCTTTGGCGCGTCGCATCAAAGCGGGCAAGGAGGCAAAAAAACGCCTGGCCGTCGCGAAAAAGGCCGCTGCCGAGGACCCGGCGAGTTTCGGCGTCGAACTTCATAGCGCGCTGATGGGGTTCACAGCCGATCAAATCAACGTCGAAGCGCCTTCGCTCACCGCGCAGTCGGCGCGGCAGGTTCTGGCCGAGCGAGGCGTACGCGCCGAAGACCTGGGCGAACTGGCGGAAACATTGAAGACCTGCGACGCCATGCGGTACGGCGGCCATGCCCCGGATCTTTCAACGAAAAAGGAGATGCTGAAAAAGGCGGATGCGTGGATCGGCCGCGTTCAACGCTCCATGAAAAACGGGGGCGCGTCATGAAAAAACTCCTGACAGCGGCCTTCATCGTCATCCTCGCACTGACTTTTGCCTCATCCGCTATCGCCTCCGGCGAAGGTGCCGCGCGCCTTTACAACCAAGGTAACGCCGCTTTCATGAAGGGCGATTTCGAGACCGCCATTGGAAGCTATCTGGACGCTCGCGGCCAGGGAAGCAACGATCCCCGCCTGCTTTTCAACCTGGGCTGCGCCTACCTGAAAGCCGGCAAGCTCGGCCCGGCGATCCAGTATTTTGAATCGGCGAAATTCCGCGCCCCCCGCGATGCTGACTTGCAATTCAATCTGCGTTTCGCGCAGGCGCAAACCCTGGACGCTCTGCCGGAGGAAAAGCCTTCGATCATAGAAATCATCGGCGGCTTCCCTTTGCAAAAATTTACGGAAAGCGAACTGGCGACGGCAGCGGGCGGCGTCTTTATTGCGGCCTTCGCGCTCATGGCCGTCGCGTGGTCCTATCGCCGGAGAAAGCGCGGCAAGGCGGCTATCCTCATCGCCCTCATCTGGCTAGGCGTGTCCTTTGTCATCGCCGGATACGCCGGAGCGCACCACCTGGAATACGGCGGTCACCGCGTGGTGATCGGAGCCGACGAGCTGGCCGTGAAAAGTGGTCCCGGCCTGGACAATCCAACCGTCTTCACCGTGCACGAGGGCTTAACCGCCAAAGTTCGGCAGCGACGCGGCGCCTGGACATATATCGAAATCCCCACCGGCTTCACCGGCTGGGCACCCAATGAAACGCTCCTGCCCATCGGATGAGGTTGATTGAAACATTCCATGAGCAATATTCCTGCGTAATCATCGGATGATGAAGATGCGTTTTTCTGTTGCCCTCAAAAGAGGACTTCGTATGATTCGATGATGTGCACATGATCCCAGTTTAGGTATGCGACATAAGAAGTGGTAATTCACCCGGATCGCTTCATAGCCCACAGGGCGATACAATATTAGCCGGCAGCGTAAGCTGCCGGTTCACATTTCCCCCTTTTCTTTATTCTAAGTCCCTTGTGGGCGACACCGTTTCAATCCCATGTTTTTTCATCAACACCGTCCATTCTTCCTGAAATGATACTTTGCGGTGATGCTCCTCTTGTCCGCCGATGTATTTCCTCACCGGCTCGACCATCGACGCGCTCACTCCAAACGCTGAGTATCCCTCCTGCCAGGAAAAGGTCCGATATCTCGCATCAACCTCATGAATCCATCGGGATGAATTGGCCTTGATATCACGCACCATTTCCGAAACGGATTTGGAAGGAGGCAGAGAGACGAGAAGATGAATGTGGTCGCCCATTCCGCCGCATGCTGCAAGGACACCCTTTTTCGCGTCGACGATTCCGTGAATGTAACGGTAAAGACGATTCTGAATTTCGCGCGGGATGATGGAAGAACGGTCCTTTGTTGAAAATACAATGTGAACATAGAGGTGTGTGTAGGAAGACATGATCGCGCTCTCCAATTGATGAATGTGCCGCCCTGCGGGCTCAGTGAAAAATAATTAGTCTCCATATTCCGGCGGCTAACGCCGCCGGCTAATATTGTATCGCCCTTCGGGCTGCAGAATAGCCCGTCCTTTAAGGCTCAAGCTGCTTTTGAGCAACTCACAAATTTCTGAAAAATCGTCTAAACATTCATTTAGAAATTGGATCACCTTTTATGTCGCACACACTCCCGGCTTTCGCATCCGGCTATTTTCTTTTACAAACCCTGAACCCTTGAAATCCATAATTTATTCGTTCCACAAATTCACAACCCACGCGCCCGGACCCGGCGTCACGGGGATGACGCGACCGCTCAAACCGGTGCGATCCCTGTAGCCCACACTCACGTCATCAATCAGCGACTGCGTGGCGCGGCCCTTTACAATGCCCAGGGCGCAGCCGCCGAAACCGGCGCCGACAAGCCGTGCGCCGGTGATCATCGAATGCGCGGTCATGGCGTCAGTCATGGCGTCAAGCTCCGGGCACGAAACCTCATAATCGTCGCGAAGCGATGCATGCGCCGCGCAAACCAGCGCACCGAGCCTGTCGATATCCGCGGCTTGAAGGGCTCTTTCCGCCTCTATCACGCGGGCGTTTTCCGTAACGATGTGCCGTGCGCGCGCCAATAAAACTTCCGGCATTTCCTTGTTGTATTTGGCGAGCATCTCCACATCCGCGTCCCGCAAGGACTCGACGGCTTCACCCTTTTTCACCAAAAAGCTCACAGCCTGCGCGCACTCAGCGACACGCCGATTGAAATCCGAGCCGCCCGCCAGCTTGCGCCGAATCGTCGTATCGCCCACGAGAAGGGAAAGACCGCCGGGCATCGGGATGTCGCGGGTCGATAAATCACGGCAGTCCAATAGGAGAGCGTGTCCTTCGCGACAGGCGGCGGAAGCCATCTGGTCAAGAATGCCGCACTGGACGCCGAAGAACTCCACTTCCACTTCTCTGGCCGTCGTCGCGGCCTGCCTCGGCGACAGTTCAATGCCCGCCAGCTTGAAAATAGCCAGGACCAATGAGACCATAAAGGCGGCGCTTGACGACAATCCTGCCTCGGCGGGCACATCTCCGGCCACGTAAAGCGAAAGCCCCGGCAAATCTCCACCCTGCTTCCGAAGCCTGTCAATCACGCCCTTGATCGCATCGTGCCATTGGCCGCTAAGCGCTCCATCGCCCATGCCAAACTCGCCCGCATCGACATAGTCACGGCTAACGGCATGCACCTGCCGGTCATCACGTGTTCCAACGGCTGCAACGACGTACATTTCCACGGCGCACGGCAGTACAAAACCATGGTTGTAATCCGTGTGACCTCCGATTATGTTGACGCGCCCCGGCGCGCAGGCAAGGACACGAGGGCGGACCTGAAATTGTGCCTCGAATCCCAGCCGAGCTGATTGCATGAGGTTTTTTGCTGCTTCATTCATGCCGTTATTATAGGCGGCGCAAAAGCTTTTGTCAGTCTAGCGACGGTGTTTTTGACGCTAAAAGGCAAGAGTCTCTTGACATTGCAATATATTGATATTATTATATCCAAAGGCCCCGCATCCGGGGTTTTTTAAAACAACAATCCTCGGAGGTTGGAAATGCAGTCTGTGACACAAACCGGACAATTGAACGTGGACATTACGGACTCGGCTATTGCCGAATTGCGTAATGCGTTGAAATCGCCCGGGCGGGAAGGCAAGTCAATTCGCCTGGTCTATGAAGGCTTCGGCTGAGGCGGGCCCAAACTGGGTTTGGCTCTGGATGAGCCAAAAGAAAGCGAAACGATTTTCACAAGCGACGACTTTAGTCTCCTGGCCGACATGGAAACGCAAAAAGAGATCAAAAACGGCGGCGGCGTCATGATTGATCACATTAAAGACCCCTGGCACGGCCCCACATTCTCAATTCGTTTCTCGGATCAGGTTCCTGGCGGCTGCTCGGGCAATTGTTCATAAAATTTACTCAGGGTGTAAATGCGCAATGATCTCATTTTTCAAGCAACTCTTTGAGAAAAATAAGCCAGTGCCCAATCTCGGGCGAAACGACGTGTGCTGGTGCGGCAGCGGTTTAAAATACAAGCGATGTCACATGAGCCGCGACGCGCAGAAAAAATCAAAGGAACTTGCCGCAGCTTGCTGGAGCAAGTCTTGAGGAAAGCCTCTGAAGTGAGTTTCACTTCTTTTATGACATCAATTTGAATTTTCGTATGCGCATCAAGGGTATCTCCCTTGATGCGTTTTTTTGTCGGATAAATTTGGCTCAAATTTAAATTCAACCGACCCTTGCGGTGCGGTTTAAGGGACGAGGGGTTAAGTGCTTAAGTGATTTTTCAGTCCCGGGAACATCGGAAACCTATGCCGCTGCCCCCGCTCGAAGGGTCGAACCAGTTCCGATCCGATACGCGTAGGCCCCAGGGTTCATCGCCCCAACCACCGCCCCGGATAACGCGAAGCGTACCGGTATCCGGGCCTTGCGGATCGTTCGGCCAGGCGTCCGGCGAATACTCGTCGTAATAATCCGAAAGGTACCAGTCGCTGACCCATTCATATACATTGCCCGCCATGTCGTGCGCGCCATATGGACTGCGGCCATCAGTCGTCTGATACGCGCCGCCGTGATCGCTGCCATCATAGTAACCCACAGGCGTAGTGCCGTCATCGAAAAGATCGCCAGAGTCGTAGTAATTTGCGGCGTTGGCGATCCAGGCGTCTCCCCAGGGATAGATGTAGTGTTCCGCAGCGCCCTTGGCCACCTTCTCCCACTCGGCTTCCGTGGGCAAACGCTTGCCCTGCACCTCGCAGTAGGCCGTAGCGCCGTACCTGGTCACTTCCACAAGAGGGTGATCTTCATAACCAGCGTCCGCGGACCAAACGCCGCCGGATTCGCTAAGGCGCAAGTAGATGGAATCCGCATCCACGCACTCGTATCCCTCGCAGTCGTTGCCGTGCCAGGTCAGAAACTCCGCGTAAGTCGTATTCGTCACTTCGTATGTGTCGATGTAATATGCCGACAGCCAGACCTCGTGGCGGGGTGATTCAAAAGTATAGCACTCGCTGTCCTCCGGCTCGCAGCCCATCTGGAAATTGCCTTCGGAAACGAAGACTTCGTCGCCGGATTCCCCTGTCGTGGTGGTTGTTGAGGTCGTCGTGACGATTGTCGTGGTGGTCGTTGGTGGAGTGGTTGTGGTTGTTGCAACCGTCGTTGTAGTCGTAGGCGCAACCGTTGTAGTTGTTGTCGGTTCCTGCGTGGTTGTGGTCGTCGGCGCAACCGTGGTGGTCGTGGTCGATTCCTGCGTGGTTGTGGTCGTCGGCGCAACCGTTGTCGTTGTAGGCGCAACTATGGTTGTTGTAGTTGTTGACTCAACGGTTGTCGTTGTAGTCGTCGGCGCAACCGTGGTGGTTGTCGTGGTCGGAGGCGATATCGTGGTTGTGGTCGTGGGCTCGGTGTCGTCATCGACATCGTCATTCGCGTCGTCGTCGCCGGAATCATCATCATCGGTGGACGCAATGCCGGAATCATCGTCGTCGTCTCCGCATCCGCCGCACGAAATGGAAAAAGACAGAAGACAAATCAAAATCAAAGCAAAAATTCGTGAAGTCGCTCGCATTTCAATCTCCTTGTTATCTGCCAGGAATTTAAATGAACTACCAGTTATTAGCAAGTCATATCAAATTACTGAAAAGCAAAAAAGCGCGCCAGTAACCTTGATTATTCGCAGGGGAAATCCTCGAACAAGAGCAATGAATGAAAGCCGCCGCCATCGATGGTGAGGAAAAATCCGCGATTGCCGCCGGCGCACTCATCGTTTGAAGTCAGTGCGATGCCTTCGTAATTTGAGGAGCCGAAAAGGACCGGCGCCGGGCCGGTGATAACCTTGATCGTATCCAACTTAGGCATTCCTCCAACATCCGTTGAAGAAATCCCGGTCACCTCCAATACATTGTGCGAAGCGCCGTGCCAGACGTACATAAGCCCGGTCGAACGGTCGAATTCCAGTCCGGCGCTTTCGCTTCGGTCCGTTTTGTATTCGCCCACGAACACAAAGCTGCCGTCGCTTCGATTTAGGTCGAAGACATAGAGGTTTCCACCATTTTGATGCGCGACGAACATCAGCCCGTCCATGCCTTGCGTACTGGCGTAGGGATCACCACTTGGATCGGTAAATCCTTGCTCTGCCAAAAGGAAATCGGGAACGAAAGTGATCCCTTCCGCGCCGGACCCGCCGTTTACCGGCAAATGGGCAGATGTGTTCCAATCGTTGACGAGCGTGGCGGCGCCATACGTCGAAAAATCGTATTCTTTGATATGTTCCTGGCCTTCAACGATGAGGTACAAGGTTTTCGGCTCACTCAAATCCGCCAGGGTCAGACCTTCCAAATCGCCGAAATCGCTCCACTCGCCCCGGTCTGCGCCCTGGTAATCGATCTCAAAACCGCCTAAGCCGTCTTTGACAACAGCCCAGATTTTCGAAGGGCCGTTGTTGCGGCAAACCCAAAGTGTTTGCGCAAGCGGGTTCCAAACCGCGCCGCTAAGATCACCGTGGAAATCATTGATAAGGGGCCCTTCGATACCGGTCAAATTCGTCGCTGCCGACGAAATTTCGGCGGGCCACGAGCAATCGAAAAGAGGAGTGGTCACGCATAGGCTTTCGTGGCAGATGTTCTGCGTGCAATCCAAGCCATCATCGCAGGATGCGCCGTCATTGTCGGTCCATTCGCTTGTGTCTGAAGCAACCTGACATATCAGGCAAACGTTGTCGGGATTGGTTTCGCCATCAGCGTAACAGCTTTCTTCGATCAGGCAGCCTTCGCAGTCGTCATCGTCATCGACATCATCATCGACATCATCGTCCACATCGTCATCGACATCATCGTCCACATCGTCGTCCGCGTCGTCATCCGCATCGTCATCGACGTCGTCGTCCACGTCGTCGTTTACGTCATCATCGACATCATCGTCTGCGTCGTCGTTCAGATCGTCATCATCCATATCGTCATCAGTAGACACCTCGCCGGAATCATCGTCGTCTCCGCCTCCGCCGCACGAAATGGAAAAAGACAGAAAACAAAGCAGAAGCAACGCAAACATTAGTGAAGTCGCTCGCATTAAAATCCCCTTAATTATCTGCCAGAAAATTAAATGAACTACCAGTTATTAGCAAGTCATATCCAATTGTGAGCTATTTGCGCTGTACCAATTTTTGGAATGTCTGCGAAAATCAGCGCCCTGGAGAAAGAAGGAAGGAGAACTCGACTAAATACAATGCGCCAACCTTTGTCATTTCGACTCAGAGCGAAGCGAAGTGGAGAAATCCCTTTTAAATTGCGCTGTCACCATAATAATTGGCTTTCAACCGGCTATGTTGAAGGGATTTCTCGACTTGCCGACTAAAGTCAGCTTCGCTCGAAATGACAGGAAAATTGCCGGTCGAGTGTGTCGCCCTTCGGGCTTTTGAATTCGTGGGGTAAAGAGATTCAACGACCCGCGCAAAACCCCGCCATTACTGACTTTGCTTTGAAAATGTCATTCAAACATTGGACGAACAGGCGCCGCAATCCCGGCATGGTTCGACAAGCTCTCCCCGGCCGGAAGCGGCGCGGCGCACGGCGGCCATGGCGGGGCTGTTCCATGCGCTGAAAAAACCGTCGCGAAAAACATTGCTCACATCGCAGGCGGGATCGTGGACGTAACAACAGGCCGCCAATCCGCCGTCGGGGGCGATAACGGCGGCGCGCCAGGGCCAAAAACAAACCTCGCCCACGTTATCCTTCAGATCCAGAGCACGGGAGACCGGCGCCCTTTCATCAAACCATTCACGAGCCAGTTTCTCGTCATGCGACCCGAAGGGAAGATTGGGGTTTTCCACTTCGAAGCCGTCGAAACCCCATTCGCGGTGCAGTGATCGAGCCTGATCGATCTGATCCCGATTGTGCGCGAAATGCAGCATCTGCCAAATGAGCCTGGGCCTGGATTTTCCGAGCCGGGCTTTCGCGGCAGCCAGCGCCAGAACGTTTCGCTTGACGATCTCGATGTCCGATCCCACGCGGTACCGACTGTGAACCTCCTGCGTTGTGCCGTCGAGGCTGACCACGATCCGGTCCGGCCCTGAGGCGATAAGTTCCAGCGCTTCCGACTCACGCAAGGGTCTGGACAAATTGGTCCCGATCACACATCCCAATCGCCGCCGTCTGGTCGCGGCCACGTAATCGGAAAGCCCCGGCACCAGCGTCGGCTCACCCCAGCAATAAAGGTGAACCTGGAAGGATCGCTCAGCGATCTGATCGAGAATGTCGGCGAAAGACTTTAAGGGCATCACGCTTTTGGCCCGCTTCACTTCGCCGCGCCCCGTCGCGCACAAGGGGCATTTAAGCTGGCACACGTTGGTGATGTCGATGGTCACGGTCGGCGGATAGGAATCAAGAATATCCCGGCGACGAAAAAATTCCAGCTCGTTTTGAAAAACGTTCACCAAACGCCTGGGCGTCGCATAGCGCGCCAACAGTTCCAGGTTTGCGGCCAGGCGGGCAAGCCGCGTTTTAAGGATAGGATTCATCATCCATCCTCGGGCGAAAACTCTTCGAGCTTGTTGAGTGTAAAACCACTTTCGCCGTAGGCCAGGCCGCCGCCGTGCTCGCGCTTTTGACGGACGGTGACAATGATCTTGTACTCGCGCGCGTCGTAGGGGCTTTTGGCGGAAAAGCTCTGATACTCGTCGGGCCACAATCCCACGTTGGCGTAATAATCCCCGCCCAGCATGTTCAGCGAAGGGTAATGCAAAAGCACCTCGTAATGTCCCTCGACATTCAGAAAGTGAATCTCCTGCCGATAGTTGTTGATGCCCTGCACGAGCAGGCCGTCGTTGCGCAGGAACTGAACGCGAAAGCAGGGATCGGGCAGCGGGCCGTCGGTGACAAAGCGCATCCTCATGGTCATGGGCTGCCCCGTCTCGAACTCTTCTTGCGGCCTGCCGCCCGGCCCGAGGAATTGCACTTCGATGATGCGCGCGCCTTCGGTGCGCTGGTGCGAAGGGCTAAGAACTTCGTCATGCACCACCGGCGCCTCGATCTTCGTATAATGTTTTTCGCACTCCTCAACGTAACATTTGATAACCTGGTCCGTTTGCCCCACCATGACCACCTGCCCGTCGTTGAGCAAAATCAGTCGGTCGCAAAAGCTGGAGACCTCTGAAAGGCTGTGGCTGCTGACCACGATGGTTTTGCCCTGGTCGCGAAAGGTGCGAATGGCGTTGATGCACTTGCGCTGAAAGAGAAAGTCGCCCACCGCCAGGACTTCGTCCACGATGAGCACGTCGAAAGGTATGTGAATCGCCACCGCGAATCCGAGGCGCACCTGCATGCCCGTTGAATATGTCCTGAAAGGATGCTCGATGCGATCCGCAATGCCGGAAAAGTCAAGGATTTTGGGTTGCAGTTCGCGAACCTGCGCAGGTGCCATGCCCATCAGGGAGCATTTCGCGATGATGTTCTCGCGACCGGAAAGGTCGGGATTGAAACCGGTCGAGGGGTCCAGGATATAACTCCGAAGGCCGCGGACTTCCACCAGCCCGGCGGTGGGATAGGATGTGCCGGCGAGAACTTTTAAGAGCGTGCTTTTCCCGGTGCCGTTGTCGCCGATCACGCCCAGGCATTCGCCGTGATCCACCTCGAAGGAAAGGTCGAAAAGCGCGCGCTTCTTATCGTGATAGTCACGCCGCCCCATCATCAGCAGCTCTTTGAGCTTTTGCCCGCGACGCGAATAGATGTGGTAGTCCTTCGTCAGGTTCTTGACCACGATCGCTTTTTGCGACGCGTTGTCCTCTTGCATGTTTTGAATTTCGTCGGCCAAATACGAATCCTAAGCTAATGGAATCACACTCTTGTATTGTCCACTGCCGAATCCGCCAATTCATTCCATTCCTGATCGGCGTGGAGATTGAGAATGTAATTATAGCAGTAATCGCACTGCTCGTCGCGCAGTCGCCCCCCATCGGGAATCTCCATGTTTGCGCCGCGAGGAAAATCCACCGCCGTGCGGCGCGCTTTGCACATCACGGAGCTATGCCAATGATCCGCCAGACTCATGTCATTAAAATTGTGAAAAAACTTTAAACCGCAACAGAAGCTGATCGCGCCGTCGCGACGCACGCGCACAAATTCGTATCCCACGCGGCAGGAGATTTTGTCGAAAAGTCCCTCGCTGTAGTCGCCGCTTTGCGGGTTCAGCAATTTGAGTTGATGGTCGAAGTTGTCTTGCACATCCACGCCCGCAGCGCCCGCCAAATTTTTTACGTGCTGCATTTCAAGTTGCAGGCAGTGAAGCTGCTCGGGGCGCAGAATCATATCCCGGTTGATATCCGAAATCTCCGTGAGCTTGTACTGCACTTCGTCCGCGCCCAGGCGAATCGCCAGTTCCATCATGGGGATCACTTCACGGAAGTTGCCGCTGTTGATAACATTGACCAGGATCACGCGGGGAGTGCTTTCGCCCGGCGCTCGCGCCGAAACGAGGGCTCTGATGTTGTATTCGATTTGCTTTAGAAGATCACCCTTCATGCCGGGACGCTGCGTGAGAAAGGTCGCGTTCGTCGCAGCGGAAACGCTGAAATAGACGATGCCGTTTTTCGCCTTCGCCAACAAATCGAGTGTACCTTTTTTCATCACCAAGCCGTTTGTGAACACTTCAAAAGTCATGGGCGACCTTGATAATCGCTCGATAACTTCGTTGAAGCGAGAATACAAAGTCGGCTCACCGGCGGCGAGAATCGGCATTTTTTCGCAGCCCAATTCTTCGGCCTCGTCGATTAAACGGAAAAGCAGTTCCGGCGGCATTTCCATGTCCCGCCAAGGCTCACGATCCGTGACGCGCGGCGAGTGATCGCGGCAGAAAACGCAAGAGGCGTTGCAGCGACCGGTGATGTCGGCCAAAACCATTTGCGGCCCGATCAGCGCCTGCCCTGCCGCCGCGCCGCACAGCGTGAGCAGGCGCTTTTTGCGACTGCGCGTGCTTTGCGTTGAAAGTAGTTCGGCGCGCGCGCGCTGCCATGCGGCCAAATCGGGTATTTCCACATCGCAGATTTCGACGGCCCGTCGAAGATGTTCGCCAAGGTCAAACATGCCTTGATCTTAACATGAAAATTTAACGGGGAAAGGGTGTTGAATTGTGGGCTATTTGCGATGTTGGCAAAGCCAATAGGGGCAGGGCTTTGCTTGCGTCGCAAAAAAAAACGTACCCCAACAGTAATCCAACAATCCTGTCATTCCGAGCGATGCTGACGAAGTCTGCGAGTCGAGGAATCCCTTCAACATTGCAGGTTGGAAGCTAATTATTTGGGCGACAGCACAACTTTAAAGGGATTTCTCCACTCCGCTTCGCTCCGGTCGAAATGACAGAATTTGCATTGACTTTCAAGACGCTTGAAAAACCGTTTCAGCGCAAATAGCTCATTGTCCATGCCACCCCCGCGACGCAATCCGCGTAGCGGATGGCAGGTTCGTAGCCCAGAATGAAATCCAGGGTATGGATTCGTTATCGATTTCCAAAAGCCCATGGAATGGGCACAGAAAAGCCCAACTTGTTTAATTCATTCGCAAACTGTTATGGTATCAAATACACACGGGCCAGGAGTTTAAATGATCGTCAAATGTCCCCACTGTAAGGTAACGATTGATGTTTCCGGGATTGCGCCGGGAACGAAAAGCGCTTGCCCGAACTGCCAGGGCGTATTTGTCACTCCTGATATCCCCACTGCGGCGCCGGTGATCCAACTCGATGCGCAGCCGAGGCCGGCGGGTCCGCCGCCAAAAACCAGCGGATTGGCTATCGCATCGCTGGTATTGTCCATTCTGGGAGTTTTAACTGCCTTTATCGGAGTCGGGATCATTTTAACTGTTATCGCGTTGATTTTTGGCATCTCGGCGATGAAGCAAATCAAAGCGCGCCCCGCCGAGCAACGTGGTTATGGATTGGCCCTTGCCGGAGCGATTATTGGCGGCATCTTTACCTTTATTTTTTTTCTCAGCATTCTCGCGACGATTGCCATCCCCAGTTTTGTGAAATACCGGGAGCGGGCAAATGAAGCATCCAAAATGGAACACAGTTCCAGCGCCGATTATACGGCTAATCTTTCCGACCTCTTATCCTTTGACAAGAACCTCAGTGACGAATCTGATGTCACCTGGGTTTTTGGCGTCGCCAACGGCTCCGGCTACACATTCACGACGAACCATTCCGGCGGCAGTCAGACCTTCGAATTTACTGACTGAGAAAGACAGGCGGGCAAAATATTTTACACACATCATCATTATTGCTAATCTTCGTTCACTAACGCAGCTTCGATTATGGAGCTTGCGGCAAAACCGGGTGAAAACAGGCGTCGGTCTGCTGCCCGCGCATTATTTTTTTGATGGGCCCGATGGGAGAAAAAGAAAAATGAAAACGTTCTTTACAGTTGTTGCGTCGCTGGCGCTGGTCCTGGCGCTTTTGAACCCCTCCTTCGCGGCCACCGGCGGTCCCGATCCTTTCGGCTACTTCTGGGACAGCTCGGAACCTTATATCTGGGCCGATATTTCCGACGGAAACCTGCTGCCTGCGGGCGACGAGATTATCAGCGGCGGCGTCTCATTGGGTTTTGACTTCGAGTACTACGGCAACGATTTCGATACGGTGTACGTGGCGTCCAACGGGCACATTTCCTTTAATGGCCGGATTTTCACCGACGTCGTATGCGCTCCCGACGCCGCCGACGAGGCTTTCGCGGGCCTATGGACCGACATCAACACCGCCTCCGGCGGCGACATTTACTATAAAATCATCGGCGTTGCACCGGACCGAAAATTCATTGCGCAATACGACAACGTAGCCTCCGAAGCCGACGGCGGCGATCTGGCATCCTTCCAGATTGTTTTGGAAGAGGCGACCGACGACGTCGTGATCTACGTGCGCGACGCCTTCGAGGACGCATCGAGTTTCCTGGGCATCCGGGGCTTTTTGATGAATCATTATTTGTACTACGCCTGCGGAGATCCGGCGGGTTCCGGCAACCTGGCGGTGCGTTTTTATATGGGCGGATCGACGACGACCACCACGCCGCCAACAACGACCACAACGACCCCGGCGACGACGACAACAACCCCGGCGACCACCTCAACCACGGCGCCCACCGCAACTACGACAACAGTTTCCCCCACAACTTCAACCACTACCACGACCTTCGGCGGCGACTGCGACGAGGTTGTCGATGGCTTTCTCGCGCAATGTCCCGACGAGGCCAGCGACGCGGATGAATTCCGCACGATGGTGTGCGTGACCTATGAGGACCCCGAATGCCTGGAATGGTGCATGGATCATCACGACGACTGCCCTGACATCTATCTTTGCTACATGGACTCAGCCTGCTTCACCACCGATGACGATATGAATGATGATCTTGACGATGACGTGGATGATGATCTGAACGACGACGCCAATGACGATCTTGATGACGACGACGACTGGGTCATGGATGACGATGAGGACGACGACACTGAGCAGTGCATCTCCTGTAAAATCACCGCCGAATGTTCCGAAGCCCTGGGAACCGGCTGGGTCTGCATCGACGGCTGCTGCGCGGATTTAAACGAAGACGCGAGCGACGGCGATGACGACGACGACGCGGCGGACGCCAGCGGTTGCTGCGGGTAGGAGCGGCCTAGGGAATGACGAATTTCGAATGCGGAATGCGCGGGAAGCCCGGAGGGCGACACAATCATTGGAAAGATAATACCTGGATGTGTTGCCCTGCGTGCTTAAAGACAACGCTTGAGTAAATTATCACCTTTTATGGCGTGCCCACGCAGTCTGATTCGTTATGGACACCAGGGGGTTTTTATGTCAAAATTGAAGGTGAGGCGGAAAACTATTGGATATGAGATAAATCCGGATTTTCCGTTTTCGGCGTGTTTTAAACCGTGAGCCATCCCAACCGATCTCTTGCGGCTCGGAAAAAGTGTTTTTTGGAAAAAAGCCCTAGGAGAAGTCTTATGTTCAAGCAATTCTTACGCATCTGCTTCGCAGGCGCATTTGTTACGATGGCTCTTTGCGTAGTCATCGTATCATGCAACGATGGTTTCGTCCTGGATATCGAAAATTCTGATGAGGACGCCGCCTCACAAGATGACGCGCCATTAGTCAAAACTTTTGGGGAACCTCTTGATGAACCGGGGGCCGGGGCCGCCATACTGAGCGCCATTACCTACTCCGGAACCGTGATTGATCCCAGGGATGATGAAGCCGTGGTGGACGCGCAGATTCAAGTCACCTTTGCCGACGGCACCGATTTCGGACACGCGCTCATTTATTCCGATGAGGACGGCAAAGTGGCGTTCACTGGCGACACTGGCTTCGATTATAAAATCACGGTCACAAAAGCTAATTACATTACGACGGAACTGTGGACCAAACGATCCGTCTGCGGCGATCTGGAAGGAACGCTGCCGACCGTCTGGCTTATTCCTGAGCCTCTTATTCAGGAAGGGGCCATTGCCGGCCAAATCAAGGACGCCTTTACCGGCTTTCTGATTCCTTTCGCGGACCTCAAATTCCGTGAGGGACTCAACTCGCCGGATACCGGCTCGACTTTATACACCGCGCAGACAAGCAACAGCACAGGGGACTTCGGCAAATATACCGTCGACACAATGAAAGCAGGGGTTTATACCGCCAATGTCACCGAGACCGGTTCCGGTTACGTACCCGCCACTGTTCTGGTCTATGTCCTCGGCGGTCGCACCGTCAACGGACAACACGGGGTCATGACAACGGTTTTGCAACAGAATCAAATGCGCATTGTTGTAACCTGGGGCGCCACCCCTTTCGATCTTGATTCGCATCTTTGGGCGCCATGTCCTCCAGGCGCCTCATGCAATAACGGCAATTACCAGCATCTGTATTATTCCACCAGGGGCGGGGCGTTGGCTCCCTGGTTTGACCTGGACGTGGATGATGTAACGCAATTCGGCCCGGAGACCACGACGGTGTATGACGCATCGCAAACACTGGGCGAAACCTACAGTTTTCTCATGCATGACTATTCGAACGGCTCGTGCGTTGCCAATTGCCTGGCCATGTGCAACTCGCCTGGTTATAAAGTCGATGTTTACGCTGGTGAATGCGTGCAGACTTTCTATCCCACGCCGGGAAGCGATGCGACCGTATGGCATGTTTTCGACGCGTCCTTCGACGGATCCGTGTGGTCCGTCATGCCTATCGATGATTATTGCCACGCTGGAGCGAGCGACGTCGGACCGACATGCTACTAACAAAAATCAGCGGGATAAATATGATGACTCTAAAGTTTGCCAATTATAACAAGGTCCGCTTGATCCTTCTGACCACCTGTGCGGCGCTGCTGCTCTCGGTTTCGGCTTTCGCCGCCACTTATAACTTCGAAGACGGATCAGACGGAGAAGTGGTCGTGCAAGAGACCGTTCCCGGCGTTGAGTTTTTTCCCACCGGCGGACGCAACTGGATTTACGGCGACTGGCGGACTGGCGCTTATAACGAGATTTACCGTCCCATGGACCCTGACAATCCAACGGAGTGGGACCTGGACAACAACATTTTCGCATGGCTCGGCGTTGAGCAGGACACGGGCAAGATCAACTTCAGCGAAGGAGCCACTTACTTCGCCATGAGTTATTCATCGCAGGATATTCTAACGCTAAGCGGCTATAATTCCATGGGCCAAATGGTGGACGTAGTGACCGGAAACCCCACACTGGCTGCCGGCGAGATGGATTTGTTGCGCGTGGAGTCCGACGACCTGATGTCGGTCATCATCGGCGACGGCAACCGGGCGAATTATTGGATCGTCGACAACATTGACACTGATGCCTTCATTGCGGATTGCCTGATCGACCCCGACTGCGACGATGGAGTGTTTTGCAACGGCGCCGAAACCTGCAACACGACGGATTACGTCTGTGAATTGGGCGAGATCCCATGCCAGGACGATGGCGAGTTTTGCAACGGCGAAGAATATTGCGACGAGGAAATCGGCCAGTGTAGCGCGGATCCCCCATGCGACGAGGGGCAGACATGCAACGAAGACGGAGATTTTTGTGTTGATATCGTCGAGCCGGACCCGGAAGAGCCGGCCGCGCCCGATCAGGAAGTCGTTGGAGGCGCATGTTGCGCCTGTGAATAATAAGGGGGCGCTTTATGGACCTGATTCTTGTCATCACGAAAGACTCGTCCATCGGTCAGGCCATCGAAAAAGCCGTTGATCCATCAAAATTCCTCGTCTGGGTTTCCCATTCCTTCCAGGAAGCCCGCACCATGGTGGGGCAACAAAATACGCCCGCCATCATTATTGATGGACAAAGCGACATCGACACCGGCATTGAATTTATTGAAACTATCAAGCTGAAACTCGGAAAACTGACAATCGTGTGCGTGATGCTGTGCGCCGAAGACGCGGATATCGACATAAAAAAGTGCCTTCGCTCCGGCGTAGA
>Ga0307990_1000153_pt1 | contig 65623 bp, 41 predicted proteins | sample EllFjometagen129_FD_203168 | JGI IMG/M metagenome (GOLD analysis project Ga0307990, IMG submission 203168) | Marine microbial communities from Ellis Fjord, Antarctic Ocean - #129 | ecosystem: Environmental > Aquatic > Marine > Unclassified | place: Southern Ocean | collected 2014-10-08
CTTGGTCAAATGTATCAAGCGTTTTAAATAATTCCTTTATTTGATCTTGAACCTCCATATCTTCTAATTTTGAAGCCAAAGATAACATTTTTTGAACTATCAACCATATTTTAGATTAGAGCCACAAGAATTAAATTCTAATTTAATGATTATTTCAAGAAGCATCTCATTTTGACGTTTTAAAGTCCTGTCCCGAAATTTCGGGATTGTGCCAAAGGCACTCCTTGGAGGAAAGTCGGGACAGGAAAATTTCTTCCATCGAAACTTTCCATCGTTCGAGGCACGAGGATTTATCTCGCTGAAAGTTGACATGGAAACGTTAAATGAATTCATGCATTAGGATGACTTTTGAGGAAGTCTGTATGAAAAAAGGCAACACTTTAGAAATTAGACACAACTATTATCTCATTCACATATTTCCCATCCGGTGGGTACGGATTTTCACCCACATGGGTGAAAATCCCTAATGGTCTTTTCATCCTTTTAAAGACATCCAAAAAAAGAATGGTAGAAAATACAATTGTAAATCACTGAAAAAGAAATTGTAAGGATGCTTAAAAAATATGATTGCATAAAAGTGTTACAAGGGGCACACTTATTGGCAAGTGGGTATTTGTTATTTCAAATACAAATTAATAGAAGGAGGAAACATGAAACACAACATTAAAATACGGGATTTGGATTATAGCTTACCCTGCTTTGTAACTCCACTGCCCCCACCATTTATTTACTTAACCTGATTTAAGATATAGTCGTCTTCCCCTTTTTTCGAAACCCCTTTTAAGCAATTATTGAAAACAACCAAAAAAAAAGGTCAAAATGAATGAAAACAGGACATATAGAAAGAAGCTTGATTTGACTTCTGTCCAAAATTTCGTACCTTTGGGAGGAACATATATGATATGTTTCTTTACGTAGTATCTGCAAGAAAACTACTAATGTTGAAAATCAGAATTCACCCCGACCCTAAAGGGAGTTCTGATTTTCAACAGTTTGCTCCCTTTAGGGATGGGGTGAAAAAACTGTTGAAAATCTAATTATCGGGGTTTTCTTGCAGGCAACTACATAGGTCTTAAGTTTTTTAAACAACACTGAATCAAATAATTAAACAGTCAGAATAATTATTTTTCAAGTATTAACCTAAAATTACAAATTATGAAAATTTTTTTATTAATTCTAAATTTCCTGGTTTTATCCAGCCTGATCACACTTTCAGGCTTTAGCCAGGCATGTATTCAGCCGGACAACGGATCCGGCACCATTACACTTCCCCCCGAGGGATGTGATTACCTTCCCCCTAATGAGCCATACTTGATCATTGATGGCCTGCCCCCGGGTACGACCATGGAACTTTATGGCCCTATTACAGATTACAGTTGTTGCCTTGATGGATGTACAATGTGTACGATGCCCCTTCTACCTGGTGAATGTGAAGGGCCGGGAGGTTCATTGGGTGGCGATGGGCACTGTTTTGAAGCAACTTTAAATGTTGAGCTGAACGGTACGGGCGAATTAACGGGTTTTAGCAGAAACCTTTTCATTCCTCTTTTTTGTGAGGTCCATACCGGCCCAAGAAATCCCGGCGATCCGGTACAGGAATTTCCGGCAGATATGTTCAGGCTCCAGGGTGAACTTTTGGGCGATCCTGATTTCTGTACATTAAGGATCACCGGTGGTACCGATTTCGGCTTGCCCGGCCCCGGGCAAACTACCCTTACGCAGCTACCAACCGGAGACTTTAATGTGGACAGCTTTTTCGATATCACCTACCAGATCGAATTTGAAGGTTGCCCTGGGAGTGTAATAGAAGGTTTTGCAGGCATAACCACTGCTACCATCAGGATTAAAACAGGTGAACCTGTTGATCAGGGTGACCCGATTTTTGTTGGAGACGACCTTTATACTTCACCATGTGGTACCATGGGTTTTGGCGAAGGCATGGATTATCCTGCAATCCCTTCCGATTTCTTCGGCCCCGGCTCCGATCCCTTTGACGGGATTATTGCATTGCAGGGGGGATCTTCCGGAGGATCACAATCACCCGAAACTGATGTGCTGGTTAGCAGGCTGACTGAGCTTGCCCCTGTAACACCTCCGTCCACAGAAACAGTGGATATAGAGATTGTTGCGTTAAACCTCAAAAGTACGACACCTATCGCTGTAAGCTGGGCTACCGGCGGACCCGATTCATTCTTTGATGTTTTTGTCGAGATTGATTTTGAAAATCCCTCCACAGGAACATCCGATATTACACAAGCAGATGAGTTTGGTGGAGAATTTACTTATGATACAAAGCTGTATCCAACCTTCACTTTTGTTGATCAGCTTACCGGGGATGAATTTATATTTTCACCCGGAGTAGATGGATTGGGCCCGATTAATTATACATCAGCATACGCTAATCTATGGACACGTTCACCAATTCTTGGAGATTTTGATGTTGTTAGTGATGAGCGGGTAATTTTACAATCAGTTGCGGGTACAAGTCTGGAATTACTACCCTTGCCCAAGCGTTTCGATAGCTTTGTTGTAGCAATCGATCAGGATGGCCTGGTTGAATATTCGGAAGGCACCGGATGGAATAACAGTACATGGTTTGTTTATCCCAATTTTGATTGGACAAACGTGTGGTTTTATGATCATCCGATGGATCAAAACCGGCGTAAAATAATTAGCGGAAATATGGTGGTTGAACCACGCGATTCCGAACAATTAAGTTATGTTGAAATTGTTTGGAATTATTCAACACCAGAGTGGCCGGGCTGGCCCGAAATTGCCCAACCACCACTTCCGGAAGATTTTATTAATAATCCTGATCTTGAAGACCAGATGATTGTTAGAACTGATCCGCTATATTCCAATGAGTTAATTATTTCTGAACCGTTTTTTATTGAAGTTCCTTATGAAATTATGGATTTTAACCCTGAATGGTTATCAATAGATATTAGAGGTTACAATTATCAACTTAGTGGGAACTTCGAGCATACCTGCTGGATTGAAGGTAGTTGCGAACCAAGCGGAGAACTCGAATTTGGTGATGCCCCTGAAGGCGTCCTGGCGTATCCTTCTTCAGGTGTAACAGGAAGTTTCCCGACTTGTATGAATGTTGCGGCAGCCGGTTATATTTCACATGCTTATGTAGGCTCCTATTTTGGCCCGACATTAGATTGGGAAATTGAAGGAAATGCCGGTCTTTGCCCTACCTTCAATCCAAATTTGTATAACCAGGACGAGTGTATGTTTGATGGCGATGCCGGTTTGATTGTGCCGGATGGTTTTACCATCGTCAGCAATGCAGGGGTCGAATACGTAACCCCATGCACTGGTGCAAACGGAAATGCTTTAGGTACAATTTGCGATTTTGCCTTTTGGGGAGCAGATATAGATATTGAAGTACACAACAACCGACCCGACCAGATGCCTGTTTACTTCAACCTGTTAATCGACTGGAACCAGGATGGTAAATGGATGGGTGCAAGCAGTTGCGATATCATCAATCCAAACGATAATGTTCCTGAACACTGTTTGGTTGATTTCCTGATTCCTGCCGGATATGATGGCTCCATTTCAAATTTATTGGCTGGTACAGGCTTCCAGATCGGTCCAAACTCAGGTTACGTTTGGGCCCGGTTCTCAATTACTGAACGGCAGGTTGATGACCAGTGGACTGGTGAAGGAGACTTCGATGATGGTGAAACCGAAGATTATTTGCTCTTAATTGGAGATGATCAGGGAGAAGAAATCGATTGGGGTGACGCTCCCGATGATCCTTATCCTACCCTCTTGGCAACCTTTGGTGCAAACCACATTATTGATGTTGATGTTTTTATGGGTGACTTTATCGACGGTGAAGCAGATGGACAACCTACTGCTGATGCCCTGGGTGATGATAACAATCCAACCGCCGGCCCTGATGATGAAGACGGCGTTGACTTCCTGTGGCCTATCTCGGCTGGTAACCCTTGTAAAGTAAAAGTTAAAGCATCTGTAAATGATGCCTACCTGAATGCCTGGGTTGACTTTAACGGAGATGGCGATTGGGATGACCTGGGTGATCAAATCTTTAATGATGAACTTTTGATTGCCGGAGACAACTTCCTTAACTTCCTGGTGCCAAAAGGTGCTGTTCCCGGAGCAACCTTTGCAAGGTTCCGCTACAGCCATCAAATGGGTATCTCGTACAGAGGCCAGGCTTATGATGGCGAGGTTGAAGATTATAAAGTTGAAATTGATGAATACGGAAATATTAAATGGAGACAAATACCCGATCCGAATTTACCCGGATTGCATGCAACCTACACCAACGTAGTAGCTGATGACTGGCTCTGTAACGGTGGCGCGGTAACTGATATCCACTGGTGGGGTAATTATGAAAACAATTATTCGGGATCCGGAATTGATCATTTCCACCTCAGTCTTCATAACGACAATGGTGAATGCCTTCCGGTCAATCCTGAATTTATGGGCTTTGATGTACCGTTCTCTGCCATTCAGGAAATGAATACAGGTATAATTAATTCGGATGGATCGGCCATCTACTATTATGAATTCTTCCTGCCCGAGCCTTTTTACCAGGAAGAAGGACAGAGATACTGGTTAGATATTACAGCATTTATTGAAGATCCCGATGTACAATGGAGATGGCAGGAAGCCGGACGCTGGTTCGATCCTATCCTGTGTGGTGCAGTTGATAAAAATGACGCCGGAGAATGGCAAACCATTTTCTGGCCGCAGCCTGAACCCGGAAGGTTCAGTGATATGGCATTTATCATTACCTCGGATTATACACTTGAACTCGATTTTGGTGATGCACCCGATGATCCATATCCAACCCTATTGGCCGGTAATGGCGCACGGCATATTGTCGATCCAACAATTTTTATGGGTAACCTGATCGATACCGAACCCGACGGCATACCTACAAATACCGCCCTGGGTGACGACAACACCAATCTTAACGATGAAGACGGGGTTACATTTGTTGAACCATTTGTGGTTGGCGAAGTTGCCAAAGTAAAAATAGTTGTTTCGGTTGATGGTTTTATGAACGCATGGCTCGATTATAACAAAGATGGAAGTTGGGGGTTTGCCGAACATATTATTCCCAATATGCCCGTCACTGCAGGTTTAAATACATTTAGTTTCAATATACCTGCCGGAACCAACCCGGGAAGAACTTTTGCAAGGTTCAGGTACAATACAACAGGTGGATTATCAGCCACAGGCCAGGCACAGGATGGCGAAGTTGAAGATTATAGGTTGACCATCTTCCCGCCCAACTCGGGTTTTACTCCAACAGGCCGATCACACCTGATTTTGGTTCCGGTGAATATTTTATTGAATTGTGTTCCACTGGTAGCCGGTGATTTTGTGAGTGTTTGGTACACCGATGAAACCAGTACTTTATCCTGCGGCGGAGCAACCTACTGGGATGGTACAAGTAACCAGATAGTATTTGCATTTGGCGATGATCAAACCACCCCGATAATTAAAGAAGGCTTTGATCAGAATGAAGACTTCCTATGGAAAGTTTACTACTCCGGTTCGGCTACCGAGCAAGTGGTTGAAGTGGGCTATGACCTGACGATGCCGGATTTTGACGGAAAATTCCATGATAACGGCCTGTCCGCCTTAACCTGGATGACCGATCCGATTGATGTAACTGCCACTGCCGTTCCGATGACAATTTGCGAAGGCGATTCGGTACAATTAGATGCATTGGTTAGCGGAGGTTGTGGTGTCATAAGCTATGCATGGACATCCGATCCTCCCGGATTTATAGCAAATATTAAAAACCCGGTTGATAACCCAACGGAAACGACAATCTATTACGTTACTGCCGATGATGGTTATAGTTCGGATACAGATGATGTAACTGTAACGGTGATACAAATTCCAGACATCACCTGTCCTGAAGATATGGAAGTTTGTTTAAATGGCGCTCCATTCGAACTTACAGGGGCAACACCAACTGGTGGAACTTATAGCGGAGATGGCGTTTCAGGAGGTTATTTCTATCCTGCCACAGCAGGAGTAGGGCCACATACAATTACTTATTGTGTTGCCGATCCGCTCTATCCGAATTGCATAGGTTGTTGTGACTTTGAGATCACGGTAAATCCTCTTCCGAATATGGATTGTCCGCCTACACAGTATGCCTGCGATGGTGATCCGAAGGTAATCCTTCCTCCGGCATATCCGCTTGGTGGAGAATATTCAGGTCCGGGAGTAAGCTTCGATGGAACCAGCTACTGGTTCGATCCATCCATAGGGCCTGGTTCATATACCATCGAATACTGTTATGAGATAGTAGCAACCGGATGTAGTGATTGCTGCGAGTTTGAATATGTTGTTCACGCATTACCAACGGTAGATTGTGGTGAGGACATAACGGTATGTATCACTGTTGATCCCTTCGATCTCACACAAGCCACACCAACAGGAGGTGATTATACAGGAGATGGTGTTACAGCCAATAAGTTTGATCCCCAGGCAGCAGGGGCTGGCACCCACACGATCATCTATACTTATGAAGATCCGATCACCCATTGTGTCAATACCTGTACCTTCACTATTGAAGTGATAGAAGTTGTTGCTGACTGTCCTGAAGATATGGAGGTTTGCCTGAACGATCCTCAATTCGAACTTACAGGGGCAACACCAACCGGTGGAACTTATAGCGGTGATGGCGTTTCAGGAGGTTATTTCTATCCTGCCACAGCAGGAGTAGGGCCACATACAATTACTTATTGTGTTGCCGATCCACTCTATCCGAATTGCATGGGTTGTTGTGACTTTGAGATCACAGTAAACTCACTTCCGAATATGGATTGTCCGCCTACACAGTATGCCTGCGATGGTGATCCGAAGGTAATCCTTCCTCCGGCATATCCGCTTGGTGGAGAATATTCAGGTCCGGGAGTAAGCTTCGATGGAACCAGCTACTGGTTCGATCCATCCATAGGGCCTGGTTCATATACCATCGAATACTGTTATGAGATAGTAGCAACCGGATGTAGTGATTGCTGCGAGTTTGAATATGTTGTTCACGCATTACCAACGGTAGATTGTGGTGAGGACATAACGGTATGTATCACTGTTGATCCCTTCGATCTCACACAAGCCACACCAACAGGAGGTGATTATACAGGAGATGGTGTTACAGCCAATAAGTTTGATCCCCAGGCAGCAGGGGCTGGCACCCACACGATCATCTATACTTATGAAGATCCGATCACCCATTGTGTCAATACCTGTACCTTCACTATTGAAGTGATAGAAGTTGTTGCTGACTGTCCTGAAGATATGGAGGTTTGCCTGAACGATCCTCAATTCGAACTTACAGGGGCAACACCAACCGGTGGAACTTATAGCGGTGATGGTGTTTCAGGAGGTTATTTCTATCCTGCCACAGCAGGAGTAGGGCCACATACAATTACTTATTGTGTTGCCGATCCGCTCTATCCGAATTGCATGGGTTGTTGTGACTTTGAGATCACGGTAAATCCACTTCCGAATATGGATTGCCCGCCTACACAGTATGCCTGCGATGGTGATCCGAAGGTAACCCTTCCTCCGGCATATCCGCTTGGTGGTGAATATTCAGGTCCGGGAGTCACATTTGACGGAACGGATTACTGGTTCGATCCATCCATAGGGTCTGGTTCATATACCATCGAATACTGTTATGAGAAAGTAGCAACCGGATGTAGTGATTGTTGCGAGTTTGAATATGTTGTTCACGCATTACCAACGGTAGATTGTGGTGAGGACATAACGGTATGTATCACTGTTGATCCATTCGATCTTGCACAAGCCACACCAACAGGAGGTGATTATACAGGAGATGGTGTTACAGCCAATAAATTTGATCCCCAGGCAGCAGGTGCCGGTATCCACACGATCACCTATACTTATGAAGATCCGATTACCCATTGTGTCAATACCTGTACCTTCACTATTGAAGTGATAGAAGTTATTGCTAATTGTCCCGGGGATATGGAAGTTTGCCTGAACGATCCTCAATTCGAACTTACAGGGGCAACACCAACCGGTGGAACTTATAGCGGAGATGGCGTTTCAGGAGGTTATTTCTATCCTGCCACAGCAGGAGTAGGGCCACATACAATTACTTATTGTGTTGCCGATCCGCTCTATCCGAATTGCATGGGTTGTTGTGACTTTGAGATCACGGTAAATCCACTTCCGAATATGGATTGCCCGGCAAGCTTTGAGGTATGTTTTAATTCAGCTCCGGTCGAATTAACTGCATATCCTGAGGGAGGAAATTTCACCGGTTTTGGAGTCTTCTTTGATAACGGTATATGGTACTTTAATCCTAACGCGGGACTGGGGCCACATACAATAGAGTATTGTTATACTATTCCCAATACCGGCTGCACTGATTGCTGTGAGTTTATAATTACAGTGGAAAGTGATCAATTGATTGAAATCCATCCCGGATGGCAGGGTATCTCAAGTTACATTGTTCCGGTTGACCCGGATATTGTGAACATGACCTACGCGATCAAGGATGAATTGATCATTTTGATCGAGTATCCTGATTTGTTCTACTATCCTGCTTCTAGCACCAATACAATTGTTAACTGGGATGCTTACAAAGGATACATCCTTAAATCCAGCGGTGACACTGATTTGCCGATGTGTGGAAATGAAGTATTCCCGAAAATTGTACCTCTGCATATTGGCTGGCAGGTAATTCCAATGCTTTCTCCCTACCAGGTTTCGGTTGAAACATTGTTTGCAAATGTAGGAGGATTGGTTATTGTGAAGGATGTTGCCGGTGGAAATGTTTACTGGAAAAACTTTAACATTAATACCATTGGTAATTTAATGCCTGGTGTATCATATTACGTTTTGATGGCAGACCAAGGTGTGATTGAATTCCCATGGGAAATGGATAATATTGATTCCGGCAAGCCAATCGTGACGAATCCTGTAATCTCTCCATGGAACGAGGTAGTCAGTACTCCATCATCACACACTGTCGCTTTCAATCTTGCTACTTCAGTATTCGAACCTGGCGATATTGTTGGAGGCTTTACCAGCTCAGGCGTTTGTGCCGGTTTGGTTGAAGTTACCGAAACTGATCAACCATTTGCTGTAGGTCTCAATGCCAACGATACTTACACTGCCGAAACCGAGGGCTATGAAGTTGATGAATACATCAGCTACAAAGTTTACCGTCCGTCCACCGGCGAAACATTTGAACTCGAAGCTACTTACAATCCAAACATGAACCAGGGATTCTTCGAATTCAATGGCATGTCGGAAGTGACTATGGTGAAAATGTCGGCCACTGGATTTGGCGAACAAGCCCTGAAAAACATCCGCATCTTCCCGAATCCTTCGCATGGAATCTTCAATATTGAAGGCATCGGTGAAAATGTTGATGTTACAATCTATAACGCTTTTGGAGAGCAAATTCTAAGCAACGAGATGAACCTCCCGCGAAAGCTCGACCTTTCAACCCAGCCCAATGGCGTGTACTTTATCCGTATCTTTGCTAAGGATGGCGTTCACTTCGAGAAGCTGGTGATTAACTAACCCCCTTCCCGGATTTCCCCCTTCTCCGCCTGCCAAAACGAAGCGGCGGACAGGGAGGGGGGAAGGTGCCCGAAGGGCGGATAGGGATAAAACCCAACACGGAGAATCCCTGCCAAATTACATGGTGGGGTCTCCGTTTTTTAGAAATTAGTTTTTTAAAAATTTAAAATGTATTAAAATGAAACGAATTAAATTTCTCTCTTATGTTCTTGCCACTTTTGCGCTATCACTTTTTCTAACACTAAATGTGCAATCCCAAAAATTAACCAAACCTAATGAGCCGGGCCCCATGCCCGGAATTCGCACCAACACTTTTACAGGAAATATCGTAACCCCACGAAAGGATTTGGAAATACCCGAAAAAGGAGTTTCAATTGATGTGGTATTTACGTACAATAGTTTATTGAAGGATGAAAACCATGGTTTTGGCTTTGGTTGGAATGCTTCCTTCCATGATCCTTATCTGCCATTAAGTTTAACAATGGGAATGGCATTTGAATATTCACAAAATCCGGTTGCTGTTGCCGAACTCATCATTGAGGATGAAACCATAACCATTCCCAGAAGCGATGGCCAAAAGGATGTTTTTATCTTGAATGGTAATATCTGGAATCCGCCGGTTGGGGTGTATGACCAATTGGAAGAATATGAAACCGGCAAATGGAAACTTACCTCAAAATATGGTATAATCACGTTTTACGATGATCTTACACACAATTATCCCACCAGTGTTGTCGATAGAAATGAAAACACTGTAAGCTATGGGTATAGCGGTGGAAAACTACAACAGGTTACCGGTCCCTCCGGCAGGCAAATTCAGTTTACATGGACCGGCGACTATATGACGCAAATTACCGATCCAAATCCCGAAATTCCACGGATCTTTCAATATCAGTACGATGAAAATGGCAACATGGTTCAATATACTGATCCTATGGGAAATGTTACAGCCTACAGTTACGATGAATTCGGCAATATGACCTCCATTACCGATCCCCTCGAAAATCTTGTTGAAATTGCTTATGATGATGAAATGGCTGTTGCCGAAATTAGTTGTGCCGATGTGGGTTACAGCAAGTCATTTGTTTACGATATTGAAGAACATTCAACGATAGTTACACAATTTGTAAGTTCAGGAAGCCGCGAAACCACCTACTTTTTTGATGAACTCGACCGGGTGAATAAAATCCTTCATCCTGATGGAAATTATGTATTGTTCGGGTGGGACGAAAGCAATAACCTGACTTCATATAACGATGAAAACGGCAATACAACCAGTTTTACTTATGATGATTTTGGAAATATAGTTTCTTCGACCGATTGCCTTGGATCTACCTTAAACATTTTGTATGGATCCATGCCGATTGAGATTTTATCCTATACTGATAAACTCGGAAATACCACATTTTATACCTATGATGACTCTGGAAATTTGCTTACAGAAACGGATTGCCTTGGGAACTCAAACACTTTCACCTACGATGACTTTGGTAACATCCTCACCTTAACAAATATGGCCGGTTTTACAAATACCTTTACCTACGATGCCTATGGGAATATACTTACTAATACCGACGCGCTGGGAAATGTTTCAAGCTCTTCGTACGATCCTGTGGGAAATCTTATCAGTGAAACCGACAGGAATGGCTGCATCAGCGATTATGAGTACGACCCGCTAAACCGCTTGAACAAGGAGACCGATGCTTTGGGTTTTGAGTGGGATTATGAATATGATGACAATGGAAACCTGGTTAGCGATACCGATAAAAACAGTTGTAGCAGCTATTATGAATATGATCCATTGAATCGCGAGAGTAAAGAAACTGATGGTTTGGGTTTTGAGTGGGATTATGAATATGATGAAGCTGGAAGTTTAATTACGGAAACAGATCCGCTGGGAAATACCACTTCATTTACCTACGACAGCAGGAGCCGCTTAATTACCGAAGCGGATTGCCTGGGATATTCATCTGGTTATTTATACGATCCCCTGGGAAATTTGATTAGTGGGACAAGTAAAAACGGCAATACAACAACCTACGAATATGATTGCCTGAACCGCCTTGTAAGGCTAACCGATCCAAGAGGGGAATCTGAGGAATATGAGTATGATCAATTAGACAGACGGATAACAACGACCGACAAAAACGGCAATGCCACAACCTACGATTACGACTGCCTGGGCAGGTTGTTGCGTACAACCGATCCTGCAGCTAGCGAGGAGACTTATGAATACAATCAACTTGGTAACAGGACTTCAGTTACCGACAAAAATGGCAATACTACCACCAACGAATATGATGAACTAGGAAGGCTTGTTAAAGTAATAGATCCGCTGGGATTTTTCGAAGAGCATACCTATGATGCAGAAGGATCCAACCTATCCTTTATAAATAAGAATGGGGTTGCAACAACCTTTGCTTACAATTGTATGGGGATGGTGATCAGTAAGACTGACATATTAGGAAACAGCGAATTATTTGATTTTGATGCTATGGCAAATATTGTGGGCTACACCGATAAAAACGGGGATACTACTATTTATGCTTTCGATTGCCTGCAGAACCTGATTAAAATTACAGATCCTTTGGCCAATGAAGAAAGCTATGGCTATGATGCTGCTGGAAACAGAATTAGTATTTCAGATAATAACGGAAACACCACAAGCTTTGATTTTGATTGCCGCAATATGTTAAGCACTGTAACCGATCCCCTGGGAAATCAGGAATCATATACCTATGATGCCGACGGCCACAGAGTCACATATACTAACAAAAATGGCCATACAACATCCTATGCCTACAATTGTTGCTGGCTTATTTCAGAAACCGATCCTTTGGGAAATACTAAATCCTACTCCTACGATGCCAATGGCAATCAGATTGAAACCATAAATAAAAACGGGCACAGCACAGTTTTTGAATATGATATCCTGAATCAACATATTGGAACTACAGATGCCCTGGGTAATATCAACACCCAAAATTACGATCCTGTTGGAAACCGAATCTCGGAAACCGATGCAAATGGAAATGTTACCACTTACACTTATGATGATTTAAACCGTCTATCCAACAGAACCAATGCCCTTGGCTACATCTCAAATTATGCTTACGATCCTACAGGTAACTTAATTGCTGAAACTGATGCCAATGGAAATACATTAAACTATAGTTATGATGATTTGAACCGTTTATCTAATATAACAGATGCACTAGGATATGTTTCAAGCTATTCGTACGATCCCTTAGGTCGCCGCATTTTCGAAACTGATGCCAATGGACAAACCACAGCCCATCAATATGATGCTGTTGGAAATCTGATTCAATCAACCACACCCATGGGTTTCCAAACACTATATACTTACGATCCCGAGTCTAATCAACAAACCCAGGTAGATGCCAATGGAAATCAGATTGATTACAGCTACGATCCCTTGAACCGGCTGATCAGTAAAGATTATCCTGATGGCAGTGGAATTACAAGGAGTTACGATGCTTCAGGTAATCTTGTCAGCACTTCAAATAGTGCGGGTATTGGTGATGTGATAACTTATTCATACGATCCGATAAATCGACTGATCACAAAAGCAACAAACTACGGCTCCTTTTCCAAATCGATCAGTTATACTTACGATAACATGGGATACCGTGCCAGTCTTACATCCGAGGCAGGTACCATTGGCTATAGTTATAATGCTTTGGGAAGACTGATTGAAATCACCGATCAGAATCTGGGATTGACTACTTTTGACTATGATGCTGTTGGAAACCAAATAACAACGAATTATCCAAATGGAGTTGTTTCATTTTCAAGTTTTGATCAATTGAACCATGTAACAGAAGTAGTAACCAGCGAACCACCTACAGATTTTTTCAAAAGAAAAAGCCCGGATTATAAAGCAAAAATTCCTAATGATAAGGGCTTTTTTATCGATTGTGTTGTAGTAGATATTATTTCACCCTTATCAGGCCCCGGGCTTACTGATAACGAAACGGTAACAATTGTTTTGGGAAATTTTGGTTTAGAGCCTGTTTTTGAGGCCATGGTATCATATAATTTGGATGGCGGTGAGCCCGTTGTAGAATTCATCACCCAAGCCATTTTCCCAAATGAATTCATTGAGCATACATTTGAGTTTCCTGCAAATTTAAGCATAGCCGGACAGACATATGAATTGACTGCATGTATTGAGGCTCCAGGTGATGAAAATCCTGCTAATGATTGTTTTACTTCTATAATCACTAATGAAGAAGGAGGCGAAGGAGTATATCAATCCTTCAATTATGAATATGATCCGGTGAGTAATAAAATCTCAGAGTTACATGAAGATGGTACACTTATCGGTTTTATCTACGATGCGAACAACCAGCTCTTATCTGAAACATATTCCCCTTTAGGAGAAACAATAGAATATACATACACACCTACCGGAAAAAGGTCTTCGAAAACTGAGGACGGAATTTATTCCCCATATCTGTATAATACTGATGATGTTTTGACAGAAGCCGGCCTTGTTACTTTTACGGTGGATAATATTGGAAACCGACTGTCGAAAACTGATCCTGAAGGAACAAGCAGCTATCAGTATAACTTCAATAATGAATTGGTTCAGGTTATTTTGCCGGATTTAAGCACCACGCATTTCGATTATTCTGCCACTGGCGAAGAGTTGTTAAAAAACGAAAATGGTGCATCAAGCTTTCTCCATTCCGATTTTGGAATATCCCTCGAAGAATTCGATGACATGGGAGTACTATCCACATCATTCAACCCACTTTTTTCGATCAATAGTGGTGGTCAAACAGGGTATTATCATTACAATGGATTTAAGAGTTCGACACTGCTAAGTGGCACAGCGGCAGAGGAACTTGCAAGTGCTGAATTTGATAGTTATGGAAATCCCACAACAGATGGTGTCTGGATAAATGATTGGTTTATGTTTAAGACGGTTAGCTATGATTCGGATATTGATGGTTACGACACCAGAACAGGTAAAATGTTTGACCAATCAACAGGGACTTTTTACAACCCATCAATAGCTTCATTGTGCGGGAGCCATGGGCATTGTGTATCTTCAAATGATTGTTTGTGCGGGGGCTTAGGATTTAGCGGTGACCTTGTAGCAAAAGGAGGTTCGTCGGGATCAGGCGATGGTCCGGGGAGTATAGAATATCCTAGAATATCTTTAGGAAGCGGACTACTAGGCGGCCTGGTTTTACCAGGTGTCGATTTTTGCCCTGCTAAACCTAAAGTAGATATATGTGCAGATAAATGCAAATTAGGAAAAGTGCGGAATTGCAAGGTAGGCAAGTTGATTAAATCGAGGGTGGATGGCGGCAGCCCTAAAGATGATGCTGAGGCGATCGCTAAGGCCAATCGTGTCACTCCTACTAGCTGGTGGAGTCTTCGTCGTGATGTGGTAATATACTGGAAAAAAGTGGCAGCAAAAAGAAGAGGAATAGCTATGAAGAAGAAAATCGAGGCCGCTAAAAGATTCACTTACAGGGTAAAAGTAACCTGGGAAAAATGTGAATCTACCGACTGTACTGATAAGCTGAAGCAAAATGATTGGGTAAATAAAAAAGATTATTATAATTGTTGGCGTGGGAGTAATAAAGATAAGGGATTGTACACCAGCTCGACAAAATCAGCAGACATTAAAAAGAAGTGTACCAAAGCGGCAAAGAAACTTTGCGAATAGTGTATTTGAAAAAAATAATTATTAATCTTAAAATATTAGTAAAATGAAAAATATAATATATTTCTTAGCAATAATTTTGTCACTTTCCGGTTTTGCCCAACCCTTCCCCGCTGGTGGTTACCAGGGCGGAATGCACGGGAACCGTTTGCCGGTTCATACCATCGAAATTCTGGAAGGCTGGAGCGGAATTTCAAGTTATATCAATCCACAGTACCCGGATGTTGTAGGGCTGACTTCCGGAATAAGTAATGAGTTGGTGATCATCTATAACCAGCAGGGAGCCTACTGGCCGGCCATCCCGATGAATACATTCGGGGATTGGAAGTCACACAGTGGTTGTATTATCAAAGTTTTGGATGACTGCAGTATGGAAATGAAGGGATACGAAGAATCTGACACGGAAGTTGACCTGCCCGAGGGCTGGACACTGATCCCGGTATTGAGTAAAGCTCCGGTGCTGGCAACAGATATTTTTGCCGGGCTCACCGATCTTGAGGTCGTAAAAGGTATCGGGCAAAACAATGCATGTTACTGGCCACGTTTTGGTATTAACCAGTTGGTTTTTTTGAAACCCGGTGTATCGTATTACGGCAGGATGAATGCCGATGGAAGTATCGATTATGGTGGAACCGGCAGCTTAAAAACCGCTGTTGATTTTGCAAATGTTTATCCGGAATCATCACCATGGAATGAGGTGAAGAGTTCGCCTTTTTCACATACGATTGCATTTATTGACCGCGCTACAGAGCATCTGGAATCTGGCGACCTTATTGGGGTTTTTACCTCTTCGGGTACTTGTGCAGGTTTGATTGAGCTTACTGATGATGAAGCGCCTTTAGCAATCCAAAGTTTTGGTGATGATCCGTTGACTGATCATGCTGATGGTTTTATTTCGGATGAATTGCTTGGGTATAAAATGTACCGTCCCTCCAGTGAGACCTATTTCAAGCTAATCCCCGAATATGATCTTTCATACGACCCTGGTATTTTCAGGGAGCATGGTCTGTCGGTAATATTCGATTTGAAGATGGAGGCAGTTGGGATTTCAGAACCTGGCACCGAAAAGATCCGCATCTTCCCCAATCCTTCAACTGGTATCTTCAACATTGAAGGAATCACAGGAGCGTCTTCGATAGTAATCTCCAACGCTTTTGGAGTGGAAATACTTAGCATGCAAATCAATGCCGATACACAGCTTGATTTGAGCAGCCAACCCAGCGGTATTTACATTATCAGGATTTCATCCAAAGTAGGAGTATATTTCGAGAAGCTGGTGATTAACTAACCCCCTTCCCGGCCTTCCCCCTCAGGGGGAGAAGGTGTCCTAAGGGCGGATAAAGGTAAAACCCAAAACGGAAACCCTGCCAGGTAATATGGCAGGGTTTCCGTTTTCCTGTTAAATCAGTTCCTTGAAAATTTAATTTGAAAGAATATTATTTCTCTCTTGTTTTATTGTCACTTTTGTTCTATCTCTTTTTCTAACTCACACTGTGCAAGCCCAAAAATTAACTAAACCCAATGAACCGGAGCTCTTACCCGGAATTTACACTAATTCTTATGAGCAGGACTGGTAATTATTGGCCTGCAACAAACACCAACACAATTGGCAACTGGTATGCTTATGAAGGATTTTTCATAAAAACTTTAAGTGATGTAACACTTCACATCAGGGATTGCATCCCTTTTAACGATTCCATGTTCATCGGACGATGGAATGTCAGGAGCAGGAAAACTTTCCATAGTCCGGAGAACGAGGATTTATCCCGCCATAGGCGGACATGAAAAGGTTATTTCAAGAAGCATCTTATTTTGATGTTTTAAAGTCCTGTCCCGAAATTTCGGGATTTGAGAGTCTCCGGGCAACTTTCCATCATCCAACGAAGGTGGGCATGGAAACGTTGTAACTTAATACTACATCTCCCCGGCCATTTTCTTTAAAAAAACATCCTTTCTTCTTCGCGAAACTTCCACTTCAGCCCCATCGGCCAGAATGATGCTGCCTCCATCACCCTTTATATACCGAACAACATATTTGATATTAACCAGGTGCGACTGATGTACCCGAACAAAATCCAGTCCCGAAAAAGCGTCTTCATACTCTTTGAGTGTGCGGGTAACCAAAATATTTTCATCGGTGATGAGGTAAAATTTGGTGTAGTTGCTTTCGGATTCGCAACGAACGATGTCTTTTACGTTTACAAACCTTAGCCCATCGAAAGTAGGCAGGGTAATGCGTTCGATGCCATTTTTATTGCGGAGCAGGATATTGATTTTTTTCGTGATAACATCAAAACTGGAAGGTTTCATTTTTATTTTGCCTACGGCATCAATCAATTGTTGTGGATCAACAGGCTTTAAAAGGTAATCCAATGCACTAAACTTAATGGCTCGCAAGGCATACTGGTCGTAAGCTGTAACAAAAATCACCTGGAAATCAATAAGCGGAATCTGCTCAAGTAAATCAAATCCGCTTCCATCCGGCATCTGAATATCGAGAAAAACTACATCGGGCTTCTCTTTGGCAATCTGTCGAATGCCTTCTTCTAAACTGGCTGCCTGCCCGCAAACCTCAACATCGTTACAATAGGCCTGTAGTATGTTAACCACTGTTTGCCTGCTGTCGTGTTCATCATCAATAATTATTGCTCTAATCATATTTAGTTCAATTTTTCGTAAGCATTTAAACTCGAATTCAATCCAAAAAGTGGCGCGATGCACAAATTAGCTCATTAGCCCATCACCATCCTGCGGATGTCGGATCAAATTTATTCTATCTCATAGGGTATATCAAGCAATACACTTGTTCCGCTTGCCAGACCTTCAGCATTTTTAAGGTCTTCAATTTCACATTTCACCTTCACCTTTCCGGCTTTCGATAAGGCCATCAGGCGTTCTTGTATCACCTGTATCCCTAAAGATTTGTGGCTCATCTTACCCAATTGTTTCTGTTCCTGTGCTTTTACGCGCCCAATACCATTGTCTTTAATTTTACATGAAACAACACCATTGATGTTATAAAAATCGATAAATAGCCTGCCTTTTCTGTCCAGGTTTTTAAATCCATGTTGAATCGAATTTTCGATAAAAGGTTGAATGAGCATGGGCGGGATATAGGTTCTTGACGGAATAATTTTATGCATAATATTCACTTCAAAAACGAAAGTGTCTTTAAACCGCAAAGCCTCCAGTTCCAAATAAAGGGTCAATGTATTTACTTCTTCCTCAATTGTTATCAAGGGCTTTCTTGAATTTTCGAGGATGTTGCGCATGAGTTGTGAAAATTTAGCCAGGTAGGTCATGGCCTTTAAGTTGTCGTTGCCCGAAATATAGCTTTGCACCGAATTGAGTGCATTGAACATAAAGTGCGGATTGATTTGTGCCCGTAGCAGTTTTTGTTCAGTTTCCAGGTTTATTTTTTCCAGTTCAGTTTTTTCATACTTTTGTTTTTCCCTCAATCTGCTGAACCATAAAAATCCTACAATAACAATTAATACCACTACACCAATTAATGCATACACAAAGGCATTTTGTCGTTTAATTTTTAAATCTTTGATTTCAGTATCTTTGGTCAGCAGGGCGATTTCCTGCTCCTTTTTCCGGGTTTCATATTTTGTTTGCATTTCGGCAACGCGCGAAACCAATTCCGAATCATTTAACGAATCTTTAATCGCAAAATAATCGCCCCTGGTTTCATAAGCACGTTTAAAATTCCCAATTGCAGCATAATATTGTGCAAGAAAATTATAGCCCTGGCCCAGCAAATCAGCATAAGTGTTGGCTTTGGCAATTTTAATGCCCTGGTTTATATGTCCAATTGATAGATTAGGTTTATTCATTTCGAGATAGATGTGCCCAATAGTGCTCAATGAAAAAGTATAAGTGTACTCGTCACCTGTCTCTTGGGCCAACATCATTGCATTTTTTCCGTATTCCAGTGCCATCGCATAATCTTCGATTAATACATACACCAAACTGATATTTAAACTAATTCTGGCAATGATGTTTTTCGAGCCAAATGTTTCAGCAAGTATTGCTGCAGCAAAATAATTTTTGATGGCAAGTTGATATGCTTCCTTTTCTTCATATACAATTCCAATATTATTGTAAAGGATCATCATATTAGAACTGTCATTAATTTGCGTACATATAACCATGGCCTTTTCATAATGATCGAGGGCCTTTGGGTAATTCTTGAGCCGGTTAAACAAAGTCCCGATATTTGTATGAGAGGAGATGATTAGTCGTTTTATATCCTTGTTCATTTGCGGGTCTTCAATTTGTTCTAATATTTCCAAAGCGCTCAACAATTGTTGAATTGCCTCATCAAAGTTGTTCGTGCATTGATAGGCCGCTCCCAGTTGATTATGCAATTGCGCAAGTTTTGCACGGCTAATTGACGAACCGTATTTTGTGAGAGACTGCAAGTGGGTTGCCACGGCTTTTTCGTGCTGCCCCAGGGTGGAGTAGGCATTACCGGCAAAGAGCAGCGAATAATAAATATCATCAATACTCCCCTTTTTCAGTGATATTTCGAGGGCTTGTTCAGCATATTTTAAACTCATGCCCGGATCGTAGCCCAACAATTTTTCAGCAGCATCATTAAACAACCTTGCCTTTTCGATGCCCTTTGTTTGTTCGGCCAGGCGAATCAAACTATCAACTTCGGATTTTTGCGCCCAACAAATTTGACCAAAAAGAAAAAACATCAGCAGGAGGACGGTAGAAAAGATTTTCATATTTTAAATATTTAGCGGCTCGAATTTAAGAAAAAAATCAATAACCAACCAAATAACAATTAATGCCGGGCTTTGCCCGTGCATCCTCGAAAAGTTACGAAAATCGAAGATTTTCTACTTTTCGGGACAATTAACGAATAATGCCGAGCTTCACTCGGGCATCCTCGAAAAATTACAAAAATCAAAGATTTTTTATTTTTCGGGATCAATAACCATTAACCATTTTTCCCTCCCCAAATTCTCATTCAAAGCCACCGGATTTCTTTCATATCTCACCAAATTCTAAATGCTACTTGAAAACACTTTGGCTCTATCCTACTTTTACAAATCATTAAAGTTCATAAATGCCTTTTCTTGTAATAACATAAATCATTATTTATAAAAACTTTAAACAAAAATCATCATGAAACATCTAAGCTTTTTACTGATTTTTTTCATGGCAGTCGCAGTAACGATTGCCCAAAATCGCAACGACAAACAATTTAAAGTACAACAAAATGCCAAACTGTTAAAAATGGCCGATGAAACCCGACAGCGTCAGGAAGCTCAAAAGGCCGAAGCCATCGAAAAGGCTCTAAAGATGGGCTGGATCATCCAGTCGGATACCGAAGAGGGATTTATGGAACTGATGCGCCTCGACCGCCACGGCATGCCCGAGTACTACATCACCCAAAACCTGAATGCGGCCCGCACTTCCGAAACCGACCATCTGTGGCCGGGCGGCATTACCGGATTAGACCTTACCGGCTCGGGTATGCTTATCGGCGAATGGGATGCCGGTGGTGTTTTAACTACCCACCAGGAATTTAACAATGGAAGCGGCACGCGTGTAACACAAATGGATGCACCCGGTTTCAACCATTATCATTCCACCCATGTTGCAGGCACCCTCGTTGCCGAAGGCCAGGTAAACAATGCCCATGGCATGGCTTCCGAAGCCACCCTGCATGCTTACGATTGGAATGATGATATGGCCGAAATGTTAAGTGCTGTTGCAGATGACGAACTTATCATCTCCAACCATTCTTATGGATGGGGCAGGGGATGGGATTATGAAAGTGATGATGATGATTGGTATTGGAGGGGCAATATTACCATTAGCGCAACCGAAGATTATCAATTTGGCTTTTACGGTGATGATGCCCACAACTGGGATGAAATAGCGTACAATGCACCACAATACCTGATATGCAAAGCGGCTGGAAACGAACGGAATGATGACCACAGCGGCGGCCACTACGTGTGGTCGGGCGGTGCATGGGTTTGGAGTACTGCCGATCGCGACAAGGACGGCGGAGCCGATGGCTACGACTGCATCGGAAACATTGGTGTAGCAAAAAACCTGCTTACCATCGGTGCGGTTTGGGATATCCCGGCAGGATATACATCGCCTGCTGATGCGATACTTGAAGATTACAGTAGTTTCGGCCCCACCGATGATGGCAGAATAAAGCCGGATATTGTGGCCAATGGTGAAGATCTCTATTCTACCGACAAAGACAGTAACAGCGATTATCGTACTATCGGTGGCACCTCCATGTCCACTCCTGTAGCCGCCGGAACCCTTACCCTGATCCAGGAATATTACGAAGATTTTAGAGGTGGATTTATGAATGCTGCCGTGTTGAAAGGACTATGCATCAACACCGCCCATGAGTGCGGTGCTGCCGATGGCCCCGACTACCGCTATGGCTGGGGATTGCTCAACGCAACCGGTATGGCCGATCTGGTTACCCGCGACCACGAAAATGGCTGTTTGATTGTAGAAACCAAACTTTTGGAAGACCAGATGACCGAATACACTTACTATTGCAACGGCACATCGGACATCAATGTTACAATATGCTGGAATGACCCATCACACGATGCGCTCACAGCCTCATTAAATCCAAATACCTTAACCCTGGTCAACGATCTGAATCTTCGTATTTTGGATGGTGCCAAAACGGTTTACTATCCCTGGGTGCTCCTCCCCTTTTCGCCCGGAAATGCAGCGACAAAAAGCGATAATTTCAGGGATAATGTTGAGACGGTAAATATCCAAAGCCCGGAAGAAGGCTATTATACCGTGCGCATTTATCATACAGGTAGTTTGCAGGATGGCGAGCAAACGTATGCACTCATCATCAATGGCATGACCACACCCCCTGATCAGGAATACTGTTTGTGTCGCCATTCTCAATGGCAGGTTTATGAATACATCCAAAATGTGTCGTTTGGAGATATCGACAATACCTCAGACCGGTCGCCGGGTGGATACTCTGATTATACGGGGCTTTCAGCAGAAATAGGTCTCGGTGAATCCAGGGATTTAACGGTTACCATCAATGGTTATGAAGGCGATAATGTGCGGGCATGGGTGGATTGGAATCAGGATGGTGATTTTACGGACGATGGCGAAGAATTTATCCTCGGGTCAGGAGCAGGACCATTCACCACTTCCATTGAAGTACCGGAAGATGCCGCCATTGGTTACACTACCCTGCGGGTTGGCCTTACCTACAACACTACCCCGGGTCCCTGCGACTACGCCGGCTATGGCGAAACCGAAGACTATACCATCAACGTTGGCGGTGATATTAATGTGTGGACAGGAGCCGTAAGTTACGACTGGCACAATGGCGCTAACTGGTCACAGGGACATCGCCCTTACCTTTCGGAAGATGCCATCGTTACCACAGCCGGTTTTAACCCTCCCATAGTTGATGGCCACCTGTGAAACTGTCCGCTGTTGTCGAACCTTGTTTTATAGTTTTAACCCTCCCATAGTTGATGGCCACCAGGAAGCCTGCCGCGATCTGATTATCGAAGCTGGGGCAGGAATTGATATTGATGAGGGCGTGTTAAGCATTTTTGGTGATGCCGATATCCACGGCGATTTGAGTTTGCTCCACACTTCCTCTGATGTTTTTATTTATGGTGATGTGGTGTGGAATGCTGGTTCTACTGGCAGCATGACCGGTTCTGCTACCATCGACTGTGAAGGCGACTGGGATTTTAACGACGGAGCAGATGTTCAGTTTACAGCAGGCTTTGTCGAGTTCTCGGGCGAATCAGTTTCCTTTATCCGTAGTTTTGAGGAAAACTGCCAGATCCATCATTTACGAAACCATAAATCCGATCCCTATTACTTTGGAATTAGTGCCACGTCAACCGCCGATTTGCACATACATGGAAATATTTACAATTATTCCGACTGCCATCTTCGGCAGTTCTCCAACCATACTACTATTTTGGATGGCTTCCTGAATAATATGGGCGGGCATTTTGATTTTGATATGGGAACATTAAAATTCAACGGGAATCCATCCGTAGCGCTAAAGCCCAATACTGGCGATTTGGTAAATAACCTGATCATCAACACCAGTTCTCCATTAAACCTGGGCGATGATTATACCGATGAATTAATCATAAATGGCGATGTGGAAATTACCGGCGGATCGTTTGTTCCCGGCAGTTTCACGCTCCGGGTAAAGGGCGACTGGACAAATACCGCAGGGACAGCCGGCTTTGTTGAAACCGGAAGCCGGGTAATTTTTGAAAAAACTTCCGATCAGTTTATGAATAGCAACGAAACATTCGACATTCTCGAAATTGATTGCGGTGGCAGATTGGTTGTTGGCAATTACGAAGTTACATGTGCAGCTTACGATTGGACAAGTGGCGGCTTTGGAGTTTCTGATGGAAGCTTTACTGCAAACGACCTTATCGATCCCGGCCTCTTTGGAGTGATGGCGGTAGCAGAAGGAGAGATTAATTTGATCAATGACGGCTTTGTTGACCTTAGGGGTGAGTTATCTGTTTTTGGAGGAACTGTAAATATTTCAGGAACTTTTAGCTGGTGGCCATACAATCAGGATGCCTCCCTGACGATGACTGATGGAATTATTGATATGAAAACTTGTGGGATAAAAATTGTTGATGAGCCTTACGATTTTAACGATGCCCTCTCAGGTGGTACGATTCGTACGGTTGGAAATTTTGAAAATGAAAGAGCAGATGTTGACCTGTCCAATGTTACCATCGAAATGTATGGGACAAGTAGTGCCGAATTGAATTTGGAAGGCGGAAGCGCAATTGGATATCTTAATATTAATAAAGAAGGAGTTGATGGTTTGCCCGAAATAAAACAAACTGACAGAAAAGGAAATCTGCTCCCTGCTCGCGGCAAAACAAACAATGTAAGTTTTATAGAAGACGCGACAATTGAAAATGAAACATTCATTTATAGTGGCTCTCTAAACTTATATGGGCACAATGTAAATGTAGGTTCAGATCTTTTGGTTTTCGATGGTGGTTCACTCATCATGGATAATCCGGCAGATGTTCTTGAAATATCTGATCGTTTTTCATGGCTTCAATTTCAGTCGGGAAGTACAGCACTGTTTTCCGCCGGAAATATAATTCTGAATGGCTGGGTTCTCCCCGAAAATGACTGCATATTTACAGCTACTACATCAAATACTATCACACTTATCGGCATGGGTGGTGGCCTTTCATGCCGCGAACCCTCTGCAGTGTATGGAAACATTGTGTTTAATAATGATCCCGGACTCAGAGCATATATTGATGGGTCGGCCACATACCCTGTAGTTGTAAATGGTGATTTTACCCTCAACCCCGAAAACATTCTCGAAGTTCAGAGTAACACGGTGATTGTCCATGGAAATTATATAGATTTTCCTACAAGTGAGTTACAAGTGTTCAATTACTCTAAAAACTCTAAAACCGGAAATGCTATCAGGAATAGAAATGGTAAGCCTGAAAAAATTAAAATGGAAGATAAAGGGGCAAAAGGCGGATATTTTGAGGTAGATAATTTCCTTACCATCAATGGCATTCTAAATATTGGTGAAGGCGAAATGCTTGCACATGATATCTTCGAAGTAGCTGAAACAGGCTCTGTGATTATTAATGATGGCAGCTTTATTTGTGATGCACCAAAAGTTTCATCAAAGGTCTGGAATTATATAGACGGACATGTGGAAATGTCAGGTGGTTTGTTTGAAATCACCAACAACAGCATTAGTTTTACCGAAACAGCTTCTACATTTATTACCGGAGGTACCATTCGTTCGGGCTGGGCTTTTAGTGCATCTTATCCCGGAACATTTAATGCAATAGGTGGTGTGTTAGAGTTTAATTGCGTTAGCACAGCCGGAAACATTTTTTGCCCACCCGGAAATTCATTACATAAATTGCTTATCAACAACCAGAATGGTTCTACAATGCATTACCGAACTGATTTGATTGTAGTGAATGATTTAACAATCCAGGCCGGTAGCCTTGAATGTGACTATGGAGAAGCGGGAATTCATAACCTTAATGTAGGTGGAAATTGGAGTGATAATACAAACGGTTTTATCCCCAACAAGGGTACAGTTACATTTATAGGAAACGGATCAAATCAGATTTTAACAGACGCAAATTTTTACAATCTCATTATTAATAAATCCTATTTCGGCAATGATGGCTTAAACCTTAATCCGGAATTAACCTGTACTGTGAATAATGATTTTACAGCCCACTTGGGAACTTTTAAATTGGGTAACAATACCAGCTTTATTGTTAAAAATGATGTACTGCTTGAATTATACGCTGGATTGAATACTTATGGAAATACCGGCATTGAGATTTTTGTTGAAGGTGACTGGAACAACGAAAATATTGGGTGGGATACATATTATGGTTATTCACCAGAAACCGAAACCCTCACTTTTAATGGCAGTACCAATCAAATTTTTACCTCTGCTGCTCCCAGGGAAGAAATTGGGAATTTGGTTATTAATAAACCCGATGGAGAGTTTAAGCCGGAGAGTAATATTAATGTAAAAGGTGATTTGTTGATTGAAGATGGAATATGGCGTGATGGAGCCACCGGACTAAGCCACTATTTTGAAGGAGATTTTACAACTTTAACCGAAGGGAGATATAATACCCTTTTCACCGACAATACAACGGTGTTTAAAGGCACTGCCGATCAAACCATTTATTATCCCGATAATGGATATTTCTCAAAGGTGATTATTGATAAAACAGATTGGCCGGAAGAAAAAGTAACTCCTGAGGGCTTTGAAAAAAATCCCGCAATGGATAATCCTGGAAAGGAAAAATGGGCTTTGACTGTAACCATGCTTTCAGACCTTGATTTTGAATTTGGTGATGGGTTGATTGTGGATGAAGGTACATTGCTCGTAAACGGTTTTTCACTTAAAGTCATGGGAGGTGTGGATGTTAACGAAGGAGGAAAACTTGTTCTTGAAGGCGGCTCACAATTAAAAATTGATACCGATGATCAACTTAATATAAATGAAGGCGGAATTTTTCATGCTGTTGGCACGCCGGAAGACAAGGCTGTGGTTTCGCATTATCAGGAAGGTTATTACGGTTTTGAAGTTCAGTCAGGTGGAGTGATCAGAGCACAAGATGCCATCTTCGAATATATCGGCATAGATTATTACGGATTGCATATTATGGATGGCGCATTCGTGGATCCATCATATTCTTTTGAAAATTGTGAATTTAGAAATGGAAATATTGACTTTCCTGTTGGCGCACTCATCACCATTAACAGCGATCAGGACATCACCATCAACAATGCTTCTTTTCCAAACGCTAGCGCAGCTTATAATGTGGTAAAGGATTTTATGTTCGATCATGGTCATGTTTTGTTTAATGAAGCAACAGGCGAATTTGCAGGTCCGGAATTTGAGTATGATGAAAATAATCGCATTGATTGGTTTAATTCAGAATTGGAGGTTTCACCGGAAACTCAAAATGTTACGGCAGAAGCTGGGGCAACAACTTTTGAAATCACCTCCAACCTCGACTGGACGGTTGCTGAGGATGTTGACTGGCTAAGCGTTGAACCCTTGGCAGGTAGCGGCGATGCTACCATAACCGTAAGCTATGATGCAAATAATTTATTGGAATCCCGAAATGGGCAAATTATTATTTCTGCCGAAGGAGTTGAAGATGTAGTAGTAGCCGTTGCTCAGGAGGAATTCACCCCTACCCTATTCATATCTCCTGCAACTGATTTTGTTGACCCGGATGCCGGAATTACAGCCTTTAACCTCGAATCAAATAATGATTGGGAGATTATTGAATCATACGACTGGCTTACGGTTTCACCAATTTCCGGAAACGGTGATGAACTCATAACAGTTACTTTCGATCAAAACGCTACAGGTGAAGAACGACTTGCAAATATTGTAGTTTCTGCTTATGACGGCTTAATATCAATGGTGTTTGCATTAACACAGGAGGCTTACACAAACCATCAAATATTTATTCCGGCAGGCTGGTCGGGAGTGTCGAGTTATGTTATGCCTGCCGAAACCAATATTACTGATTTAATGGATCCAATTACTGCTGATTTAACTATTTTGCAAACAATGGATGCCATGTACTATCCGGCCGGATCAGTCAATACCATTGGTACATGGGGTATCCATTCGGCTTACAAAATTAAGGTAACTGCCGATGCTGAATTATCTATTATTGGAGATGAGGAAACCAACAAAACGCTTGAACTAAATGTGGGATGGAATCTGTTGCCTGTGGTTTGTAATACGCATGTAAATGCAGAGGATTTGATTCTGGGTTCTGACATTGTGATTCTTAAAGAAGTTGCCGGTACAGGAATTCTTTGGCCGGAATACGAAATTAATACCCTTGATGTTTTAACTCCCGGAAAATCATATTTCGCACTTTCAAGCGGAGTCGGTAGCCTGACCTTTCCTCCAAATGTCAAAAATGCTTCTTATGAAAGTCCAGAAACATTAATGCCCCATCATCCCTGGAATGAAATTCCTAAAGGACCTTCAACCCATAATATTGCTATTCTTTCAGATGGTTTTTCAGGATTGATGCTTGGCGATTTGATTGGTATTTTTGATGAAAATGATAATTGCTTTGGAGTTTCTGAAATAAAATCACTTTCCGAAAATGCAGTTATTTCAGCTTTTGCTGACGACCCTTATACTTACGAAAAAGATGGTTTTGAAGTGAATGACCCAATGAAGCTTAAACTCTTCAGACCTGCTTCTTCTGAAGTTTTCTCCATTGAAGTAATTTGGGATGCTCAACAAGCCAATTCCTCTTTCTTCGAAAATGAAGGAATTTCAGTAATCTCAAGTTTCAAAGTTTCTAATGTTGGAATTAACGAAGCGCTGTCATCATCAATAAACATCCATCCAAATCCATCAAGCGGTATGGTGGAGATTTCAGGGATTGAAAAATTCAATCATATCGGGATTTTCAATTCAGGTGGTGAAATGATCAGAACCTACAATAACAACAATGATAATATACTGAAACTTAATCTCAACGATTTGCCACCCGGCATTTACCAGGTGAAGTTTACCGGAGTTGAATCTTCGGTAATTAAAAAGTTGATCAGGAAATAACATCCGATTTTTCTCTGAATGTTACTCCCGTTGGCCAATTTGGTTTGCGGGAGTTTTTTTTGGTCTGACTTTATAAAAAAGAACAACCGGCTTGCGGTATGAAATCGTTGGGGATTGAGAGCTACTTCACTATCAAGATACAAGAAACCCCGAAAGCTTTCGGGGGAAACGGGATATCCCGAAACTTCGGGAATACTACTACTTGTCTCGGCTATTATTTTTGTACATTGTTGTGTGTTGGCATTATTATTATGCAATATTTTTCATTTTAAACAGACACTATAAACAATATCATTAACCATATCTACATTATGTATCATCCGAAATTTAGTTGATCTCACATACTGAAACCCGATTTTCTCCATTTTTGAGAGAGCAAGTTCTATGTCAACATCGCCAGGATGGGGAATTGCTGCCGGATAAATGCAAATGATTCCATTTGGTTTTAATACACGAAAGAAATATGAGAAAAGTAAATCCCAATCTTGTACATATTGTAAAACATCGAAAACAAAAATAGAATCAATGGTTTTGTCAGATATAGTAGTTGATGTTTCTAAATTGTCAACTTTCAAAAACTTAACAGCATCAGTAGTTGAAAACAGGGGAAGTCTTTCTTGAAGAATAGCCATTGCATTTTCGTCATGTTCAACTGCATAAACACATCCTTCCTTTCCAACAATCTTAGATAAAGGTATTGTATATCGACCTTCACCACATCCGAAATCGATTACATAATCGCGATGTTTTACCCCTAAATCCATGAGCATTTTAACTCCTTCACTTTGCAACCACAAAGTTTCATGCTTTGATATTTCCATCATAAATCTCCTGTTTTCCGATCAATGTTTATTAAAAAATCATTATCCTAACTTGGACAAGCCAAAACCAAACAAGGTGATCATGTAAAACTTATGGTGTATTCCTGTTTTGGTTTGTCCAAGTTAGTCGGCAAAATTTATAAATGCATATTTTGCAATTAAGAGTTTTATTATTACTCTTCATTTCATAATAACGACAATGCATTTTAAATTTTGCTTGGGTACCTTATCTCTAATATTCTGCCAAAAAGTGGCAGAATATTAGAGATAAGGTACTACGTTTTTCCCTGAGAGAAAAAAGCCTTTCAGGGAAAAAACCGCAGCATAAATATCGTTAACATGTTAGCATTAGTTGTGTTCTAAGAGCCTAAGGTCTAATTATTCCATCATTTTTATACATATCTACTATTGACGGGTCATGCTTACACACAAGGGTTTGTGTATGAATGGTTGGGCATTTCAAAGCATTTTATTTTCAGTTTACCGTAAATTTTATTTATAGTTCTAAATTTCACTTTAACCACGTATTGCCCAATGCTACATCAAATGTAAGTCCTTTTTCCTGCATTTCTTTTGTCATGCAGCCAACCTCATCCAACAATACTTTGATTTTCTTTTCATCTTTTGTTGCTATTCGTCCTGCACGTAAAGCCTGTCTCATAAAACAGGGTAAACAATCGAGATAAGTTTTCATTTATTTCACTTTTTGTAAAATCCGCTTATTTTCATATTTTAAAAAATCTTTGGTTCCACCGTTTTCCTGGATAATTTTTAAAACCCTGTGATCAAATTTCATGAAAGTAGCACCAAAAATTATTTTAATATTTTTATAATGAAGCATCTCAGGTGTCATAATTGAAGATGGCCCCAACATAAAAATATCACATTGATCATTCGTGGGATTAATTGCATTTAGAAAAGAGGCATTAAAAATAGAAGTTGAAGTTAATATGACAGCATCAGCTTCGCTCAGGATTTTTTTTTGTTCAGATAAAGGACTTAAAACAGGATCATTACTCCTGCGATCAGATACAATAATTGAAATTCCTGCATCTTCGAATTTTTTGCTGAGAGATTTAAATAGGCCTAGCATTACAACTTTCTTATAGTTTCTAAAATCTATAGCTTCAAAGATGTCAATACAGCTTTTATTATGATTCGAGTAATTAAGCAAAGCACTGAAATATGCATTTAGGATAATGCGATGTGAAATATTTTTCAGATCCGGATTGGAATAAGTTGCTTTTTGAGGATCAATTTTAGTTCCAAGATTTGCACAAACTCCAATATTCCCGCTTTTTAAAAGAACAGCCGTATATTTCAGTCCAGTACAAATTTTTTCAATTCCATTTATTTCGAAATTGTATTTTGTAAGGAAGTGTCCTAAAGGGTCTATATTTTGATTGTATATTTTCATCTATTTCTAAGTTATGGCATTATGTTCAAATTAAAATTCGCTGCCCTATTTTAATATTGTCTCCTTTTTCTACTAAAATTTTCAAGTAATCAGGGAAACATAACAACATACTTGAACCAATACTAAAATAGCCACATGGATTTCCTTTTTGATAGTTTTTTTGTTCTTCGTAGTCCGTATAAATTCTATTAACATTCAACGACCCAACTGCAATCATAGCTAATTGAAATTTATCGGTTTGAAAAACAGAGCCTATAGATGCATTTTTTTTGATTGCCTTGCTAAACATTTCTATTCCAAACAAATTTTCCAAGCCTATGTAAACAGGGAAAACTGCCTTCCCTTTGTTTTTTTGAGTATAAATAAACTTTCCGTTATCAGGCGTAACCCAATAATGATCGTTAAGCGGGCTTAAATAAATATTGATATATTTTCCACCTAAAAATTGCTTGTAATATTCTCCGATCAGCTCTTTTAATCTTACTTCTTTATTATATTTTGAGATAAGAATTCCATCATCAGTAATATTTCCAATATGTACAACTTTCCCTTCAGCAGGGCTTATTAATGCCATATCCAGCGGGTCAATATTTGTTTCTTTATAAAGGTGAAACTTTTTATTTAATCCTAAACTATCCGCAATTACACCAATTAATGAGTTATTTGTTGCCTGGTTCATTTGTTTTTTCTAAAATATTTTTCCATTCTATCAAATGCTTTATTTATCATTTCTTCGGGTACACAGAAAGAAAGCCTGATATGATTTTCGCCGGTTGGCCCGAACGCTATTCCCGGAGTTGTAGAAACCCTGGCTTCCTTTAACAGATTTTTGCTGAAAGTAATTGAGTCGTTTCCCTGATTTCCTAAAATTTTCGGGAACATCAAATATGAACCTTCCGGCTTATTAAACTCAAAAACAGAATCCAAAATATCCAATCTTTCGCACATAAGGTTCCTGGCTTTAAGATAATGCAACCCGAATTCTTCGATACAATCCTGACTCCCCTTTAATGCAGCAATGGCCGCGTATTGCGAGGCTACAGGTGCACAAATCGCAAGGGGAATATGTGCTTTTTTTATCTGGGTTAAAACTTCTTCATCCGCATGAATATAACCGATACGCCAACCTGTCATTGCATACGTTTTTGTAAAAGTATAATTGGTGATTACATTTTTTCTCAATTCGGGAATTGAGGCTATGCTGAAGTGCTTACTACCATCAAAAGTAAAGTATTCATAAGCTTCGTCGGTAATAACAGTGAGATTGTGCTCCAAAGCAATTTTTCCTAATTCACGAAGTGTTTTTTCGGGAAAAACAGTTCCGGTGGGATTACTCGGAGTGCAAAACATTATTGCTTTGGTCTTTGGTGTAATTGCCTTTTTAATGGCTTCAATATCCAAAGCAAAATTGTTATCTTCATTCAAAGGAATCAAAACCGGAATACCCGATGCAAGCCTGACTTGTGTGATATGCGTTGAGTATGTTGGCGTAGGAAGGATTACTTCATCACCGGGATCGATGGTTGACAGAACAGAGGCAGCCAGTCCTTCGATTGCTCCCACAGTTACGATTACCTGAGAAATGTTGGCATCAATATTATTGTCCCTTTTGAGTTTTTTCACAATTTCTTCCCTTAATTCGGGCAAACCTTCACTTTGAGAATAACCCCCGGTCAAGCCTTTATTGATGGCTTCAACAACTGCATCATTGATGTGTTTTGGAGTTCCGGTTGTAGGTTTTGCCCACGACAAAAATGCCACATCATCATATTGTTTTGATAATCGGGTCATTTCGTGGATAGCCGATTTTTTAATTTGATTCACCCTGTTAGATGTATTCATAATTTCTATATTATTTTGTTTTTATCTTTCCCTGGTTTTGCATAGATTTTATAGCCTTGTTTATTGCATCCTGATCACCCAGGTAGTAACTTTTCTTAACTTTTAGATTATTATCTAAATCATATATTAAAGGGATTCCCGTTGGAATATTTATTTTTAATATATCTTCATCAGATAAATTATCTAAATATTTTACTAAAGCCCTTAAACTATTCCCATGTGCAACAATTAAAACGTTTTGCTTTGCCAAAATAGCAGGTTTTATTACTTCATCCCAATAGGGTAAAAATCGCTCTACTGTATCTTTTAAGCATTCAGTTGCAGGTAATAACTTTTCGTCAATTTTGTTATATTTATTTTCATTAACTGGATGCCTATCATCGTTAATGTCCAATTCTGGGGATCTTACATCGTAACTTCTTCGCCATTTTAAAACTTGCTCTTCACCATATCTTTGGACTGTTTCCGCTTTATTTAAGCCTTGAAGGGCACCGTAGCTTTTTTCATTTAACCTCCATGAACGATATACTGGGATCCATGCAAGGTTCATTTCATCTAATACATTCCAAAGTGTATGTATCGCTCTTTTTAATACTGATGTATAAGCCAAATCAAAAGTATATCCTGCTTTTTTAAGTAATTGACCTGCATTTTTTGCTTCTTCAATCCCTTTTACTGTTAAATCAATATCTGTCCAACCTGTAAAACGGTTTTCTTTGTTCCAAATGCTTTCGCCATGTCGTAGAAGTACTAATTTAAACATTGTAATTTTCCTTTTTTCATTAAATTTAAACAACATTAGTTTTTTATAATCATTATCCAAATGCAACATCAAGTACCATCATTAGTGCAAACCCGATCATTGCCCCCATAGTGGCTAAATCAACGTTGCCATTACTTTGCGATTCAGGAATTACGTCCTCTACAACTACAAAAATCATTGCCCCTGCTGCAAAACCCAAGGCATAAGGTAATAGCGGCTGCACAATGATAACTACAGCCGCACCAATAACACCTGCAATTGGCTCTACTATTCCGGATAACTGGCCATACCAAAAGCTTTTTAAACGGGACATTCCTTCCCTCCTGAGCGGCATGGAAACGGCAAGGCCCTCGGGAAAGTTTTGAATTCCTATACCTATGGCTAATGTAATCGCACCAACTAAAGTAATAGAAGGGTATCCGGCAGCCAAAGCCCCAAAAGCAACTCCAACAGCAAGTCCTTCGGGAATATTGTGTAAGGTTATTGCCAAAATTAATAAGGTGGTTTTTTGCCAGGTAGTTTTTATACCTTCAGCATCTTTTATATCTTGCCGTGGATGCAAATGAGGGAGTATTTTATCAACTATCCTTAAAAAAATACCACCTGTAAGAAAACCTACCAAAGCCGGAAGCCAGGATGCAAATTTATTATTTGCCGACATTTCTATTGCAGGCGCCAGTAAGGACCAAAAACTGGCAGCAATCATCACGCCACCGGCAAAGCCAAGCATACTGTCGAGTAATTTCCGGCTTGTTTGTTTAGTCATAAATACAGTAGCCGCTCCAAGAGCAGTTATAAACCATGTAAAACATGTTGCAAACAGTGCCTGTACCACAGGATCGAAATTTTTTAAGAAATCTATGATATAATGCATTTAGATACTTTTTTAAAAATTGAAAATCATTCCTGTTGTTACTTGTTGTATTTTAAACTCATTGTAGAAAGCTACTAAAGCAGGGAACTTTGTGCAATGAGATGGAAAAACTTGTAAAATACTTTGTTCTTTAAAATATTCAATTGTTTTTTTTGTCTGATCATTATTTTTCATCAAGTAAAAACCGCCAATAACAGCTTTTATTTTTTTCAAGCATGTAATCTTTTTGGCATTTCTTAAAAAGACATCAGTATGTCCGGTATCAAAGAGAATGTTTTTATTTTCAAACTCAATAAAATACGATAAGCCATGCTCGGCTGTAAAATAACCCGATGCTGTATTTTCAGTTAAAACTGATAATGCGATGTGTTCTAATTTCATTTTAAACCTGATATCCTTTCATTCTAAAAACCTGTTAAATAGCCGGTCAATCCAAAAATCAGCGCGTATAATATATTTACCAACTTCACAGCGAGGAATCCCCGTTTTGATTCTGCAAGCAGGGGAAGCGACCCATGTCCGTCCTGCGATATTGAACTTGCCAAAAGTACACTAAATGGAATGGCTCCCTGAAAAAACAAAGTTACAAAAATTAAATGTGGGCCTGACTCGGGAATGATTCCGATTATAATAGCAAAAAAAAGTACCATGAGCATATTGTCTGATAACCAGGCATGGATGTCGATGTAATTCATTAAAAAATGAATGGCGAGAAGGGTTCCGAATGTCCATAAAAAGATTCGTGGGATATGCACTTTTACAATATGGTTCCAAATATGTTGTTTAAGGAAATGATCGGGAACGCTTACCACGACAAAGAAGGAAAACCCAAGGGAAAGCAAAATAGTGGTTTTCCTATTAATTCAAAAGCAAAGTTAGTACACAATAACATAGCATTAATAATTTTCAATTACTTTCCCCTTATAGGAATTCTTGAGATTGATCAATATTTTTATTGATGTATTTTTATTTAGGATGAATATGCAAATAAAATACTATTATTGCTTTCAGCTTTTATGTTTGTTTATCATCATTTTTAAAATTATGATGTATGGGATATAAATTAATAAAATACAGTATCCTTTTTCTCCTTTTTATCTTTACTATTATAGGTATTGGACAAACTTCCTTTGATAACCCCCAAATAATAAATGCAAAATCTGGCTTACCGACCGATCGGGTAAATTCGATACTGAAAGATGATCAGGGCTTTATGTGGTTCGCAACTTCAAAGGGCCTTTGTCGGTGGGATGGCATTTCTACTAAAGTATTCCAGCACGATCCGGCTGACAGCAATTCCATTTCCGGCAATTTTATTACACGAAATGCTTTTTTTTGGGATGGGAATACGAAACAAATTATTATGTGTACTGAAAATGGCTTAAGTTTTCTGAATCCTCATAAATTAACTTTCAAAAATTTATTAAGCCAAAATAATCCATCTGCTGATTTCCTGAATTCAATTCATTGTGTGTTTGTTGACAGGCAGGAAAAACTTTGGTTAGGCACTGACTATGGTATTATCAGATATAATCGTAAAGATAGTACATTTAAAACTTTTAATTATTCCGGTAATTTCCCCGAGAATTATGATATTAGCAAAAACCGCACAAATATAATCTTCGATATAAAACAAGATGTAACCAAAGATTCTATCCTTTGGGTCGCCACACTCGGTGGCCTAATAAAATTCAATAAAAATTCAGGGGGCTTATTGTTTTTTTATTATGAAAACAAAAATTATAACAACGAGATCAATACATTCAATAAAATAATCGTTCATCCAAACCGAAATATATACCTCGGCACATGGAATTCGGGTATGGTTGTTTTTAACACTAAGAATGAGCAATTTGAATTGAGTTGCGGTGCTTTTTCGCCTAAAGATAAATGTGTATCTTCTCCGGTAGTCTCTCTCATTGTGAAATCAAAAAGTGAAATCTGGATATCCTCGCTTGATGGATTAGGAATATTTAATACCTCGCAAAACAGTATTAAGTTAGTTAAAACATTAACCAATGCCAGTGGTCGCAGGTTTTCGGCAGATATGGGCATTATTGACGATAAACAAATGATATGGCTGGCTACCGAATATGGAGCATACCTTTATAATTTGTCAGGTAATTATTTCGATAATTACTTTATTGATCCGGTAGATGAAAACCACTGGTTCTTGCCTTCATCCCTCTATGAAGATACCAAAAGAGAAATCCTTTATCTGGGCTATTTACGTGGGCAAGGAATAAATCTATTTGATTTGAAAACGAAGACATTTCATGAAATTCCTCTTTCGAAGCGACTTGTGAGAGAATCAATGGTTTGGGAGTTTTTACCCCTTAATGAAAATAATCTTTTGGTTCTATCATCTGATGAAATCTATAAACTTACGCTCGACAGAAAAAACATTGTACCCTTAAATGTTAATTTTAGCAAGCTTCCCGGATTTACGGATATGGCTAAAGGTGATAATGGAAGTGTATGGGTTTCGGGAATAGCTGAAGGTTTAGTTAATTTGAATTTACGCACGGGGCAATTAACGATTATTTCAACAGTTAAAATGTATTTTAAAAATAAAAATATTCAGCCTAATATAAAGGAAATTGCCGTTGATTACCAAAACAGGGTTTGGTTCAGGAACGATCGCTCCTATGGATTTTACGATCCTGACAAAAATAACATACATTATTTTGAAGGTGAAATGAAGAAAATCCTTTTTTGCTTTTATCAGGATGCTTCGGATACAATATGGGGTCGGTACATACAAAAGTGGACTTGGTTTTATTAACCCCGATGAACCGGAAAGGGGGGTGCAATTGCACAAGGCCACGAATAACAAAAGCATTCAAAGCGTCCAAAAAGACGATTCGGGAAATTTCATTTTATTAACTGATGACGGCATCGAAACGTTTGAACCGGAAACCAGGCAAATTTTTATTTACAATGAAAATAATGGACTGGTTAAATATGACAAATGGGAAAACCGTGATCCGACCGAAACAGGAAAACTGTTCAAATTATCTGATGGCCGAATGGCAATCCTTTACAGGCGTGGAATAGGGTTTTTTAATCCCGATAGCCTTCAAAAAAACGATTATGAATTCCTGCCCTATCTCAGTTCAGTAAAGGTTTTTGATAAGGAGGTTACTGATAAGAAGGGGGTATTTTCGAGGAATGAATTAAAGCTTAAGCACAAACAAAATTTCCTATCCTTCGAATATTCCGCGCTGGCTCTTTTAAATGGAAAAAATATTTTGTTTTCCTATAAATTGTCAGGCGTTGACAGGGATTGGGTTAGCAGTAATCATCGAATTGTAAACTATTCAAACCTTCAACCGGGAACTTACCAGTTTGTTGTAAAAGCGGTTTGCACCTCATCAACTGATATTTCAAAACAAACTGTTCTTTCCATTATCATACGCCCGCCCTGGTGGAAAACCTGGTGGGCTTATTCCCTTTTTGCACTTGCATTTATCCTGATTATTTACAGTTTCTACCGCTATCAATTGAGCCGTGAGCTTGCCCGAAAAGAAACCCAAAGGCTAAAGGAGATAAACAATTTTAAATCCCGCTTATACACCAATATCACCCACGAATTCAGAACACCGCTTACAGTTATTAAGGGGATGACAGGTGAAATGATTGATGGCATGAGCGATAATGAAAAAAAGCGTTTTAGCGATAAACTTGATATGATTGGCCGCAACAGCGACAAGCTTTTGCACCTTGTTAAGCAAATGCTCGATATGTCGAAAATTGAAGCGGGTAAAATGAAACTTAATTTGATTCAGGATAATATTGTCTCATACCTGCAATACGTGCTTGAGTCGTTTCAATCTATGGCAGGTGCAAAAAATATAAAGCTGATGTTTTACCATGAAACAGAAAAGGTTGTGATGGATTACGACCAGGATAAAATTTTTATTATTGCCTCGAACCTCCTTACCAATGCTATCAAATTTACACCTGATAGGGGAAAAGTAATTTTTCATGTAAGACAGGAAAAGAAAGATGAGAACGACCTCTTGATTATAAAGGTACAAGATTCGGGTATCGGGATTGCAGAAAAAGAAATCCCCCATATTTTCGATCGCTTTTACCAGGTTGATAATTCACATACCCGCAAAGGGGAAGGAACGGGCATTGGGCTGGCACTTACCAAAGAACTTGTGGAATTGATGCAAGGTGTGATTACCGTAAAAAGCATAGCAGGGGAAAGAACAGAGTTTTGTGTTTCAATTCCAATAGTAAACAAGGCAGTCCTGCAAAAACCAAAACCCGTAGAAACAAAGGTAATTGGGGAACAACAAAAGGTAATTAATTTGGGCAATGTTGGCCATAAAGACAAAAATTTACCGTTGGCACTTGTAGTGGAAGATAATCCCGATGTTGCAAAATATATTGTATCCTGCCTTACCGGAAAATACCGTGTACAATGGTTACCCGATGGGAAAAAGGGAATTGATACCGCCATCGTTACCATTCCCGATATTATCATATCAGATGTGATGATGCCCGAAAAAGACGGCTTTGAAGTTTGTGAAACCCTGAAACAGGATGAACGCACCAGCCACATTCCTATTATCCTGCTTACGGCCAAAGCAACAGACAAAGACCGAATTGAAGGCTTGTTACATGGAGCTGATGCCTACCTTACGAAACCTTTTAATAAGGATGAGCTTTTTGTACTTTTGGAGCAACTGATTAAAGTCAGGAAACAACTATTGAAAAAATACAGTAAGGTTGAAATCAGCCTTACTGAAAAAGCTGAACCCACCGGCGAAGAACGCTTCCTGAAAAAAGCCATCGAACTCATTGAAAAAAACCTGGATAACACCGATTTTGATTCTGCAATGCTGGCAGCTGGTCTTAACCTGAGTGAATCGCAACTTTACAGAAAACTAAAAGCATTGAGTGGTAAATCCATCTCTATTTTTATCAGAAGTATCCGGTTGTCTGCTTCAAAAAAAATCCTAAAAACAACTTCCATCACTATTTCAGAAATAGCTTATCAATGTGGTTTTAACAATCCGGCCTGGTTTAGCCGTGCGTTTAAAGAAGAGTTCGGCGCTTCGCCTTCAGAATACAGGAAATAAGGTATAATTTTGTTTGTTAACTACTTTTCCTTTTTTGCAAACTACCAATTACCAACTATCCCCCCACTTTTTTCCACATTATGCACAAATAGGGTAAGCATTTGACCAAATAGTGTAAGCCTTTTCTTTTGGCCCTGCTTAACTTTGCTGGGAAATATATTTTAAAAACTAATACTTATGTCATCATGAAAAAATTTACATTAGTATTTATAATAATCATTACAAGTCTGTTTTCATTTGGGCAAACGAATGAAGTAAAATTCAGCACGATCAAAAAAGTTGCTGACCGTACGGCTCAATCCCTTTGGGGAAATGTTTCGGATGGTGAAATCTTTCCCCTTTACTCTAAAGATGATAAAATCATCGCCTACAGGTTTAATTTTGCTTTTGACAAACCATTTCCTGACAAAGAAACTCTCATCGAAAATTGCAAAACTTTTTATGAGAACGGAGATAAAGATTCTCATTGGGGTATAGGTAAATACGGATACATTATGGTAAGTGCCCGAAAAGACATGGATGTTATTCAAAGCTATTCGGATGTTCTGTCGCCCGAGTATGCAGAGGGTTTTAAAATGAGAGAGCTTGCTAAAGAAAAATTAGGCAGTAATGCCTCATTGAAAAAGGTTTACTACATCAATTTTGAAAACCAATGGTTTTGCTTTACGAATGGGGCAGATGATATTTATGTAAAAGTATTCCCAAAACCGGAGGCCGTATCTAAAAAGGAATTTTATCAAATTGTGGATAATAAGGAAGGTGTTAAAACAGGGGATTTTTCAAGTAAATGGGACAAATATATTTCCGGGAATGTGCAGGCAGGTAAATCACAAGTTTGGATACCTAATCACGATGGTTATTGTAAATTTTATGACTGGAGTTATGGGTGTGGGCCTACGGCTGCCGCTATGTTGCTTTCATGGTGGGATTTCAATTCCATTAATACTGCTACTAATTATTCCAAATTGGTAGATTATCATTTCCAAAGGCCTGACATTGGGGGGGCAATGGATTATCAGGTACCAAATGTCCAAAAGGAACTTGCTATTGCTATGAATACTGATACTGTATCCAGTGGGGGAACAGTTGGATGGATGATTGCGCCTGGATTTGATCAGGTTTGTGATGATAACGGCTATGATTTTTTTTGCCAAAGGCATATTCATGATGACATCCCATTTTGGTATATTAATAAAATAAAGAGTGAAATCGGTATATATCAACGTCCAATATTTATTGAAATTCCAGGACATTTCGAATGTTGTGTTGCTTATGATGAAGCTGCCGAACAAATTGGTGTACACAATACATGGTGGGGTAGTGTGGAGTGGCGTGTATTTACTGATGTGATTAGAGTATATACTGTAGAGGCTGGAGGTGCTAATGGAAACCCTGTGAATTTGATTTCACCTTTGGGGGATGTCTCATATAATGGCAATGGAAATGGTGGCAGTTATAAATCCAACAGCTTCAGGGAAATAAGTTGGTATAGCGATTATAGCAACCATGTAAGTTTGCTTTATAGTACAAATGGAGGTCATAATTGGACAACCATAACATCAAATACACCGAATGATGGGGTTTATGACTGGAAAATACCGACGGGAATAAATTCTTCGGAATGTAGAATTCAAATTAAAATAATAGCATCTGATGGGACTCTTTTAGGTGCTGATGGGAGTTTTGGGAACTTTGAAATAATCCCCGGTGGGTCAGTTGATATTTTAATAAGCGACATTGATGTTCTGGCTTGGGCAGACCCTTCATATTTTCAATTTAGTCCGGATTATTCTACTTGGTGTGCTGTAGGTGTTGGCCTAAGACCTGACCTCCCCGGTGAGGATTGGGACATTTATATTTACGATGATAATAATTTTTCAAATGTAATTGCTTCGTCTATGTATGGGGAATCATACCTTGATTTCATAGTTTTGGATGGGCATAAGGCTCCTTCGCAATATTGGGGAATAAAGTTTGACCGCTATTCAGGAATTGGAAATGTTCCGGTCGAATTTGAGAATGGCAATGAAACCCTAACACTTGGCGATAACCCTGACACTTGGCCTTATGGTGATGTTGTTGAAATGTATGATGTTTTCCTGGAACCGGGTTCTTATAAATTTGATCTTGATATCACATCCGGATTGGCCGACCTTGGTTTTGCTATTTACAGTTCTACAGCAAGTTCCTATTGCGCTGGCAAGTCTTCAAATTTGGCCATTTCAGATAATACTGGCGCGGGGGTTTATGAATCTTTTACTGCAACTGTTGCCACAGCGGATTATTACGGGGTTTGTGTTTGGTCAAATGACTATAATTCTTGTGATTACAATATTAATATAAAAGGAGCAGGAACCTGGACAGGTGCTATGAACAACGATTGGCATAATCCGGGAAACTGGGTGGCAGGTATAGTTCCTGATGCAACAATGGATGTCAGTATTCCAAATGTTACAAATAAATGTTGGGTTTATGGCCCTGATGCCGCTTGTAAAAATCTTACGATAGAAGCTGGAACCGGAAATTATCTTAGGATATATAACAGCCCTTTATATGTTAATGGGGATTTAACGATTTTTGCTCAATTAATGATGGACAATAGCAATGGTTCTTTAATAGTTGATGGTAATGTGGATTGGAACAACAACTCAACGGCAAATATTACAGCCAATAGTTTATTTCAGGTATTCGGCCATTGGTTTTTCAATTCCGGTGCAAATGCCCAACTGGGCAATGGCACAGTAAATTTTGTTGGCGATAATTTAAGTGAGGTGAAATCCAAATCCGCAAGCTGTAGCTTCAATAGTATCTACATTAATAAAAACTACAATGCGTTAAAAATAATCAGTGATGCCAGCCAAGCCCTCGTCATAAATGGCGATCTTAATATCCAAACCAATAGTGGACTTTCAAACGACTCTCAACAGGATATAATTTGCCGAGGGAATTTCTATAACAGCGGCTATTATTATTTATCGGATGTTAACAAACTCAGCACGTTTATCTTTGACGGAACCAACCAGTTTATTTACATGTTTTCTGCCAATGGATATTTTAATCACCTACTGATAAGCCCAAGTGCAAGTGTGACTTTGGGAGGAGGTATTCATACAGCAGGTGATCTTATCATCGAAAGCGGTATATTTGACACCCAGGGCAACACGATTATCGTTGAGGGCAACTGGACCAATAATGTGGGGCCCGATGCTTTTATCGAAGGCACTGGACGGGTAATATTTAGTGGTACAGATATTCAAAACTGCTCAGATGAAGTATTCAATATACTTGAATTTGATAATCCGCCTGGAGCTTTATATGTTAGCGGTACAAATGTAGAATGTGCTGCCTATGACTGGACAGCCGATGCCATTGATGTTTTTAACGGGGGATTATTTACCGCCAATGATTTGATTGATAATGGGATTTACGGGAAATATATACTGAGTGATGTTGGTGTTATTAATCTGACCAACAATGATGGTTATGTTGATCTTGACGGTGAAATATACATAAATAACGGGACAATGAATGTATATGGAGGGACAACCCCAAGTTACTGGCCTTACGATGCCGGGGCAAAAATAACAATGATTGGTGGCGTACTCGATTTCCATGATCAGGGGATTTACATTTATAATTCACCTATATATGCGTTAACCGAAAATATTACGGGTGGGATCATTCGTACTGCAGGGAATTTTGAAGAATTAAGGGGTGATTTCAATCCTGAAGGTGGAACTGTTGAGCTTTGTGGAAATAATAATTCTCATATTTCCCAAACAACAGGAAGTAATTATTACAATCTAACCATAAATAAGTCAGCAGGAGACAATCTGTCATCCAACCATCAAAATAATATCATTGAATACCGTGACGGAACAAAAGAAATAATAACCAAAGGCATAACTGTTACTGCAGATAGCAATCTCGTAATCCATCGTAATTTTACAATTGATGTCGGAATTTTTGATGCACCTGATTTGATGGAAATAGGAGGTAGTAATGGGGGTGACTGGGTTAATAATGTAACTCCCGAAGTATTTTTTGAAGGTACGGGAACGGTTATATTTAAAGGGGAAGGATACCAGAATTGTACTACAGAAGACTTTTTTAATCTTGTGGTAAACCAGCAGTCCTGGGGCTACTTGCTTGTTGAATCGGGGCAAACGGTTACCTGTCAATCATACCGGTGGTTGAGTGGTGGTATTGCCGCTACGGATGGCACATTTACTGCCCTTGATTTATTTGATAACGGAATATATGGAAATTACTTTGTCAACGGGAGCAATGGAGTTATAAACCTCTACCAGGATCCATCGGGTTGGGTTGATTTAGATGGTTCCATAACAATTTATGATGGTGAAATGAATATTTATGGAGGAACCGATTATAGTTACTGGCCTTTAATCAGTGATGTTGGATTAACAATGTCGGGTGGCGTCCTTAATTTTGAAAACGATTTCGGGATAATCCTCTATGGGGCATCCTCCTATACCCTTTCAACTGATATTACAGGGGGTACCATTCGCACATCAGGAAGTTTTTATGGGAACAGTCCCGACTTTACTCCTACAGGAGGAAACGTAGAACTTTATGGAGGTAATGATGTATATGTGGGGATTGACGGAGGAAGCTATTTTCATAATTTAACAATCAACAAAACAGTAACAAAAGGCGGTTCATCCGCTCCATTAAGCCTTACCGACAGGAACGGAAACGTAAGGGATGTTACTTTGTCACAAACGGTGTATGCCAATGCTGACTTTACTATTAATGGAAATCTAACTATTGAAACAGGTTTATTCTCAACTGATATGTATTGTACTACGGTTAACCAAAATGTTGAAATTAATAATGGTGCAACATATTATATCGGTGACTATGGTGTCACGGGGGCTTCACTTCAACTTAACAACAACAGCTCTTTAAATGTAAACAACGGTGGTACTATTATTTTGGAAGGAGGTGGAGGATATGAAGCTGTAGTATCACACACTTCGGGCTATTATGAATTTAACGTCAATACCGGGGGAACAATAAGCGCAGATACGGCAGTATTTGAATATATGGGGACACCTTATGGAATCAATATCAAAGATGGGGCAACTGTTTATCCCGAAAATTGCTTTAGCTTTTGTGAATTTCAATACGGAGACCCTTCCGTTACAAACGGTGCATTGCTTACCATTAACAACGATCAGGATTTAATATTTGAGAATTCAATGTTTCCAACATTTGGAACTGACTATAATGTGAGGAAAGATGGTGATCAGGGCTCTGTAACTTTTAAGGATTTTACCGGGGATTTTTCGGGCGAAGATTACGATTTAGATACCTATGACCGTATTGAATGGTTTGTACCTGAATTTACAATATCACCAACATCGTTTTACTTTACACCTTTTGCGGATACCGCTATACTTACAATTTCATCCAATGTTGAATGGACTTTAGACGCATTTGATTGGATGTATGTATCTCCCGAATCGGGAAATGGAAATGCTGCTGTGAATGTTATTGTGGAAGAAAATGGATCGCCATACAATCGGACAGGATATATCGATGCATCAGCCGATGGATTTCCCGATCAAACCATATATATTGAACAGGAAGGAGTGCAATTATCAGTAATGCCAGCCGGTGCTACGGTACCCTATGAAGCAGGATCAATGCCTTTTGAAGTTTCATCGAATACAAACTGGAGTGTTGTAACATCGGATGAATGGCTGAGCGTTTTGCCTGAAACCGGAAGCCTGGATGGAACGGTTACACTAAGCTATGAGGAAAACCCATTTTTCTTTCAAAGAGATGGATACATAAATTTTATTTCGAGTTCAGGGGTAATTGTCGAGATCCCTATTTATCAGGAAGCAGCTGTTGGTGAATTAACCGTAAACCCACCGGTCCAAAATGTCTCCAACGACGCAGGAATAACAACTTTTAATACCACCAGTAATGACTATTGGTGGGTTGATGAAGATGTTGATTGGTTTTACGTAACCCCAATATCCGGTTATGGAGATAATACATTAACCGTAATTTATACCGAAAACACTTCCTTATCTTCAAGAACAGGAGACATTACAATCAATTGTGACCATGCACCAAGTGTAACCGTTACAGTAAACCAGGGAGGTGCAAATTCGCAATATCACTTTGTGAAAGTGGGCGGCGCAGGCACACAGGACGGCACTTCCTGGGACAATGCCTCGCCAAGCATTCAGGATATGCTTGATATTGCCGAAAGTGGAGATTCTGTTTGGGTAGCAACAGGGACCTATTATCCCGATTCAATGCTCACAGGCTATATTGCTCCGACCGACCGTTTGAAAACATTTTTATTTCCGCACGATTCAGTAAGGTTATTTGGCGGTTTTGCAGGGAATGAGGACCCGGAGACCTTTGATCTTAACTCACGTGATTTTTCTGTCAATGAAACCATACTTTCAGGGGATATTGGTGTTCCGGGTGACAGCCTTGACAATTGCTACCACGTTATGTACATAACCGGGGATACCGCTACTGTAATCGATGGTTTCACTATCGAAAAAGGACAAGCCGATCATCCCAATTATGATCTGTTTTACTATGGTGCTGCAATATTTGCAAGGAAATCAATTTTTGAACTTAAGAATATGATATTCCGTGATAATTATACAATATCTAGGGGCAATGTTTTCCTTGGGAGAAATAATGAAGATTGCCATGTGTTAATTTCAAACTCTCTATTTGAAAATAATATTTCTGGTCAAGGTGGTGGTGGAATAGGGATGTCAACACATGGGACGGATTTGACCGTTGATAATTGTGAATTTGTTAATAATACAGGGTACGGGGGCGGAATATATTTCTACGGGGGTACTTTAAGCCTTGCCAACAGTACTTTTACAGCCAATTATGGCAATTCAGGTGGAGCAGTTGCTATAGAGTACTCTCAAGATTTTTTAATCCAAAATTGCATCTTCGATCAGAATACAGCTTATGTTAGCGGCGGCGCAATATATATGAGCTCTTATATACAGAATGGCAATCTCTCGGATTGCTATTTTACTGGAAATCAGACATCTTATAATGGAGGTGCATTAAGTTTTTATCATAGTTCAATAGAAATGAACAGGCTTGTTTTTGAATCAAATAACTCCTATACAGGCGGTGCAATTTATTATGATGGAAACGGGAATATTATCCTTAACAATTCACTGTTTTATAATAACCATGCCATAGGAGGGGGAGGCGCAATTTTCAGTCATGGAGTTAATAGCCACACTATTTCAAATACTACTTTTGTGGGTGATACGGCGAATTGGGGAGGTGCATTATTTTTGGAATATTCATCACCAAAAATTTTCAATACCATTATTTGGAACAATAAAGGTTTGAACAGCGATCATCAGGTAGTTATCAGTAACGATGAGGCTGAACCTGAATTTTACTATTGCGATGTCGAAGGCGGAAAAGAGGGCTTTGGAGGAAATGGTGCCGGGGCAAACTATTCTTTCGATTATGACAATGCCTATAACATGGATTCCGACCCCTTGTTCACCAATGCAGCAGCAGGTAATTTCGGCCTTACCGGGTTTTCGCCCTGCATCAACAACGGTACACCGGCGGGAACTACCGGCTCGCCCTATCCCTACATAGGGCAGTCCGGTGGCGATTGGATACTCTATTATGACGGGAGCACGGATACACTTGGCACAACAGACCTTGCCAATAACCCCAGGGTTTATGACAATACCATTGACATCGGTGGGTATGAAGCCCAATCGGTTTTTGCCGGTACTACTCTTAACCTGATAGCCGGGTGGAACGGACTGTCGAGTTACATTATGCCGGCCAACAATACCATCGAAGATGTCTTCTTTCCGGTTTCCGGCGATTTTATCATTGCCGCAACAATGACAGGTATTTATTATCCTGCCGGCCCTATCAACACCATCAATACCTGGGAAAGCCAATCGGCCTACAAACTGAAAATGAGTGCAAATGCCATGCTGCCTGTTATTGGCAATGAGGAAACTAACAAAACGATGGCACTATCTGGAGGCTGGAGCCTGGTGCCAGTAATCAGCAACACCCCGGTGGATGCCGATTTTTTATTTATGGGTGCTGATGTCGAGCTTGTTAAAGATGTTGCCGGCATGGGTATTCTGTGGCCACAATATGGAATCAACACCTTAGGAAACCTGATACCGGGAAAAGCCTACTTTGCCAGGATGAATTCAGCGGGGTCAATTAATTTCCCGCCAAATGTTAAAAACGCAACATCGGTACTGGCCCCGGAAATAAAAATTCCGAAAAATCCTTGGACTGGTTTTATCACCGGGCCATCAACACACGCGATTGTCGTATTGGCAAATGGTATGTCGGGTGTAATTACCGGTGATGTGATCGGTTTGTTTGCCGAGGATGGAAATTGTTATGGCATTTCCGAAATATCCTCACTATCAGAAAATGTGGTCATTTCAGCTTATGCCGATGATCCTTATACTTTTGATCAGGATGGTTTTGTAAATGGAGGCAGTATGATTGTAAAACTATTCAGGCCACAGACAAATGAAGTATTCGAAATTATGGCCAATTACGACTATCAGCAACCAAACACCGGATTTTTCAAAAATGAAGGAATCTCGGCCATTACAAGTTTCAAGATTTCGGCTACCGGTATCAACGGGTCATTGGAATCAACCATCAGCATCTACCCTAACCCATCCAATGGCATAGTAGAAATTTCGGGAATTGAAAAATTCGAACAAATTGAAATATTCAATTCTAATGGTAAAAATGTGAAGTTCGTTTCAACCGAAAATGTCGATTATTTGAAATTGAACCTTGCAGGACTTCCTCCAGGTGTATATCAGGTTAAATTTATGGGGAAAAATTCTACCGTAGTGAAAAAGTGGATTAGGAAATAACACGAATATTTAAATGAAATGAATCCCGGTTTTATAAATGCCGGGATTTTTTTCTATCATAAATAATCCATAGTAATCTGCGCCAGAATTATTCCAGTTTGTCCGGGTTGGGGATACCAACAATATCTTCATCTTCCAAAACACCATCAAATTTGCGTGATTCGGGATAAGCAAATGAGATACAAACTTTATTTGCCTTTCTCCAAGAAGGTTTTGTATTTGGTTTAAAAAGTTCATAATTAAAAAACCTAATATTAAATCCCTTTTCGTGCTTCAATTCCTTGCTGATAATAATGTTTCACTTCCTCCATCTCCGTGACCAGATCTGCCATTTTTATAATTTCAGGCGGGGCATACCTTCCGGTTAGCGACAACCTGCATCTTTTACAAGCCTTGATCTGGTAATTAAGAACATCAAGGGATTCTTGTTTTTATATACTTTCAAATAGGTCATACTGTTCCATCTCTTGTAATTTATGTTTTGTAATTATTTAGGTGGTTGATCGATTTGAGAAAATTGAAATATTTTTCCAATTAAAAGCCATTTGCTGTCATCCCGAAAAGTAGAAAATCTTTGATTTTCGTAACTTTTCGGGATGACAGCGAAGCTAAATGACACAACTGAACTTGCTTACACAATAGATTATTTTTATTTAATTACCAGCTAAATAAATACTATATTTCTATAATTTTCCCAACTCCCCCTTCGATATATTTTTCCGGGTATAGAGATTTAATTTCTGCTATGTGTTGGGTGCAATGAGTAGGGCAAATTACACCAAAGTCTTTAAACAATTCAAATTCATTAAATCCATGTAAACCGCCAATAATTGCATGAACCTTCCCAAATTGTGAGGCAGCTTTTAAAATATGTTTCATTTCAGGGTGAGAGCATCCTACAATTAGAACCAATCCTTTGCCTGTTTTAACTACCATCGATTGTTCAATATGGTCGAGTTCACCTGTGGAAAATATATTTTCATGAAGCTCCATAGGTTCATCCACATAAATTATTTCCTTTGCATTACGAATCCCTCTTAACGAAATCGGAACATAAATTTTCACATTATTATTCTCATTAAGAAATGCTGAAAGACCGCCTATATGGTCGAAATGAGGATGAGAAATAAACACTTCGTCAATTGATTGCGGATTTACTTCAAGTTTTTTCATATTTTCAAGAAGTATAGAACCGTTAGCACCGGTATCGAAAAGGATTTTTCTGCCATGAACTTCTACAAGACAAGAAAACCCCCAATCAGTTTTAAGACCTGACAGGAATACGGTATTATCGTAAAGAATTTTAATTTTCATTGAACATATTTTCAAGTTTGTTTACAATGTGAAGAATCGTGACAGATATATAAGCTTCCTTATTTTCAATAATGGATGCTTATATTCATTTAATTTTTAATGGATGATTTTAATATCCCTGCTTTTATAGTAAACAATTTAAAGTTTACTTTATTCCCCCCCCATTCATCATTAATCCAATGCAAATGTTTTTTTAATATATTAACTATATCCTCCGGTTTTTCGGTATCGATAATTACAGGAATAAAATATTCGTTAACCATTTTAATATTTTTGCCAAATTGCATAGAGACTAATACATTTACCTTTTTCTTTTTTAGAAGTTTAATAATAGCATCTCCTTTCCTTTTTGAACCATGCTCATGTTCTTCATCAATCAATTTGAAATTATTTATTTCTTCACCTATCGATACCATTTCATCATCAACTTGCTCATAAATGAGATATTTATCTGCATCTCCAAAGTGTTTTTTTTCAAATTGGTTGGCTTTGTTTACTGCAAAAGCAAATCGTAAGTTCATATTTTATTTGTTAATTGTTAATCGTTATTTGTTGAGCGAAGCTGCCTGCCCCGACCCTTCGGGGAAATCCCGCTTTTGCGGGGTTAATTGTAAAATACACGATTCACCGTATTTACTTATTTACCTGCTGGCATTTCCGTTATATTGAATTCAGAGAAATCGAGCATAAAAAATGAACCACCGGGATTTAAATGATTCACAACATTTTGGATCACAGTTTTCCTTACTTCGTGTGGAAATCCATGGATCACAAAACTGATCAGGATTTTATCGAATTGCTGCCCCAGGTCAAAAGGTATATCAGCCCTTTGCCGGATAAACCGAACCCGTTTGTCGCCTGAAATTTTTTTATTGAATTGACTTTCCATAGTTAAAACGATTTAAATACTCTTGCCAATGAAAATCCCGGTGCATCTATCTGCAAATCCAGGAAATATCCAAAGGGTGTTTGTTTTACTTCGTATCCGGTATTTTTCAGCCTTTCTTCAATGTGATTAAAAAGCTTTACTGTAAATTCAGGATTGGCTTTGCTCTCCGATAAATGTGCAAAAGAATGTAAGATAACTTTACGGGTATTGTTTTTCCCGCAAACCCATTTCAGGTTTTTCAATAATTTTTTTGTTACGTCCCCTTCCCTGTCTTCATCCTTTTCCTCAACTTGAATAAAAGCTGTTTGAACTTTCTCAAAGCTGGCTGGCTCTGCATTTTTATCTGCCATTTCCAGTGTTTTTATTGTCGGGTTGTAAACAAACTTGTCGCAATAGATCATTAATATTTTCATCTGTATTGAATTATTTATTTCATTTTTTTCATTCCAGGTATGCCCTCATTAAATTGTCCTATTTCAGATACATCAGTATCCGATAATGCTATGTGTTGTAACTTCATGTTATAAATTTAGTGCCTGTTCATAAGCATCTTTTATAACATCCTGCGCATTTCCCACTTTTTTTGCATCACCAACAATGTAAACCGGGATATCATTTTCCAATTCATCCTTTAATGGATTAAAACTCCTCATACCTGTTGAAACCACGATAAGGTCAACATCGTTGAATTGAATACTTATCCCATTTTTTTCGGCATAAATCGTTCTGCCTTCTACTTTTTTAATGTAGGTATGATCACTGAAAACAGTCCCTTTTTCTTTCATCATTTTTAAAGAAAGGGTTTTGGAAATCGCTTCCATATCTTCTCCAAAATCAGTTGTTCTTTTAACAATAATTACCTGATTGTTAAGGGGAATTAACGCTGTTGCTATATCAACGCCGATAAGGCCTCCCCCAATTATCAATATTTTTTTATTTTTTGGTAAATTTTCTTTAAGCAATATCTCCGCCCAATAGAATTTATCTAAGCCGGGTATTTTAATACTTGCAGGTTTGGAGCCGGATGCAATAATTACCCCATCATACTTATTAATTAAATCTGATTTCACGGCTTCTTTATAAATAATATTAATGTTATTATCTTTTAATTCTTTTACAAAGTATGGAACTAAAGCAGCCATAGATTTTTTATTTGGAGTAAGCGGGGCCAGGTTAAATTGTCCGCCTAATTCATTTTTTTCGTAAAGATCAACATGATGGCCTCTTTTCTTCAATGTTAAAGCAGCTTCCATTCCTGCCAGCCCACCTCCAGCAACAGCATAATATTTTGAGATATCAGCTAAAGTAAAAACCTTAGTTTCTTTTCCAATTTCAGGGTTTACAAGACATTGAAGGCCCTGCCCTGATTTTACACCACCCAAACAACCTTCGGCACAGGCAAGGCAGGGACGAATATTTCCTTCTGTTTTATTTATACATTTCCCGATAAAATCAGGGTCGGCAATTAATGCCCTGCCGATGGCCATGTAATCAGCATAATAATTTTTCGAGAGATTTTCTATGTCTTCTTTTCTATTAATCTGCCCGACAAATATTGTTGGAATATTTACTTCAACTTTAAGCTGCCTGGCAAGTTCCCATGTTTTACCTTTTGGAACAAACATGTGCTGAAAAAACCAGGGGGGGGTTGAACAAACAGAGCCGGCAGAAACATGAATTGCATTAATGCCATTGGTTTTCAGCAAGCGGGAAAACTTAACCATCTCCTCAATATGAAAGCCATTGGGGATCATTTCATCCCCACTGATCCTTGCAATGACAGGAATAGCAACCGCTTCCCTGACTGTTTTGGCAACTTCAAGCGGAAATTTGATCCTGTCCTCAAAACTACCGCCATATTCATCGTCCCTGTCGTTGACTGCCGGGGAGATAAATTGTGCCATCAAATAGCCATGCCCAAATTGAAGTTCAATCATATCAAACCCTGAAACCACTGCCCTTTTTGCACTGTCAACAAATAATTCAATTACCGAATCCATCATTTCCCGGTTCATCTTTTCGGGAGCAGCACCACCGTTTTCACAAGCTTTATCAGTTGATGACCAAAAAAAGTTTCCGGGGAGTTTAGGATTAACCATTCTTCCGGGATGGTTCAGGTGGGCGATGGATTTGGAACCGTTTTGGTGAAGGGTTTCGTTAAGTAGTTTTAAACCTTCTATTTTATTATCATTATCAATACCAAGTTGGGTGGGCAACTCCCTCAATCCCGGATCCATGTAAAGCGGTTCCGGTGTAATGGCACCAATATATTTATTTCTTTCCCCATAAAAACCAAGGTGTTTTTGAGTTACTTTCCCGTCTCCTGCGGTATAACCGAGTTTAATAGGAGGAAAAATGAAATTGCTTTGTAATTGTAACATATTTTTATTTTTTACAATTGATGTTAAACCTGGTATCCTGTCATTCTAAAAACCTGTTAAATAGCCGGTCAACCCAAAAATCAACGCGTATAATATATTTACCAACTTCACAGCGAGGAAGCCCCGTTTTGATTCTGCAAGCAGGGGAAGCGACCCATGTCCGTCCTGCGATATTGAACTTGCCAAAAGCACACTAAAAGGAATGGCTCCCTGAAAAAATAAAGTTACAAAAATCAAATGTGGGCCTGACTCGGGAATGATTCCGATTATAATAGCAAAAAAAAGTACCATGAGCATATTGTCTGATAACCACGCCTGGATGTCGATGTAATTCATTAAAAAATGAATGGCCAGTAGCGTTCCGAATGTCCATAAAAAGATTCGTGGGATATGCACTTTTACAATATGATCCCAAATATGTTGTTTAAGAAAATGATCGGGAACGCTTACCACAACAAAGAAGGAAAACCCAAGAGAAAGCAAAATAGTGGTTTTCATCCAAATCTTTGCACCTCCGGCCAATACTCCGGTTACAACACCCAAAATAAGCAACAACACAATAATGTCGAGTACGAGCCGGTACATCGTTGGATGGAATAAATAGTTCCAAAGATTCTCTTTCTGAAAACACTTGCATTGAGGCTCATCATGTAGTGGCAAATTTTTTTCCGAAAATTTTTCGGTGATCCATTTTGGCTTATAAATTTTATCTGTTACGTACCCTGCCAAAATGCTAATCGCAAAAAGAAGTGCTGTTAACAAGGCTGCCTGTTTGGGGAACATGGCAAACATCACAAAGGCTTCATCGCCACTGGTAGCGATCATGGTGGTAACTAACGCTCCAAAAGAAACCAGACGGTGCGAGAACAGGGCAACTACTGTAAATGCCCCGAGGCATCCGGGGATAGCTCCCAAAATGCCGGCTACCAGGTATTGTCGCCACCAGTTTCCTGTAAGGCGTTTTTGCCAGATTCCCTGAGACTGGACATTCACATATTCGATAACCAGCATCATTACAAATACAAAACCGGTAATCATGAAGGTATTTGAAAATATTTGATAAATTGTCCCCATCATTTTTTTTGAGCTTTTATCACGATAAAACTGCCTTCTCCATAACCGACCAATACATTTTGCACTTCATTTATTTCTTCAATTTTCCCAAAAACAGTTTGATATGTATTATTAATTTTAAATCCGGTATCCTCTAATGTTTTGTATAATTCTTCTGTCCCAAAAAATATAGCATCTTTATAAAAAACATTTTTGTCTTTTTGATCCACATAAAATTTACCAATGGGGCTGTTTTCATCCACGAATCCAATAATGAAATATCCATCATCTTTTAAAACACGATGTACCTCCTGAAAGGATTTATAAATATCATCAACAAAACATATTGTCGTAACCATTAAAACAACATCTTTACTTTTATCAGCGTAAGGGAGGTTTTCAGCAACAGCATCCATAACCCTGACACCCCTTTTTTTTGCTTTTTCACGCATAGCTTCCGAAGGATCTATTCCTTCTTTAATCCCCAATGGTGCAGCAAAAATCCCACTTCCAATTCCCACTTCAGTGACATTTGTATTTTTTGGAAGAGCCTTTTTAATGGCATTCAATTCCGATTGGAAAATATATTTATTGATAACAAACCAATTATCATATTCATCGGAAAAATTATCAAAAGGTTCTGTTTTAGACATGGTTAGTTATTATTAATGATTGATAATAAAGCATCATTTTCATCAGGAAGGCCTATCGAAATCCTATAAAAACCCCCTAACCATTCATCGGATAAATCTTTTATAAGTATTCCGGAATCCATTAACTTTCTTGCAAAGTCGGAATTCTTACTTTTTATTAGAATAAAATTTGTACTACCAGAGAATACTTCAATCCCTGTTTTTAACAGTTCTTTTTCTACTCTTATTTTTTCATTCAGGATTTTATCCACATTTGCTGTCATATATTCAGGTTTTTTTAATGCTTCAATTGCAGCAAAGAGTGTGGGAGTGGAAAGATTAGTCGGGAAATTCGAAAAATGTTCTTTATAATAATCGCCCATTAACAGGTAACCTAATCGAAGTCCTGCCAATGAAAAAGCCTTGTCCATGGTTCTTGTTATTGCCAGGTTGGAATATTTTGTAATCATACTCGCGAAAGTTTGTCCCGAAAATTCATAATATGCCTCGTCTGCCAATAGCAATGTATTTTTATTTTGAAGGATTTTTTCGGCTAAGCTATCATCCATCAAAATTTTACCGGTAGGATTATTGGGATTATCAATAATTAACAGTGTCGGTTCATTCAACTCGTTTAATAAAAGATAAGGGTCTAATTTGAAATCTGGAGTAGAAATCTGAATCCTTGTTAATTTACGGGCTTGGTTTAAAGCATATTTTGCAACAGGGAAAAAAGAAGGGCTCACCATAATTATTTTCCTGTCTTTTGAAAAAATATTGATTATTTCACGTATTAACAAATCCGAACCATGACTTAAAACAATTCGATCGATAGGAACATTATTGTATTTTCCCAAAAGTTCTTTTAATTCAATCAGGTCTTTTAATTCAGAATACCTGTTAATTTTTCCCAATCCTTTTTGGGCAGCTTTTTGAATATCGTTGCCTGGTATATAAGGATTTTCATTCGTGTGTAGGTTGATTGTCATTTCACCTCAATTATTGTTTCTGTTTTATATCCGGTAATTACTTTACAATGTCCTTTTAAATTATTATCTGTTTCGGCATCTCCGGTATCAACCCTAAGGCATTCTAACCTGCTTGTTTTATCTTCGGTTGCAACAACGACTATGTTTTCTTTTCCTATTAATTTTAAAACTTCCGGTGTAAATTGTTTACTTGCCCTGCCAAAAATAAAACCATTCCCTCCGATGGGTGTAACTATGATTTTTATTTTATCGTATTTCTTAATTAAACCAAGCAATCCTTTTTCGTTAAGGTCTGTTCCAATGAGTTGCCCTTTAAAAATAGCATCTATACCTAATAAGGTTTTTTCCACTCCCATTTTTTCAGCTATTGTTGCCAAAGTGGTTCCTGGCCCCAGAATATAAAGCGTATCTTTTTCAAGATTTTCAAAAATATACTGTGCAATTTCTTCTTTGCTTATTTTTTCGGGTTTAGTTACATTAGAAGGCTCTTTTTTGCCTTGCAAGAGGCTTAGGTTTTTCGGCACTTTCAGGTAGCCATATAATTTAGCCGCCAGTTTCCCTTTTCTAAAGGCATCTTCGTCAATATCAAGAACTTCTTTTTCGATAAGCAGCTCAGTTTCATTATTGATAATTTCGGCAGCGGAAAATGTTGAAAGCGCAAAAACAGGGCTAAACATTTTAACTCCCGAAGGAATCCCCACAACCGGAATTGTTAATCCCAGAATATCATAAACATCTCTTGCAGTGCCGTCGCCACCGACAAAAATCAGGAGCTCAATACCTTTTTCGAGCATATCACGAATAATTCTTTTGGTATCATCCGCGTTTGTTTCTTCATTTATTTTAGATACAACTTCATATTCAAAATCAAATTTTCTAATGTAGTCCTCCCCCATTTTACCGGGAGCAACAAAAAAATAAAGGTCTTTCCTGTTAACCAAATTAAGTGTTTCTTCAATCCTTTGCGGGGTAGTTGGTTTTGCACCTAATTCAATTGACTTTTTATATATCTCACCATCAGTTCCTTTTAAACCAACACTGCCTCCCATTCCTGCTATGGGATTTACTATTAAGCCTGTTTTTTTCATTATTTTGATTTTATATGATACTATTTATGAATAACCTGATAAAACACACCTCTGTCCTGCCAAACAGACTCAATTTTACCTTCTGCTTCCAATACATCAAGATATTTATTAATTTCATTAATGTGCAGTCCTAATATTTTTACGAGGTCGTCAACAGTACAAGGTCTTCTCGTAATTGTTCCCAAAATTGCTGTTTCTGCATCTTTCCTGTATGATTGGATATTTTTTCTTTCGGGTGCAGCAGCAATTATCTCTACATTCGGAAGCCCCCAGAAATCAATAATCTTTTGCAAATTTTCGTGATTCGCAGAGTGAACATTTTCTACTGTCCCGGGACGGTCAAGTGTATTTATTTGGATATGGTCAGGTTTTATCTGTTCAAATGCATTTTTTAATGCTTTTAAATCAGCTTCATTATCATTGTATTCCGGAGCAATAAATACTTCAAGCCATATCTGTCCTGAATATTCTTTTCTAAAGTCAATTAGCCCTTGAATATATTTTTTAACATTAAGCCCTTGTGCCGGACGATTTATTTTTTGAAATGTATTTTCCGTTGCAGCATCAAGCGATGGTAGTACAACATCTGCATCCATCAGTTCATCACGCACTTTTTTATCGTAGAGCAGTGTCCCATTGGTTAAAACAGCAACAGGGATACCTGGCTTTTTCTGTTTTATGAATTGTAAAACATCACCTATTCGTGAGTTGAGGGTTGGTTCACCGGAACCTGAAAACGTAATATAATCGGGGTTGGGATTGTTTGCAAAATAATGTTCCAACTCTTTTGCAATTATATTATAAGGAATATATTCCCTTCTCTCGGTGGTTAATTTCGTGGTGTGCCCCACTTCACAATACACGCAGTCGAGTGAACAGACTTTTTTAGGGACAAGATCCACTCCGAGGGACATTCCTAATCGTCGCGATGGCACAGGGCCAAAAAGATATTTATACATTAGCTTTCGTTTTTTAATTCAAAAATATTCCCCGCCTTATCCTTTACAAACAGGATATCAGGTCTGTCAACGCGCTTAATTCTTATCACCTGATATCTGCTTTGCTCACATTTAGTCGCAATACTTTCACGATCTTCTAATTCTAAACAGATATGTGAAAAACCCTTAAGTGGTTTTACCGGATAAACAAATAACTCAAGAAAGATGTCATCTCTTTTATAGGAATAAACCTTTAGTTGTTTATTCACGCCGAAGATATTATCACACATTTCAGCAGGCAATTCAAATTGATATTCAGCATGAAAACCAAGAATATTTTGATAAAAATCAACTACTTCCCTTTCGCTTTGGACATTTAATCCTACATGATTTAATTTCATAAATTTTAACTTTAATTTTACAGATAGACACTAATTAGAGTTCGTCTTTTTAGTCAGGTTTCCCGCAGGTTTCGCTGATTTGCGCTGATTTTTTTCTGCGCAAATCAGCGAAATCTGCGGGAGATTCTTTAGCCTCGGATAGAAATAGTTGACTTTATGGACAGGCACTAATTAATAAGCCAGAAAATAAAATTCCTTTAATCTTTGGAACGCTTATCATTCAACAACTCCTCTCTAATCATTGTATGTCCACAATCAGGGCATTTCAGTGTTGTACATTTAACACCCTGCTGATGTTGAACTTTAGCGCCGCATTTAGCACACACGCAATACCCTCCAACACTGTATCCGCCACCTTTGTTTCTTCCGTGGCCACCGCCTCTCCCAAGACCTTTTCCCTGGTCGGAGCCATTGTTTCTTCTTAATTTTGTCATTTTGTTATTTTTTAAATTATCAACTACTGTTTTCTGTTGCTAATAATATTTGTTTCTTATTTGTTATTTAATTGGTTCTGCATTTTTAATGAAAATTATTTTGCAATCATTTCCTCTAATTTAATTCCATCGGGTATCATTTCGTCTCCACTGATTCTAATTACAATTGGTAAATCAGTAGCGGCTTTTACACCATCTAAAATTTGTATCGGAAAGTTAATCTTGTTTTTATAACTTTATCGGATCCCAGATAACCAGGATTAGTGCTCCATTTTTTGATTCAAATGGTCCGTGCTCGTCTCCTGATAAAGAAATCTGGTAAGAACCTGCCGGATAGTTTTCCCCACCGCTTTGGTATTCTCCTTTAAGCACAAAATGTTGCTCCGCAACAATATGAGCATGCGGAGCCATATAAAAGCCTTCCGGTAATTTTAATAATATTGTCTGGCCCTTATTAGCATCATCCCTAAGGACTTTTCTTTTTGTTCCCTCGAAATAACCCGGGGCAGTTTCCCAATTTAACTCGTCGTACAAATTCAATAAATTTTTCATAATTATTATTTTTATATTTTATTATTTTATAAGTTTTAAAGTATCTATTTAATTAATATGTATTCATTTTATTTTTTTACGAATGGGTCTTTTTAATGTAGCTTTTGTCAGCCTTTCCAGTTTATTATTTAGAAAAGCATCTAAAGCGTCTTTTGCAACAGCCCCCCTTGCTATATAAAGTTCAGCATTTCGATCATCTAAAACATTGAATGCATTTGGTCCTGTATTTCCAATGATAAAATACAAAACTTCTTCGTTAATTAAATCCATTAATCCGGAATGATTATCATCATGCCCGAGATTAACTCTGGCTTCTGTTTCTTTGGTGTCGCTATTGTAAATTAAATAATAAGGAGCCTCACCAAATCTTTTAGCGATTTTGCTTTCTAAAGTATTACTTTCAGTTGCTAACAATATTTTCATTTTGTTTGTTATTTAAATGATTGTTAATATTTACATTTTTAAAATGGTCGGCAAAACCTTGCCCCTGCTATGATCGGCCATTTCCTTTATATGGGTTAATATTTCAGAAGAGATGGGAACTTGTATTTCAGCAGGATTAAAATGTACCCCTTTTAATCTGATAATTTTCATGTATAGCCGGAAAGGTTCTTTCTCGCTACGGGAAAGGATCAGGTTATCAGCCATTTTTTCCAATTGTGCAATTTCATTGATTTTTGCTGAAGTACTAACAGAAAACAGATAGGTTTTATCAGTATTTGTTATAATTGTCTCTTTTATTTTTTCAAAAATCGCATCGCCATAGGTTGGGGAAAATAATAAGAGATTTAATGCTGAACAGAAAATTAGAATTCCGGGACCTTCATCAGGTAATTTTCCTGAAGCAACTTTTAAAACCTTTTCCCAAACTTCCGGTTTCACAAGATTGGCATGAATTATTTGCTTATCTACTTCTTTATATTCTGATATCTCAGTATCAAGCTGTAGAAATATTATTTTTTCTTCATAATTTTGGATGTCCAATCCTGCAACACGTTTTATGCTTTTAGTAATAAACTCCGAACCCGGGTATTGCAACGACATAAAAATAACACTTCCGCCATTTTTCAACCATGCGGAAACAAATGTTTCTCCAATAAGCGGTTTTCCCGACCCCCCCGGCCCTGTAATAACAGTTGTTGATTCTATTGGTAGTCCTTCAGGAATTAATTCATCAACCCATTTTATATCTGTTTTTATCGTTTCCATTTCTTTTTAATAGTTTATCTTATCGAATATAGTTTTTTTGTTTTACAAAAACATCTTCAATTTTTTATATTTCTTTATTGTTTCGGTCTCAAAAGAGGGATTATAAAGAAGTGCTGATGGATGGGTCAGTGGAAATATTTTCATTTCATCTAAAGTTAATAAATGTCCATTAATATTTTTAAAGCTCATTTCTGCACTCGAAGGATTAGCATGATATTGTGTTAAAATTGCCCTAATTGCAAAAGTACCCAGGGGAACGATGATTTCAGGATTGATAATTGAGATTTCTTCTTTTAAAAAATAGCTACACAACTCAATTTCATCCACATTAGGCTTTCGGTTTTTTGGTAACATGCATTTTATTAAATTGGTCATAAAGACCGATGCCCTATCAATTCCGGATTCATATAATAATTTATTAAAAACCTTACCGGAAGGACCAACAAACATTCTGTTTTGTAAATCTTCTTTTGCTCCCGGCGAAAGTGCAATAAACATGATACGGGCATCAACGTTCCCTTCGCCGGTAAGCGCATGTTTTCGGGTAGCAGATAAACTACACTTTTCGCAAGCCCTAATTTGGTAATTAAGCACGTCAAGCGATTCTTGTTTTTCGAATAGGTTAAGCTGTTTCATCCTTTAAGTGCTTGTTGAAAATTTTTTCGATTTCACTAACAATACGATAAATCTCTTTGGATATATCCGCTTCTTTATTTTCAATAATGATAGATTTCCCTTCATCTGCCATTTTTCGCGCATCAAGGTTAATAGGGATAGCTCCAAGAAAAGGAATATTCATTTCTTTGGCTTGTTTTTTTCCACCACCTGAACCGAATAAGTCAATTCGTTCGCCACAATTGGGACATATTAAGCCTGACATATTTTCGACCAGAACAATTTTAGGAATATTCAAGTCTTTTGCCATGCTTATGGCCCGGGCAGAATCAATTAACGATACTTCCTGAGGAGTAGTAACAATAATTGCCATATCAGGCTTCATACTTTGAGCTATGGTAAGTCCCTCGTCTCCGGTACCCGGAGGTAAGTCAGCCACAAGAAAATCTAAATCACCCCAGTTAACATTACCGAGAAATTCATTTATCATTTTTGAACGCATTGGTCCACGCCAAACTACTGCTTTGTCGGGGGGCAATAAACTTGCCATAGAAATAACTTTAACACCACGGCTTTCCTGAGGTATAATTTTATTATCCAGCGTATGTACTTCTCCTTTAATGCCTGTCATTTTAGGAACATTAGGCCCTGTAATGTCAGCATCAAGAATTCCGGTTTTAAAACCATGCGCTTGCAAACCATAAGAAAGATTTACACTTACTGTTGTTTTACCAACCCCTCCTTTACCACTAAAAACTACAATACGGTTCTTAATCTGACTAATATTGTCAGCAATTTTTTTGTTTTCAAGTTCAAGTCTTTCTTTTTGCTCTTCTGTAATCATAATATGTCTCTATTTTTAATAATACATAACTGTCTAATAAACAGTGAATAATCTATTATGAATTCTTCTTATTTATATATTTAATTCCATTTTCATCTACTTGAATATAGTCTGATATCTTATAAAGGAAATTGTCATTTCCAGAAATGTTTTTTATTTTTTTCAACATTAACCAAATTGGTTCATAGCGTTTATGCCCAAGTTCTTTTTGAAGTTCAAGTGCTGATATTCTCTCACCTATGATATTTAAATAAGCTATAGTTGACAACCAATATTTTAGTGGTAAATTACTGTGTTCTATAATAGTACCATTTTTAAGTGATGTTCTATAATTACATTCTTTACATTCAAAACTCTTCTTATCATTTTTCCAATAATACTCATCACTTCCACACTTTTTACAAATAACACCTTCTTGCTCTCTAATACTTCTTAATATTTGACAGCAAGTCGATTCGTCAGGAAAACACCTATAAAATTCAGATAGTTTCATAATGCAAAAATAAAACATTTTAGGTAATATTACGGATAATTTCCAGATAATTTAATATGTCTCCTCAAATCCGCAAAAAGTTAAGGCCAACTCGAAAAGCAAACCTTGTTAAACACCGGGGCAGCTGGATGAAGCCACGAAACTTCAATAGCGGGTCATAGACCTTGCTGCAGTTAGAAAGTGGAAAAGTCAGGGCTTCACTTTAAGTGAAACCCTGACTAAGCAACTCGAAGTGAAACCCTGACTAAGCAACTCGAAGTGAAACCCTGACTAAGCAACTCGAAGTCAAGCCCTGACTATATCCCGATGAAAGTGGACATGGAAAAGTTAGTAGAATTTTTTTTAACCATCCAGCCATTCCTTAAATCCGGAAACCCTTTCCCGGGCAACAACAATTTCATCATCCATGCCATCAATCTCAATTTTCAGCCGGCTGTTCGACCAGGAATATATTTTTTTACAAACTTCAAGACTTACATAATATTTGCGGTTGACCCTGAAAAACTGCTCCGGGTCAAGCAAAGCTTCCAATTGATCGAGGGTGTAGTCGATAATGTAATTGCTACCGGTTTGGGTAAGGATAAAAGTAGCCCGATCGAAACTGTAAAACAGTTTAATTTCACCTGTAGAAATCGTTTTTATCTGCTCCCCTACCCTTGTCATAAAACGGGTTTTGTACTTCTTGATAATATTTGATTTATTTGAGATTAGATTTAGAATATTTTGCAAGTCAGGATTTGGCGAAAGGTTTTTTAATTTATCAAAAGCCTGCTCCAGCCTTTCCTCCTCGATGGGCTTTAACAAATAGTCGATGCCGTTTGTATTAAAAGCTTCGATGGCATACTGGTCGAAAGCCGTGGTGAATATTATGGGGCAATTAACTTGTATTTGTTTAAAAATTTCAAAACTCAAACCATCGGCCAGCTGGATATCTGCAAAAATTAAATCAACTTTGGTATTGGATTTTAAAAATTTCAAACTGTCGCGCACCGATTCCAGCTTATCCAATATTTCGGCCTCCGAGGCAACTTTTTTAATTAAAGTCGCCAGGCGGTTTGCAGCACGTGGTTCATCTTCAATAATTAATATTTTCATGCTTTTAGAGCTTGGATTATTGGAATTTTTACAATGAATTCCTCGCTTGTTTTTTTGATTTGGATTTCATCTTTAGTAAAAAATGCAAATTGCTGCTTTAGATTTTTTAATCCTAAATTGGTTGACTCATGATCAGCATTTTTTGATTTTAATGAATTGGCAACTTCAATAAAATTTCCAACCCGCTGAATGTTTATCCTTAAAGGAAAGGATTCGGAAACCTCATTATGTTTTACCGCATTTTCGATAAGCATTTGAATGCTCACTGGAACAATCATTTCATGCTGCCTGGCTGCAACATAAATACGGATTTGGAGTTTGTTTTCAAATCTTGTGTTAAGCAAATAGGAAAAAGATTTTACAAATTCAATTTCCTCAGTTACCGAAACCAGCTCTTTTTCGCGGCTTTCAAGCACATACCTGAACAGTTTGCTCAATTGCTGGATGAACTTAACTGCCAGTTCCTGGTTCTCATACACCAAATCGCTGAGCACATTAAAGCTGTTGAACAGAAAATGAGGATTGATCTGGTTTCTGAGCACCTCATATTTATAGGTCAGCATTTCGGCATTGAGCCGTTCGGCACGTTTAAAAGAAGTTTTCCAGGCATTGAAAAATCCAACAGCAGTGAATGTCATGGTTATTGTAAATGAAATTCCAACCGGCCATAAAACATAACCAACAACCCACTTCCATGAAACACCTGGAACATGTCCGGTAACAAAATAAAAGAAAATTGTTTGAATAATGTAAAAGGCTATTGAAGAATAGATAACAAGCGCCGCCAGGCCTGCCAGCGCTCTTTTTACAGGTTGCTCAATCCAATCTATTTTTTTATCTAAATAGGTAAAAATATAGCCATGCCCCAACCACTGCGTAGCGCAAATTGTAAATGCCCAGCCATACAAAATACTAAAACTCCTGAAGCTTTCAAAGGGATGGCCCATAAAAAGTAATAGAATCACAAAACTCAGCAACATGTTCAACAGCACAAAAGTTACAAGCTTGTTGAACGGTTTAATGGCAGGAAACCGCTTATTTTTTTTCTTTTGATTTTCCATCGTTTGCATACAACAAATGTATTTATTTATTTGAGTAAATACCGGCCTGCCGGTTTTGATATGCGGCAAAAAGTTTGGTGTCGAAGAGCGTGTTCATTAAGTGAGTAACTATCAAAAAACTAACTTTAAATACCACTCTAAATAAAGTCTGTCCATAAAGTCGTCCTTAAAGAAAACCTCCCTTGATTTTCGATGATTACCGCTGAATTTCTTTTGTCTTTTTTCTGCGATTATCTGCGCTATCTGCGGGAAACATTACTAAAAATACCGATCCAATTAATTGTTACATTTTTTGATGATGCCGGCCAACTGTTCTTTTCCCCATCCTGGATGAATCCTGGATTTTTGTTTGTATTCATCCCATTTCTCGTAGAGTATTTTCCCTTTTTCGCAACTTGCTGTTACATCGCTCCCAAAAAATTGAGCGGTGCCCATTTCGTTTGCAATTTGCATATACCGGGCCCTTGGATTTTCAGGTTCAATGCCAAGCGCTGTTCCTATGGCTTGCGCTGACAAGGTGCTGTATTTTGCACCACGGGTCACCGGATCGATAACCAGCCTTGCTGTGTAAAGCAATCCCTGCATTACATAAGCTTCCGATTCGCCCGGGGCAAGTTCCAGCATTGTATTTACAGATTTTTCAGCTTCATCAAGATATTCATCCTTTTTCTCGGGATTTTCATTTTCAGTAAAACTCATCAGGATATAGCATTGTGCATGATAGTAGTAAGGCAACCACTCCGATTTCTCAGCCTGGGCTATCATTAAAAATTTGTTGCTTAATACCTGGTAATCTTCCACGGTTTGAGCTTCACCAAATCCGGCTAATGCCTCTCCCATAGCTTTTTGATACTTCGCTCCGCCTGCAAAAGTTGTGGCGGCGATTAAAATTGCTGCAATAATTAATGTTGTCTTTTTCATAAGATGTTAGATGTTAGAATTTAGAATTTAGATGTTAGAATTTAGATGTTAGAATTTAGATGTTAGAATTTAGATGTTAGAATTTAGATGTTAGAATTTAGATGTTAGAATTTAGATGTTAGAATTTAGATGTTAGAATTTAGATGTTAGAATTTAGATGTTAGAATTTTAAAATTTGATATTGGAATATTATTTCTGTAGAGACAAGGCATGCCTTGTCTGTACTGCAAAATAATGCCTTGTCTGTACTGCAAAATAATGCCTTGTCTGTACTGCAAAATAATGCCTTGTCTGTACTGCAAAATAATGCCTTGTCTGTACTGTAAAATAATGCCTTGTCTGTACTGCAAAATAATGCCTTGTCTGTACTGTAAAATAATGCCTTGTCTGTACTGCAAAATAATGCCTTGTCTGTACTGCAAAATAATGCCTTGTCTGTACTGTAAAATAATGCCTTGTCTGTACTGTAAAATAATGCCTTGTCTGTACTGCAAAATAATGCCTTGTCTGTACTGCAAAATAATGCCTTGTCTGTACTGCAAAATAATGCCTTGTCTGTACTGCAAAATAA
>Ga0307990_1000155_pt1 | contig 65584 bp, 57 predicted proteins | sample EllFjometagen129_FD_203168 | JGI IMG/M metagenome (GOLD analysis project Ga0307990, IMG submission 203168) | Marine microbial communities from Ellis Fjord, Antarctic Ocean - #129 | ecosystem: Environmental > Aquatic > Marine > Unclassified | place: Southern Ocean | collected 2014-10-08
CGACCAGGGTGGCAATCTGATCAGATTATCCTGTCCGTTATTCCAGACCTCTAATGGCGACATCCGCCGTGCGCGTACATGGTCATCCTCTTTACATGCGGCCTCTGCTATTGCCTGCATGCTTTTGGGTAGATACTTAATGTTGTCAACCGGTTGCCAATCGCCTATGCCGGTTAAACTCCACTCTGGCACCATCCAGTTATTCTGCTGCCATCCTTCCATCTTGTGTTCTGTCCGGCTATAAATGGCGCGGTAAAGCGCAGCTACTATTGGGCGATACGCCCAGAATGTTAAAGCGGGCATCCACAACACGCGCTGCTGATCAGCGGGAAGCTTTTCCCAAACCTTTAAAATGTTCTTGGCGTAGGCTGCAATACCGTCCAACTGCTCCGGCCTGTCAATACGCGCATTGCCGCCCGTCTGTGCAGGAAGATACGCAGCCTCATAATGCAAAAGTCTATGCGAGCTTTCAACCAGCGCTTTTGCTTTAAAGTTTCCTTTTCCAGCGCCGTCAAACATACCCTTATGAACTGCCTTGCCGATGATCTCCGATGTCCTGAAAGTAACCAGCCCGTCTGTCATTCGGTATATGATATCTCTGATCTTCTGCCGCACGGTAGCCGTTCCGTGCTCGATAACAAACACGCATCCCTTTTTATTATACCCCACGTTTGTTAGAATATGACAAACAATCCATAGCATTTGCCTTTCTTTTAACGAACATTTAGACCCGTCCTCTCTCTCAATCTGACAGATCAAGCCATACGCAACCTTGTGCGTTGATGCGAAATCAACACAGGCAAACTCCAGCGGCCGCGCCAGCCCTTTGTTAATACCTGGTATCAGAACCTCAATATCATGCCACACATCGTCAAACTGATAGATCATACCTGGTTCCATGCCCACCCGAGTGCTGAATACCGGAGGTGTAAACTTATGCGCATTTTTACTTCCAATGCGCAGCGTAGCTATTTCACGCTTCGTCAATCTTGCATAATGCTGCATGTTGCGGTAACTCATGCCACGTGGCACCCAACCGAACGGGCAAACAGATGGAACCTGCATACATGGATAACAGGCTATGAAAATATCAGTCCAGTCGCCATCCGCCCCTTTTGGCCCGATACCATGCAGCAGCTTGCCGTTCCATATATCATTCAGCATGCGCTCGTGTGCCTTTTTAGAAGAGCGCTGATGATTCCCAGCATAATACTTAAAAAGAGAATCACACATAGTTCGCGGGGTCTCCCGACTGCCTCCAACCTTGGCACCATCAACCAGTGCCGTCCAGGAGCGTCCGCATTTAACCCACTGGTAATATTTTGTGCGTAGGCGCGATTTACTCCAGCCGCGCATTCCGCCAGCATTCACGGCGATCTCTTTGCATTTGGATAGTTTGCTGTCAGCTTCGTCAATTGCCTCCATGGCACCCTCAAGCCTGGCCACTTCGGCCTTGACCTCATTCGGTAATGAGCTCCACTCAGGGCATTCTTTTCTGTCGCATAATTTCATAATAGGTTCGCCTTCCTTTTGTTCATTTCAAAAACCGCGCGGGATTGTTCCCGCGCCTGTCCTGCTGTTATGAATTTAATGATTTGCAAAATGATTTCTCGGCGGCATCTACAGCATTAATCATTTCAACAAAATCAACATCCTTGCCTTCATCGAAGTTAAATGATGCAGAGAGATCTTTACCGCCATTAACTTTAATTTCAAGTTTTGTGATTGTGATCATTCGCCTTCCTTTTATTCATTTCAAAAACCGCGCGGGATTGTTCCCGCGCCTGTTTGATCTTAACCGCGAGTCTTCAGCTCTTCCTTGATTGTGGCAACAGCCACGGTCAACGATGCCTGCACCGTGTCAAGCGTCTCCGTATCAACTAGTATCCATGCTCCGCCGAGCGCAACATTGACCTTAGTAACCGCACCCATCAGATCAGAAACCGCAGCTTCACGCTTTTGAGCCCTCGTAAGCTTCTTTTTCTTAGGAGACGGATCACCATTTGCATTTGTTCTCTCATCAATTTTGTCATTGATCTTGTTTGCTAAAGCCTCAACAGCCTGCGGGATCTCCTTAGCCTGCGCGCCGCCATCGCCCGAGCCAATCAGTAATCGACCATCTGATCCCTGGGTAAGTGCCGTAACCGGATCAAATCCTTTAAGCTGCGCATAAGCATCGCCAGCCTTCAAGTTGGTAGCATCCAGAAAGGTCTTTCCTTCGCTGAAGTAACGGCGCAGCGTGCGAGCTGATCTGTTAGGCATTGCCTCTGCGGTAGTGTTTTCATACAAACCGTGAGGGCAGCGTTCCTTAAGCAGAACCAGGGCAACGCATGCGCGAGCGCGGTAGAACTGACCTATGTCGCTGTTGTCCAGGTCCTGACAAATGCCCGCCAGAATATCCTTATCTTCATTTTCCATCACGGCCAGCTCGCCTTTTGCAACTACTGTATTTGTTTTCTTTGGTGCACTTTTCTTTGGTGCAGCTGTCTTCTTCTTCGTCGTTTTCTTCGGTGCCATTTTTATATGGTCCTTAATTTTTGTTTTGTTTTTGTTTAGTTGGTTTAAAAAATTGGGTTAAACTTTGGCTTCAACAAGAATCCACTTGTCATTCGGAGATGCCCGCTTATATAGACGGGTGTATGTCTTCACCCCGTTGCCGCGCATGGCTGCCCTGATAGCGTCCATCGCTGCCATCCAGTCAATGTCACGACACGTTATACCGAAGAGCGCACTTACTTTGCTTACGCTGATATCACCGTCAGAGTTTGTTTTCCATGCCGCGCTAACCAGGTCGAGAAGGAGCTTGTCAACATTACCCGCCCGCTTTTTGATGCACTTCATAACTAATTCTTTGGCGGCGTGAGCCTCTGGAGAAAGTGACATAGTTGCACGGCGGTCAATTTGCAGCTTACGTGTACCCTCCATGTTGTGCAGCGTAACCTGTCCTGGCTCCTGAGTCGATTTGTCAGAGCCACCGGCATCAATAATGCGCATCGAACAGAGCGCGTCGGCCTCGCTGTGGATGTGAATACGCACAGTGTCAGCTCCTGCTTTCATTGCTGCCATCAAGCAATGACTTTTGTTGATCAGCGCATTTTCAAGAACGTCCTTCTCTTCGAGCTGTTCATCTGGTATAAGATGCCCTTTTTCATTGCGGGTGAATCCTGCCGGTACATTTTCAATCTCCTTAGACTGATTTTCACTTTCCTCGTTATAGGCTGATGCTATTGCCTGAATCAGAGGCAGAAGCTCGGGAACAACCATAACGCCATTTACCATCATGCACATCTGCTCATAATCGCATCCAGGAGGCAGGGCACCCGAGGCCCCCTTGCCGATGTTACTCTCAATTACTGCTTTAACAGCTTGATTACTCATTGTATGTATCCTTGTTTGTTGTGTTTAAAGCGGGTTTAACCGCCAATGTTTGAACGTATTTTTTTAGCCTCTTCCAGGCTTAACAAATCTGTGCGAGTCGGATCAAATTCACGGTCAACTTTAACTACTATGCGACGGTGCGTGAAATGTCCATTGCCTCTGCTGCCGACGCGGATCGCAAGCAGCTCACCTTTTTCAATCATGTACTGAACGCTGCGAATGCTACAGCAAAGATAATCAGCCGCTTTCTTAGGAGTCACGGTTTTTGCATTTTTCGGAAGGTCCTCAATAACAGCCTTAACTGCACTTGCTTCCACATAGCCGTCATTCCCCCATGGCAGCAGCATATGGCCATCACTATCAGTTCTGTACTGCTGCTGCTGCTGCATTCATGGCCTCCTTATAATTACAATTACGGCATTCGGCCAGGCATACCCGTTTACGCTTCAATGATCCGCGCTTAACAGAGCAGTGCCACTTCTTTCCGCATCGGAAGCGGAACGGACATTTAATTACAATCGACATCAGCTTAGCTCCTTAGCGCACCAGTTAACGTTTATAGTTGCTCCGGCCTCGTTGGAGCCGACGGCCTTATCAATGCCACTCCGCATGCGGAAGCGGAAGCAGGCTGGATCATTCGCTTTGATTTTTTTAAACCCGCATCCTGTTATATTGCTGGGCTTGCACATGCAATAAAAGAATCTCCGGCCGGTTCCGTATTCCAGCTTCATGCAAACTGAACAGTTCTTACACCTTTGCCCATAACCTACGTGCACCTGATTCACGTTTTCAACAGTCGCCATATCAAATAATGCGCTCATTCTTCACCCCCATGACATTGGCAGTCGCGTCCGTCCATGATCCCGCCGCACCAAGGGCATACAAGATCTGGGTATATTCCTGAGTCGATTGACGGAAAGCCGGTCGAGGTGACCGGCACAGACCGCCGCGCAACAACATCAGAGGCACGGCATAGAAGCGCCGCTCCAAGTGCCAGCATGAAAGCGAATGCCATTAACAGCATCCAGGCGGCGACCACAGTCCAGACTTTGCGGTAACATTCGCGCCTGGCATAAGCCCGACATAGGTCGGTGTATGTGATTTGACGTGTTGACATGAACCCTCCCTTAATCTGTGTATTCAAACTCAATCCGAGTAACAAGCGAGTCGTATACGCAGTTATTCATTTCTATAAACATGCCGATAAACTCACCAGGGTGCAACTTGGTAAAACCCTCTAGCTGTAGCTCATAGTAACTGCCTTCGATGGCGCGTAGCTTTTCACGGCGAACGTTCACAATGCGAATCGGCCCACCCAGCTTTCTAACAGTTTCACCCTTTGCAAGTCCCTGGGCTTTCTCAACCGGCTGAACCAGATCCCCAACCTTCAGGAACTTCCAGCCCATTCTCCTGGTCACGGTTTTAGACTTTTTAAGAACCTGCTCGGTTGTAGCAAAAAAGCTCATATTACGCATGTGCCACCTCCCGCACATTATCCAGCCGACAGAACTCGGCGGAGTTCTGTCCATGAAATCCATCGTTCAGACAATCGCACCATTCGCAAAGCAACGCGGCTTGCGGTAAGCCAGGAGCTTGAAACAGCGACAAGCGCCGCGCCTTTCCGTGCATGGTGCCATCCTGAGTGATACGCCAGCCGACCACCGTGACCAGGCGGATATCACCCCCTCCACTGCAACGGCGTATCAGTACCGGCTTATTAACAGGCGGGAGAGCCATCCGGTTACCTGGCTTCGATGCGTCAAATAGATACCATTTATTTTTCTTGTAGTTCATCGCCGCACCTCCCAAATTGCCCCTACCCGAAAAGTCCACATATAGCAGGCCGTGTCCGTAAGCCGTATTTTTTTAACACCAAGGTCCGCCGCTTGGCCCGACTTTGTACACCGGCAGTGATACCCGCCTTTGCCATTCTTTGTAATTTTGACGATGTTCCGGCAGCTCTCGCATGTGTTACTGGCATGCTCCAAAGCCGTGCAACGGCGCAAACTTGCTGATAGATCGAATAAGCTCATATCTCCACCATCTCCCAATCTTCAACAAGCTGTTTAAACTCAACGTCAACGCCATCGCCGCAAAGCTCACATTTGAATACGCAATCAAATTTTTCAACCTCGTAAACCGAATGTATCCCGTCATACATAAACAAATCATAAAGCGACGAAAGTTTATACACACATTTACGACAAAGAAATAACGGCACAAAATACGCGTTTGGAACACTCATCATATAGCCGCATCGCCGAACCGCCAACGCCGTGCATGTCTGCTCTATCGACATTACCGTTGTGGCATCTGAAAAAGGCTTCGCGTGATCCACTCCAATAGTCACCTTGTCCCACGTAATGCCAACCCCGTCCGTTCTGTTTACAGCGCTGCAAGGCAGCAACGCCTCGCACAGGCCATAGTCATGCTTCATGCCGTCATTAGCAGCGCAGTTTTCGCACGGCCTTTCACCGTGGCCCAATGGGCGGCTTTGATAGACAAGCCCCTTGTGCATCTTGATATTTGAATTGTTTTCCTTCATTGTTTCGCCTTCATTCTTTGTTGTTTATTTCCTTAAAAGTGCCATCAGGACCGGGCGTGTTGACATCCGCGCCCGATCCCTCCGGCGTGGATGTCAGTCCATCGTTAAAAATCTCTTAACCGCCGCAATGAAAACCGAGTCATCAGCCTCACCGTTCATCTGCGCCTGCTGCTCTTCCACCGGCAACGCCGCAAACTCCACCGCCGCCTCGGATTTATAAAACCGCGCGGCCAGCTGAAAGTGTCGCCGAGCGGTCCGTGCCGATATTTGTTCGCCAATGGTTGACTCAATGCAGTATTCAAACAAGCCGTGTGGCAGATCGCATTTAATCTGATGAATAAGAACACCATCGCCTATATTTTCAGCTAAAGATAAAACACGCAGGTTAGTGCCTCTTTCATTGATTCTTCTGATACGAGTACTGTTAGTGCCACTACCGAATATCAATACCATTGCTTTTTTTTCCTTCTTCATTTTCCTGCCTTCCTTTGCATTGCTTGTTTAAACATTAACTCTGAGTTACTGACTAAGTTCTCAACCAGCTCCTTATTAATTTTGAGCAGGCTTTTAACGAATTTGCTTGAGAATTTGTTTCTTCGCTCTAGCCGCTCACACCTGCATCTAAGCTTCCGAAGCTCTTCGGCTTCTTGATCAATATTATGAAATCCATAAACCTGATATTTCATTTATCCGCCTTTGTCTCTAGTTGCCGTTATTTCGTCGCCCGTAGTTTCTTGTACCGCTTTATCAGTCCTGGGCTTTCCCGCCTGTCTGTTAGCACCCGCCAGAGATGCTCACGAGTAACTCCAAGGCTTACAGCATCGGCTGTAATTCCTTTAAACCGTATTACGTGTTTCCGTTTTTTGATTGCTTTTCTTACCACTTTAATCTACCTTTATTTTGCTTTTGTTGCCGTTACATAAATAAAGTATACCCGTTTCGGTAATTTTACAACAAGAAATGTACATTATGAACATATTTTTTAACAGATTATGCATGGCTCGTGAAAAAAAAGGCCTAAAAAAGATAGAAATGGCAAGAAAACTAGGCTTTAGTGCATCAAGATATCAGCGCTACGAGAGCGAAAGAATACCCGAAGCGGGTATTCTGGTTGAAATAGCAAAGATTCTTGGTGTTTCGGTTGACTGGCTGTTGGGAATTATTGCAAATGATGAAAGTGCTTCATATACTGCAAACAGTTGTCTCCAATGTCAGTTAAAGGATTTAAAAATAAAAATGTTAAACCTTAAAATAGAAGGCTTGGAATCTGACATGGAATATCAAAAGGCGTACCTTGATGAAGCCCTCAAGATCATAAACAACGTAAAACCGGAGTATAACTAATGAAAAAGTTTTTAATAGTTTTAGCAATATTACTGACGCTTATTTGCATTATCTTTACCAGAAATTATATGCTTCGAAAAAAAATTATAAGGCAAGTAGATTCTTTCTGTTACTGCTACGATGGAAAATTAACTGATAATAATATTGATAAATTTAAATCAACGAGTTTGGAAATAAGAAATATATCCTCTAAGATGGCATACTATGATAAACATCAAATGCGTCAGTTGTTAGGGGCTCTTGAAATTCAGTCTAATTTTATAAGTGGACAAAAAACATGGACTGATAATTTTCCGGAAAAAAAAGAAAAAATCGAAATTAATACTAGATTAGATGCACCACAATTTAATGAAAAAGTTCGTTCTATAGCTGCCGAAATATAATATTCTTGAAGGTTAAAAACTACCTCCCAAAACACCTAAAAATCAAAGTGGCCATTCGACCGCCTTTTTTTGTCCACGATGTCCGGTTTCACTTTTGTTTTTTTTCTTAATTTAGCACCCTTCAAAAATCATCGTTAAACCGCCGTTTTTCCGCTTTGGAAAAATGGCGGTTTTTCTGTATTTATCATCTCTCATAAATCAGCCTTGAAAACCGCCGTTTTCAGGGCTTTTTTTGTGCCTTTTCTCAACCTCTGAAAATCAAACCGGACACTGTCCGTTTTGCCTTTTTTATTTTTTACCTGATTTCGGCCATTTCGTGCCACCGCTTCACCCTCGTTTCACCCTTATTTTATGCGGGCCAAATCAAAGTGGCCATTCGACCGCCTCTTTTTGTCCACGATGTCCGGTTTCACTTTTGTTTTTTTTCTCTTTTTTTCCGCACTTTCCGCGCACCCCTTGCACGCCTACGCGCCCGCATACGCATTGTGTTGTAAATTAGAGGCCATACGAGAGTAGCAGCTCTTACCAAAAACCTGCTTTTTCCGGCCCCCTGTTTTTTCGCCTTCTCAGGGGTGCCGGAATACCCCTTTTTTTCACGTTCATAAAAATTTACGAAAAATACAGGATTTTAACCCATGCCTTTTGTTGAGCAGATATCCAGTTTCCAGTTTGTGGCAGTCATCATAGTTCTGGCCGTGCTGCTCATGGTGGCAAATTCAATTCTGTCACTCCGTCAGAAGCTAAAGCCCGCCGAGGATAATGCAACTATTATCAGAAAGCTTACAACCCTGACCACGCGCTTTGACGAACTCGACCGCCGCTGTACGAATATAGAAGTCACCTGCTCCGTTTGCAAAAAAGAATACAACGTGGAACTTGAAAAAATTTACAAGCGTCTTAATCCGCTGGATTCAAAGGTAAGCGGCATTGACGCAAAGCTTGATTCCAAATTTGAACTTATGGAACGGCTGTTAACGGAGGCCCTGAAAAAATGATCACCGCAAAAATCAGCGACGCTATTCTCGATATCCTCGCAGAGCTTCCCCCGGGTAAAGCACTCGGTCTCACAACCCTTGCCGACTATACAAACGCCAATCTGCCCAAGATCGCTATCGACTACCACATGGTTAATGCCCATTGCAACTGGCTTCTAGGTCGCGGCTTTGTGGCAAGTCAAGCCCACCCGCTGGATAACAACAAACAGCTTTGGAGCATAACCACAACCGGCCGCGCAATGGCCGAGCAATTTTAACTATGAGAAAACCACGCACAGATTCGCCGCTTGTAATGCTCACCGACTCTCAGTCCGATGAGCTATACACCATCGTGCGCACAACGCCATACGGCATTGCGGCAAAGAAGTGTGCCGAAACCTTCGGAATCGAAACATCATCTTCCTCTCTCTCCCGCTGGTACAAACGCGAGAACCGCCGCCGTATGCGTGAAGGGCTGCGCAACTCCATATCTGCCTCTAAGGTTTTCGATAAGAAAGTTGATGACGAAGTTATCGACCGCCGCATGGGCACCGCCCTGCAATCGCTTTTCTTCTCCGCAGTGTCAACCGGCGACAGCAAAGCCATCCTTGAATTTGCCGATGCCTTCTTTCAGCACAGCAAGGACCAGCGTGAAGAGACAAAACTTGAACGCACAATCAAGGCTGAACGTGAATGCGCATCCCTGCGTCAAGAGCTTACAACCGCCCATGCTGAAATTGAAGAGTTGAAACATGCTCTGCTTGATATTGGCAAGTCTGGCAATGTTGACCCTGCCGCCGTCGCCGATCAGCTTGACAAGTTCCTCGGGAGAAAAAAATAATGCCTTCATATTTTCTCCCATATCAGGATGAATGGATAAACGACGATAGCCAGATCAAGGCCGCCGAGAAATCGCGTCGCGTCGGCTTCACTTATGCCAGCTCATACCGCATGCATCAGAAATGCATGCGCAACAAACCGCCTTTCACACAGTGGGTCTCTTCCCGCGATCAGTTCACTGCCCAGGAGCTGCTCTCTGAATACATCTCAAAATGGTGCAAGGCCTCAAACATCACAGCCAAGGGTATGTATGGCGATAAAGTACAGGTCTTTGATGTAGCTAAAGATATCAAAGCATTTATCTGCACATACCCCAACGGCAACCGTATAGTTTCCCTGGCATCCACCCCCGAGGTATTCGCTGGTAAAGGCGGAGACGTTTTTCTTGACGAAGTCGATCTGCATAAAGACCCCGGCAAACTAATTGATATGGCCATGCCCTGCATAACATGGGGCAACCAACTTGAAATGGTATCCGCCTACAAAGTTGATGGCAGCAAAAACACGCCATGGGCTGTCATGATCGCCGACGCCAAACGCGACAACACCCAGGGTATAAGCCTGCATCGCGTCAACATCCATGATGCTGTCAAACAGGGACTTGTCGAAAAAATCAACGAAGCCACCGACAAGAACCAGACCCGCGAAGAGTTTGTCGCACAGCTCCGCGCCCGCTGTCGGACCATCGCCGCCTGGCAGTCACAATATGAATGCCTTGTTTCAGACGGCGGCGGCAAAGTCCTGCCAATGTCAGCAATCACACCTTGCGAAATGGACGCCGAAGAGATAGCGGAAATCCTGCTGCGTAATCCCAAGGCCGCCCGCTTTGCTGGTTACGATGTCGCTCGCAGCTTTCATGGTTCCGCCTGGCATTCATACGCACAAATCGGCGTCACACTATTTAGAGAAGACCGCGAGGTTTTTCACGGTCGCAAATTCAGAGATCAGGAAGCCTGGTTAGGATCACGCCTCACCGATGTCAACAAACCCCGCATTGCTCGCATGGCAATCGACTCCACCGGCCTCGGCATGCACCTGGCGGAAAATCTAGTCACCGACTACCCCGGCCGCGTGGATGCCGTCAATCTCGAATCTCACCGCCGTAACGAATTATGCCTCCTGCTTGCCGATCGCTTTGAAGCTAAACAATTCATGATGCCGCCCGACCCCCAGACCCGCGCAGATTTTAACGGACCATACAAAGCATCCGCCAAAAACGGCGCACTCAGAATCATAGTCCCCGCCTTCACAGGAGCCGATGGAGAAACAACCCATTGCGATGAGTTCATCGCCGCCATGCTGGCCAACTCAGCCGCCGATGCCGGAACAATTGCCTACATGCCGCCCCACGCCTCAACCAGCCGCCGGGCAAATGCCCGCCGCGCCCGCCGCCGCGCAATCACCGAACGCCATAGATGGAGCGCAGCCTAAACATGAAAAACACCCTCATGAAAAATCTTAACAACGTCAACCGCTGGCGCGATTCAAACAATCCCCTGCGAGGTCTCACAATGCCCCGCGCCGTCTCCCTCATGGAATCCGCCCAGCGCGGCATCATGTCAGACCTGCAATGGCTCTATGCCGCCGAGACCGGAATCGAAGCCACGGACCCTGACCTAATGGCAATCATCGAACGTACCCTCTCGGGCGTTGCCGATTGCGAATGGGAGATTGGTTCAATTGCGGAAGACTCCCTCGGGTTTGATAAAGTCCTTGCTGATGAACAGGCCGCATACCTCCGCGAATCATACACCCAATGTGATAACCTTGACGATGCGATCGAACATTTAGTCATGGCCCGCTTTCGTGGTTTCTCTCATCTTTCCCCCTGGCTATCTGATGACTGGTCCCTCGAACATCTGGAACCGCTGCCACAATATAACATGGTGCGCAACGGCACCCGTAAAGATTGGGCATGGAACCCTAAAGCCAACCAGACCGCATATGCTGCTATGTCTGAAGATCAGCGACTCTCACCTGATGACTACATCATCATGACCGCCGCCCGCCCTGTCAACCGCATCGGCCTGATCAAGTACGTTCGCTCAACTCTCAGTGAAAAAGACTGGGACGGATATGTTGAGATTTACGGCATACCAGGTGTTTTTATTATTATGCCTGATCAGGTTCCCAACGGCAAAGAGAACGAATACCGCGACCTCGCTGCCGATGCCGCCGAAGCTGCCTCCGGTGCCCTGCCCTCAGGATCAGATGTCAAGACCCTCTCTGAAGCCCGTGGCATGCAGCCTTTCCAGGCCCGCCTTGAATGGTTGCAAAAACAGCTAGTACTCGCTGGCACCGGTGGACTTCTCACCATGCTCACCGAATCGGGATCTGGCACTTTGGCCGGTGGGGCCCACACATCAGTCTGGGAGCAGATCATCCGCCGCGTGGCGCGTCAAGTAGGCACCCCGCTGAATCGTCAATACGACCGCCCGGCCCTCGCTGCCCGCTTCCCCGGATATCCGGCGCAGGCCTTCTTTAATCTCCGCGCCCGCCAGGAGAAAGATATCTCCAAGGTTGTCACAAACGTAACAACTTTGATCACTGCAGGCTTTGACCTTGACCCCGATCAGGTCCAGAAAGAAACCGGCTACACAATCAACGGCTTCACCCGCCCAGTAGGGGCGACACCTGTGTCGCCATATCCATTTACGCCGCCTACACCGATCAAAGCTGACGTACCTGCTACACCAGCCGCACCAGCAGCTACACCGACAGCCACATCAGCCGAAAATTCACAGGAGGCTAAAGTAGCTGAAACCGGAATGAATGGAGCACAGGTCACAGCATTGCTAAATGTCGTTTCTAAAGTGATGGCCGGTGAGCTAACCAGAGCTGCCGCGCCGTTTATTCTACAAGCTGCCTTCCCGCTGCTTTCACCCGAAAAAATAGAGCAGATGCTGCCAACGCCTGAAGAAATCCAGGCGGCAAGTGCCAGCCCTGCAACCGGAGCAATGAAGATCGCCGCCCGCAAAACAGATGCCACTCCAACACCGGACGCCTTTATAGAATCCGCAACTGATGCCCTCGCACAAGCCCAGGCAATTGCAAATAAACCGCTGGCCGCTGCCCTCAATAAAGTACTGGCAGCCCCTGACCTGAAAACAATGCAGGTCGAAGCCGCCAAACTCCGCGAACAGCTCCCCGCCATGGCTGAGTCAATGCTATCCGATCCTGCCACTGCCGCTATCTATCACAAGATAATGTCCAGCGCCTTCCTGCAGGGTGCCACTCAGGAGAAAAAAACAAAATGAACAGACCTGTCACAAACTGCTTTCTATTAGGTTCAACGCGGCCCGCTGATTCAGACGGAGCAACAACAGCCGCGAGCTGGTTCCACACCATTCCCGCCATCGGGGAATATCCCAACATGCAGATCATGCATCAAGGCAAGCCGGTAATTGGCACAATTATAGTTGACCAGAAAGCCGTCGAAAGCTGCATAGCTGCCTTCAACGGCAGCGCATCCAAACCCGAATGGCGCGGACTGCTTGTCGACCGTGAACATTTTTCACTCATGTCTGACAAACCATCTGACGCAATGGCGTGGGTAAAACAAATCAGATCCGATGATAAAGGCATCTGGACACAATGGGCGTTCACCCCTCCTGGCCAGAAACTATGGGATGACAAGGTCCTGATCTCACGCTCTCCAGTTATGGACCTCCAAGCCCTGGGAAAAGACCGCTTTCGCCCGGTCGCCATTATCAGCATAGCAATGACCAATACCCCGCAATTTGAAACCCTTTCAACATCCGCCGCCGCTCGTGCGGCGGAAACTCAAAACAAACAAGGAGACACAACCATGATAAAACTCTTAGCACTTCTTGGCCTGGCCGAGACCGCGACAGAGGATGAGGCAATTGCAGCAGTGCAAGTCCTCATAGACGCCGCTAAAGCCGCCGAAGCAGAAGTGGAAACTGCGCAGGCTGAAGTAGTAGCCCGCCGCTGCGTTGCATTTATTGCCGCCAACAAAGGCAGCATCAGTGATGTGGATAAATTCAAAATGAACTATCTCGCAGCGCCAGACGCAACCGAGGCCGCATTCGGAACATTCCGCGCCGCACCTGGCAAAGGCACCCGTATCATTGCGCGTGATGCCTCAAACCCTGGCGACACACTCGCAACGAAAAAGCCTGATGCACAGATCGCCGCAAAGCGTAATGCATCTGTAAGCACATATCGTGCTGGCAATCCAACGGCATCATTCAATGTTGCCTGGAGCGCATGCCGCACTGCCGATCCCGATCTGTTCGCAGATCCCGACCAGCAGGACTAACCCTTAAACCGTGCCATTACACAAAATGAAGGAACTCATTCAATGAGTGAAGTTAAAAGAAGAGGACTCGCGGCATTCATCGCCGCTGCTGATCAGTCCGACAAAGAGGGTTATTGCGTAACCCTGAGTGGTGATGACGTAACAGTCGCTGCTGCGGCCGATGCCAATGTTATCGGCGTAATCACAGAAGGCGGAGAAATTGAAGACTTCACAGACGTCGCACTCCTTGGCGCTTACGACGGCACCTGTCACTTCAAGGCCGGTGGGGCAATCACAGCAGGCAACCGCCTGATGCTCAAGGCGGACGGCACTGTTGATTGCGCGGGCACCGGACTCTGTGTCGGCATCGCGCTCGAAAACGCCGTGGCAGATGAACTGTTTGAGGGTCAACCTCGCACACCAGTCACCATTGCTTAACAACTTAAAGCGGCTTTAAACCGCCATTAAAAAGGAGAACCCACATCATGGGAAGAAGAGGAACAGCTCAATATAAGGAGACACTTAAAAGCTACGCTTTTGGTGTATCCCAGGACATCAGCAAATCACTTGCTGATTTCATTGCTCCACGTGTACCCGTTGGAGTAAGCGCGGGAATGTATAAAAAGTTTAACGACAAGAATGCATTCCAAATCTATAACACACAACGTGCTATCGGCGGCCCTGCAACCCGCATCAAGTTCGAAGCCAATGACGGCAATTTCAACTGCAAACCCAACGCACTTGAACTCCCGATTGACGACTCCGAGCGCGACTCTGCAGGCGACGCACAGCAGAACCTCGAAGAGGCCAAAACTCGCACACTGGTTATCAGCGGCGCCACCGCTCGCGAGAACCGGGTGTTGACCCTTGTCAAAGCAGGCATATCAGCCGTTGCAGGCAAAGGTGTTTTCTCAGATGCTTCTGTTGATCCTATCCTTCAGATCGATGCGCAGATTCAGGCGATCGCCATTGCAACCGGCATGATGCCTAACTGCATGATTATCGGTCTCGGTGCATGGGCCGTGGTCAAGAATCACCCGAAAGTTCTCGCCCGCCGTCCTGGTGCCGATAGCAACACGGTGAATCTCAGTGTGCTGTCAAGCATGCTGCTGAATCCTCAGATGGATATCCGGGTTGGAATCCTGAGCAAGGACACAACTAAGTTCGGAAAAGGTAAGAGCGCAGTCAATATTGTTGGCGCTGAGATCTTCCTTTTCATTAGCAACGACAACCCCACGCAGTATGATCCTGGCTTCGCCAAGACCTTCAGCATCGGGGCCTCAAGTGTTGAGGATGTCTGTACCTACCGTGACGAAAGTTGCCGCAGCGATGTTCTCGCTGTGGATTGGTCTGAGGACATCCAGGTTGTTTCAACCGAGGTCGCCCGCCGCATCTCCGTATCATAACCCAACCGGTCTGGGCGGACCTTATGTCCGCCCTTGTCCCGGTACAAACCCAGAAAGATAAAACAAACTATGAAAACATTAACATCCTTGTGTGTACTGCTCCTGTTTGCGCTGATCATGGCCACCGCCATGGCTCCACCGCTCCAGGCTGAGCAGATCCCGACGCGTGGATATCTGAGCATCTCCGATGCCTCGGTTAATACCGTGCCGGTCGGCGACTACCAGAACGGAGACCTTGTAAAGGTCAACCTCTGGAACTGCACCCCCACAAATGCCATCATGAACGTCAAACACGTTTACACCCTTGGCACAACCACCGTCACAAACACGATTGCCGCCATCACAGGCAACCTCAGTGGCAACGGCTCAGCAACCTTAACTAACGTCTACCTGCTGCCCGGTGACTATCTGCTGTTCTTTTTCAGCAGCAGTTCCACCGGCATCGTGGACTACGTTCGCCGCGTAGGCAACTAACCGAGCCCCCGCCGCCAACCCAACTTGGCGGCGGGGGAACCTCCCCTAGCTCAGTAGGGCCGCTTGCGGTCCGAATCTCAAAAAGGACTAAACCCCATGTGGAGAGAACCAACAACCGACGATTTCCGCGACTCCATCCTGGAGGACGAACTCCTAGCATGGCAGGAAGCCTCCATCGCAGATGGAAAAGACCCCACCTCCAAAGCAATTGAAAACGCAACTGGCGTTTTCCGTGCCGCCCTCCGCTCCGGTTACACCGGCATCATGGGCGTGGCTGGCACTCTCCCGCATGACCTCATACCCAACGCCATGCACATTGCAGTCTATTACTTTCTCGGTGGCCGTGGTGGTGCCCAGGTCTCCGACTCCCGCAAAACCCTATACTCCGATGCCCTGCGCATGTCAGAGCGCATAGCCGACGGTCGCCTCTCTTATACCGACCCTGATGATGTTGAAGACACCGAGGCCCCCTCTGATTCATACCCTAAACCATCCTTTAAAAAGAAAGACCGCCGCCTAACCCGCGCCAGTCAATCAGGAATCTAGCTCAGCAGGGGCGCTTGCGCCCCGAATCTAAAAGGAACACCTATGCCGAACATCGACCTGACAAAATGCTGGATAACTGGAGCCCCTCCCCAGGCAGCCCCACTCGAAGCCGACATCAATGAGCACGGCAGTCTCATAGCATTCCAGATGCATGCCGTCCGCTTCATCGAAGCATGGTTGCCACTTGCCCCGGTCATAAACCAGACCCGTTCCAACATTGTAACATACGCCGACAAGAAAACTGTTATCAGCGATGTTGCAAAAACACTACGATCAATCGGTCTCAGCATGGTAGTCGGCCTTGAAAACGGCACCCGCAAAAGCGCCATGATCCATGCAGTAGCTTTCGACCCATTCACATTTGTCGTCAACATCGCGGAGAATCCTGTCACCAATCGCAGCAGCCGTGGCAGCGGAATAACAGCCTCCGCCGTGGCAGAGCAAGTCATGTTCTGCTTTGCCGGTGCACAGCTCGGTAACGGCAGCTGCTCCATACGCTCATTTGTCACAGGCGGAGAGGAAGGCACCCTCCAGACCGCAGAAGTTAAAATATCAACCGCATACACAATTATGCCGTCCGCATCACTGATGACGGAATAACAGCAGGGGCAAGGCCTGCCTTGCCCTCATAAAGGAATCACACCATGGCACACGAACCAACGATAGACCGGACAGCCCTGCTCGAAGGCCCCGCTCATCTTATATTTGACAAACCCGTCGATAAATCCAACTGGCAGTACTGCTGGTGCAACGGCGATGTAACCGTCACCCTTGCCCGCCTACCCAAAGAAATCAAAGTTTCAGGCTTTGGAAAAATTGACGATCCCGCCAAAGACGAATGGGTAGAGATCGACTTCACCCCGGCCGGTAACTTCTCTTCAGACCTATTCAACTGGATGTTCTCCGGTGTATTCTCCCTGCTCCCTGGTGCCTCAATCTTTCCTGCCACCGACTCACCCGTCTATATTCACACCCTTGATGGCAAGATCATGGAGATTGCCAACGCCCGCGTTGTCCAGTTCCCGACCATCTCCTGGGGCGCTGGCATTGCCCGCTTTGAAGGCACTGCAAAAATAGCCGGAGTCGTTAAAAAGAACACCGCTCGCACAACAGCTGGAGCACTCTACACCGAGGCAGTCGCGGAACCATTCACCGCCGTGCCTCTGGCAACCGAGTTTGTGCATCTGCCATGCCTCGCAACCTGGGCACTCGCGGCACCGCTCACAATCATGACAAACGAAAGCGGCTGGAAACTCCGCGCCGCCCATCAGATCAGCGAAAGATACAACCCCGATGTTGGCCGTTACGATTACCGTGTCTCCGAGATCGCCGTTGAGGCTTCATGTCGCCCGATCAACATCTCAGATATAAATCTCTTCAGCGCCTCTATTGCTGGCACATCACGCGCCATCGGAAACAGCAGCCCGAGTGCCAGCCTCACACTAGCAGAAGACTTTGGCGGATTAACCGCCGTCCTGTACGGTGCCCGCCTCACAAATAAACCCGCTATCTATTCAGAGAACGGTCCCCGTTCTGGCGAATTCACCTGGAGCGCATACCATACCGCCGCAGGACTCGCATCTGTCGCCATTACACCCGACCCAGGAGCATAGCTCAGCAGGGGTGCTTGCGCCCCGACTTTAAAACCATGTCATACATCATCACATATAAGCATCCCACCGAAGCCGACATCGTAATATGTCACGGTCTGGCCTATGCAGGCCAGCCGGACTATTACACCGGCCCCCTGGGAGAGCACTCAAACGAAACTGTCTGGCTCGTTGATCCAAACGAAACCATAGAAGCTGATCACGCAGTCCCCCTTGATCGTGGAAACGGCCAGCACACATTTCCACTCCTGGTTGAACGCCGCTTCGCAACCGTGGAAGAAGCCCGCATATTCTGCGACAGCTTTGCTGGCACCATCCCCCGTGGTGACGTGTCCCTCGAAATAACCGACACCGATGCAGGCAAGATAATAACTTACGCCGCTGCCGTCCTCCTTCAGCTATCCCTTAACCGAGTCGGCCTCTCCGTAGATATTCATTTTATTTTTAAAACCTCAGTCCCAATCGTAACCAACATACCCGAGGCCTAAAACCATGTTTAAACCCCCTTTAAATAGCTCAGCAGGGTCGCTTGCGGCCCGACTCTCAACGCACTTACTGTGCGCATGCATTATTGCATACGGTCTAACCGCCCATGCCCTCACCGATGATTGGAACGTCGATGTCAACAAGCACTCCGCGGTTCAACGAACCTACAAGCACGGCGAATCCATCACAGCCACCGTCACCCTCCGCGACGGCTACGCGCCCCTCGACCTCACCGGAGCAACCGCCCAGTTTCTCTGGTACACCAACAGCACCGACAATCTATGGTGGACAAACTCCGCAACCATCACAAGCCCATCCACCGGAGAAGTCTCCTTCGACTGGAAACCCTCCATGGACACCGGCGCACCAATCAACTACTACTGGCTCGGCATCTGGCCAGCTGGATCCACATCACCAGTCTGGCGAGTCAACGGCACTATCCGCCTCCTGGACAGCCCCGGCTTCAAACCAAACACCATGGCCCCGCCCATCCAATACATAGACTTCAACCTTATCACCATAACAAACCAGCCATGGGCAACCACTTACGATATCGCAACCAGCCACGTCGATAAGCTTTGGCAGAGCCCCACCCGCTACACTACAGCTGACGGACGCCTGTGGCAGATTGTCACCGAAAAAGGCTACAAAGCCATCGCCGCTGATGATTCCAACCTGCTGGGCGTCATTTGGGAACCCGGCGACGGAGACTGGCCGGAAGACACAAACACGTATTACCGCGCCAATCGCTATATTGCCTCACGTCATGATTATCTGCACTATCAGGATAGTGGCTATTGGTACTTGGATGGGGTTGAACAATATGACACCTATAGCTCTATCAGTAACTATGTCTGGAATGCCGACACCATATACCTTGAAGACCTTCCAGACACAATCACCCTCCAGCGCGTCGATCAGGTACTTACCAACGAAGTCACCGCATTCGCGACCACCAACCAGCTTGCTACTCTGACCGCTGATGTAACAAATAACACCGCCTATGTTTCCATCCTCCAGACATCCCTTGTCACCCGCGTCTGGCACACCAACCACACCGCATACATAGAGGATGCAACCCTGCACAGCGTCAGCAACTTCCCCGTAACTTATACCGTCACGACCACTCCGCACGCTGCCTGGCCTCTCGGACTGAAATACGTGTATGAGTCCAGCAGTACTATCACGGGTGTCACTCGCTATCGAGCAACCGTAGCCGCAGCCTACGTTACTCTAGACTATAGCAGCTACTACGCGAAATGGTCTTTCAACGCCTCCTTTCTAAATGAGGCTATGGCCATCACGGCCGAATCTTACGCCCCAACGCTGACCTTCACCCCACTCACCAACGAGCTCATCTTAACTCGCAGCGAGTACATAGTAACCGACACCGCACCTCTGGCAACCCAGCCCTATGTTGACAACAAAATAATCCTATTCGAAAACGTCCTGCTCTACACCTCCGCCGGAACAAACTACTTTTTTCGGTGGTCCGACACCAACCAAACCTACATCGTAACCGGAGTTCCGCAATGAAAAACCTAATCTTGTTTGCTACAGCGAGCGCCCTCTTAGCAATCGCAACCGCCCAACCCGCCGCCGCCAACCCGCCCCCCGGCAGCGCCATCGTCATGGTTGATGACACTACAGCCTACCCCTCTAACAGCATCGCAACCCCATCGGCCCTCCAGCTCATCACAAATGAGCTAACCCCGCTTGTCGCCCAAGCATCCCTGGCATGGACCACATCATCAGCCGCCCATGCCCTGGCCGCCGAAGCCTACGATTCTATCCGTTTTATTAATGCTGATAATATTGTTGAGTCAACCGCCTATATAACCAGCATCGGTTCGCAGTCCAGCGCAGGCACCAATCAGTTAATAAAGGTATACTCCATGCGCCTGGACGGCTCTCCCGTCACCAACATCCACCTGGTTGCAACATTCGATAAGTTTCAGTCCATCTCGCCTGCCGTTGATTGGCGCTCAAGCCTTACCGCCGATGGAGGATCAACCGACTGGACAGTTATCACAAATGTAGTCTGCTCCTGGCCAACAACTGTATCAGCCCCCGGAGCGCTCACGCCGTTTATCTATTCGTTTGATGTCCCCGCGCCATCAGGCACAACAGCAATGTTCCGCATTCTATCAATGGACGATGGCGGTGGAGGCACTGGACTATACTTCCTTTTCTATAATTTCATCTCTGTCAACGGACGTATCGGCTGGACCGGAACCCTGGTTGATAACAACGGGACTGAAGTACACATACAAGGCGGTATTGCCGCAGCACTTTTTTCGGAGTAGCTTTATGGATCGGTTTCACAACATACTTTTACGCACTGCTTTGCTGGCCGGACTTGCCGTGCTTACCGTCTATGCAGCAACAAAACAGCCTGCTACAGTCGAGAAGACCATTCAAAAAATACTTATGTTCAACACCTCGACCCGTGCACTCATTCCGTCAGGCTTAACAGCCTCTGGAGATGCGGCGGCCGATGCACTTCTTCAGGCGGTTTATGCCAGGGAATCAGCGGGTGCCTCCATCGCGATAAGTGCCGCTGCCACTAATCTAGCTGCTCTTACTGCAATTGAGTGCACCAATGCCGCTGTCATGAACATTGATTTTGGGTGGTCATATCATACCCGTGAGCCTCAAGCCATCAACCAGATGGCACAGGTGCACTGGGTTGCTCCCACCAATATCAACGGCGTACAATGTGAGGATCATTATATCGAATTTTCCGCCGAACCAACCGAAGCACCAGGAATGGTATTTAACTACCGTGACCTGCTTGGAACGGAATATAACGCTGAGGCTTTCACAAACAGCTATCCGGATCTTTATCCGATCACACTGCCGTCTGGTGTGCATAGTTGCTACTGGTTCCGCTGCGAGGTGCCAATAGCATTTACCAACCGACTGCGCCGGTGGAAAGGCCCTGCCCGTTTCGGCGGTCCGGTCGGCAGCTCATACGGCCTGTCCATCGCAGGAACATTCCTCGTTGATGATGGCAATACAATCTGGCAGGGCAGAACTTTAACTGCTGAGATAGGCAGTAACACAGTCGAATGGCTTAAAGGAGTAGCCGTCACGCCTGCATCAGCAATGGCAATGGCTGAAGAATCGGAAGAATCCCAGGAACGCGGCATCCTGCACAATCTCGGCATGCCATACCGTTATGCCCGTTCAATGTTTCAGCCAGCTAAAATCAATCTCACATCAAACATCATAACTAAAACAACTTGGCAAGGCACAGATACATACAAGCTGGCCTTCCCAACAAAAAACAAGGAACAACCATGAAAAACCCCGCCATACACTCTTCATTGCATCCACTCAGTGGTTGCACCCTCAGCAGAATCACCGCCGCATTACTAGCCGCCTTGACCCTCACCATCACCGGCTGCAAAAACTTCAACCCGTCAGCAGAGCAAATCACCGCCGTCGGAAACCTAGCCCTCTCCGCCGCCCAAATCGCCTCCATGTACCGCCAGAACGACGGTGTTAAACGCGTATCACTCTGCGTCGGAATCTACAGCAATTCAATGTATGGCTACTGCGACGGTGCCGATCTCGATGCAACCCGCGATGCAGCGCTTTTCCACCAGCTTGGTTTTGATCGTGGAATAACCCTGCTTAACGGCGATGCCACCCGTGCAAAAATTGTCACCGCTGGAACCGCTCTCTGCTCAGGCCTGAAATCAAACGACCTCTTTGTAATCAGCCTCAGCTCCCATGGCGGCCAGACCCCCGACCTGAGTGGAGACGAAACCACCGGTTATGATCAATACTTCAGCGCCGCCGATGGCCCCATCCTCGACGATGACATCGCCCGACTCATCGCATACATACCCTGTCGCATACTATTCAAAGTGGATACCTGCCACAGCGGATCAATGTATCGATCCCCTCACAACTACGCAGCTGCCATCAAAAACCGCATCCGAAACGCCCGCTTAGAAAAAGAAGTCTTCACCGGCTCCATGCTCTTTATAGCAGGATGCGCAGAAAACACCGTCTCATACGGCAACAAACAGACAGGCGGCCAGCTATCCTACACAATGCACACCCTAATCCCCAAAGCATCCAGCTACGATCACTGGTGCACCCTCATACAGGCCAACATGCCACCCACCCAGATCCCCGTAATAACCAAAATCGGATCTCCAGACTTCGGTCACCAGCCCCTCTTCTATTAACCCGCCTTTTTTTACCCTCGTCATTGCTGCCACTTAGTGGCAGCAATAACCGCCCCTCCCAAACGCCCAACCCAACCCCATGCAAAACCCACTCACAGCCCTGACAACTCTTACCGCCAGCCTCTTCGATCCGGCTGGCCGCTTCACCGTGCTCGACACCTGCTCCGGCATTAACTCCCTTCAGGCCCTTATCTCCCTAGCAATCATCCTCTCATTCATCAATCGCAACCCGCCCCGCCGTGCACTAGCCCTCATCCTCACCGCCGCCATCCTCTCCATCATTTTCAACCAACTGCGAGTTGCCGCCCTCATCCTCCTTGGAGATCTCCCCGCTGCCCAATGGCACACCGCCCATACCATCCTCGGGTTTCTATTCGTCCTCCCATCAATCATTATCCTTATAAAGCTCTCTGAAAGGTTCGCTAAATCATGAGCAGATGCGCCACATACTTCCCTCAGCCCTTGCCGCACGAACGCGCTCCTGCAGGAGCCCCGGACAAATACGTCACAACAAAGCCAGTTCACTTCCGTTGGTGGGGGGTGTCTAAAAAGCTTTTACGTGGTTTCCCTGTTGGAACAATAGTCATTGATATCCCTGGATCATGCTGCCCTAAATCAACCCTTACGCACTCCGTTCATCGCGGTGTCCACTTCCTTGATCTACATATCCCTTTAAAATTTTACTTTGCTGTATCAATTGCTCCCAGCTTTCCCCGCGCCCGCCCTGGAGCTTGCCTGCATGACTGGATATACAAGTGTGCAGAGTTCCTGGCAGAAGCGACAGGCCTCTCAGTTCGTCATATTCTCCACATAGCTGATCGTTGGTTTCTTGCCCAGCTCTCCACCTCCGGTTTTCTCCTGTCCCGGACATACTTTGTTTTCGTCCGCATCTTCGGCTATTACTTCCACAAGCTCTTCAGCCGCAACTAACCCTAGCTCAGCAGGGGCGCTTGCGCCCCGAATCTAAGCGCCCCGAATCTAAAACCACCATGCCAACACCAAACATACTCCTCTCCCCGATCACCTTTACCGACGCCCTTCACGATCGCGCCGTCCGCGCCCTGCTGCCAAACTCACTCAACTCCAACCAGCTAATGGAGCTTGACCCGGCCATCCGCAACCGCGCAGCCTTCTCTGCCAAAGTTGACAGCACCCGCCATCTCACAGTGCTTGACAACATAAGCTCCATGATCATCGATCCAGAGCACAACCCTGACGGATCGCAACGCCAGCCCGGCCAATACATGAACGAAGCCCGCGCTCGTGCCCTCCTTCGTGCCCACCTCGAACAGCTCGGCTACGAACCCGCCCCTGGCGACGAAGGCACCATCAAAGATCTTCGCAGCACCCGCCGCATCCGCCTACAGATCGAAATGCCCGTGTCATTCGCCCGCAACTACGGACACGCTGCACAAATGAACGACCCTGCTATCCTGGATGAATTCCCCGGCCAGCGCCTTCTGCCATCATATGCAAACGAACCACGCCCCGACACCTTCTGGTCCCGTCGCTGGAAAGCAGCAGGCCTCCCTGGCCCATTCGGTTCCGACTATGTAGCACTCAAATCAGACCCCGGCTGGATGCGACTTGGCATATTCGGCAACCCATACCCACCATTCTACTGGGGCTCCCGCCGCGAAGTAGAAGCCGTAGAGCGTAACCTCTGCGAAGAATACGGCCTCATCCAGCCAGCCGAAACCCCCGAGCCAATGCCCCTCCCCGAACGCCCCATACAATCAACAATCCCCGAGGCCGCATCAGAAACCCTCATGCAGGCCATACTCGCAAAATTTCCCGATGCCACCTTTAAAGACGGCGTCCTAACCCAGCTAACGTAGGGGCGACACCTGTGTCGCCCTCTTCACCCAGTATTAGCCCCGCCGTTTACGGCGGCATTAAAGCCCCTTTAAACAATGTCACTAACCGTCAACATAAAGCTTAGCCGCACACAGCAAGAGCTTCAGCGCATCCTTCAGGATAACGCTGGACCCGTAACCCCTGCTGAATCAAAAGTAATCGGAGCAGGTATCACCCGCCTCACCAAGCGTCATCTCCGTGCGCGCGATAACACCCATGGGCACAAATATCCAGAAGGCGGCCGCCGCTCCCACTTCTGGCGCAAAGCCGCCCAGTCCACAACCTTCACCGCCGATGCCGACGGCATAACCATCTCCGTCACGCACCAGGGAGTCCGACTCCGCTACGCAGGCGCACCCGATGGCATAAAGCCAGTCAACGCCAAAGCATTAGCCATACCCGCCAGCGGTGCCTCATACGGCCGCAGCCCCCGCGAATTTAACGACCTCCGCCTGGTTGTATTTAAAAACATCAACCGCGCCGCACTCGTACAGGAAGCCAAAGAAAAAGGCGCACCCGACAAAGTCCTCTTCTGGCTCGTGCGCAAAACAAAACCCATCGCATCTGATCACACCGTCCTCCCCGAATCACAGGACATACTTGCTGAAGCAATCCACCGTCTGAAAACAATGCGCGAACGAAAGGAATCTAACAATGTCTGATGATAACATGTCACTCAAAATGCGGATCGATACATCCTATAACGGCACCGGCGCAAAAGAAGCTGCCAAAGATATAGATAAGCTTGATGTCAAACAGAAGTCAGCCTCTAAATCAAGTGCTGGACTATCAAATTCCACCTCCAAAGTCGGGCAGTCATCATCCGCTGCATCTGGCATGATTGGCCAGCTGGCAGGGTCGCTCGGTGCAGGCGGTGAACAAGCCTCGAAATTTAGCGGAGCCATCGGCTTTGCTGGCGCCGGTGTCTCAGCTCTCTCCACCGGAGTTGTCGGCCTGGCATCAGTGCTTGCAGCAGCCGCGATCGGCGCATGGCTTAAATGGCAGAACAAAGTAAAAGAGGCAAAGGAAACACTCAAAAAATTCAGAGCGGAACTCAAAGAAACTGAGATGGCTGTGCAGCAGTCAGAGATCGACAGCCTCTCTGCGATATACAAAGATCTATCAGTCGCCATTGATCAGGCCTCCGCCGCACAGGCAAAACTCAATCAAGCCATGGCTGCTGCCGAAAACGTTGAAAAAGCAGAGCGCATGGCTCTGCTTGATCTCGAAGAGGCGCGAGCGTTGAATAACCTACCGGCAGAGGATAGTCTCGCTCGCTCCGAAACATCATCATCGTTTGCCACTAAGCGCCGCGAACTTGGACAGGAGTATCAGGAGCGTAGTTCCAGTCGTGTCGCTGAAACAATGGTCAAAGCCCTGAAAGATGCCATGGCTAAAGAGAATGTTGCAGAGACAGCAATAATGAAAAACCGTCAAAAACTAACTGACGTTGATGAACAGCAATCATTGGCCAAGGCGGCGCTTAGTCGCTTATATAGGAGTGAAACTCCTATGAAAACTATTGACATACCAGTCGGATATAATCCAAGCGGTATGCCGTTACCAGGGCAAAGCGGGCAGATGCAGGTTGTCGACAAGGCAAAACAGCAAGAGGAAGCGGACATCATAAGAAAAAATCTCTATGGCGAAAAAGGTTTGGAAAAGCAATCTAAAGAGCTAAAGGAAACAATCGCTAAGTTATCCAGCCAGTACGCAGCCAACAGAGTGGAAACCAACGTTGCCCAAATGAATGCTGAATCTGCATCAAGGCAGCATGCTGCAACCTCCGGCATCAACCCGCAGATCAACACGGTAACAACCCGTGCTGATAACATACAGAACCGCGCAGGTCGGCAGCAACAACTAAACCAGGCCAATGATAAAATGGCGTCTCTCAAAGAACAGGAGCAGACCGGCCGTACCCGCGAAACAAAAGAAATGAATGAATGGAGGATTGCCACACCAGATAATTCCACGCCCAAACAGATCGCCCAACAAATGCAGGAATGGCGCGATGCTACCGCAGCCCTCAATAAACTCATGTCTGAAATTGGACCCATGATGAAAGAAACGAAAGAGACTGCCGACCGTGCCACGCAGGCCCTTAACAATTTACCCTGAGAAAAAACCAATGAAAAGCTACCTTCTACAGATCAACGACTCCGGCTCAATAACATTCGAGTCCATCGGCATCGAATCATTCCGCCTGAACATCGTCTCAAACGGCGTAGACACATTCTCCTTTTTTAAAAAATTCAGAACCATCAGCTCCACTTCGCCAGCGGTCAACTACAGTGATACCGTTCGTCTGATCTATCGCAATACCGATCTTACCCCTACTGATAAATGCGTTTTTATTGGCACCATTGAGAACCTGCCTTACCAGGCCGATCCAAAAAAGTCCGGCGGTTCATACCTGGCCAAGGGCCCCACGCACGATCTCCAACGCTGCGACTACTCTCAGTCATGGTCCTACCGTGATGCGGCCGGAGACATTCAGGATGATTTTAACCCGAATGTATGCCTCTGCGATTTTTATGGCACCCGCCTCACCACCGGACAGCAGATCTCGGCGGTTGTCATCTATTCAGTCGGCAGAGGTCTCGACATCGCTTTAGGCACAGTCGCGCCTGGACTCTTCGCCCCATACGATCAGAAATCAAACATAACCTGCTGGGATGCTGTAGTCGCCATGCTGCGCTACACCCCAGATCACGTTGTATGGTGGGATTATGACAACCAGGTCTCCGGCGCATATGTCCCCGCACTCAACGTCACAGCCTCCGCCGACATGCCGCCTGCATCATTTGCTCACAACACCCTTAATCAGATATCCCTTAACCCATGTCATGATCTCGTTATCCCCGGCATTCAAGTAATATTCGAAATGACATCAACTGTGGATAGCCAGACCTATCGGTCTCGATCAGTCCAGACAGCTGGTGACCACACCCATCCCCGCCGACTTTCCCTCTTGTATCCCCTCGACGGCTTTCACTCGACCACACAAAAACAGCCTATAGAAGTTGAGCTCTACCCCACCCTTACCACCGATGCAGCAACGAAGAGCTGGGCACACGCTAACGTCCTCTGGCTTCGTAAACTTATATACACCGATTGGAATATAGAAAGCGTTACCCGCTCCGGCGCTCTGTCGCTGCCTAATCGACTCCTCAAAGGCACCCCGGTCGACTGGCTTGAAAAGAAAGTCGACTTTGAAGAAGAAGACATCACAATCAAAGTTGAATATACCGTTAAAAATGCAGCCGGTACTGCTATTAAAAAAGAGACTAAAGACATCACCCTTAAAGTAATGTCAACCGAGGCCGAAACAAAAACCTACACCCGCCAAGGTTCCTTTCAGTCTGCTGAAGAAGAGCCGACTAACTTTGCATCAGACCTTTACTCCAGCTGGTCAATCCTCCACTACTCCGGTTCAATCGGCCTCAAGCAGCAGGTCCCCGCGCCATCAGTCCGCCCAGGACAAACCGTCAACGTCACAGGCGGCATAGCTGCCTGGACAACCATGGCTGCTATAATCCAGGACACAACCATTAACTACCCCGCCGGGCATATCACCCACAACCTCGGACCCTGCCCACGCCTCGAAGCCGATACCCTCATGTCAATATTCCGTTCAGTCCGTGCGCGTCGCTTTTCCACTGAGCGCATGACGCGTGATGACCCAGACGATACAGACGATATATGGGGGCCAACCTCCAGCCCCTCCTCATCAATCTCAGATGGATCACCCGCCGACAAAATAGAGCATCTCCGCATCGAATCCATCGACGGCACAAAAACTATCTCCCTGCAGCCAACCGACCTCACGGGAGAGAGCGCCGTCGAAATAAAGCCCCGTGAAATAAAGATCATCACCAGCAACAGCGCAACCCCCGCAGTCCTCACCCAGCAAACCTATCAGGTCATGGCCTCAGACGGCACCGACGCTGAAACCGTCACCCTCCCTGCTGGAGCTGCCAATATGACCGTGCTCACCGAAGTCAAACAGTTCCGGATCAGCAGCGGATACCTTGAAATTGTGTTCGGTGCAAAAAACAGCCTCACCGGCGGGGCTGTCGCCGACATCACAAAGCAGATCGCCCTGACCGATGTCACTGTTGTCACAGAGGCCGGATATGCCTCCACCGCCTTCAGCCGCACCAAGCGCACACTCAGCGTCCTAGGTGCCGGAACCGATGGATCACCAGCCGATTTTGTAACCCTTGTTTCCCACGCATCCCAACATTATTCATAGGAGCAAACACCATGGCATCACACAGATACGAATCACGTTTCAGGTTTTGCGCCGCACTCTATAACACATCAACTAACAGCTTTCTGCAAAAAAGTTCTGTAGGCACCTCATCTTCGAACAATGCAAGCACTGCGCCTAAGGCAACTACTGGACTGCCTGCATCAGGATATGCGTATTACGGCGCATATAACAACTATTGGCTGATAGCTCAAAATAGCCATAACAGCCTTAACAGCAAAGGCCTGAACCCTACAACTGCAAAAGCCTGGAACGACTACATTTGGAGCTTAGTTCCAAATAATATCAAATTCTTTTATAACTCTTCTCTAATAACTACAATCGGCGCAAGCGGATATCATGAGGTTACAGTCGGAATTTTAAAGTACATGATTGGACTCGGATTCTGGCATTCAGTCGATATAGTCAATGGCATGGATGATGCAATCACAATTGAATATCGAGGCATGGACAAATATCTCTTTGATTTAGATGGCGGTGGAGCTACGGTGGCTATGACAGGCTGGTATTCCGCAACTATAACATCAGGCAGTACATTTAGCTGCGGAATGTTCGAACCTCTTGAAATCAGATTTGACACCGATAATCTTCCCTCCGGCGAAAACATCGGCATTGTCATGCAGAACGGAACAACAAAATATTTATTTCTTAACTGATTATGAGCACTCTTACAATATCAACAGCAGATGGAACGATTACCAATACCGAGGTAGACAGCGCCGGTTTACTTAACAGCAATGATGGCAGCGTAAGTGCAGCCCCTGTTGCAATCGGCTCGGTCACAATTCCTTCAGGGGCAAAACCCATATTTGGAGCAGCCGGGATACCTTTGTTTTCAACATCAGGAGTCCCGGTCTTCGAATCAGTTATTGACGAGACTGACAACATCGACGGCTATCAGGTAATCGGTGAGGCAACTATAACAATCGACTGGAGCGCATCCGGCATCTCAGACCTCGACTGCTGCGCATACTGGGCCGATAACTCAGGATCACTCATAGGCTGGAGTCACGGATCAGGAGGCCTCGCCAACGACAACTACACAGCCTGGTGGACCGGCGACGATACCGGCAACGGACCTGAAACAATCGCACTCCTTACGGCATCTTCCCGCCGCTCATCAAAAGAGACCTCACCATTTCAATACAAGGTGCATCTCAATTTTTACGGAAACGGGTTAGGCGGCACCCCCGCAGCAAGCGTAACCATCACCAGGGGAGCTGTGACCCTCAGCAAGATCATAACCCCCTCTACCAACCAAGGGCAGGCGGCCACCATCTCAGACCCCTCAGCAACGATCACCTTCTCTTCAGACGGAACCCCCACGACTATCGCTTAAACCCTCATTAAACCCCCATTAAAAAGGGGAGGACTATTCAGTCCTCCCCTTTCAAAACTGTATCAAACCTCTATCCCACTGTATCAAACCAGTTCGCGCAATACTGCATTGGCAGGTCAGAGATAGCGCTATAGAGAAGCAGATCAATTTCAAAACAGATGATTTCAGATTCATTTACTTTTCAACCCCTCTTATTTAAGTTCTTTTTTACGCGATAAATTCTGGCTCTTCCGGGTTTTTTATGGGTCAAAGAAATATTTCTCAAATTGCGTGGCGGGGTCAAGGCCCCCGCCCTACAGTTTTAAAGAGGTCAAAGCCTTTGCTGTAGCTGAGGTCCTTGCATGCCAAGCCGTAGCCCCGCCTTACGGGGCGTAGGCTGGACCTCGGAAGGGTTACCCACACAAAAATCGGAATAACCAAACCTAGACGCTTTCCATAAAAATCAGTGAAGAACCTAAATTCTACCTTAATTTCGATACCTAAGGCAATAACGCAAAATATCCATTTGCAAGACATCAATAAGACATCAATAAGACATGATTGACTTTTTAGGCGGGTTAGGGATATCATTTGATTGTGTATCTGAATTTTAATGTAAATTTCAATGAAAACCCAAATAATTATGACTTTTAAAACTAAAATTTATGGATCTTTGTTTTTTGCAGCAGTTATTGCCGTTAGCGGATATTTTTTGCTACAGCCGCACCGCGATACAGATCTGCTGATTAAAGAGATAAATGAACATCTGGCTAAAAATGTCAGTTTGAAACCGATACCGCAGGGAGCACCGGGGCTGACTAAAACAAGAGCGATCAAGATTACCTCCAAAAAAAGCACAATAAAGCCGACATTGACCCAGGAGATACTGACCCCTTTGCGGGCCTCTTTTTCACATAGCCGAGGTACGCAAGTTGGTAACGATGCACCCAAGGCGAAACGGATCATTCTGTCAAACCGCATGATCGCTGTTCCGGATGAAAGTAAATTTCCGGATTTCAGCTCTAACCGTCAGCTACCCACAAACCGAGAGACGCTACCTTATATTGTTCACTTCGGCCGACCGATAACTCCGGAGATGCGCAGCAATCTAATAAAAGAGGGAGCTGTTATAAAGGGATATCTGCCGCATTACGCCTTTTTAACCGAACTGGAGCTTCAATCGCTGGAAAATATCGCTAAAAATCCGGATGTGCGCTTTGTAACTGAATTTACACCCGCAGATAAAATTCAGCCGTTTCTTGTATCTTTGAGCAAAACCCGCAGCGCTGACGAATCACTGCAGCTATCGATCCAGACACTTGACCCGCGCGATACAGTTGAAATTTCAGATCTGATTGCCAGCGCGGGTGGGCATGTGCAAAATGTCACCAGGCTGCCGCAGTGGGGTAATCTGACCGCAACTATTGCACTGAATGAGATTGAGGCTCTCTCGCAACATGGCGCAGTGCAGTGGATAGAGGAGTTTGTTCCAGCGCAAATGCTGAATGACCAGGCGGCCATCCCGATGCACCTGAATGCAACTGCGATCCAGGACAATTGGTATCTGACCGGCACAGGCCAGATTGTAGGGCATGCCGATACGGGCCTCGACACGGGCGATCTATCCTCGATTCACCCTGATTTCAGGGGTCAGATTAAAGCAATTTTTGATTGGGCCAATGGCGGCAGTGATGCCGCTGACTATCATGGACATGGAACACATACCGCCGGATCAATCTGCGGTAACGGGGCCTCCAGCGCGGGAAAATACAAGGGCATTGCCTATGAAGCAAAGCTGGTTTCCCAGTGCCTGATCGATAAAGATACCGGAAAATTCTTGGAATTTTTGGATCTGAACGCTATTTACATGCAGAGCCTTCTGAGCGGGGCGGCCATTCACTCCGATAGCTGGGGCTCTCGTGTGTATGGAGTGTATGACAGTGATGCACGAGCAACCGATCTGTTCACATGGTTACAGCCTACCTTTCTGCCGGTCTTTTCAGCGGGCAACGACGGAATAGACATAAATAATGACGGTGTCGTTGATTTAAACGGCATCAACTCCCCTGCCACCGCAAAGAATGTATTAAGCGTAGGTGCCTCCGAAGGCGATCGGCCTTATGCCACGGAGGGCTATAGGGATCGGAAATGGTCGGCGTTTTCTGGCTTTAATGCCAATCCCTTTAATACCGACTATGTCTCCTGGAGTGCCTCCGTGTCCCCCTATATGCAGGGAATGGCGGCATTTTCCAGTCGCGGACCAACCGATGATAACCGCTTCAAGCCGGAGGTGATTGCACCCGGAACGGATATTATCTCTACCCGCAGCTCGGTACCTAGCGCCAGATATCCATGGGGTGTTCTGCCCTCTAACACCTCCTACAGCTACAACGGCGGCACCAGCATGGCAACCCCCTTGACTGCCGGCAGTGCCGCCTTAGTCCGCCAGTATATTGTAGAACGCGGCGGTATTGCTGAGCCATCATCGGCATTGATTAAGGCCGCCATGATCGGCGGTTCCCGTTCGTTGACGCCAGGACAGTACGGAACCGGGGCATTTCAGGAGATTCCCTCCAGCTCACCCAACAATGTAGAGGGCTGGGGTCAACCGGATCTATTGCAGACGGTCCACCCATCCGGATTGATGATCAGGCTCTTTGATGAAATTTCTCCTGATACGGGAGAGACCAACACATATCAGATTAGCGTTGAAAAGTCGGGCTCTCCGCTTGATATCGTAATGTCATGGCTGGATTATCCCGGTACAGCCGGCACCGGGGTTACTCTAGTTAACGACCTAAATCTGAATGTCATAATGCCGGACTCAACGCTGGTTTATCCCAATAACGGATCGTCCGATGATGACCGAAATACGGTTGAGAGTGTTCGTATTTATTCGGCTCCTGCCGGTGTTTATACCATTAAAATTATTGGTTACAATGTTCCCGAGAGCGGAGGATCTGCGGCGCTGTATACCCGTGGAGCAATTGATGCGAACCCTATAATTGTTCATCAGAATCAGTCATACTACGATGCAAATCTTGCTCCATACGCAATCAACTTCAAGGTCCAGAGCCTTAATGCCCTGACTAACAGCGAGTTGCGGGTTTTTTATGCCACCGGAACTTCTACATCTGTGACCGGCCAATGGCTCTCCGTGGCTGCCACATGGGACAATCAGGCCAACTATCAGGCATTTATTCCTCAGTATCCCGAATTTTCAACCCTACACTATTATATTGAACACTCCAATGAGCTGTTTTGCGCGACCCTGCCTCAAAACGCGCTCTCCTCCAACAGCTATTTCACGATGCAGCTTGGCACCCCGAAAGAGCTGATTATTGATGGTGCGCCCGGCCAGTTCGGCAGTGTGGTGCCTGAATACGGGACTAACTCTGTGCTTTCGGGTGATGTTTTCACAGCCGATGCATATCCAGAGAACATCTCTACATCTGAGCGCTATGCCTGCTCTGGATGGAGTGGCTCCGGTGATATCCCAGCCAGCGGAAGTTCCAACACGATTACGACCTCTATTCTGCAGGACAGCAGCATAACCTGGAACTGGGATACTCAATACTCTATCACACGCCAGATGTACTTTGAGGACCTGGATGACTCCATTCAGGATGGTATAGAATGGTACTGGAAAGACCAGGTGGTGCCGGACCAGACAACCCCGAATCTGATGACCTTCACAATCGGCGATTATTACAGCGAGCTTTACGCATTTTACGGCTGGTCGCTCGATGGTAACCGCTGGCCGGATGCCAGCGAGGCATCTCTAAAACCGTTGAGCGGTCTGGTCATGAGTAATGCCTTTGAGTTGCAGGCAAACTATATGCTCTTTGATACCGATGCTGATAACGACGGATTGTATGACTGGTGGGAGAGGATCTACTTTGGTGCAACCAGTGGCACCGATATGGCCGCCATTGATCTGGATAATGACTTATGGACCAATATGGCCGAATCTATGGATAACACAAACCCGCTTGATCCAGCGAGCTTCCCGACCCCACCGGTAATTAGCGTTAACCCTCTGGCAACACCTCAAAGTGCACGCCCGCCCTGGATTGTAACGGCACTTATTGAGGATAACTTCCTGGTTGTAGAAGCTGTGTTGGAGTGGCGCGAAGAGGGCGATGCATTGTGGCAGCAAACCACGATGACCCAGACCGAAGAAAATATTTACGCCGCCGGACTTAATCCTCCCGCGCTAGGTCTCAAAAGGGTTGACTACCGGGTTTGTGCCTCTGATATGGTGGGTTATGATTATCCATCTTTTGCGGTAAGATCACCGGAACACAGCGTTATTGCATCTTATATCACCCCTTGGATACAAGTAACGCCTGACTCGCTTGGAGTTGAAGAACTTACCAACCAGACCACAAATTACAGCTTCTCCGTTGCGAATATAGCCGGAACCGATCTAGTCTGGACCGGTGTTATTGCAACAGCCTCTCAGAACTTCGAAACCGCAGACCCGGGATGGCAGCACTCCGGAGCAAATGATTTATGGAATATCTCCACCTATAGAACCTGGAATAATACTCCGGTCTGGTACTGCGGCAATGACAATACTCACCTCTATGCCGACTACTGCCACGCCAGCCTTGATACACCTTCATTTACAGTTGAGGATCATAGCATTCTGGTATTCCGTCAATGGATGGACTTTGAAGAAGATGCGCAGGAAGATTACTACTGGGATGGTGCCGTTGTCATGATCTCAACCAATAATGGTGCCAGTTTCTCAATCGTCGAGCCGGTATCAGGTTACAAAGGCTATATTACACCCAATCCCGCCTCACCGTTCTCTCCAGACCAACCCTGCTTAGGAGGAACCGGAACCGGCTGGGAGACCGTTCTGGTTGATCTGGCCCGATATGCAGGCCACAATGCTATTATCCGTTTTGTGTTCGGCTCCGATGGCGCTACAGTTGATGAGGGCTGGTACATTGCCGGAACCACCCTGCTCTCTACGCAGGCTCCTCCACCACCCTGGATATCAAAAACAGGTGGCTGGGAGGGAACTCTGCCCGTGCATTCGCAAAGCGAAGTCAGGTTTGAGATCAACCCTCTTCTGATGCAGACCAACAGCGAAAATGTGGTTTGCCTGCGGGTTGATAGTAATGACCCCTTTGCCGAACCTCTGATTGACCTGATACTTAGACGCTGTTTTGCCATTAGCAGCTCAATAACCGGCAGCGGCAGCGTTGTGATTGACGACCCGGTTATTTTCAGAGATGAAGTCGCAAAGATCACTATTAATGCGGATTACGGTTCGTACATTAGCAATATAACGATTAACGGAGAGAATCAGGTTGGCGACTACAGCTATGCAGACACCAACCGCCTTTTTTTGATTGTTCCTGTCACCAATGACATGCACTTTGGCGTTGAATTTGCTCTACGGCGCTGGACTCTCACAGTTGATGGTGCCCTTGGATTCCCGTCCCCGGCTGAGGGAGAGCACAATTTACCGCACGGGTACAACGTAAATGCCTCTGTGACCACACCCGCACTGGATGCAAATCCGATGATTCGCTACGATTTCGATGACTACCTCCTGAGCGGAGTCCACCCCGAAAGCGATGCCCCCGCTTTTGTATCTTTTGTTATGACCAACAATGCCTCACTAACCTGGCTCTGGGTCACAAACTTCCAGTTAAAAGCGGTTTCACAAGGGAACGGTGTTGTTGTCCCTGGTCTGCAGTGGTATGTGGCCGGTTCAAGAGCATGCACCACCGGCTATCCGAGCAGCTACTACCACTTTGACAGCTGGCATGGCGATATGAGGAACGCATCCTTCAGCGGGCGGAATGGAGAAAATATTGATATGCAAATGATGTCGCCCAGATCTATCTCGGCCTCATTTGCCCCCAATCTGACCGCGCTCCACGGAGTACCGGAGTACTGGCTGGCATCTTACGGATTTACGGGTGATCTGAATCAAGCTGCGGAGGGCGATCTGGATGCAGATCAAATGGAAACCTGGAAAGAGTGGTACTCTGATACCAATCCAACCAACCCGCTATCGCTCCTGCAGCTATCCTCTATCCAGATCGCCGCCGGGTTGACTCAGCTCCAGTGGATAGGCGGATTGCAACGTACCCAGCAGCTGCAGAGTGCCGCGACCCCAGCCGGACCGTGGATCAGCATTTACACCAACCGGCCGCCTACCGCAGTTACCAACAGCATTCAGCTGCCGTATGCCGGCAGCAACCGCTTCTTCCGCGTAGTTGTGCCTTGATCAGATATCGGTATTCAACTGAGGCCTCCAGCTTAAACCGAGAAAGAGCAGTTGGACATCCAGAAGCGGGGGAGATTGACGTGTACGAAGAGAGCACTTTTCGCCCGGTTTCTTTCCGTACTCGTACACTCAAATCTCTTTTTTCTATATCCAAACCCTAGGTTTTTGAGATTCGCGTGTACGAGTATGTGTTCTTAAACCTCTTCAACCTCTTCAACCCTTTCAACCCTTTCAACCTCAAAAGCTATCCACAAAGAAGCCGAGATCCGCCAGCTTGTTTTTCAGTGTGCGGATCTTTTTTTGCGGAACAAGTATCAGTCCGCCCTCAGCCAGAATAATCATTTTCCGTAGAACCGGGTTTAACAGCAGCTGTTTCTTCAGCTCAGGCGAATCTTCAACCCGCATTATGACATACTGCTCATCCACAACTTTGAGCGGATTCAGACGTGCCTGCGTTTTTTCGAAGAAGTGCTTCCATACTTCAGGAAGCTCATCTGGCAGGAGTGCTTTAAACGCATTTATTTTATACATAACTGCGCTCTCAGACTTGCAGTCTTTCAGAAAGGAGCCGCTATCGACGCTGTAAAATCCACTCCCGACAGGTGTGGTAGTTTGTTCAAGGGCCGCCCGTAAAACTATATCCTCTCCTTGTAACTGAAGTAAGAGTCGTTTTTCATCAGGGACAATTTTCCCGGCTTCAAGGTTTTTAAAACAGCTATCATCTCCATCCAGAAAATACCACTCACCCAACGCCGTCATGCGTACCGCAAAAACACCATCCACAGGGGAAAGATATTCCTTTCCGTAATGTCGCTCGCCTGAGCTGACTGGATTGGTGTAGGCGACATCCAGAATACCCAGAGTCGCAAACAACATGAAGAAGGTCTTGATAAAGGGCTCTTTCCAAAAATACGCGATCGTAACCGGACTCAGATTTTTTACAACTCTTGAACCCCACTTAGATTCAACAATTGCAGCGGTATAATGTATGACATATCGGGAACCAATCGCAATCTGATGTATATGTAAATAGTCCATAACCTGATCAACCGTTATCCAGCCTTCTCTCGGCAGGGCTCTCATCAATGTGTTGATAGCATCCAGATACTCCTTTTCAAACTCGCGTGACTGGCTATAAAAATTCCATTCCAGATGCGACATAAGCTTTGGAATTAATTCGTAGTGGCAAAAATAATCGCCATGATTTCCTCTATATGTTTTCTCTTGCGGTGTCAGCAGGCTCTCTAAAATAGCTGTTATCCTTTCCGCTGGTGTCATATTTGAGCTCTCTTTGACTGAGCTTCTTTCTATTAATTTATAGAGCATCTCCGAACGCATATTTTTCAGCTTTTTATGATGCGGAAAAAACTCTGAATAGCCACCGCCATAACCCATCATGCTCCTGCATCCGGCAACAGAAGGCACACCATTTTTTTTAAGTGATATATTTTTCTGCAGATACATCCTCCGCAGATTTGGCAACAGCATTACAAAATTCGGGTTTGCCTGCGCAGTCAAAGAATCTTTTACTATCGGCGGTTTCACCTCTCCTGTTAGGACCGCCCGCGCCGGCTTGGGCAGGCACAGCTTGAACCGGCTCGCAAACCAGTCGTCCATTAGTACGCCGACTCTTTTATCCTGGAGAGAGACAACCCAGAGCAACCCCTGATACTCCGGAAGAATGATTATCTCCCGTTGTCTGCTCCAGCTGCTGATTTGCTCTTCCTTAACCACTTGGAATCCCAGAGCCTCTTCGATCATCTCCGGTTTAATCGGGTTACGCTGCCAGATCATATAATTAATTATGGCTTTTATCCCGGCCGGCAGAACCGCATATAGCTTCTCTATTTCACTTTTATCTGCCGTTGTTCTGACTATATTCAGCGCCAGATTCAGCTTTTTTTTATTTGTTCCAGCTCCGGATATATATTTAAAAATGAATTCATGCAGCTTTTTCAGAACTTCCACGCTGAAGCTATCCACCAGCTGTTGAGCCAACAACAGCTGCCGGGCCTCGCTCTTTAAATCAACCACATCGCTGACACCAAGTTTATTCAGGTTCTGCTTTAAAGCCTGCGCAATTTCAGCATCCCCCCTAGCGGCTATACCACCAAGCAGGATTATTTTTTTGTCTTGCTCCAGACTCAGCATTGGCAATGCCCGCAACAGACCAAGAATGCAATCTTTATCATCACTACTGGCCAATTCGCACATCGGCTCAATCAAGGTTGGAAAATGTTTGAGCATTGAATTTAACTTAACTGCCGCCAGAGCCCGCATCAACGAACACTGGAAATCGGTACCAGGATAAGCAGCTGATCTAATTAAAAGCGAAAATAGTTCCTGGCTCTCTTTTTTTGAGGAAATAATTCCCTCTTGCTCCCGTAAATCACCGTAATTAATTTCCATGATTAATGGCTCGCAATACACAATGCCGGCAAGCCGTCCCAATGTAGTGTTTTTCATTATGCGCAGTAGTTCTTCTTCCTCCTGCTGATACTCAATCCTTTTATCTGCAATACACTCAAGCAGGTTACTTTCGAGAATATACATCTCGACACACTCCATGCATATAACGCACGCTGCCGCCTTCCAGGTAACATAATCCTCATTTGCTTTTATCCTTTTATAGCAGCACTCGCAGCGCCTGCTCGTGTTCGTTCTACTAACAGCTCCATCTTGATTCTTCATCACAGATTCGGCAAACATATTCTCTATGTTATCTCTCATAACCTCTCTCCCAACGCAAATTGGATATCCGCCTCTGTAAATGATTTCAGGGTTGCGGAATCAGCCCCGATTAAATTATTAAAAAGTTCACCTTTCTGCTGCTGCAGCAGCAGAATCTTCTCTTCAATCGTATTTCGCGTAACCAGCTTATATGTAAAAACCGTATTCTTCTGTCCAATTCGATGTGTGCGGTCTATGGCCTGTGTTTCCGCCGCAAGATTCCACCATGGATCATATATGAAAACATAATCCGCCGCTGTTAAATTCAGACCAACCCCGCCGGTTTTTAGTGTCATCAGAAATACCTTGACGCTGTCATCACTCTGAAACTGATCCACAAGTCGCTGCCGATCCCTGGTGGCCCCGGTCATTACCACATGATCAATCCCAACCCTCTGCAAGTCATTGCTTAAATTTTCAAGCGCCCCGATGAAATTTGCAAAAAGCAGACACTTGTGGCCATTGGCAACGGCCTCCTGCAGTTCGTTCACAACAACCTCGCGCTTTGCGGCCACAACGACATCATCGGTTTTAGTTGCCGGCGTTGATGCAATCTGGCGAAGTTCGGTAAACGCCTGCAGAACTGCAAACTGACAGTTGCGCAATCCCTTCTGTTTAACATCGTTCTTGATCAGATCCTTATAGTACAGCCGACGGCTCTCATACAAAGCCGCTTGCTCCTTCGACATATCCACAAAGAGCACCTGCTCCACCTTGTCAGGCAGATCCTTCAAAACCTCCTTTTTTGTCCGCCGCATAATGAACGGCGCTATCTTCCGCTGTAACTCCTGCATTGCCTGCTGGTCATTATCCTTGGAGATCGGCACCGCATAATTCCGATTGAACGCGGTCAGCGATTCAAACATAGATGGATTAAGATAACGGAAAAGAGAGTAGAGCTCTTTTAAATTATTTTCAACCGGGGTTCCACTCAAGGCCAGCCGATGATCACTTTGCATAAGCAGCACCGCCCGCGAAACCTGTGAAGATGGATTTTTTATGTTCTGCGATTCATCCAGAATCAGATAGTGAAAATTAACATCCTGCAAAATTTCAATGTCCGAGCGCAATGTCCCGTAGGTAGTCAGCACAATATTACTTTGCAAGGCGGTTTGAAGATCGCGCCCCACACCATGATATATCGCTGAACTCAGCTCCGGTGTAAATTTTTCTATCTCTTTTTGCCAGTTGAAGATCAAGCTGCGCGGCATAACCACCAGCGATGCCGGAGTTCCCTTATTAACTGTTGCCTTCAAAAGTGTGATCGCCTGGATTGTTTTACCAAGTCCCATGTCATCTGCCAGACACCCGCCCAGACGAGCACCATTTAATCTTTGCAACCACTGATATCCCGTCTTTTGGTAAGGACGCAGCGTGGCCTTGATTTTCGGAATTTTAGCTGGTGTTTTTGATGTCAACGCCCGCTTGATACTGGAGAATGCCTGCATCTGATTGACCCGCCGCTGTTCATTCTCATCTATTAAATCTTCAAGCATCGGCAAATCAAAAAAACTGATTCTGCCATGGCTGACCTTGTTTTTCTTTTGAAAAATTCGCTCAAGCTGCTTTATATAATCCTGATTAATAATCGCCTTGCTACCATCGTTGAGCTGGATATATCTACTCTTTTTATACTGATTAAGCGCGCTCGCCAGAGAGATAGACTGATCGTCTATCTCAAGCTCAACATTGGTATCGAGAAAATCAATTCCGCTTTTCATTGAGCCCAGTTTTACTTTAGGCCGACTCGTTCGTACTTTGAATTTCTTTAAATTCTCCGCCCCAAAACAGGAGTATCCAGAAAGTAGCTCGGGCAGCACTTCATGCAGAAAAGGAGTTACAAGCTCTGCACTTATTAGAAAAAAATTGTCGTCCTGAAAGTACTCACCGCCCCGCTCACGCATAACTCTTTTTAACCCGCGTTCCAGCTTACGCCGACACTGCCCCAGCGGCTGATAGATAACATTGCTGACCACCACCTTATGCTCCAGCTCATTGACGGATGCCACCCGGGATATCTCATAGCTCTCAAGAAACTCCGGGTCAAATCCACTCAACGATAAGCTCATCCGCAGCTTTAAGTTGCCCGCCTCATCTGACTCCTCAAATATTATGCAGGTCTCAACCTCACGCGCTGTACCCTGCACACACTCGTAACCCGCATACTCCAGCGAAATTTCATCCAGCGTCGAATATAAAAGAGTCAGATATCTGCTCAACTCCTCTTGCTTGAAGATTGTGTCAAATAACGGCAGCCGTAAAAAGTCTGACCCCAGCACTGGAACCTTAACTATGCGCCGTCCCTCAACTAACACCCGTGAATCGGTTAATAGCTGAAACTCATCAAATATCTTATAGTCACAATGCAACTCCAGCTTTGCGGAGAAGGTCACCCCATCCCGAGTTATAACAACTACCAGATGCGCACTGGTTTCCTCCACCGACAAAGCCAGCCCATCGCTATTAAAAACTCTGCCGGAGCATTCCAGCACTCTGAACAGATGCTCATTATCCGCCAACAAAATGTCTTGACCGGCATCATCCCAGTTCAACCCCGAATTGTATTGAAGCTGAGCTGATTCGAACGCCTTAAGAGCCTCGCGCACCGCTCCCTGAAAAAACTGGTAGCTATGATTCCACGAGTTACCCCTTTTATCAACGACCGTAACCGCTGCGCCTCTCTCTCCTGCCGTGATTACAAAAAAAGGCTCTTCCTCGGGCATGGAAGAGCTCTTTTGCCAGGCATGCGGTGCACCGCGTAGTTTTTCAAATAAATCCATGGATGGATAATATCATTCCAGAATATCTGATACAATTACTAAAGTTGCGGAGCTGTAACGAAACTGAGCTTTTATGATGTACCGCCCCTTTTTCTCTAAATGACCCGTTGTGTGTTCTACACCGCATCTTTAGAAAAAAAAACTACGTTTTTTGAAAAGACGGGAGTACAGCTATTGTTCGTAAAAGTAGGTCCGGTTTCCAACCGGACAATCCCGATAAAATCGGGATCTACAGTGCTGATATTACTTTTCCATATCACAAGGTCAAGAGTTCACGAGTGCTCCAAAGCTAGCTTTAATTGCCTTATATCAACAACTTATGAAGCGGCTCTCCTAAGTTTCTTGTTTTTTATGACAGGAGTTGAGAGAATAACAATTAATGAGGTGGAACTTAAACTGTTTTTTTGAGATTTTTAGGTGATATTTCTGGCAGTGTTCACGTTATACATTCGGTTACCGCATTGACATTGCCTTATGTATCAGGAGCAGGCAGCGCCCGGGGTAAGAATGGAAAAAATATGTGCCCTGAATGGGTACTTCAAATGATGCTGTAGCAAATCATCTATTTAAGGAGAGAGAAATGAAAAGAATATGTATGTTAATGGTGTTGTTGTTTGCTGTCTTTGCACAGGCTTCGCCCAACGACTGGGAGAATATCAAGGTTACCGGTATAAACAAGGAGCCGCCGCACGCGACTCTTATACCTTTCAGTTCCGTTCGCAGTACATCAATTGAACGGAGCAATTCTCCTTTCTATAAATCATTAACCGGGGTGTGGAAATTTAACTGGGTGAAGACCCCTGAAGAACGTCCGATGGATTTTTATAACCCTGATTTTGATGATTCAGCGTGGCGTGATATCCCGGTTCCTTCGAGCTGGCAGATGAAGGGGTTCGGTCAACCTATCTACACAAATATCAAGTATCCGCACGATAAGAATCCTCCACTGATTAGAGGAGCAAATGGAAACCCTGTCGGGTCATACCGCACTGACTTCTCCCTGCCCTCAAACCTTTTTGGTAAAAGTAAACTTTGGAATGGACGTGAGATCTTTATTCACTTCGGCGGTGTTGATTCCTGCTTCTATCTTTGGGTCAATGGTGAAAAAGTAGGTTATAGTCAGTGCAGCCGTACTCCGGCTGAGTTTAATATCATGAAATACCGAATCTCTACAATGTCTATATTGTGCAGCATGGCATCGGTGGACGTGTTCTTGAGGTAGTGACATCACGCTTCGGTTTTCGGAAAATCGAAGTTCAAGGGCAGGAGCTCTTTCTTAACGGAAAATCTATTATTGTTAAGGGAGTGAACCGCGTGGAGCATGATCCGCTGGAGGGCAAGCATGTTCGTCGTGAGATAGCAAAACGGGATGTTGAACTTTATAAACAATATAATATCAATACGGTCAGAACCGCCCACTATCCACATGATGAATATTTTTATGATCTTTGCGATGAATATGGCATCCTGGTTATCGATGAGGCCAATGTGGAAAGCCATGGAATGGGATATCATAAAGAAACCCTTGCTATAAGACCGGAGTGGAGGGCTCAACATCTGGAACGTTCCAGAATGGTTGTTGAACGCGATAAAAATCGGCCTTGCGTGGTTATCTGGTCGCACGGTAATGAAGCTGGCACAGGTGCGAACATTACGGCGATGAATGATTTTGTGCATGCCCGTGACAAAACCCGCCCGACACACTACCACTTTGCATACGGACCGCTGAACTGCGATATTCTCGGCGGAGGTCGTCTTGGTAAAGGAGCAGGGCGCTATATGGATATTGAACGTCTTGAGAAACAGGCTGTTTTTGAGGGTGAAAAACGTCCTTTCCTTCTGAATGAATATGCCCATGGAATGGGTAATGCAATCGGTAATCTACAGGAGTATGTGGATGTCTATAATAAGTATCCCGCGTTGATTGGTGGCTGTCTCTGGGATTGGGTGGATCAGGGCCTCATCCATGAGGGTCCCGACGGGAAATCTTTCTGGGCATACGGTGGTGACTTTGGTGACACTCCAAATGACGGCACTTTCTGTCTGAATGGAATTGTCTTTCCCGACCGCTCTTTGAATGCAAAGATCCTGGAGGTGAAAAAGGCTTATCAGAATTTTGATTTCAGAATTGAAAATAATAAGATTGAAATTTTTAATGCATTTTATTTTAAGGATACATCAGACTATGAATTCACATGGGAGCTGCGCCGAGATGGAGTTGCAGTGGATGATGGTGAGCTTGTTGTTCCAGTAGCTTCTCCTCGATCTGAAGTAACCGCTGATCTGCCGCATGAGTGTTTACAACTTGAGTCGGGCAGCGAGTACATTGTGGTATTGCGTGCCTGCCGGCAAGACAAAACCTGCTGGAGTCCTAAAGGCTATGTTGTGGCCTATGAACAGAGTATTCTTCAACCGTATAGTTTTGATATTACACAGCCTGTTGAAAAAACTGTTCCCTCGGTTGCGTCTACAGAAGATGTTACTGTGATCCGCGGAAAGAATTTTGCACTTACCTTTAATAAAAAAACCGGAGTTATTGATTACTTTGAGTACAAAGGTAAACCACTGCTGGTACAGGGACCGAAATTTACGACATGGCGTGCTGTCATTGATAATGACCGACGTAACGTTTTCAAGAAGCAGGGTAAGCTCAAGGAATTGAAATCAATCCTTAGAAAGTTTGTTGCTGTTACAGAACATAATGCTGTAGTGGTCACTGTTGCCCGACAGGAAAGTGTTGGAAAAGGTAAGGAAAAATTTGGTTTTGATATTGCCGAACGTTATACGGTTCACGGTTCAGGAGTGATTAATGTTGATGCTTCAATTAAACCATTCGGAGATGTACCCTATCTTCCCCGCGTTGGTTATGAAATGATTGCGCCTGAGGGATTTGATGACTTTCAGTGGTATGGACGGGGTCCGCACGAGTCTTACAGCGACCGTAAAACCAGTGCCCTGTTCGGGGTGTACAGCGGAACAGTTGACGAGCAGTTTGTCAATTATCCTTATCCTCAGGAAAACGGCAACAAAACAGATGTACGTTGGATGACATTGAAGAACCGTGATTCAGGGTTTAAGGTCGCTGGGGTACAGTCATTGAATTGTTCGGTTAAGCACTATACAACCGATAATCTAGATCAGGCTGCACATCCCTATGATCTTAAGAAGATTCCCCGGACGATCGTAAATATCGATTTGGAACAGGCACCTCTTGGTAATGGCAGTTGCGGCGCCAAAGCCATGAAAAAATATATAATCAAGGTTGAACCAAAGCAGTTCGGTTTTACAATCTCGCCGATGTGAGAGATGAGGGCGAGGGTAGCGGCAGGCGTACAGGGTTTAGAGGACGAGCTTTTTGCCCCGCTGCGCGGGTTTGGCTATCGCCTCAAAAATCAAAGTCCTCGTAACCCTATACACCTTGCCTTGAAGCTTATGAGGTGAAGATGTTGAACGCGCAACGTGGAAAGAAAGTCACACTTGCGCACATTTGACGAATCCAATCGGTTCTACTTTTTGGTGAACACGCGTGCGGTATAAATAATTTTGATTTCTTTTGTCTCACCCGGTTCAAGTGCTGCTTTCCATGAAAGCTGAGTCATCTGATCCTGCGTATCACTCATTCCTCCCAAGGTACGCATCGTTACACCCTTTAATGACTCCGGCCGCCCCGTCAAGGTTCGCGTAACGCTCAGATCACTCGCAAAGGCCTGACCGTTCTTTACCTGTAGTGTCAATTCCCGGCGTTCATCAACCCAGCGAATCTCCTTCTTTAGCCAGAATGCCTTGCCATTATGGTGACTCTGCTTATCGTTTACTTCCTTTAAGCCTGCCTCACGGGAAAGGACCGTCTCCATCGCAACACCGGCAAAACCGACAGCAGTGCCCGCTTTGAAGCGTCCTGCTGTATGACGTGGGGTGTAGAATATTCGATCCTGCGAGAGTGCTACATCGCCCTTCATAACCAGGGCCGGACCGGTCGTCAGGGGCGTACTGCCCGCTTCCAGCATCCAGTAATGAGTTAGAGGGTTGGCAGCCCGATCTTTCGGAGAGACCACGTGCATTGCCGTATCAATACGCGCATCTGTCACGTTCCAAACTACCAGATCCCGGCAATTCAGATTCATCGAATCCAACTGAATGATAGCACGTTCGCCTTTGGCCAGATCGACATTACCAATCTCATAAAGATGCAGACTGCCGGCATCTGTGCTCTGCACATCGGGTAACTCAGCCGCCGGAGCAAATGCGGTATCTGCACTCGTTGGCTGTCGCACCTCCAGTGGCGCAATTGTGGTAGGCATCTGCACATTAGAAACCATGTTGTTAAACTGCCCATTACTGAAGTCATTTCGTGCATATACCGCCGTTCTCTGCAATGCCGCTGTCACCTGCTGTAGTGATTTCTGAGCAACCATCGGTGATGGCGTTTTAATAAATGCAAAGTTCGGAACACCGACTACAAAGAATACACGCGTTCCCTTAAGATCTATCAAATCGTTCTTGATCTCACCCCGCAGCTCAAGCGCCACGCGTCCGTCTTCACCTCGCTCAAGTAGATATGATGGTGTCCAGCGCACCCCCTTCCAAAGGTAATAATAGGCAATGGAAACCTCATCTCCGGCCTTGGCACCCTCTAATGCTATCGTAAGATGCTGTCCGGTGCGCTCTGGATCGCGCTCCAGCTCCTCGCGATCAAGAAAGCGCCACTCCTCAACCTCCGACATCGGCAGAAGCACTATCAGCCCATTACGCTGCTTGATGCTTAAAATATAGTCTGCCTTCTTCGACACCGCTTTAATTCCAACGGCCTGAGCCACGATTGCAGGCGATTGCAACCCGAGAAGTTCGCCGGTCAAATAATTCTCCGAGCCACGTCTGCGAACTGAGACCGGACGTCCATGCACCCGACTCCTTGCATCCGCGAAAGAGAGCGCCGTGGTTTCCGTTCCCGGCACTGCCGAAGCCGTCAACATCCTGACCCGTACCCCTTTTGTTAAAGAGTTAACCCCCACCGTTCCAAAGGCAGCATCTGTAATTGGAGAAGTAACCACCTTCCCGGATGCCCCAACCTTGACCCGCCCCTCTTTCAGCACAAAAACCGTTCCATCTTTAAAGGCCACAAGTGTCTTTACCTTTGCATTCAAAAATGGAAAATCCTCACCGAACGAGGTTACTGCCAACAGACAGATAGATAGATATAATCATATTCTTGGCCGACAACGTTTTCATAATTTGATCCCTTTCTTATATGGTTTATGGCAACAGTCCACTCTTGATTGGGTGGCTATGAAAGAGATCCTACACCTAATCCAGCCAAAGGTTGTCAAATCAATGTAATATGTTTGTAAATAATTTGTAAATTTGATTGGCAATTCCGCATTGCACCGCTATAGTTCAGGTATTGGATTAAGTAAAAGTCCTCTTCGTAGCTGCCGAAACACCCGAATAGCTGAGTCAATGACCAAAGAGTTCACATATCTGAATATAACCTTTAATTATGATCTGATTACCGAGAAGCGCAGAACTCTGGTCGTTGAGGTCAAACCGGATCAGTCGGTAATTGTTAAAGCCCCACTGCATATGAAAACTGATCAGATCCATGAATTTCTCCTGCACAAAATACGCTGGATTATAAAACACCGTCACCGCTTCGCTAAATTTAACCCCGCGACTCCCAAGGAGTATGTCAACGGTGAAAACTTTCGTTATCTGGGGGGTGACTATCAACTGCGGGTTCTGGAGGCAGACGGCAATGAGCATCTCTGCATACAGGAGAATATGCTCATGCTCTTCAGCAGACGCCCGCACAGTTCTCTTTACACCCGCAATCTGCTGGATGAGTGGTATGCACAGGAGGCCTCACGCATCTTTGCTGAACAGCTCATCCATTGTACTGCGCTGTTCAGAATTTCTAAACTGCCAAAGCTTGCTATCCGCAGAATGACAAGTCGTCTGGGCAGCTATTCAGCAACAACAAATCGGGTGTGTTTGAACATTAATTTGATAAAGGTAACCCGAACCCTGATCGATTATGTTGTTATCCATGAGCTCTGTCATATCACCCAGCATGCACACAACCGGGATTTCTACAATCTGCTGGGCAGCTACCTGCCGCAGTGGGAGCAACTTGAGACCGAACTAGAGTGCGCTCTGTTGTCCTTTTAAGCCGCAAGATACAGTCTGTTCGTTGTTTTTTGGCAACTACTCAGGTAAGTTTTACGAGTACAAAGAAAAAACTACGAATGGACACAGTGTAAGTTGGTCGATTAAGTGTATCTGGTTAAATGTGGCGGGTAAGTGCGGGAAGCTGGTGTTTTAGGGGGGGAATCTTTAAGGGGAAACAAAAGTAGTCATTGCTGCGTTATATTTTGATCACGAATCGCATGAATTGCACGAATCTTTCAATTGCTATGCTATATTAATATTCACCTTCCTTTACCGCTACCAATTCGCGTGATTCGTGCGATTCGCGATCAAAAAAAATTTACTTAAGTTCCTTTCGGTCATTCGCAGAATCTGTGGGTCGAGTGGAGTCGGTGCGCTCTGTGAGTTGTAGAATGTAGAATGCGACAGAAACGGAACATATTGCAGTAGGGCTGGCACGCAGGAGAAGCACGCCCTCACCACAAAGGGGTATTCAGTTGTAGGACGTGCCTCTCATTAGCTGACTTGTTATGTGCCTGTCGAAGTATCTTGTCGAATGGGTAGAGGGCGCGTATGCAACGCAAAGACACACTACGCACCCCTTTATATCCTCCCCCCCCTTTTTTCACCCATATTTTTGTTGCAATTTCTTTTGGATATATCAAATAATGTCGCATAATAACATAAATGATATCAAAAACTATCATGCAACAAACTTTTTACCTTTTATTCGTACTATTGCTCTCTGTGACCTCGCCTTTGTGAGAAATACTATTGACGTAATAATCATCATCTGTATCCAACCAATTAGGTTGCGGGATTATCCGGTTGAAAACCGGACCTGCTACACGGACACTCTCGGTACTCCCGTATTTTCAAAACACGTATTTTTTTTCTAAAGCTGCCACTTCGACAAGCTCAGGACAGGCGGTGCTTACACACAACGGAACATGTAGAGAAAAGGGGTCGGTACATCACAAGAGCTTATTTTAGTTGCGGCTAAAAGCAGCTTTAGAGATATCCCCTTTTAATGATCAGCGACAAAACCGCGATATCAGCGGGATTTACTCCGGTTACGCGTCCGGCCTGGCCCAGATTATCCGGCTTAATATAGTCCAGCTTTTCCCGGCACTCATAGCGCAGAGACGCTATCTTCCAGTAATCCAGCCACTCCGGTATTTTGACATGCTCCTCTTTAAGAGCGCGGTTTGCAGCGGTCTTCTCCCGTGCAATATAACCGGCATATTTAACTCGGATCTGAACCTGATCGGCAACCTCAGCCGGCAAATTATCCTTTTTTTCAGCCAGCGCTGCATAGGTCGTGTCTGGACGGCAAAGCTTTTTGTAAAGGGTTACCCCTTTATCGCGAACGACCTTTAATCTTTCGATCTCCAGAGTAACCATCGTTTCAAAGGCTTTTGTTTGTATAATGGAGGCATCATCCGCCACCCCCAGATACTCCGCAGCCGCTAGCAGACGGTAGCGGGCATTATCCTGGCGCAAAATAAGTCTGCGTTCAGCACGTGAGGTAAACATGCGGTAGGGCTCATTAGTGCCCTTGGTGACCAGATCATCAATCATTACTCCAATATAGGCCTCCTGCCGACTTAAAACAAGCGGATCGCGACCTTGAACCTTCAGGGCCGCATTTGCGCCAGCCATAATGCCCTGCGTGGCGGCCTCCTCGTAACCGGTTGTACCATTAACCTGTCCGGCAAAGTAAAGTGCTGGTACGCGCTTGCTCTCCAAGGTATGCTTAAGTTCGCGTGCATCTATCGAATCATACTCGATTGCATAACCATAGGCGGCAAAGGTGGCCTTTTCGAGGCCTGCGACGCTATGAACCATCTTTTCCTGCACCTCACGGGGCAGGGAGTTGGACAATCCGTTTGGATATATCCATTCATCATGAGCACCTTCGGGCTCTAAAAAGACTTGGTGGTGCTCCGCATCAGCAAATTTCACAATTTTATCCTCTATTGAGGGGCAGTAACGGACACCGGTTCCTGTTATGGCACCGCCACAGAGAGCACTGAGCTTCAAATTGTCGCGGATAATCTTATGCGTCAGCGGGTTTGTATGGGTTAAATAACAGGATCTCTGCTCTTTATAAGGATTAAAGACATCAATAGCCTTAAAATCGTTAGGATTGTTAGGATTGTTCCACGTGGAACAATCCCGCTTCGTCAAATCGCCCTCCTGTAAATTTTTTTTATTAGGAATTTTGTTGCACAACGCGGGGTTATTGTCATCCCTTTCACCCTCTATTTGTTCCACGTGGAACATTTTAGCCCTTATGGAGAACAAAGGCGGCGGAATATCCCCTGGTTGCTCCGTTGCCATGCTCCAATCGATACTGGTTGCATGCAACCGTGGCGGGGTACCGGTTTTAAGACGCATCAGCTTAAACCCGCTTCTTTCAAGTGCATCTGAAAGCTCATTTGAGGCGGGTCGGTCATCGCCGGCACCGCCAAGGACTTCTTTTCCAATAAAAATCCGCCCTCTAAGTGCCGTCCCTGTCGTCAGAACAACGCTTTGACAGCGTATTTCTCCGTTATCCTGGCATAATATTGCGCTTATATATCCTTGGTCAAGACGTATATCGACGCACTGGTCCTCTATCAGCTCCAGATTCACCTGATTTTTTATTACTTGCTGCATCCGCTCTGTGTATTTTTTCTTATCACACTGAACTCTGGTGGCATGTACAGCGGGCCCGCGGCTTATATTGAGGGTACGATGTTGGATACCGCATACGTCAGCATTAAAAGCCATCTCGCCGCCCAACGCATCCAATTCATAAACCAGGTGTGATTTTGCCAGTCCTCCAATTGAAGGGTTGCATGGCATCAGCGCCAACGCCGAAAGCTTACTGGTGACCAGCAGGGTGGAACATCCCATTCGGGCCGCGACCAGCGCGGCTTCCACGCCTGCGTGTCCGCCACCGACAACAGCCACATCCCAAATCATATTTTTTTGATTCATAATCCGCTATCTCTCTCTTATTTCTGCCATTATAACATCTGCAGAGTTAATAGACGAAACAGATTTCATATATATTTCGGCAGTTAATTAACTACGAAACACGCGAAAGTATAATAGACAGGATTTACCTGAATTAGCCAGTCTCTATCTCCTGGAATTTGTCGGTCAGTCTCTGCGCCTTTGCGCCTTTGCGGGAGATTGCAAAGCCGCTTTATTAACAGGTAGTTCTCAGGGCTGTTAATTACTTTTAAATTATTCGACGTAAGCTGCTTGATCTGTAAATACTTATCAATTAGCACTTTACAACATATTGCCCGCCCTGATTAAAAAAATCAGGCCTCTCAAAAAAACTTTATCAACGAGTTATCAACAGGTAATTAACAAAAGACCCCGACTCAATTGAGCCGGGGTCTTAGTTTAAATAATGTCTGTTTTTCTGGAGTTACTCAGCTGTTGGATCTTTATCTTCAGCCACCGTCTCCGCATCGTCAGGTGCCGACTCAGAATCAATCTCAGCCAACGGAGATTCTTCAGGAACAGCCTTCGGTTCTGATACAATCTCTGCATCCTCAATATCACTATTGGCTTTCATCTGATGGTAAGCACAAACATAAATCACAAACGTTATCGGTGCTGTTATAATTACGCCTATACCACATAATAAACCACCAACTGATCCTGCCAGTCCTGCAAGAAAGCCAATGACAACAGGCATTAGAAGATAACCAGAGAACAGCTCCTGAAATACTCTTTTGAATGCTCCAATCGCATCCATATCCTCATATGCAATATACATTAATGCATACATCATTAACGGAGAGGCAGCCAAAGCAACCAGCGGACCTACAATTGGTAAAGCACAGGCAATTGCATAAATAACAGCAAATATAATAAAGCATATCAGGGAAGGGGCAAATTTACTAAATCCCTTAAACAGATCTCCAGCTGCAGGTTTTTCTGAGTCATTTTTAAACAACCGATCAACTATCCAAAAAAGTCCTATAAATAGGGGTGCGTATAAAACTCCACAGGTTAACGATCCAACCAAGAAGGCAATAAGCGTACTACTGATTAGAATACCCAAATTGTTTTTATATAATTCCCAGCTATCTGTAAAACATTTACCAAGGTCTATCTCTTTTTTCATAATAAGTTCTCTTTCAAATTGTTAATTAGAATATATCATGAAATTGGTTCTATTTGCCAACACAAAATTTTCCAAAAATATTATCCAGCAGATCCTCTGAGTACACCCTGCCTGTTATGCGACCTAAAGCCTCGGACCCCTCCCGAAGGTATCCCGCCGCAATGACTATATCGGTAATATCGGCTTTTAATAAAAGAATTACCTCTTCAATGGCATTTTGAGTAAAGCGCAATTCTTCCAGATGTCTTTGTGTAACAACAGGTTGTGTTTGAAAATCATCTTCTATTCCAAGAGTTTTTTTCATAATGGATTTAAGTTCATCAAGACCGATACCATTCAAAGCTGATATGCTGACGGAAGGAATATTCTGTGGAACTCTGAGAGCCTCGCTATCTGATAAATCACTCTTATTTAAAACAAGTATAAGCTTATTTTGGTTGAATATTTTTATGATCGCACTTAATTTATCAGTGCTGGTATCATGGCGATCGATCACCAGCAGATTCAAATCGGCAGCCTTGATCAATGCATGCGCTCTTTTTATTCCCTCACACTCAATTGCATTATCCGAATCTCTTAAGCCGGCTGTGTCCACAAGGCGGGCAGGAATTCCACTCAGTGAATAAGATTCCTCTAAAATATCACGGGTTGTGCCTGGGGTACTGTGAACAATTGCCCGGTTGCGTTCAAGCAGGGCATTCAGGAGCGAGGATTTTCCGGCATTGGGTGCACCGCTCAACACAATCAGCGCTCCCTGACGTAAGAGCTCTCCTTCACGCCATGAATCAATCATCTTTTGCAGTGATTTATTTAAACTTTCTATGCTCTCAACCGTCTTTTCCACAAAATGATCCGCAATCTCTCCCTCATCAAAATCAAGGACATGTTCAAGATCAGCGGATAAATCAACTATCTGATCATACATAGCCTCAATCTTGCAGCCTAACGATCCATCCAACTGCGATCTGGCGACAGCCGCCGCCCGTTCTGTCTGCGACTGGATAAGCTCACAGACGGCCTCTGCCTGCGTCAAATCAAGTTGTCCATTAAGAAAGGCGCGTTTTGTAAATTCCCCAGGCTCCGCAAGTTTTGCGCCGGCATTTAAAACGGCATTCAATAGTCGTTCGGCCGGTATAACTCCGCCGTGTCCCTGGATTTCAACTGTATCTTCCCCCGTATAACTTTTGGGAGCATGAAAAACAAGAACCAACGCATCATCAATGCTCTCTCCTGTTTGACAGTCATATACTTTTGTATGGAAAAAATTTCCATGTTTTCGATGTGATACGGGAGTTATTTTTTTAGATATAAGACGATCAGCAACTTTGAATACATTGGGTCCGGAAATACGGACAACGCTTATGCCCCCATAGCCCAAAGGTGTTGCTATAGCTGCAATCGGTTTTTCATATATTTCAAACTGAGGCTTATTCATTGCCCTATAATAAACTACGAATAGGACGAATGAAACGAATAAATTACAGACCACCAAAGGGATTGCATCCAAATCCGCTCTTATATCCAGCGCGTTTTTTCTGCGGTTGACTTTTTTTGACTGATCTTTGTTCTCTTTTTTCAGGCTTTGGTTGGGTGGCTGATCTTTGTTTCTTGGCGGACAAACTTATCCGCCGTCTTTTTTTATCAACGCTTAAAACAAAAACACTAATTTTATCACCGGTCTTAACAACCTCCGCCGGGTCACGAACAAAGCGATCTGAGAGCTCAGAAACATGAATCAAACCATCCTGATGAACTCCAATATCCACAAATGCACCAAATGCGGTTACATTTGTAATAATTCCCTCAAGCTTCATTCCTTCTTTCACATCTTCAATCTCTAAAATATCATCTCTGAAAGCCGGTTTTTCAAATTTATTACGCGGATCTCGTCCCGGTTTTTTGAGCTCATCCATAATATCTTTTAAAGTTAGCTGGCCAACACTCTCTGATTCATATTTAAGGATTGGAATTTTATCTATCAGGGGCGTATTTCCTATCAGATCTTTTACCTCGGCACCAATATCACGTGCCATTTTTTCAACAAGCTTATAGCGCTCGGGATGGACTGCTGAACTATCCAATGGATAGACCGATCCATTAATTCTAAGAAAACCTGCGGCCTGTTCAAATGTTTTAGTACCCAGTCCCGGAACCTTTGAAAGCTCTTTTCTGGAACTGAATGCACCATTTTTATTACGATAATCTACAATTTTTTTAGCCAGCACAGAGCCTATACCGGAAACCCGGGTCAACAGGGGGGCACTAGCTGTATTGAGTTCAACGCCAACATGATTGACGCAGCTTATCACTACCTCATCCAGTTTTTCGGAGAGTAAATTTTGATTTACATCATGCTGATACTGACCGACACCTATCGCTTTCGGATCAATTTTAACTAATTCCGCCAATGGATCCTGTAAGCGTCTGCCGATGGAAATTGCTCCTCTGATAGTTAAATCCAGGTCAGGAAACTCATCACGGGCTATCTGTGACGCACTGTAAACAGAGGCACCTGACTCATTTACGGAAAGTACCATTACCTCTTCTACATTGGCCTCTTTTAAAACTTTTTTTACAAAATGTTCACTCTCACGTCCGCCGGTTCCATTTCCTATAGCAACTGCATAAGGTCTGTACTTGGATACCATCTTACAAATGTCAACTTTAGCTTCAATCTCTCGTCTTCCACTTTGGCCCGGATATATTGTTTTTGTCTCCAGAAATTTTCCGGTTTCATCAATTACCACACATTTACACCCTGAACGTAATCCGGGATCAATTCCTATAATAATCTTTTGACCTAAGGGAGCCTGTAATAGCAGATTGCGCATATTACTGGCAAATATCTCTATCGAACTACGATCAGCCTTCATCTTATTTTCAACAATTACATCAATCTCGATGCCGGGTAGAATCAACCTCTTATAGCTGTCCGCTATTGAAGCCTTTAAATAATCCCCAAACTTTGAGTAATCGTCTAATTCGTATATATGCTCTATTCTTTCAATAATACGAGTTGAATCACAACTCAGCTTAACCCTTAAAATACCCTCTGACTGCCCTCTGCGCATTGCTAAAAACCGATGTGACGGTATTTTAGCGATAGCTTCTTCAAACTCATAATACTGTTCATATTTTGTAGGTTCGCCGCTTTTATCAATCACCCGCGATTCTATAACTCCGGATTGTGACATGCTTTTACGTACCAGAGATCTAACATCTACATTTTCAGATATTATTTCCGCTACTATATCGCTGGCGCCGGCCAAGGCTTTTTCAACCGATTCTACATCTTTTTCCGGGTCTATATAAGCTTTCGCAGCTTCCTGAGGGTCATTATCGCCCTGTTTTAATATAAGTTCCGCCAGCGGTTCCAGAGCTCTCTCTCGAGCAATCATTGCCCGCGTACGCCTTTTCGGCTTATATGGAAGATATAAATCCTCCAAACGGGTTTTAGCGGTGCACTCCTCTATCTTCTTTTTTAGTGATTCATCCAGTTTTCCCTGCTCATCTATTGTTTTAAGTATAGTTTTTTTTCTATCTTCCAGCTCTTTATAATAATTCAATCTATCGTTGATCGATAAAATTTGAACTTCATCCAGGTTTCCATGTACCTCTTTTCTATATCTTGCAATAAATGGAATTGTATTGCCCTCAGATAATAAATCAGCAACTGCTTTTACCTGACGCTGTGAAATACCTAGCTCATTCACCACAACTGAAAAAATTTCTAAACCCATCAAAAAATCCTCAACTACTTTTATTACAAAATAAAAAACTCAAAAACCCTGCAAGATCAGTGAATAACACCCACCGACAACCAAACAAAGCGAGGTTATATCATGGCTCAGTCACTAAAAATCAGAACCAGAGGCACCCGTTCAATCTTTAAAACTAACACGGGAGTATACACTTTCCGGTATTTTGACGCAAACGGTAATCGTAAAGAAATCAGCCTGAGAACCAAAAAAACCGAAGAGAAGCAGAGAAGCAGAGTAAAGAGCTGCCGAATGATCAAAAATATATAATACGAATTCTGAGGAGGCTGTACAGCAAATCATTGCCGACAATCGAAACAAAAAATTCACCAGGTCGGGGGGGCCGTAATGAGGTGGAACTTAAGCGTTTTTTTTGAGGTAGAAAAATAGAGGGGTAGAAAAATATAGGTGCGTAGTGTGTCTTTGTTTTGCTGGTTTTTAAATAAAAAAATGGTGGGTAAGAAAATGGGTGCGTAGTGTGTCTTTGCATCGCTAGTTTAGGTAGAATAATTATTGGCAGGCACCAGCTTTTTATCCATTTTTTACTATTAGCGCAAAATCCGGTTGGACTTGCTAAATGTAGCCCGCTCGCGCCGCGAGCGAGGCTCCGAGCACAAATGAGGTTGTCCGCTTTTAAACCCCGTCCCATTCGTGCTTACACCCCCGGGTCTCAGTTGCGGCGCAACTGGGCTACATGTAAACAGCGCCATGCCTGCGCAGATTTGACGAATCCCGCCATATTTTGCGCTAATATTTTTTTACCCCCCATTTTTTACCTATCCTTTCCCCTATATTTTAGTCACCCATATTTCTGTCAAACTTAACATTCTGATTTTGCTTAAGTTCCACTCCATTAAGCGGAGGGACCGCTTCCATTAAATGAAGTTTGAAGTGTGTTTGTTAAATACCAAGATTCAAACTCAAAAAAAAATGGTCTTTTTATATAAGCATATGATAATCTTTTTCGTGTAAATTATTTGAAGAAAGGCTCAAAAACTGATGAAAAGTAAATTGAGTATAAATGACGTAAAAAAAACAATCACTGCATATTTAACTGGTGAATTTGCTAAGTTTCCGGTTGTGGTTTGCAAATCACCCGAAGACTCTACTACGTTGTGGGTCCAAGTTTTTTGTGTGACACCCGACCAAAAAAATTTAGTAAAAGAAAAGATTTTTGCTGCGCAAGAGACGTTTTTTCCAGCTGCTGAGATAATGTTGCTTCCTATGGTCAAAAGTCTGGCAATAACAGAGCAATATTATCCTGAATATTTACCAAAAGTTCCAAATGCTTATCTGATTAAAGAGCCTATTGATTTACTAAAAGGTGTCTCGGATAGTGCTCCTAAATGGAAATCATTGACTACTCCATCTAACTGCACTAAACCCAGATGCCTACAAAAAGCTGCGATGGCCGGTAAATGCCCGTAGCTGAAAATTTCAGCACCTTTAAGAACTTCCAGTCCTGCGGGAAGAGACTCAATTTTCATAAGCACCCTCTTTCATCAGAGCCAGATTAATCTGTGTTATTCTGTCGACAATTTCATTAAGCCTGCAATATTCCGAGAGCCCCGCCTGCGCGGCCTCGACTTGCGAATTCGAAATATATTTCTGCCGTTGCCTTCCGTTTTTCCTTACAACAAGATAGTGTCGAGGACCGTGGCGCTCGCCGCGATGACACTTGCAACCTTTTCGTGAGCACAACGAATATCTTTGCACCCAGGAACCATGCAGCAGGTGGGGCAAAGTACCGAGTTCAACAAGAAGTGCGGCACGTTCAGTTAAAAGTTTTTCTACATTTGTGTTTGACATGCAGGTATAATAGCGCATATTATATGTGCTATGCAAACATAAAAAGAAAAAATATGAGAAAATAAATAATGGGAAATTGTGAAAAAAAGGTGACGAATGTGTGCTATATAACCTCTAAAGTCAACATTATTTACGAATAACACAATTTCTGTCAATTAATATTTTATTTTGTCTGTAATTTTTTGTGACGTATAATATAGTATTGATTTCTAAATATTATCGAAAAATGCTTGAAATGCGGCAAGCGTGAGAAGCGTGTTAGCAGTGACACGCACGTACAGCATATTATACCCGCCACCTTTTGAGGCCAGATCTCTGGACGGCAACCTTGCCCGATTATGTGACTCTATCAGCATTGATCCCGACCCCGGCAAAATTCACAGGTTGAACCGTACCCTTTTAAACAGGTGTACCCTTTCAGTACCCCTTCAATGTAATGAACTATGGTATTCAATAGCAGACAATGAAAATTCTAATATTGCTTATAAAATAACCCTTTATTGCTTAAACCCCTATAAATAAAGGGTTTTAAGCAAAAAAAAAGGCTCTCGCTTTAACGAAAGTCTCTTTTAAAATGGTTGCCTCACTAGGATTTGAACCTAGACAAGCAGAGTCAGAGTCTGCTGTGCTACCGTTACACCATGAGGCAATAATTTTTTTTAACAAAAAAAGTGATATACATAATACCCAAAATTGGTTACTAAAATCAACCTTGATTTATATCTTTTTTTTAATTAACTCGCAATGGCATCAAAACATATAAAAACGGAAGCGAACACTTTAATAAAGCCGGACTAAACCCATCATTTAACTCAAAAAATACTTCGTCATCGTCAATATTTTTGAGCGGATCCATCACATATTCAGGTTTGAAGACTATCGATATTTCCTTGCCCGCGTATTTGATGGGTACGGTGTCGCGTCCTTCGCCCACATCCGGGGTGTTGGTGGTGATAGTCAATTGGTTCGCGGAGAACGTGAGACGCGTTGTATCAGACGTTTCTGACGTTATTAGAGCAACACGCTTGATAGCAGAGAGTAACAGTTCGCGTTCAACTACAACTCTTTCATCACAGCCGGATGGAATAACCTGACGATAATTTGGATAAACTCCATCAATAATTTTGCTGCTCATAATTGAATTAGGCAACTCAAAAATAATCTGGTTATTCTGAATATATATTTTCAAGTCGCCTTCACCAACCAGTATCCGCAACAGCTCACTGACCGCCTTGGTAGGCAGAACCACCTCGGCTTCTGCTTCAGGAGAAAATTCTACTTCCTGTTCAACCAATGCAAGTCTTCTTCCATCTGTTGCAACTGTTGTCAGTTTTCCATCTTTAAACGAAAGCAAAACCCCATTTAAAATAATTCTGGTTTCATCTTGCGAGGCAGCATACACTGATTTTCTCAGCATCTCACGAAAAACTCCCTGATCTATGTTATAACAATACTTGCCTTCGGCTTCAGGTATCAGCGGAAAATCATGAATTGGCAAGCCGTAAATTTTAAAAAAAGAAGACCCGCTCTGAAGAGAGGCAATATCATTATCATCAATCTCAATTAATATTTTTCCCTCATCGAGTTCGCGGATGATACTTGTTAAGCGCCTGATCGGTAAGGTTATGCTTCCAGGTTGATCAATTTCACAGTCAATGTAACAACTTACAGACATATCAAGATCGGTTGTGGTTATACACAATTGCCCATTTTCAGCCTGAATTAAAGCATTTGACAATATTTGTAAAGATCCCTTTGAAGGAACAATATTCTGAACCTTTTGAAGAGCTTCAAAAAAAGTTGCGCGGATAATCGAAAATTTCACGTTACTGACTTCCTTTCCGTAAAAAGATTGATAAAAGTTGTTATAAACGTTTCAGCCACCATTTTAGAGTAATACTGTTATTAAAGTAAAGAAAGATTAGTAGTAGTAGTAGGGTTTGTTAATAAAGATGATAATTTGGTAAGTACTTAATATTTAACATGATAAAAGGGAAAAAGTATGTTGATTAAGTTGTTGATAAATATATAAAAGATGTTAATAAAGAGTAAATTAAAAAAATGAATGTTAATAAGTGGACCTTTATCAGCAACTTATCAAGAGCCTATCATAACAATGCAAACAGGTTATCAAACTAAAGATGCTCTAAGCAGTAACCAAACTGAGCTCTTGTGATGTAAGAAATTTTTTTAAATGATTGTTTTTGTATCATCGTCGAATCTTTATAAATAAACGCTGTGCGTTTAAAAATCCAAGTTTTAGTGTTATTAAAAAGTGCGGACTTTTTGGGCTGGATGGTGGAAAAATAGTTTTTTAAGTACTTTATTTTCTCGCGAAAAAGTGAGAGGAATTTTCACGATTCGGTTTAGTCGAATTATTCGATTATATCGAATCACTCGACTAACAGCGCAAAAACAAAATTTTAAATATTATACTCAGTAGGTTCTTTTCCAAGCTGGTGAATAATATCACGGATAGCATTTAGAAGATCTGGTTCAACTTGAGTACGATCCTGAACGGTTTTACAACCATGTAAAATAGTAGCATGCGTTTTTTCAAAAGCTTTAGCAATTTCAGGAAGCGAAGCTCGCGTTAACTTTCGACATAAAAACATGGCAACCTGCCTCGGTGCAGCCAGAGAACGGGTTCGGACTTTGCTGGTCATATCAGAAAAGTTTATATTATAAAAAGACGCAACTATTTTTTGAATTTCATCAAAAGAAATGTCTTTTTTAATTTCATTATTAAGCTGATCTTTAAGAAGCAATCTTAAATTATCAATCGTTAAGTTAAGCTGCGGATTAATTTTTATAAAAGATATGGCCCGGTTAAGGGCACCTTCGAGCGCCCTGACATTTGATTTTATATTTTCTGCAATAAAAGTAAGCAGATAATCAGGTATATTTATATTTTTCAAGGACTGTTTATATCTTAAAATAGCCAGGCGGGTTTCAAAGTCAGGCGACTCAATTTCAGTTACCAGACCCCATTCAAAACGTGAAACTAAACGCGGTTCCACAATTCCCTGCATATCGCGGGTTGGACGGTCACTGGTCATAATAATCTGCTTATGCGAATCATGTAAGGTGTTGAAGGTATGAAAAAATTCCTCCTGCAAACTTGTTTTTTTTCCCAGAAATTGGATATCGTCAATCAGCAAAACATCGGTACGCCGGTATTTATTACGAAATTTTACAATAGAACCACCTTTCAAAGCATCAACATATTCGTTTAGCAATGTCTCTGTGGTAACGTAGCTTACACTCATTCCCGGAGTTTCAAGGACCTTGTGGCCAATTGCCTGCATTAAATGGGTTTTTCCCAGACCGGTATCACCATAAATAAAGAGGGGATTATAGGCTCGTCCAGGTGATTGACAAACACCTAAAGCCGTAGCATGGGCAAAGCTGTTGGATGGACCAGTGATAAAATTATCAAAGGTAAAACCATTATTAAGAGCCGGAAGCTTATGTCGGTTATATAATTTTTTTGTATGCGTGATTTCCGGCTTTGTTTTTTCAACAGGAGTATCTACAAAGGAGTCATTTGTCTTCACAAAAAAAGATATCCGTATATCAGAGGGGGCACCGCTGGCAATCAGGGCGTTCATTATAAAATCACGATAGTTATCGCTGATCCATGATTTTAAGAAATCATTATCAACATTGAGAATAAGATTATTATCTTCTATTGACACCGGTTCTATAACTTCAATCCAGCGTTCATAGGTGTCGCGATTGAGAATATCCTGTATTTGACTGCAGGCTTTCGACCATAAATTGAATGCGTCCATTAAAAAAGACTTTCACAAAAAATAAAACAAAAAAACGAGATGAAAAACACTAGCATCCCACAGGATGCAGGAGTTTAGGTATTTAGGATGTAGGTGTTTAGAATTTTGAAAAAAAAAACCATTCTTTTAGCAATACTGGCAATCCTTTATCTTTGCAAAAAAATACCGTTTGCTTATAGAATCACACAAGTAATGTGCATTCGACCTAATAGCCTACAGCCTAAAAACCTAACAGCCTATGCGTCCTATGCGTCCTATGGGACGCTAATGGATAAAAAACTTGAAATAAATTCAATTGTTAAAACAACACAATAAAACAACATTCCATAAGATCCCGCAAGTTAAAATAACAATCAATCTGTGAACAGGTTATTAACAGGCATAATTTTAAATTTGTAAGTTCCCTGTTTTTAACCATTTACGGTTCTTTAGCTAAAAAACTTAGAAAATAAATAGTGATTAAAAGCTAAAATAAAATCCATTTAAATTGCCATTATCTGTATCACCAAAATAAATAACACAAGTGTAAGTCGTTAAAAATAAGATATTTACCTGTAAAAGAAGGAGTGTTTTGGTGCAAAAATTAATCATTTGGTTTTAATCCCTCAAAGCGTAATTAAAAGCGTGTCTAAAAATAAATGTAATTGAGGGAATTTTATGATTGGAATAAAAATAATAAGTTTTATGAACATGCTGACAATATTATTGTTAATAAGTCGTTTATTAATTTAAAGCAATGAAAACAGGAGTTATGAGGTTTGAAGAAAAGATGAAAATACTAACTTTAATTATAGTAATGCTGACAGTTTCAAACGTTTCCCATGCGCAGCAAGGGCAATCTGAGAGAAAAGAGTTTTCAGGGGAGAGTTATAAACATAAGATTTCCAAGCATGCAAAGACTAAGCATCCAAAGTTCTACAGACAAATACTAGGTAAAAAATATATCAATGAAGCTGAAATAACCAAAGATCAGGTTAGTAAACTGAAACAGGAGTTTGCGGTAGTTGAACAACAAATGAGAGAAATCAGCAGCCAGATACTGGAGTCTGCCAGAAAACAGGCCCAAATTTCAGTCAGGGTGTTAACAACACCGGGAGACGAGGGCAAAGATATGATTGAAATGACGGAACATATTGGTCAATTAAGAACTAATCAGGCAAAGCTGCAGGTATCATTATTAATGATTATCAGGGATAACCTTGAACCTCGGCAATGTGCAAAGGTCGTTGAGCTAATGAAAAAAGAACGACAGCTAGTACACGGGCGCAAAAAATTTAAGAGAAATATTAAGTCAGATATTGAGCAAAAGATTATCGACTAATATATAAAGAAAAGTGCATAATATTACATGAGATGAAATTTCTGCATACATGTTGGTGTAAAAATGCACTTTATGTATGGGCGGAACATGACGTGGCGCGCTCTGTTTTATTGTCAAAATGTGATGACGATGTAGCATTGTCCCCTTTTAATGTAGACGCTCAAACATTAAAAAAACTTTTTTTAAACATTTTATGGATTGATAAAAAAAGCATTGATCCGGTGTGCCTTAAAATCAGCCTGCCGACCGTCATTCAAAAAGATAAAAAATATCCGCTTCCCTCACATATGTTTCTCATCAAGGGAGAGCATGGTGAACACGCTATAGAAAAACAGAGGGTCTCTCTCGAGTTCTGGTATGTCAATGCGATTAAGCTGACAGAGCGACAGATGGTTGAGCTCTTTGATTTATGTAATAAACGCAGAGTGGCCGCAGGCATCTTTTTTGATAGAGATATATATGGGCTTAAAACAATCTATCGCTTTGCGGGAGCTCTGATAGCCCGGAGTTGCTTTCTGCCCGTAATCAGGACGGAAGATGGGCGGAGCTACTATGCCCGCTGGCAGCCGGTTTTAATCGGCCGCGATAAGGAACGGTTTGAAAAAATTCTTGAAAAGATACCTCCGGCCGCCATCTGTACGCAAGATATCAATGGGGCCGCCGAAAATTTTATCAGTTATTTAACAGATTATATTGTGCGTCTAAGTGTCATGACAACCTTATCGCGCGCACAGGCCCGAAAGGGAAAATTCTATAGCGTACATGATGCCTGGCTAGCCGCACTGAGGGGTGAGTCATCTCTGATCAGATGGGAGTATCCTGAGGAATTGGATGCTCTTAAAAATACACTTCAGCTGTGGCGACGTCCGGTCGACTTCGCACGCGAATCAAATATAACCCTGATGTTGAAACTGCATCAACCGCTAAAGCAAAATCTAAAAGAGTGGTTTATTGAAGTTAAATATAAAAAAGACCAGATAGAGCATTCATTTCCTGAGGGCAGGAAGATTTTTGAGGCGGCAGATGTCAGCGAGTATCTCTTGCTCTCTCTGGGTCAGGCTACATTGTTGTTTTCTCCGCTGGAGCGTCTCAAAAAAGGCAGGCGGGGAATGGGGGTCCAACTTTCACATCATGAATCATATACATTTATAAACCAGACCTCGGCTCTGCTACGTGCCGGAGGTTATGAAGTTGAACTGCCAGAGTGGTGCGCAAATAAAGAAATACAGTCGTTTACTCTGGATGCCGATATCACTCCACATGCCAAGGCGAGCTCCGGTGTTGATGATCTGGATAAAAGATTTGATTTGAAATGGAAGGTAACTCTGGGTGGTGAAGCGGTTACTCCGCAGGAGCTTGAGCATCTGCTTAATGAGCAATCGTCGCTCGTTTATTTCAGAGAGCGCTGGATTGAGATCGATATAAATCAGCTCCAGGAGGCACTTCGTATCTGGAAACGAAAACGAAAAGAGACGCATACCGCCCGTGAAATAATGCAGCTTGCCCTTGGCGGAATTAAAAATCCGCATGGTCTTGATATCCGTGAGCTAAAAGGACGTGGGTGGATTAATCAATTTCTGAAGACACTCAAAGGGGAGCATAAATTTAAAAATCTTAAACAGCCTGAGTTATTTAACGGAACCTTGCGCCCATACCAGCAAACGGGTTTCAGCTGGCTGGTCTTTTTGAAAAGCTGGGGGCTGGGAGCCTGCCTCGCAGATGATATGGGCCTCGGTAAAACAATTCAGACAATCGCATTTATTCTGCATGAAAAAAAGAAAAACTGTAATAAAAAACCAATTTTAATCGTGGGTCCTACATCAATTCTCGGTAACTGGCTGCACGAAATCAACAACTTCGCCCCATCTATAAAATGTGTTCTGCACCACGGACCTCGACGAAAACGCGGTGAAAAATTAAGAGAACAGATTAATCAATGCGATATCGTTATTACGAGTTATAATCTACTCTATCTGGATTACAAACAGATAAAAAAATACAGATGGTCCGGTTTTATCATCGACGAAGCGCAAAACATTAAAAATTCTTTAACCCGCCAGGCCCAGGCGGCACGCGCAATTCAGGCCGATTACAGAATAGCCCTGACCGGCACACCCATGGAAAATAATGTCGGCGATATCTGGTCGCTGATGGATTTTCTGAATCCGGGACTCCTAGGTGATCGCAGGTATTTCAGAGAGGCATTCTTTAAACCGATTCAGTCCGGCAGCGATAGCAAATCCAAAAACAGACTGCGAAAAATTACGGCTCCATTTATACTGCGCAGAGTTAAAACCGATAAGAATATTATCCGCGACCTGCCCGAAAAAATTGAAAACAAGGTCTATTGCACCCTTTCACTAGAGCAGCAACAGCTCTATAAAGAGATAACCGACAGTTTTGAACGCGAGATCGAAGATAAAAGCGGCATAAAACGCAGAGGCGCAATTCTGGCCGTCTTAACTCATTTAAAACAGGTTTGCAACCATCCAGCAAACTATCTTGGCAAAAGTGATGTCCTCGAAAATCGCTCGGGTAAACTTGATCGCCTAGTGGAAATGCTGGAAGAAATTTTCCTGAAACGGGAAAGCGCTCTGATATTTACGCAGTACGCTGAGATGGGAGTCTTGCTCAAAGAACACCTTTGCCAGACCTTCGCAGAAGATATGCCATTTCTTTTCGGAGGAACAAGCCGCAGAAATCGCGACCTGATGATTAGCGCCTTTCAGAAATCAATAGGACCATCAGCTTTTATTTTGTCGCTCAAAGCCGGTGGAACCGGTTTGAACCTCACGCGTGCAAATCATGTTTTTCACTTCGACCGCTGGTGGAATCCAGCCGTCGAAAACCAGGCTACCGACCGCGCCTTCCGAATCGGACAGAAGAAAAATGTTATCGTACATAAATTTATATGCGCCGGAACCCTCGAAGAAAAAATAGATGCCCTGATGTCCAGAAAACAG